>Ga0210393_10001980_pt1 | contig 17036 bp, 14 predicted proteins | sample IncBWC27OmetaG_FD_160068 | JGI IMG/M metagenome (GOLD analysis project Ga0210393, IMG submission 160068) | Forest soil microbial communities from Barre Woods Harvard Forest LTER site, Petersham, Massachusetts, United States - Inc-BW-C-27-O ... | reverse complement strand
GCTCGAGACTTCAGGTCCTCCCGCAGTTCCGCTTCAAGCGCCTCCCGCTCGTTTCTCAATCTCCTCAAACCTTCGAGCCTGTCGAGGAGTTCCGCATCGGTCATTTGCTGCCGGCCATCCATCAGCGATGTGAAAGCGGCGTAAAAGAGCTTCAGTAACTTCAGTTTGGACACACTTACGGTTACCATTTCACTCACTGGTTTCCCCTCCGGATGCGACTTACGGTTTCGGTTTTTCGATTATGTCCTGAAGATCCAGGAGGCTTTCCTTCATTACCCTGGTTGCGTTCATCGCCAGGCCGTGTTGGGCATAGGCCACTCTGCGCTTCACACTCTCTAGAGCCTCCCCCTCGAAAGACGGATAGAGTTGTTCGACGCGGTGAATCTCGCGCATAAGGTCTTGGATTAGATCGGGCATTGTTATCTCACCTACTTCATTTTTGGAGGAGGCATCCCTCGAACTAGTTTAGCCGGCGCTGGAGGAGTAGCGTGTCCGATAGCCTGCCACGTCGCCGGCATTTTGTGGTTATTTACCCACTCTTCGGCTGCTACTTTCGATCCAAAATCCTTCGCCTTTGCAAACTGGTAGGTCAACCCACCGCCTTCCGCGATGTACGTCGGGGGATTTTCCGCAGTGAACTGGACAACCCAAACCATGATTTCCTCCTCCGGATAGCCGCCCCATCCCGTCGTGAGATATCCCGGCTCGGTCACGGCAAGTACAAGTCGATTAGCGGGATCTTCTTACGTTCAATGTCCTTCTCAGCCAAGAATTTGACCATACGTTTCAGCGCACGCAAGTATTTCTTTTTGACCGGGCCCGGCTCTGAGGAATTGAACACCTCGATGCAGAAGAGAGCCTGCTTCGCCACCGCTCTCCGGATGACGCGGTACTTGCCGAACCACCCCTTGGCATTGAGTCGCCTGACTTCCGATCGCCAACCCTCGCAGATTCCTACCGTGCGGAGCGTTTGTGCGGTCTTCTCTGCCGACCAGGTGCTCGAACCATGCCAGTCGGTCCCGTGGTGGCAGCCGAACGGAAGCGGACCGAGGGAACAGACGCGAGCCCGGAGAGCATTGTACGGCTCTGTTCCGGCGCCCTTCTTGCTGAACGCGCACTCATCGCATGGCGGTCTCAAATTGACACCTCTCGGACGATGCAAATAGGGCAGTTCGCTACCTGGAACATGATTCGGGGATGGCCTTTGTCGCAGGTCTGCCATTCCCGCTCATTACGGGCTGCTGCAGGCACGATCTGTAGCTCGTAGGGTGACGGGCGCAGGAGAAACCCCTTCCGGATGAGCGTATTGATGTGCTTGTGGACCGTGCTCAGAGACTTTAGACCTAGCTTGTCTCCAATCTGTTTATAGAGCCGTACAATGCTCTCCGGGCTCGCGGTGGGGCTCTTCCGTTCCTTGGCCGCGAGGAATACCACGGCGTCGAACACTTCGCGTTGCGCTTCAGTCAGCATCTTCCGTCTCTCTCTCAGAGCTATAGCCAAGGTCAGTCAGTTCTTGCGGAACAGGAACCTGCTTAAATTCTGGTGATAACTGGCCGATGAAATACCTGCGAACCGCGCTTGCCTTTGGCGAGTACATGCCATACTTCTGCTCTGCAGCGATGATCCAGCGCATAGCCTTTGGGACCGGTTGTTTACGTAAAATCATTTTCGTGCCTCCTTTCACTACGTTTTCAGGGAGAAGCGCCCGCCGTTTTTGTTGATTAGTTGCGCGGCGTTCAGTTTGTAGATGACCTGGTAGACGGTATCGCTCGAGCAGTGGGCTGCCGCTTTCAGTTGCGCGGCAGTCATTTCTCCATGGAGCAGAAGCAGGTCAATAAACTCTGCCGGCTTTCCGGGCATCTTCTGCTTCCAGGAAACCCACTTCTCCCGCGCATGGTCGTGAGAGCGTAGCGGCTCGGTCGCCGTCTGCAGGTCAGCCGCCTTCAGGTCTCCGAAGATGGCACGCAGGAGGTTGTAAAACGGGAGCAGCTTGTTTTGCACTTCCACCAGGACTACCTGACGGTCCAAAGCCTTCTTGCGGGCCTCGGCCAACTGGTGCTGTAGGTCCTCAATCTGCTGGATGAGTTCATCCCTCTCGGTCAAAACGGGGACTCCTTCATCTTCATTTCCGTTCTCAAGCAGCCGCATTTGCGCCCTCCGTGATAGCCGCGAACCCCGAAAATGCGCGTTCCATCATGGCCGATGTTCCGCACCGCTCCATCTGCCGCATGGCGCCCACTGTCAGCCTGATGGCGTTCAGGTTCCACTTGGACTCTGCCCACCGATCGCAGGCAATGGCGTAGTTGTGGAGGCTCCCCTCCGTCATTTGAATCCACTCGAGAGCTCGATCGCGAGCTTTGGTAAGTAGGAGGAACATCTCGAGGTCGGCGCCTTGTTTCACATCCCCGCCAGTGTGGTACGGGACGACCTTTTCCCTGTAGGCTTTGGCAATCTCGTCCTTGGTAGGCGATGGGTCGTTGATTCCAAGCAAATCCTGCCAGGAATAGTCCGCTTCCTTCTGCCGGGAGATCCAGACAGCCACGGCAGGGTCTTGGACGGTGTTGTTTGTGGTGATCTTGACGGACACCACGCCCATGCGGTCAAACTCTTTGAGCATGGCTTGCTCGTAGAAGAGTGCGGTTTTCTTCCACTGAGGATTGCTGTCGCGGTCGTTGATGCGTGTCCGCGGCGTCCCCGCCGGCCATTCCAGCTTGCCGTGCGTCACGATGATTTCTTCCTTCTTCACAAGAATTCCTCCTCCACTTCCCAACTACTCACCCGTTCAAGCTCTTCGGCGGTGAAATGCTGCTTGGCGAGTGCAATCGCTTCTCCTGGATGATCTACTTGCAGAAGCTCGTCTATCTCTGAAATTGGCACTTCGCGCTTGCTGCCGTCCTTGAAGTAGGCGATGACTTTCATTGCTTCACCCTCTCCCACACTATCGATTTCCTTCCGCTTGGGCCTTCCCGGCGTGCCCCTGAATCCTTGATGAATCCCTTCCGCTGAAGAGGGGCTGTTCGTGGACTGACAGTGTTTAGAGGAAGGCCGAGTTTCTCCGCTATTTCGTGCGCTGTCCGGGGCGTCCATAGAGCCCCATAAACCTGGCTCTCTAGGCGTGCGGATTACGATGGTGATTCTGGTTTGTTTGCGGTGGGCATGGTCGAATAGGTCAGCAACCGCCGCAAGATGGTCTGCAATCTGAGCCCGCAGGAGAAGCATCCAAGGCTTAGTCATGGCTTGGACTCCTTCGACACGGAGGGGGATAGCAGTTCGAACAGTTCGCCGAGTGCCGCGTCTGACTGCTTTTCGTACCTGATTACTGCGGCGTCGTTATGAGCATTTTGCAGAGCGAAGCCTAGCGCGTTTGTGGCCTTCCTCGCCAAGTTGTAAATCTGGCGGTCTCGATCGCTTAACGCATCCCATCGGCGTTTCCAATCGGTATAGGCTGTCATGCGGCCACAGTCTTTCCGTCTTCCTTGAACGGTGTCGCCCCGATCTTCCGCGCTCCGTCGATCGTTGGCGCCCGTCCTTCCTTCCGGTTTATGAGCAGCGTGGCTTGCTGGTTCACGCCAGCGAATAAGAAACCCCAAAGCGTCTTGCTGTAGCAGTAGAGCCACGCGCCGTTGAATAGCACCTGGATGGCTTTCGGGTCTTTACCGTCGCCTTTCTTCACGTTCTTGATTAGGCCGGTCTCCTCGACGCAGGACGCCGATGCCGGCCGCGGCTTGTGCTCTGCCGGCTGAGTCTCGGTAATCTGGATGTTCACCTCGGGCCGGGCGCACAGTTCGAACAACAAGGGGATATATGGCGCCTGAAGGATGAATTCCTGCTTCCCGGCCAGCTTGGTGCCCATAAGCTGGTTCGTAAGCTGCCCCTCGATCGCCCTGGTGTCGTCGCCGGTCACTCGAGCCAGGTCCTTGTCCTGCCAAATGACGTTGATGTGACCTTTCTTCTGCGGAGAGTTGGGGAGAGTTGGGGAGTTTTGCGGAGTATCCTTCTCCACCACCCCAGGCTTGAACGGTTCCTCGGCAGGCTTCTCGGCGGGCACGTCCAGCGTTTCCGGCCACTCGTTGGGGTCTTCCTGGAAGACTTCAGACAAGGCGCCCATGCGCTTTATAGCTTTCACAAACCCGCGCTTCTCGCCCATCTGGCGTACCTTGTTGCGCTCGTCGTAGATGTTGGGGTTGTCTACGCGCTCCTGCCAGATCCAGTATTCTGCGGGCATCTTGGCTTTCTTGTCCTTCTGCGTCATTGCCACGATCTTGCCGAACGCCATCTTCGCCGGCAGCCAACGGCCCATGTTGATCGCAGACTTGCGGGCAGCCTCGAGCTTGTTTGGAGAGATCGGATTACCGTCCTCGTCCCGCATGTCGGCCCACCGATAGCGGAAATTCGTCTCCATGGTCGAGCAGGAAGCGGTCGCGTTCGATAGCTCGGACGCCCGGATGATGGCGTTGACCGCTGCCTCGATGTTCTGGCCGCCCTTCTCGATTACCTGCATAATGAGGTCGTAAACCAAAGTGGGCAGCATATGGCCGCGGACGACAACTTCTATATGCCCGTTGCCGAGGTCGTTCTCGACGGTTTCGAAGTAGGGACGCACCTTCAGCCACACGGCAATCTTCTCGGCGCCAGGTTGCAGCAGGCTCTTGCCGTTAGTTCCGGGGATCTGGTCGTAGTCTATTCCAGACTTCAGCATCTTCTTGATGAAGTGCCGGATGGTCTTGTGCTTCTGGATGGTCTGTTCGATCGACGGTGCCGCCAGAGCTTCCTTGCGGAGAAAATCAACCTCAAGAGGCTTCGGCGCAACCGGGACAATGGCTAGTGAAGGTTTCGGTGTTGACCGCCGGCGCTTCAACCGCTTCACTGCCGCCGCCCTTCTCTTCGTGCTCCGTACTCGATTCCGCTTCTTTGCCGCCGTCTTCATCGCATTTCTCCTTGAGGTATTCCACCTCACTCCGCAAATCGTTGATTCCTGCTAGAAGAGCTTCCTTGGTGGTTTCTTCGGCTATGTGCTCTTCCAGTTCGTCCAGGTTCTCGCGCTTCTCGCCGCACAGACAGGTGAAGACATGGCCTTCATAGTTGCTGGCTTCGATGTAGCGCGTGCCGTCCGGTTCGTGGGTTGGCATGGTACTCCTTTTGTCCAATCTTTGGACGCCTAATTATTGGCCGATCGTCTCCTGCCCATCATCATTTCTATCCGCTGCAGGAACAACTGATTTATGCACTCGGCATCTTCAGGGTGAATCCCTAACCAGGCCATCGCACAACTAGCGGAACCAAGAAGCTCGATCGCCTCCGGGCAGGGGTGGTGCTCGCAGGCCCACTTCCAGTACCGTATTTCGTCTTTCTCGAACATCACAAGATAGGAATGGTTGTGTTCCTCGACCGGCTTGAAGCAAACAGAACAGAGCTGCTCGGCCATCAGTCTTTCCTCCGTCCGTTAAAAACCAGGTCTATTACCTCGGCAAAGTCGCTCATGTATTTGCCTTGAGGGACGATCTTCAGTTCCAGCACTTCGACGCCGGGAGGAACCCGGATAGCTACCGGCTTCCCCTCGAGCAGCTTGATGCTGTGTTCGGCGTCGATCTGCACCTTGTGAACCTTCATCGCGGTCTCCCTACTTGATATCGAGTCTGGTCCTGGAAGTCTCGAGGATAGCGCCGGGAATGGCGATTTGCTTTAGGGACTGTTCCCGCTCTTCTGGCGTGAGCTTTTCGTCCTTGATGACTTCTTGCTTGACGACCTCACGCGCTTTCAGCGCCTCGGCCAACCGCGTCTTGTTGAGCACCTTGGTTGCGGGAACGTCATCGAAATACTCCGCGGGAATCTGCGCTTCATCAATGACCATTACCTTGTCGGGATTCTTGCTGATGCGAAACTCCCGGTAGTTCCCGGTGATCTTCTTCGCGTTCCAGGAGGTCAGCATCCAGGCCTCGATGTTGCTCCGGATGATCTCTGCGAAGCGTTCCTGCCGGCGGGCCATAAGTTCAGCCTGCTGCACGCCTCTGCGGATCCGCGCTGCCAGGTCCAAGAACGCGAAGTATAGCTCGGCCACGCGGTCGCGGACGGCAAGCGGATTTGCTTGTTTGCTCCCGCTATGGGTAAGAATGTCTCCCTTCTCCAGCATCGCGCCAACCAGTTCCCGCGAGAACAGCGTTGCAGTCTCCTGCATGGCGGGATCTTCTGAGTCGAGCTGCGCGTCCACGCTCTGCATGAACGGTCCAAGTTCTACAGCAAGGTCCTCGATCGAGAGCCCTGATTGTAGAACTATCGCTTTTTGTTCTGTCTCTGGTGCAGGCTTCGCCTTTGCCATCGCATTTCTCCTTTGTTTTTACCTTTTGCGCTGCCGCCTCTTGATCTCATCCCCGCCGAATAGATGGCCGTTTGTCGAGTTTAGTTCTACTTTTTGGTTTCGCGGAGATGAGCCCGGCAAGACGTTCCGAGATCGGCAGGTCGGCTTCCACTCGCGCTATCGTGCGGCGAGACACGCCGGCGAATTCCGCGAATTCCGTTTGAGTCCACCCGCGTCCTACCCGGAAACTCTTCACCGTCTCTTTTAGCTTGTTGGACATGGCTGCATTGTGCCAAAACATGCCAGTGATTTCAAGGGATAAAACAGACTGCTCCCGTCTCAAGGAGCAGCCTATCCATACGAGGGTTGTGCAAAGCAACAGAAGGAAACTCTAGCAGTTGTGACGAGTGTACTAAGGTTCTCGGTTCGCCAGTGATCTATTCGTCGGCGATGTGCTTAAAGGGATTGAGACATGGTAGGAGAGAACATCCTGGGGTTGATGACTCCGACCGGGTTCGCCTTGGCCGGCGCCTTAATCCCAAGAATGGACTGCATCATCGGAGTGATTCCCGGAGGGGTGGGTCGGACTGGCGTAGGTGGAGGGGCTGGCGCTACGGGAGGGGTCGGCGGCAGCGGCGTAGCCGTGATCGGCGGCAGAGCAGCTTTCGGTGGGGACGTTGCTCCCAGGCCGGCATCAGCGATAGGGGCGCTAACGCTTGGCTGCACGCTCAAATTGGGATTGTCTTCCACTCCCAACCCGCCAGAGTTTGGGTACGTCCTAAAGCCGCCGCTACCGAAACACATTACTGCCTCCCTGGCGCGGATACCGGCGCCTTGTGCGCGAACGGAACCTTGATCTTGAACATCGGACTGGCGGCGTACTCCGGATGGCTCTTCAACTGCGCCAACATCGCCAACCTGCCGGCCTCGCGCACTCTGCCAACCTCGCGTTCCACGTACTTCTGCTTCACAAAGTCGGTGGCACCAGTGTATTCCTCGCTCTTCATCGTCTCGGCAAGCATCTTGTAAAGCAGTCTGCCCGTCGTCCTGGTGTAGAAGTCTTCGCCCTTCGGGGAAAGCTCAAACTCGATCGGCTTTATGGTGATCTTGTCTTTCAGCGGTTCAGGATGAATGCCGATTCTCTCCAGCTCGAGGTCAACGGGGTCTTTACTCGCGGTCCCGGTGATGCCTTGCTCGCTGGTCCTGCCGAAGATATCGCGCTGCGGTGAGAGAGTCTTCGAAAGAACAGGAATCCCGGAAGCAACCTTCTCGGGAATCGACTTAGCTATTCTCTGGATATCGGTCTGCTGCACGATGTTGCGCTGCATCCCGGAGAACGGCACAAAGCCGGTAGCTATGTCCGCGAGGAACTTCGTTGTGGATGCCTTCCCTTCCCTGATCGAATCGAGCATGTTGGCGATTCCGACGAAATAGGACTGGTCGAACGTCGCCCGCCCGACCGCCGAGGCTGCGTTCGTCAGCCGCTCGGTGCTCGGTATCGTGCCATCAGCGTCGTATTTGTCGTACCACGCCGCCGTCACCGCAATCGCCACCCCGAACGGCCCGGACCATCGCAGATAGGGATACCAGCGGTCGCCCACTCGGAAGGCATAGGGCTTTTTCCCAAGCCGGTAGAATTCCTCCCTCTTGCCTGGGTCTTTTGGAGCAGGCCCGGTTAGCTTCCCGTTCATAGCCAGGATGGCCGCGGCACCCATCACGGCAGCACCGAATAGCGCCTTCGAAATAATGTCGGCTGCCTTGCCTGGCTGGTTGCGGGCATCTTTCGACAAGAACTTGAGTGCGCCTGCAGGTGTTACCTCCACGCCTGCCTTCAAGACGTTCCAAGGCAGATTGATGAACGGCACCACAAACCGCAGCGGCTTCACTCCTCCGATCGCAGCGTAGTTCTCGGGCACTCGCCATTCCCGTATGCGAATCATCAACTGAGAGAACTTATCCGGCTTATCCAGGAACGCGGTGTACCGCGCAAACTTCTGTGCTGCTTCCACGTCTTCCACTTCCGGATTCGCTCGCTCGCGGGCATATTGCTTTTGGTAACGGCTTTGGCCCAATGTCGGACTGACGCCGCCGCTCCGGATTGCCTTTCGAGCTGCAATCGCAGCCAGTTCGCTCTCGAGACTCGTCACGCGGAAAAGGTTGTGCGCGGCCATTAGCGCCCGGCCCGGATAGTTGAACGGGTTCTTCAGCCCGCCAGGGAATTCGTAATACCGCGGTGCCTTGACGTCGGTAACGATCTCGCCCGAGGTGTCGTCAAGGTTGTAGCCGTGCTGCATGATAAAGATGGCTTTCCGCAGTCCTTCAGGAATCCCCTCAAACCATCCAACCATGGCCGGCAGGGTTTCCCCGGCATAGTATTTGCGCTCGGTACCCATCAGGCGCGATACCGGCGCGTCAATCAACCCGCGGAGGGGACGGATGCCTAGCTGCGTGGTCGCCCACACGATGTTAGAGAACGCGACTCGAGCGTGAGTCTGCCAACCGGAGAGGATGTTCGCTATCCAGTAGGAATTCAGCTTCTCAATGGTCGTAAACTTGGTGTGGTCCCGGACAAACTTGTTCATGGCGATGAAGTCATCTGGCGGGATCTGCGCGAGCCTGCGAATCATCTCCTCGGTAATGTCCCCGCCTAGCTCGTCCAGCGCCTTATCGCGTGCCGATCGAGACTTCAGCGCCTCGGCGGCTATCTTCATGCTGTTCAGAGCTCGGCCAGCTTCCGCGGTGGCGCCACTGACGGCAGCCTGGACGGCCCGCTGACGTTCAACCACTTCCATAACCCGGAGCAGGTTCTCCTTGCTGTCGTCCTTCCGGAATTCATCCAGAGCTTTGGCGCGGTCCTCGCTCACCGACACCAGGATGGAACGGGCAGCCTTTAGCTCGGCATCGTTTAGCGCCGTCCCCTTCTTCATGTCGATGAGGTCCTTCTCGGTCATGTGCCCTTCGCGGATTAGCTCTCGAGCCATGGCCTTGGTTTGCGCGAACGGCACCTCGCCGCGGCGTTGCCCCTCGATTCGGCCGGCAGCGGAGCGTGCGGTCTCTCGAATCAGTTCCTTTACCTGGTCCGAGGTCCGGAGGTTCGAAAGACGGATGTTGGCCGCGAATCCCGGCTTCTGCTTGTTGATGGCCTTGATCGCCTGCTCGTAGATTGGCTGCAGGTGCGGTTCAAACTTCTGGGGGTCTCTGGTCTTGCGGAAGTGCGCCCGCATCTTGTCGGCCCAACCAGCGAAGTCTCGGATGCCAGCCTCGAGATAGAAGCCACCGATTACCACCAGGTCCTTAATCATGGTGGGATCCACGCCGGCACGCATTTCCCGACTCTTCTTACTGAGGTCCTTTTCTGCGGCTTCTTTGGCTTCCTTGGTGAACAGCTTATTGCCGGCGCCAACCTCTGGTTTGTCTGGTGGTTCTGGCTCGCCTTCTGGTGCGCCTACCGCTCCCTCCTCGTCGTCTTCCTCCTTGTCTCCTTCTGCTCCGGTGACGGTTACATCGGTTTTGCCGCTGGCAATCGCGCCCGCCGCTTGGGTGTCGTCATCGAGCAAGCCTAGCGCCTTCAGGAGTCCTCTCTCCTTCACTTGCAATTCCTCGAGCTTTTTGGCCTTCTCTGGAGGAAAGTCTGTTTTGTTTAACAGTTCCTCAAGTTTGGGAATGTCTTGCTTGAGCGTGGCTTTTTCCGCAATGTCTTTCTCGAGGTCGTTCTCAGGCGCTCTCACGACTCCGTGAATAACACTGGCTATAGGGTCATCGAATAACGTTCCGGTAGTGGTGTGTTCGATTGCCACAGACCGACGCGGAGTTTTAACGTTGTACCCGTACCAACTGCGCTTTCCGTCTTTTCCTAACTCTGCCCCATGTCCATCGAAAGTGATCGGCACTCCCAGGTAGGAACCAATGATCTGTGTCCCCATGGTCTGTCTGTCTTTTAGCGTTAAGACTGTTTTTTGCAAAGCCTTCTTAGCTTCTTCTTTGTCGGTGTAGAGCTTCCCGTTTAGCGTGATCTGGAAGTTTTCCGGATCGTAGACTTTCTTGACGGCTTCCACTTCGGTCTTGGCTTGCTCTATCTCTTCCTGGGTAGCTTTCAGACGGGCTTTTCCGTGCACCAACTGCTGTTTGATTCCTAAAAGCTCCGTCTCGGCAGCAAAACGAGCCCGCTCGAGCTTGCGAATCTCTGCCTGGGTCTTCGCCAATTCGAAGATTTCCGTCTTGCCGGTGGTCGCCGCGCTGATGATTGCGAACGTTACCGCCTCTCCGCTGATATCTTCCACATCGGACGCGGTGATCTTGCCTTGCAGGAAGTCATTGATGAACGAAATTTTTGCGGCCAGGGTCGAATACTTGTAGGAATCGATGCTCTTTTCCGCCGTCCAATACTTCGTGAACACCTCGGAATTGCTGTTACCTTGACGCACCCATCGCCCTTCGCGCTGAATGGCGTCCCGCGGGCGCCATTTCATGTCAACGTGATGCCCGCCGATGAGTCGTTCCTGGACGTTCAACCCGACTCCCATTTTTTCGGTGGAACCGATAAGCACCCTGATCTTGCCGGAATTGGTGTCTCGAATCATCTGCTGCTTGGCTTCAGGCTTGTTGTACTTCTGTATCCAGGTGATCTCATCTCCCGGAATACCCATAGAGATAAGGTGCTCGCGCAACCACTTATACGCTCCAAACTTCAGTTCTCCCGCCGACACGCTCCTAGTGTCGGGCACTCCCAAATCAAGGCAGATTAGCTGCACACCTTTGTTGGCTGCCGAGTCTTTCCAATTCTTGTAAACATCTAGCGCCACATGGTAGAGCTTGGACGCGGGATTCACTGCGCTGCCCGGCTTAACGAATCGCATATCGATCGCCGCAGCACTCCCGTTGCTGGTGATCTTCAGCATGTTGTCGTCTTTGGGGTCTACCTGGCCGGTTTTGACATGCTCGGCCCGGTCCATGATTTCATGGTTGTAGTCCTCGAGTTCCTTATAGCTCGGAACCACTATCTTCTGCTGGTTGTGTTTGGGCAGCTTGATTCCCGGAATGTCCTTCGAGAACACCACATCCATAAACGGCGCGGTGTGGTTATAGAGTTCCTGCGCGTTCTGGATGCGGGCAAACCTGGTAACTGCCTGAATTTTCGTCGGATCGCTAGGAGAAGTCTCCCAATCGGTTTTCGTCTCTCCGAATTGCGCTGCCCAAGCGTCGAAGTGGTCAATCCCCATTGCTTCAAGGTCGCCTTGAGCGAGATACCGCTGCAGGTTGTAAATTTCCGCCATGGTGTTGCTAACCGGCGTTCCAGTGGCAAATACCACGCCGCCGCCGTTGTTCATCGCCTGAACGACGCGGATCTTGGCGTACAGGTCGAACGCCCGGCTAGAGCCCTCGGTATTGCCGAGGCCTTTCACCCTGGTCATTTTGGTGTGGTACATCAGATTCTTAAACTCGTCAGCCTCGTCCACCAGAATCGCGTCTATGCCCGTTTCTTCGAACGACACCGTTGGGTCAGCGTTGTAGTCATGGATCTTCTTTTCCATGCGGGCCTCGGCTTTGTCGATCGTCGCTTCCAACTGTTTTACAGTTTGGCTCTTCTGCCGTTTCCCTCCTCGCCCGCCGGAGTCATGGTAAGCTGAAGCCTCCTCCATTTGTATCTTTCGCAGATACCCTTTGAGAATCTCGATCTCGTCTCCCATGAATTTACGCAGGCCGGCTTCCGACACTGGCAGCTTCGGTATCTGGGAGTGCGCTATGACGACCGTATCCCAATCGCCAGTCGCTATTCGCGCAAGAAGGCGCCGGCGGTTTTCTTTGTCAAAGTCTTCCGGCCTGGCTACTAGAATCTTGGCGGTCGGAAATGCCTGCGGAATCAGCATCCGGTATTGCTCGAGCGTGGCGTTGTGAACAAACAATGCCGGCTTCTTCCACTTTCCGAGACGCTTCGCCTCTAGAGCTGACGCTATAAGAATCATGGTCTTGCCGCTGCCTACCTCATGCGCCAGCAACGTGTTAGCGGATTGCTGGATGCGCCACACAGCATTTTTCCCATGGGCCCGCATAGTCATCCCTAGCGCCATGCTCGGAATCGTCAGGTGCGAACCATCGTAGGTCCGCTGCGCCATGTTGTTGATGTTCTCGTTGTAGTAATCGAGCAGGCGTGAGCTTCTTTCCTCGTCCTTCCAGATCCATTTTTTGAACTTGTCCTGAAGATCGCTTATCTTGTCCTTCGCCCTCTCGGTCAGGTCAAGACTGAACACTCGTTGCTCTCCTTTGCCGGTGTAAACGCTAGGAGTCTTCTGATTTAGCGCATGTTCAACAAGGTCCGTTCCCCACAAAATGGGGGTTCCGGATTCATCCTGGATTCCGTAATTGGCGCCATTCATAACGGAAGTGTCCTTGTTCGGATGCCTAACGGTCCAAAGCGGCACTCCTTTGGGGTGCGATACCGATACAGACCTTCCCAAATCCAGCGTTTCTCTGATGAATTGCTCGATGTCTCCCACGGGCATCCAAGGCGTGCCCAACTTCACTGCTGGAGGATTAGCCAAAGTTTTGTCTTGAGGCTGAACCGCTTTTAGCGCCTCGACGTTGCGCTGCATGTCTGGGTCGAGTTCCGCGGCGGTCTGCGCTGCCTTTAGCTTCCACCGTACCTGTCCAGACAGATAACTCGCGCTGTCCTCCCAACCGCCTTCAGGGTTTTTGTAGATGAGGTCCTTACCCACCAGGTCGTTGATGACGTAATCCTCGGTCTGCCCGATCGATTTCGCCATGAACGGGATATCGATGCCATTCTTCTCGTTCATCGAAACCAGCATGGCGTCTCGAGGATTCTCCGGACGCACGGTCATCTCCGGACGCACAGTCGGCTTCGTGAAAATGTCAGCAGATTTTACGTAGGTGTTCGTCTTCGGGTCGTAAGACTCGAGAGATATCAGCAGCGGGAAGTCCGGATCCATGAGGAGCTGCTTCGTGTTCGAAACGTCGCCAGTGGGCCCGTAGGTCGCAACGTGCTTGTCATAGGTCTTGTTGAGCTGCTTGCGAAGCGCGTCAACTTCTACTTTGGGTTTGTCGGCAGCTTCCGCCAGCATCACATCCCGCACAGCATCCCGCACGCCAAGCACGCTCTTGATCTTGCGAAACACTGGCGGGCTGACGTCGAGAGGCTTCAGCGCGTACACCCACTCTGAACGAGGAGTTACAAGAATTTCTCCGATCGAGGTTATGGTCAGCAGATTCTCTGCCGTGTTCTGGTAGAGCTTGTCGCCCTCGATGTGTAGAGCATCCGGTTTGGCTTTGATTTCGGCCTGGCGCTCTGCGGACAGGACGGCTTCGATCCTGAGAGATTGCGATGCCGAGGCCTTCTGATAGGAGTTTTGCGGAGGAGTGAGGTTCTTGCTGATTTGCTCCTTCAGTGTCGTGGCGGTGTTAGGTTCGACGGAGTATTGATCTGGCCCGCGCATCGTCCCGGTCATGCCTTGCTGGCCGAGAATCTTCTCGGGATGCTTCAGGAAGAATTCATTCAACTTGAAGTCGGAGGGATCTGCACGCTCGGGAACAACGTGCGTGCTTCCGTCCTTCTCGACTTTCATTCGGATGGAGTCCTGGAAGGCCTCGCCGCCCTTGGGGTCTCCCGGCGCCCGCTTCCGGAATATCAGGACGTCCGCAACCACTTCGGTATTGGCGTTCCCTTTGAACGCTGTCTTGGGCAGCCGCACGGCATCCAGGAGGTCGGCGCGGTCGGCCATCAGTTCACGGTGCTTGCCGCCTGAATCCATCGTCCCGCGGGAAGTGATAACGGCCATAATCCCGCCCGGCCGTAGCAGGTCGAGTCCGCGGACGATGAAATAGTTGTGCAGGTTCAAGCCATACTTGTCGTACTTGGGGTCTGCCGGCGAGGTCGTGGAGAATGGTACGTTCGTGATGTTCACGTCAAAGAAGTTATTCGGGAACGCCACCTTCTCAAAGGGGCTGTTGAAGACCTTGACCGGCTGGTAGAGCTGCTGTGTGATACGTGCTGAGAGAGGGTCGATCTCGACCGCCGCCCACTTCGATTTCGCTGCAACATCCAGAGGGGCGCCACCCATGAAGTGCCCCACGCCGGCAGCATCCTCGAGAACGCGCCCGCCAGTGAACCCCATGCGCTCGAGTGCGCTCCACATCCCTTGAATCACTTCGAGCGAGGTGTAATGGGCAAACTGCGTGCTGCCGCTGGCTGCCTCCCACTCGGCGCTAGGAAGCAGGTCCCTAAGCTCATCGGATTCTTTCGTCCATTGCCGGTCTTCCCATGGTTTGAAGACAGCCGATAACCCGCCCCATCCGACGTACTTCACAAGAACGGCTTGCTCCGCAGTGGTGGCGAGGCGGTTCTCGGCTTCGAGCTTTTGCAGCAGCTTGATCGCTGTTACGTTGTCTTTGAACTTCTGCTTTAGGCCGGCCTGGCCTAGCTGGTCGGATTCCGTGATGTGGTAGAAATTGCCTTGCGGACCGTCTGACGGGTTTACTCGGCTGATTCCTGGTCGTCCAGGCTTTCCTCTGGTTCCAGGTACATCTTTTCCCTCGAGGCTGTCACCCACGCCTCGGACCATTCCTGTCCCTGCGCCACCAGGCTCGCGGCCAGATACTTCGCCTCCTGCACCGCCCTCTTCGCCTTCTCCTGCAGCTTCCCGCTCTTCTGGTACGCCTTGTATAGCTTCGGAAGATTCTCTTTCCAATGGCTCTTGACCGACTCGAGCAGGCTCGGCTGTACCACTATCTCGTCCAGATCCTTCTCGGTCGGCGGCTTGATCGGCGGTGGCGGCATCGGCTTCCTCCGGTTTGACTATTTCCAGCTTGCCATTCGCAAAGGAATGAGTAGCCGGAACGTCCTGCTCAACTACGCGAGTGTCACGGACGGCCATCCAACGGCTTTTAAGGTCGTTGACGTAATCCTGGGCTTCCTGTTCCGTAGGAAAGCTGACTGCGTTCCCGCTCCATTTTCCGCTTGAGTCAGCGATTACCTGCGGAGCAAAGCTCTTGGTCGGGAGTTTGGCACCTGCGCCAGTTTGTGTCAATCCTTCTTGCTCTTTAAGGAACTGAGCAACAATGCCCTGATCTATCGTCTCTCCGTAGTTAATTCTGTACCTTCTCCTTAGCTCGGCAGCTCCGACCTGTCCCTCCTTCGGGTGTATCAATTTCAGGAGTTTGTATTCGGTGTCTGCGTCTAGCTTCGGAAGAGGCTTTCTCCACCAAAGAGCCTTACCGGCGGCTTCATCGCCTGCTTTCTTTGCTGCCTCGTAACTGGCCTTCATTTCAGCCGGCGGTTCACCTTCACCAGTCTGGATGTAGTTCGCTGTCGGCGTCCCCATCTCTGCGACGTGTTGCAAATTGGGAGACATAACGTAAAGCGGTTTGCCGTCTTTACCTGTTGCGAGAATACGGCTGCCCATGTTGGAGGCGTCCGGGTACTTCTCCCACATCTGCGTGGTGACTAACTCTGCTTTCGCAAGCGCGTCCTCTGGCGTTCCGTCGTATGGGAAATACTCGTATCCAAGCAATTTGTCGTCGCGGTCGCGTACCTCACGGACAACCATATGCGGTCTGTTTTGCGGCTTTACCGTTGATAGTGGAACGCGAGGAGTGATTGCCCCTGACGGCGTTGCTCCTGAGATATGTTGATCCTCAGACTTCATGCCGGCAGCAATCGCTTCCGCGCCGGCCTTGCTCTCGAGCCCTGAACGGACTGTAGTGCCGTCTGTGGTATCTATGATCTTCCACATGCCCGGCTTCATTCCAGCCTTCGAAACCACGTACCTCTGTTTCTCCGCTGGCTTCCCACGCAGTTCGATTCTGTCTGGATGAACATAGACGGTGTTTCCGTTTTCGAGTTTGACTACCGCCGTAGTCTTGCTCAAACTCAAACGTGTGAGTGTTCCAGCTTTGTGCGGTTCGTCAGTCAGCCGTACTAAGTCGCCTTCTTGAAACTTAGCCGGCGCCTCCGCTTCTGCTGGCTTCGAGAACGGAACGACCGCTTTTTTTTCAGGTTCGGCAGCCTTCTCTGGTTCCGGTTCTGTCTCCGGTGGCTCTTCCTCTGGCGCGGCTTTCCCTGGCTTGGTGAGCTGCTTTAGTATGCCGTCGAGTTCCTCCGCTTCTTCGCCAGATATCCCATAGTCTCTCGGGTCAACCTCCTGTCCAGCCGCCACTCCCTCATCTCTGTAGGCTTTGTAAAACTTGCGGGCATACTCCTGCACGTGTTTTGGCAACGTCTTGATGTACTGGAAAACGCCAATATCTTCCGGAGGATGCTCTAGTTGGAAAGGTTTTGGAGGAGGTTCTCCACGTCCACCGCTCTCTTGCCACTCTTTGAATTCTCTATCCCACTTAGCAACGAAGTCCTCAATGATTCCTCTTGCTCGTTCTCTTTCGTCCTCCTGGCGAGGCTTTGAGAACGGAACGACCGGCTTCTTTTCAGATTCGGTAGCAGCCTCGGCCTTCTCCGGTGCGCCTTCAGGACTGAGTTTCTCGAGAGGGACCATCTCGACGCGCCCGATCGGCACGCCGCCCTTGCGTCCAGGAATCCGCATCACTGCTTGCTGATCGACGGTGATCGACGCTAACGGCTTCCGCAGGTCATCCGGTCCAGTTTTCTGATGTGGTTCGATCGACCGAATCTGTCCACTGAGTTTCTCGCCCTTTGGGCCCGTCCACGTTACGCGGTCGCCTTCTTTGTGGACGTGCTCTGGCTGTTCTTCCTTTTCTGGTGGCGAGTACAGTT
>Ga0210393_10001977_pt1 | contig 17045 bp, 12 predicted proteins | sample IncBWC27OmetaG_FD_160068 | JGI IMG/M metagenome (GOLD analysis project Ga0210393, IMG submission 160068) | Forest soil microbial communities from Barre Woods Harvard Forest LTER site, Petersham, Massachusetts, United States - Inc-BW-C-27-O ... | reverse complement strand
CGCGCACAGCGTCTTCCTGATTCGCGCGCTGGTCGGCCTCGAAGGAATCACTCGTGGCCTGGCAGTAAAGACCAACTACCGCCGAATCTTCGCGGACTGCATCGAGCGAATCCCCGGATGAGCGCGTAGCTACCATCGCATCGCTGTGAACGAAGAGAAAATACTCGACGCGCTCGAGCGGCATCGCGACCATCACTTCAGGCGGGTTGCTGCCCGGCGCGTGACCGGCGAGAAGAGCGCGCTCAAATTTATCGAAGAGGTCGGCTTCTGCACCGGGTTCACGGCCGGGATGGGCGTGCCTTGTCTGCGCGAGGCGATCGCCGGAACGCGCGAACCGGGAATGCCCGAGCACATCCAGCACGACTACGCGATCGGCATGACGTGGCGAATCAAGGATTCGCTGCCGCAGCGCCGCGCCGTTTACTACGGCAAGGTGATCGCACGACGCCCGAGCTTCATCGCGCGCGAGATGCTCGGCGCATTTCTCCGGCTGCGGATCGAGCCAGGCGGCTATCGCAAGCTGTATCTGCGCGGCGGCTTGTCGCATTGCGGCAAGCTGGTGATGGACGCGCTGGCCAAGCGCGGCGCGGCGGAGACTCGCGCGCTGAAGCTCTCGAGCAGCCACGCGCTGCCGTCGCGGCGGGCGGTGTTCGATCGTGCGATGGCCGAGCTGCAGGAGAAATTTCTCGCGCTCAAGATCGACGAGCGCGCGGACCCGTTCAGCTACGTGTGGGACACGATGGAGCATCGATGGCCCGACGCGATTGCGGAGGCCCGCAAGCTGACGCGTCAACAGGCGGCGCACGCGATCGTCGCCAGGTATTTCGAGACGGCGGCGTTCGGCAGCGAGCGAGCGATCGCACGCCTGCTGGGCATCGATGCGGCTCTGGTCGAAGGTGCGGCGCGCCGACTCGAGCGCGAGGGCGCTATCGCTCGCGGTGTGCGCGTCGACGGCCATCCCGGCGCTATCAGTCTGCTGTCGAAGTTCGCGCCGTAGTTACGCTTGTCGCCGCCGGCCGTTCCGGTCTAAAGAGAGATTCGACACCTTCCGCGAATTTTCGCGGCGATTAATTCTTTTAGCCGGAGGAAAAACCATGCCGCTCGACCCGCAAGTAAAAATATTGATGGATCAAATGGCCGCCGCGCCTGGGCCGAAGCTGCACACGCTCGAGCCGGCTGAAGCGCGCCGCGTGACCGCGGACATGTTCCGAGTGCCGCCCGAGCGTGCCCCGAAAGTCGCGAAGGTCGAGGATCGCAAAATTCCCGGTCCGGCCGGTGAGATTCCGATCCGAATCTACACGCCCGAAGGCACCGGTCCGTTTCCGGTGCTGGTGTTCTTCCACGGCGGTGGATGGGTGATCATGGACCTCGATACGCACGACGGCCCGTGCCGCGAGCTCACCAACAAGGCCGGATGCGTGACGGTGTCGGTCGACTACCGGCTCGCGCCCGAGCATAAATTTCCTGCGGGCGTCGAAGATTGCTTTGCCGCGACCAAGTGGGTCTCCGCGCACGCGAAAGAGCTGAACGCCGACGCAAACCGGCTTGCCGTCGGGGGCGACAGCGCGGGCGGCAACCTGTCAGCGGTAATTTCGCAGCTCGCGCGCGACGCGGGCGGCCCGAAGATCGCGTTCCAGCTCCTCATCTATCCCGCGACCGAGGCCGAGCTCGATACCTACTCGCACAAAAATTTTACCGACTACTTTCTGACCAAGGACGACATCGTCTATTTCTGGAAGCACTACCTGCGGACCGCCGCCGATCGCAAAGATCCACGCGTCGCGCCGGCGCTGACCAAAAGCTTCAAGGGCTTGCCGCCCGCGCTGATCATCACCGCTGAATTCGATCCGCTGCGCGATGAAGGCGAGACGTACGGCGAGAAGCTGCGCGCCGCCGGCGTTCCGGTGACCGTCTCGCGCTACGAGGGGATGATTCACGGATTCTTTTCGATGTACGAAGTGCTGGAGAAGGGGCGGTTGGCGGTCGACGAATCCGCCGCGGCGCTGCGCAAAGCGTTTACGAAATAGCGCGGGGCGTCACCACTGCTCGTAGTGCACGGAGCGGCGCTCGTAGCCGGCACCGCGGAGCAGATCGCGCAGCCGGATGACGCCCTTGCCGACGCCGCAGATATAGAAGTGGCGCGTGCGATCGGCGTCGGCCGTGACCCATCGCGCTTGCGCCAGCTCGAACAGGCGATCGTAGATTTTCTCCGCAGGCGCGATCACTGTCTCGTACGAAAGACTCGGCGCGGTCCGCGCGAGCGCGTCAAATTCCGCGGCGTAGAGGATGTGCTCGCGATCGGGCGCCGCGTAAATCAACTCGGCCTTCGGGGATGGAGACGAAGCGAGCGCCCGCTTCAGCATCGGGCGAATCGGCGCGATCGCAGTGCCCTCCGCGATGAAGCACAACTCCGCCGCGGGCGGGCGATCGATCGTGAAGGCGCCGAACGGTCCGCTGAAATCGACCAGGTCGCCGACTTGTCGCTCGAACAGCCAGGCGACGCCGCGACCGCCCGCGACCCGATTGAAGCAAATCTCAAACGGCCCGCGGTCTTCGGGATCGGACGCTATCGAATAGGGCCGCGAGCGCGTTTCGTCATTGAGCGGAATCGTGATCGAGATAAACTGGCCCGGAACGAATCGTTGATGTTTGCCGCCGGTCAGCGAGAGAAAAAGCGAGCGCGTGTCCGCCGCGTGATCGAAAATACTCTCGACGCGCGCAATCAGCGTCGTACGCCTGGCTGGTGCCGCTGCAGGCGGTTCGGCCGTCATTCCTCAGCCGCTTCGCTGACCTGGTTAATCGTGAAGCGCGGGATGACGACGACGATTTCCGCGTCGGGGTCGTCGATGACGGCCTGGCATCCGAGCCGCGACGTTGGCGTCAGCCCGGGCGCCCTGTCGAGCAGGTCTTCCTCCTGCTCGCTCGACTCGCCGAGCTTGTTGAAACCCTGCTTGACGATCACGTGACAGGTCGTGCATGCGCAATTTCCGCCACATGCGTGCTCGAGATGCACTCCGTGCCCGAGCATCACGTCGAGAATCGAGCCCGGTTTGCCATCGTGATGAAATGGCGCCTTGGCGGGATCGAACTCAATTACCTTTTCGGGGTCGCCGTTTTCGAATTGGATTCGCAGCTTCGCCATCGGACTCAGGTCGCAATCGAGATTATGCGGTGCGCGCCGCCGGCTTGCATCTTCGCCTGATTTTCGCCATCATCTGAAACCTCCGGGAGGAGAAACGATGGCGACGCTGACCAAGCGGCAGAAGCAGCTGATCGATTACCTGAACGACTATATCAGCGAACACGGCTATGCACCCACACTCGCTGAGGTCGGGCAGTACTTCGGGCTGTCGTCGCTCGCCACCGTGCACAAGCATCTGCACAACCTCGAGCAAAAAGGCTTTATCAAGCGTCAGCACAATCACAGCCGCGCGCTCGAGGTTGCGGCGTCCGAGAAAGGTGAAGGGCCGAAAGCGATTCGATTGCTCGGCACCGTTGCGGCGGGCGCACCTATCGAAGCGGTCGAGAGCAACGAAACGATCAGCGTGCCCGACGACTTTATCCGGCGCGACAATACATTTTGCTTGCGGGTGAAAGGCGACTCGATGATCGAAGACGGCATCCGCGACGGCGATTATATAATCGTCGAAGGCCGCGACAGCGCGGACAACGGCGAGACAGTCGTCGCGCTGATCGGTAACGAAGCGACGGTCAAGAAGTTCTACCGCGAATCGAGCGGGCAGATCCGGCTGCAGCCGGCGAACTCGGCCATGCAACCGATCATGGTGGGCGAGGGCGACCTGGCGATTCGTGGCGTCGTGGTCGGCCTAATGCGTCACTACCGCTAGGAACTTTGATCTAGATGAAACCCTCCGAGGGTTTCATGCTTCCTTGGGCAGGTGTGAGCCCTGCACCCCGTTTAGGAATGAATCGGGTGAGGATTTTTGGTGACAGGTTCCGCGATCGGTACTATCACTACGAAAGCGGATCCCTGCGGGAGGGCGGCCTTGACCATGATTTTTGCGCCCAACGTTTCTACGTTGCGCTGCACTACGGCGAGGCCCAAGCCCATTCCGCGGTGACGGCGGATGCTCGAGTTCGAAAGTTGAACGCAGGGCTCGAACGCGTGTTCGACCAATTCGGCCTTGATTCCAGGTCCTGTATCACGGACTTCCAACTCAATCGCGGCGCCAAGTTGCGTCGATCCAGCGCGGCGGATGGCGATCGTGACGATCCCTCGATCGGTAAATTTGATCGCGTTGACCGCCAGGTTGAGCAAGATAGAAATGATCGGCCGCCGCCGCGAACGAAATACCGTGGGCGCGCCTTCGAGGTCGAACCTGATTTCGAGGCCCTTCGCGTCGTTGGCGGCTTCGAGCGCGGGCGCGAGGTCTCCAATCAGATCGTGCAGGTGGATATCTTCCTCGTCCGTCGCCTCCGCCATCGCGTCCGCGACCGAGAAGTCCAGCACGTTCTCGACGGTCTGCGCCAGGTCATGCGCGTTGGCATTCATACGCTCGATTATCTGCTTGTGGCGATCGCCCAGCGCTTCGCTCATCTCGCCACGCAGGATGTCGAGATAGCCGAGGATTGCCTGGACCGGGGAGCGTAGTTCGTGCGCCAGGTTGGCCAGCGCCTCCATGTGCACGCCCTGTTCCCATTGACCCGCCGGCAATCGCGAGCGAATTCCCTCGCTCGCTGCCGCGTGGGCGGTTCCATTCGGCGCGTGACCGTTATTTGACAGATTAGACAACTGCTCTTTTGTCCCTGGCCGGCGCATCGAATCTTCCGTGCGAGCTATGCGGGCCAACTGCCATCTAAGTTGAAGCAAAGGCGTTGAGGATTGAATCGGAAATTCACCTAGAGAGATGGGGAAAAGTACCTAGAAGATGGGGAAAGAGTACCTAGAGAAAATCGCGCCCGGGTCTACTCTCCAAATATGGCTACTGCCCGTGCTCCACAGCACTCAAACTGCACTCGGCGCGGCACAGGTCCTTGCTGCTTTGATCAATCCGTCCTTACTCTGAAGGCTAACCAGTCATAAGCAGAACTAACGGAGACCTATTGTGAAACATTCATTGAAAACTGCTGCGCTGTCTTTTGGAGTCGCGGTACTGTTCGGCAGCGCAGCCGTCGGATTCGCGCAGACCACTGACTCGAGCAGCTCGAAAAGCAGTGAGACCATCACGACCACAGCGCCCGCCCCTGCCGTCGCGTACGCTGCCCCGATTATCGTCGCACCGGCGCCGGCGGTAGTGGTTGCGCCGCCCATTGTAGTCGCGGCACCGGCTACGACCACCGACACCGAACATCACTCGTCGTCATCGAGCGACAGCTCGCCCAATAGCAACTCGAGCGAGCATTCCTCCAGCACCAGCAACTACTAGGACACCTGCTCCGCCGCATGAGCGGCAGACCTGTTCGACGCGTATCAGCGTCGCGCATGGGCTGCCGCTCTGTTACTCTCGGCGAAAGATAGAGAACGCATGGCGGTACTCAAGAAACTCTCGGGCGCAGCGACCAGCCTGATAGCGTTCGCGCCCTGGATACTCTACGGCTTCGCTTCCGGCTTTAATCACTGGCGCATCGCGGCGGGCGGCGGACTAATCCTCTGGCTGGTGTCTGCGGCCACCGCGCAGAGCCGCGGCGCCTCGATCAAGCTGATGGACTTGACGGCGTTGGCCTTCTTCGCGATCGCATTAGTGCTCACGATAGGTCTGCGCGCGTCGTGGTTCCCGACCTACAACGCGGTCATCGTATGGTCGTGCTTCGCGATCGCCGCGTGGAGCTCAGTCGTCGTAGGACGGCCCTTCACGGCCGCCTATGCGCGCGAGAATGCGCCGCCAGAATTCTGGAGTAATCCCATTTTCATCCGGCTGAACATGGTGATGACACTGGTCTGGTGCGGATTGATGACCGTCAACCTTTTACTCGCAGCGATAGGTGTCATCGTGGGCGGCCTGTTCGGCCAAGTGGTACTTGGCGTCGCGATACCGATGGCGTTGTTGGTAGCGGGGTTCATTTTCAACGGCCGCTTCCCGCAGCACTATCTCGCGCAAGCCGGATTTCAGAGCGACGCGCTGAGTCCAAAGGTTTCCAGCGCCTAGCTAGTCGCAAGCCAGGAAATAGCGCTCGATTTGTCCGACTCGTCCGGCTAGCTCTTGCGGCGCGACTCTTATGCATTCGTAGCCGAACTCGCGATAGGTCTCTTCGTGAACCTTCTCAAACTTGATTGAATCCTCGAAACTGATTCTCCTGGCCTGCGTAGGTTCGCAGAATCCCAGGTTCTCGATAAAGAACACCTGCTGTTGATAAATCCCTTCGACTCTTATGCGCTCCATTTCATCGGCGAGAGTTGTCGTGATGGGAACGCCGAGCCAGCGGCTGAGCGCGTAGGTGCATAGCGGCGATCGATCGTAGAACTGTATTCCCGACTCCAAGCCTTCCACTCGCAATTGCCGCTGCTTTTGCAGATTCGTAATGTCGTCGATGAAAGAAGCCTGGGTATGTGGTTCATTGACGCCTTGTGCATTCCGCAGAGCGATAATGTCAGTCGCGGCTTCTTCGACCACGAGGTATCCCGCGACTTCCAACGCCCTAACGATCGAGGTTTTTCCGCAACCGGGCGTACCAGTAAGTATGTATCGTTTCATGTTCTCCTCGGACTAGGAATCTTGTTCGATGAATATCTGCGCAAGCTCGACCAGCACGGCGACCCGCCCCGGCAAGAGCGCAGGATGTTCGGACGAAGGTGTGACTTAACGTGCTGCAGCACGCGCGGTCAGAAACTGCGAGGAAGATAAATCAGCGGATCGCGGGCGGGTCAGGAAACTTTGTACGGAGGCTTTGCGGGATCGTCGGGCTTGACTTCGTCTGGCTTAGCCAGTGGCGTCGTCGCATTGTCGGGCTCGTTCATCGCGCGCTTGAAATCGCGAATCGCCTTGCCCATCGCGCCGCCCACATCGCCGAGCTTACTGGGGCCGAAAATGACCAAGATGATCAACAGAATGATTATCAGGTGAGTTGGCGCGAAGAGATCCATATTTTTCTCCGGGCCGGCTGCCGTTCGCCAACCCTCTCTAGAAGTCTATATCTTGGACTACCGGATTGCCAAGTCTATTCCCGCCGCTTCACGCCGAGCGCGCGGGCTCCTGATGCACCGGCGGCGCACCGTCATCCAGGTGGTAGCGCTGAACCTTGCGATAGAGCGTCGAGAGGTGAATCCCCAGCACTTGCGCGGCTTTTACCTTGTCGTTCTCGACCTTGTCGAGCACCCGCTTGATATGTTCGCGCTCGAGCTCCTCCAGCGTCAGCCCCGTATTCTCGATACTCGCGATGACCGGCGACGTGCTGCGCAGTTTGTCCGGGAGGTCGTGCGAATGGATCACGTCGGTCTCGGCCAGGATGGCAGCCCGTTCGATAGAGTTTTCGAGCTCGCGGACGTTGCCCGGCCAAGCGTAGTTGATCAGCAGGCGCATCGCGCCCTTGGAAAACCGCATCGCCGTGCGCGACAGTGACTTCTCATACTTGCGCAAAAAATGGTTGGCGAGCAGCGGGATGTCGTCCTGGCGCTCGCGCAGCGCCGGCAAATTAATGTTGATGACGTTGATTCGGTAGAGCAGTTCCTCGCGGAAGCGGCCGGCCTTGACCTCGGCTTCGAGATTCTTGTTGGTGGCGCATAGCACCCGCACGTCGAACGCCACCGGATCGTTCGCGCCGAGCGGGTAGGCCTCGCGTTCCTGCAGCGCGCGCAGCAGCTTGACCTGCAGCGCCAGCGGCAGCTCGCCAATCTCATCGAGCAGGATAGTGCCCTTGTCTGCGGCCTTGAGCAGCCCGACTTTGTCCTGCCCGGCGCCCGTGAATGCGCCGCGTTTGTAGCCGAACAGCTCGCTCTCGAGCAGGTTCTCGGGCAGTGCGCCGCAGTTGATCGGCAGGAAACGGTTGTTGGCGCGTTCGGAGCTGAAATGAATCGCACGCGCGACAAGTTCCTTGCCGGTGCCCGATTCGCCCGTGATCAACACGCTCGAATCGGTGCGCGCGACTTTTTCCATCACGCGGAAGGTGCTCTCGATCGCGTCGCTTTTGCCGATGATGCTCTCGAAGCGATACTTCTCGCGCAGTTCCTGGCGCAGGAAGCGGTTCTCCCTGAACAGCGCCTTGCCCTCGAGCGCGTTGCGCATCACCTTTTTCAGATGATCGTTGGCGAACGGCTTGGTGATGTAGTCGTAGGCGCCCTGGTGCAGCGCCTCGACCGCCGACTCGACGCTGGCGTAGGCGGTCACGATGATTCCCATCACTTCGGGGTCGAGCTCGCGCATCTTGCGCAGCAAGTCGAGTCCGCTGCCGCCGCTGGTCAGGTTAAGGTCGAGAATCGCGAGATCGATTTTTTCTTTTTCGAAAATGTGCAGCGCGATTTCCGCCGCCGGCGCTTCCATCACCTCGTACCCCTCGCTGCGAGCGAGTTGCACGATGATCGAGCGCATCAGCGGTTCGTCTTCGACGATCAGCAGCCGGTAAGGTCCGCGTTGCTGTGCGGTCCATGAAGCGTCATTGTTCGCGACTTCGTTCATCGGACCGTCTTCAGGATGCTGCCATTTCCGCAGCCTGCTGCGCGCGCACCGTTTCCTCGGACGCCGACAGTGTAATCGTGACCGCAGTGCCGCGTCCGACCTCGCTGTCGACGCGAATCGTACCCTGGTTCGACAGGATCATCCGCTGGCACAGCGACAGCCCGAGTCCCACGCCCGCGCCTGCCGGCTTGGTGGTGAAGAATGGGTCGAACACCCGCTCCAGATGCTCGCGCGGAATTCCGATGCCGTTGTCCACGACCTTGATAAAAACCCGCCGCGATTTGTCGGCGCCTTGTCCGGGCCGCTGATTCTCCGTGATCACCTTAATGACGGCGCCCTCTGCCGGTGCGGCGTCGGCGGCGTTGAACAGCAGGTTAAGCAGCACTTGTTGAATTTCGTTGTCGTCGGCAAATGCGCGCCGCAGGTCGGGAGCAAGGATCGGTTCGATGCGGATGCCGCTGAAGCGTTTGTTGTAGGTGATCAGCCGCAGCGTCTCGGCGATTAGCCCGTTGACGTCGACCTGCTTGCGCTGCGCCGTGGTCGGCCGCGCGAAATTGACCAGGTCCTTGAGCGTGCTCGAGATGCGCGTGATCTGCGACAGGATGGTGTGCATCATCGTGCGCCGCTCGGGGTCATTCTCACCGGTGAGGATCGATTGCACCAGCGACGAGATCGACGCGAGCGGATTGTTCACCTCGTGCGCGACGCCCGCCGCGAAGGTGCCTGCCGCCGCCAGCCGCTCTGCCTTGATCAGCGAATCGAGCATCTCGCGCCGCTGCGTAACGTCGCGCAGGATCATCTGGACGAATTGCTTTTTTCCGTAGGTGATGAGCGCAGAGTTCACGTCGAAGAAGAACGGCCCGATCGGAAATTCCGAGGTCTGCGATACGCCCTCGCGCAAAACCGTCTCGAGGCTGTCGATTACGCCTTGCCTCAGCTCCTCCGGCACCAGCTCCGGTAGGGACCGTCCGATGATCTCCGTCTTGTCATGGTCGTGGTCGTGTTCGGTTTCCATTTGATGGAACCGCAGCGCGGCCGCATTCAGCCCGGTAACGACCCAGGTGTGCGGCTCGATCTCGTACATCGGATCGGGCGCGTGGTCGATCGTGTTGCGATATTTCTCTTCCGATTCGCGCATCAACCGTTCGCGCGATTCGATATAGAACTGCGAGACCATCAGGCGCCGCTCGTCGATTGCCGCGACCATCAAATCGCGCACCCGCTCCATCACCGGACCGCTCAGACTCAATTTGACGTGATTGAGAACGATTTGCTTGAGCGCGATATGGATGACGTTGAACTGGGACGGCTTGGCCCGCGCAAGCATTCCCTCCTGGCAATGCCGGCGCAGATAAACGTAGGTACAAATATCGTCGGGATCCCGCAGATGGTCGACGAAGCGGATGAGCGAATTGACCATGTTGTCCTGGCGCCCTTCTTTGTCGAACTTCTGGTGACCGTGAATGATGTACGCGATCGACTCGCCCCACTGCTCGACGATTCCGTCGAAGTGCTTGTCGATCAGGTCCGCCGCCTCGCCGCGAATCCGGATGCATTCGGGCGTGCGGCTCCAGATGGTCGGACCCCACAGGCGCGATAAGGATTGCTCGATTTCCGCGAGCTGGTCTCTTATCGCCTGAACTTCCTCAGGCGTCGCCTCAATCGGCGCGTCGTTAGTTTCACGATGTAACTTCGATTTCGATGGTCGGCAGCATCCACAGGCGAGCGATAGTTTCATATGCGATACAACCCGGTGGGAGGATTTTTCAGAGATTATCTTAAACTGACGTATAACATTCGCAAAATAACCAATCTAGGCATGCAAATTGATCCCGCAACTGCCCGATTTTGCACCTTGCGAACGATTCCCCTGAAGAGCACGGTCGCTTATCTTTCTGTAACGCCGATGCAATGCTCGAATTGCAAAACCGAAAATCCACCCGGCAAGAAATTCTGCGGTGATTGCGGTGCCCCGCTGGCAAATCTTTGTCCGAAATGTGGTGCCGACAATCCCGCCGGCAAACGTTTCTGTGGTGATTGCGGCACCGCCCTCGGATTAGCCGCTCCAGCATCGAGATCGAATGATTCGCTGATTCGAATAGCCGGCGCACCCGTCTCGGAAAATCTCGAAGGCGAGCGCAAGACCGTCACTGCACTGTTCGCCGATATCAAGGGCTCAACTGAACTGGAGCAAGACCTCGACCCCGAGGAGGCCCGCGCAATCGTCGACCCCGCACTGCGCCTGATGATCGACAGCGTCCGCCGCTACGACGGCTACGTCGTGCAAAGCACCGGCGACGGCATCTTCGCGATCTTCGGCGCGCCATTCGCGCACGAAGACCATCCGCAACGCTCATTGTATGCCGCCCTGCGCATGCAGGAAGAATTACGCCGCTACAGTGACAAGCTGCTCGCCGACGGTCGTGCGCCGCTCGAGATTCGCGTCGGCATCAACACCGGCGAAGTCGTCGTGCGCTCTATCTCAACCGGTGCGGGCAACGTCGAATACACGCCAATCGGCCATACGACGAATCTCGCTTCGCGGATGCAGGCCGTCGCCCCGACCGGCTCGATTGCGATCACCGAAAATACGCGCCGGCTGGTCGAAGGATACTTCGCGCTTAAGCCGCGCGGACCCACGCGCGTCAAAGGCGTCACGGAGCCGGTCAACGTCTACGAGGTCACGGGACTCGGGCCCCTGCGCACGCGCCTGCAGCGCTCTGCCGGGCGCGGGCTGACGAAGTTCGTCGGTCGCGAGCGAGATATGGACGCGATGAAGCATGCTGCCGAGCAGGCGCTCGCGGGACATGGGCAGATCGTCGCTGCTATCGCCGAGGCTGGCGCCGGCAAGTCGCGCCTGTTCTTCGAGTTCAAGGCGAAGAACCAATCTGGCTGGAACGTGCTCGAGACGTTTTCAGTCTCGCACGGGAAAGCATCGGCGTACTTCCCGGTGATTGAACTGCTACACAACTATTTCAAGATTGTCGGTGACGACGACGAGCGATCGCGTCGAGCCAAGGTAATTGGTTCCGTTCTCGCTCTGGATCGCGCGCTCGAAGATGCTTTGCCATATCTCTTCGCCCTGCTCGGAATCGTTGAAGGTGACGACCCGCTGGCGCAGACGGATGGGCAGGTTAAGAGGCGACGGACGCTCGACTCGATCAAGCGATTGCTGCTGCGCGAATCGCTCAACCAACCTTTGATGGTGTTTTTCGAGGACCTGCACTGGATCGACGACGAGACGCAGGCCTTCCTGAACCTGCTGGCCGATTCCATCGGCACCGCCAGGCTTTTGCTGTTGGTGAACTATCGGCCGGAATACTCCCATCAGTGGAATAGCAAGACCTACTACACCCAGTTGCGCCTCGATCCGCTAGCCACGAAGAGCGCCGGGGAGATGCTGCAGTCGCTGATCGGCGATGCGCCGGAGCTGGCACCGCTCAAAGACCTCATCGTCGACAAGACCGAAGGCAACCCGTTCTTCATGGAAGAGATCGTGCAGGCGCTCCATGAGGAGGGCGCGCTGACGCGCAACGGCGCAGTACATCTAACCCGCGCGCTCGACGCGTTGAAAATCCCAGCGACTGTGCAGGCGATCCTCGTATCGCGCATAGACCGCCTGCCTGGCGCGGGAAAGGAGCTGCTGCAGACTTTGGCGGTGCTCGGAACGGCGTTTTCGCTCGCGCTCGCCCGCGAGGTCGTCAAGCAGCCTGAGGATGAGCTGAACCATATGCTCAACGACCTGCAGCTCGCCGAGTTCATCTACGAGCAGCCAGCGGTCGGCGACATCGAGTACACCTTCAAGCACGCACTGACTCAGGAGGTGGCTTACAACTCACTGCTGACCGAACGCCGCAAGACGCTGCACGAGCGTGTTGGCGCTGTGATTGAAACGCTCTACTCGGACTCGCTCGACGATCACGTCGATCAGCTCGCGCACCACTACCGCCGCAGCGTCAATGCGGCCAAGGCGATCCAGTACATATCACGTGCCGCCGAACAAGCGGTCGCCCGGAACGCGTTTAATCAGGCGGTCGTCGGGTACAAGGATGCGCTGGCCCGGCTCAGCGGAATCGCGGATCAGGCGGAACGTGATCGCCGCGAGGCGGCGCTTCAGGTCGGGCTCGGCGGCGTGCTCTCGATGGGGAATCCGGCGGACGCGGGCATCGAGGATGTGTACCTGCGCGCGCGCGAACTATGCGCGCGCAGCGGCGATAGCGAAGGGCTCTTCAGCACGCTCTTCGGGCTGCGTCGGGCCTACAGTTACCAGGCGAAGTTCAGCCGGGCTATGGAACTCTGCGAGGAAATGTTGAAAATCGCGCGCGACGCCGAACCGAGCCAGCAACTGAGCGCGCACGTGAGTGCGGCGCAGACACTGTACTTTCTCGGCGAATTCAGCGCGGCTAGCCAGCACCTCGAGCAGCTACGCCAAACGGCGGCCGGCGCCACGCAGCCCAAGGCATCGCAGGTTCGGCGACGGATGATGATCGCCGAACCCCGGTCGCGCAACGCCCTGATCCTGGGCCTCCTCGGCTATCCAGATAGGGCGGCGCAGGAAGAGCGCGAGGCGCTCGCATATGCGCGGGAGCAGCCCGTGTCCTTTGCAGTTGCGGGCGCAGAGTACTTGTCCGCGCAGCTCTACTACTTCACGCGCGACGCTCGAAAAGTCCGCGAGCACGGCGAGGTTGCCAGCCGACTAGCGAATCAGTTCGGAAGCGCGCAGTTGTCCGGCTATGCTGCGGCATTTATGGGATGGGTCGAGGCGTTGCACGGCGACCCTGCAACCGGAATCAAAGAAATCCGGCGAGCGATGGAACAGGTTGAGTTTGTCGGCTGCCGAATTCACACCCTGCAGGACGCGCTTTTGATCGAGTGCCTGCTGAGGCAAAACGAGATCCGCGAGGGCCTCGCAGCAGCGTCGCACGCCGTCGCGCATGCACAACGCACCGGCGAACGATACTGTTTGTGTGAGCTGAATCGGCTCAAAGGCGAACTGCTAATTTTGGACAATGAGCGCGAAGCGGCAGCAGCTGCGTTTCGAACGGGGATCGAGGTGGCGCGCGAGCAACAGGCGCGATGGTGGGAGCTGCGGGCGACGACCAGCCTCGCGCGATTGCTCGACAAGCAAGGCAAGCGCGAAGAAGCGCGCGCGATGCTCACCGATATCTACAACTGGTTCACCGAAGGCTGCGACACCACCGACCTGAAAGGCGCGAAGGCGCTGCTCGAGGAATTGGGACGATAATATGCGCTGCTCCAAGTGCTCCGCTGAGAATCGAGAAGGCGCTCGTTTTTGTGACAAGTGCGGCACAAAGTTTTCTCCCAGATGTCCGTCATGCGGAGCGGAAAGTCGCATCGACGCGCGATTCTGCGATTCCTGCGGCGAGTCGCTGACTACTCCCGCTGCCGAAATCGCGCCAAAGAAATCCCCTGGGCATCAAGTTCGAGTAGCCGAGACGCCCGCTCCCGAAAACATTGAAGGCGAGCGCAAAACTGTCACCGCGCTGTTCGCCGACATCAAGGGATCGACTGAGTTAGAGCAGGACCTCGATCCCGAAGAAGCGCGCGCGATCGTCGATCCTGCACTTCGCCTGATGATCGAGGCGGTCCGCCGTTACGACGGCTACGTGGTGCAGAGCACCGGCGACGGCATCTTCGCGATCTTCGGCGCGCCCGTCGCGCACGAGGATCATCCGCAGCGAGCGCTATACGCCGCGCTCAGGATGCAGGAGGAGCTGCGTCGATACAGTGACAAGTTGCTCGCCGACGGCAGAGCGCCGCTCGAGATTCGGGTTGGGGTGAACACCGGCGAAGTTGTGGTGCGTTCGATTTCAACCAGCGGCGGACACGTCGAATATACCCCGATCGGGCACACCACGAATCTGGCCTCGCGGATGGAGACGGTCGCTCCAACCGGATCGATCGCCATCACTGAGGATACCCGTCGACTGGTGGAAGGATATTTTGCGCTCAAGGCGCGTGGACCGACCCGCATCAAAGGAGTGAGCGAGCACGTCAACGTCTATGAGGTCATCGGCCTTGGGCCGTTGCGCACGCGTCTGCAGCGTTCGGCCGGTCGCGGACTGACCAGGTTCGTCGGGCGCGAGCACGAGATGGAAGCGCTCAAACACGCCGGCGAACTGGCGCGGCAGGGACGCGGGCAGATCGCTGCTGCGATGGCGGAGGCAGGCACGGGCAAGTCCCGCCTGTTTTTTGAGTTCAAAGCGATCTCCCTGTCGGACTGGATGGTGCTTGAGACGTTTTCGGTTTCGCACGGTAAGGCGTCGGCGTACCTGCCGGTGATCGAGCTGCTCTGGAACTATTTCAGGATCAACTCCGCCGACGACGAGCGCACGCGGCGCGAGAAAGTAACCGGGCGCGTGGTCGCACTCGATCGAGGCCTGGAAGACACGTTGCCGTATCTGTTCAGTCTGCTCGCTATCGTCGACGGTGACGATCCGCTCGCGCAGATGGATGGGCAAATCAAGAAGCGGCGAACGTTGGAGGCGATCAAGCGCATCCTGCTGCGCGAGAGCCTCAATCATCCGCTGATGGTTATCTTCGAGGACCTCCATTGGATCGATGAGGAGACGCAGGCGCTGCTGAATCTCCTCGCCGATTCGATTGGTACCGCCAAGCTGATGCTGCTGGTGAACTACCGACCCGAGTACACGCATAGTTGGGGCAACAAGACTTACTACACGCAACTGCGGCTCGATCCACTTGGCAAGCAGAGTGCTGAGGACATGCTGACCGCGCTGGTCGGAGACAGTGCTGAATTGCGGTCGCTCAAGAGCATGATCATCGAGCGCACCGGCGGCAATCCCTTCTTCATGGAGGAGACGGTGCAGGTGCTCCTCGATGAGGGCGGGCTCGTGCGCGACGGCGCGACAGTCAAACTCACCAGGGATCTGAGCGATCTTAAGATCCCGCCAACGGTGCAATCGATCCTTGCTTCGCGTATCGATCGCTTGCCCTCCGATGAAAAGGATCTGCTGCAGGCGCTGGCTGTGATCGGCAAAGAGTTCCAGCTAGGCCTAATCCGCGCGGTCACGGCGAAGTCCGACGACGAACTCAACCGGATGCTTGGCGATCTGCAGCTCGCGGAGTTCATCTACGAGCAACCCGCGCTCGGCGACATCGAGTACAGTTTCAAGCACGCACTGACCCAGGAGGTCGCGTACAACTCAGTCCTGATCGAACGCCGGAAGCTGTTGCACGAACGCGCCGCAGTGGCGCTGGAGACAATGTTCGCGGCGCAGGTGGACGATCACCTGGAGGCGTTGGCGCATCATTACCGCCGCACCGACAACCTCGAGAAAGCGGTTGAGTATTTAGGGCAGGCGGGCCAACAGGCGGCGATGCGATCTGCCTATGCCGATGCGATCAGCCGGCTTACCGCTGCGATAGATCTGCTGCAGAAACTTCCCGACAGCCCAAAGCGCGTTCAGCAAGAGTTGCTCCTCCAGTTGGCCCTTGGCCCCGCCGTAACGATCGTCAATGGCAGGACCGCACCGGAAGTCGAGCGAATCTATACTCGCGCGCAGCAGCTTTGTGAGGGACTGGGCGATACGCCGGAGCTTATTCCCACACTGTTTGGTTTATGGTCCCTGTATTTCCTGCGCGCCGATTTGCAGCGGGCCTGTGAACTTGCGCAACAACTTTTGCGGCAGGCACAAAGCTCGCAAGATTCAGTGCAACTTTTGTACGCACACCTCACGGTGGGACACACCTCGTACGGGTTAGGCGAGTTCCTTCGCGCTCGCGAACATGAAGAAATCGCGATCTCGATCTACAACCCGGACCGTCATCGGCCGGTGGCCTTTCAGTATCTCTATTCTCTGTGCGGCATATCGTGGACTTTGTGGCATCTCGGCTACCCGGACCAAGCCTTGAAAAGGAGCCACGAGGCCCTCGCAATTGCTCAAACGCTCTCCGATCCGATGAGTCTGGCTCTTGCCCAGTTCTTCGCCGGTTCTCTGCGTCAATATCGCGGAGAAGCACGCGAGGCTCAAAGGCATGCAGAGACTACGACTACCCTGTGTTTCGAGAACGGGTTACCCAATTTTTTCGATTATTCGACCATCATGAGCGGTTGGGTGATGGTTCATCACGGACACAACCAGGAGGGCACTGAACAGATTCAACAAGGCCTGGCTGCGCTTCACGAGTCGGGCGCGGAATTGAGGAAGCCGTATTTTCTGTGCTTGCTCGCCGACGCCTGCTTGGGCGCCAGTCACTATGACCAAGGCCTGCGTGCGTTGCAGGAAGCGCTGGCCGCCGCCGACAAAAACGAAGACCGCAATCATGAGCCCGATATTCATCGACTCGAGGGTGAACTGCTACTGGCGCGAGATGGTTCTAGCGCTTCGCAAGCGCAAACCTGCTTTGAACGGGCAGTTGAGATTGCGCGAACGCGGAGCGCCAAGTCGCTGGAGCTGCGCGCGACAGTTAGCCTGGCGCGATTGCTCGCGA
>Ga0210393_10001976_pt1 | contig 17046 bp, 18 predicted proteins | sample IncBWC27OmetaG_FD_160068 | JGI IMG/M metagenome (GOLD analysis project Ga0210393, IMG submission 160068) | Forest soil microbial communities from Barre Woods Harvard Forest LTER site, Petersham, Massachusetts, United States - Inc-BW-C-27-O ... | reverse complement strand
AGCACGCGCGTCGTAACATTGGTCACCGGAACGGCCTCGGATCTGACATCGAGCGCGTCCGACGTGTACTGCTCGAGCACCGGTGTGCTGGAAACCGCGCTGCTCAACGCCGCCGGATACCAGGTAAATTGACAATCATGCGATGTATGATGTGCGCGGCGGCGCTCGTCGCCGTGGGCTGCCACACCGGGACGCCTGAGGGTGGTCCGCGCGACAACGGGGCGTTCCCGACTTCCAGTGGCCTCAGTAAAATGGGCGAGGCTCTGCCCCACGGAAATTCGACGGGCCGAGTCTCCGCGTTCACGACATCGGACCTCGGCATGTTGACGACCGTACCCGTGCCGCTCGATTCCGCATACAGCGCGCTGACGAAGGCCTACGCGACCTTGGGACTGCCGGTCACGACGAACGATCCAGCCGAGCACACGGTGGGCAACCGTCACGTCGTCGTGCTGCACAAGATGATGGGCCGCAACCTCTCGGCGTTCTTCAGCTGTGGGATCGACGCCGTGATGGGACGGCAGCGGGCGGATACCTACAAGGTGAGTTTCTCGATGGTCTCGACGCTGACCAAAAACGATGCCGGCAGCACGCGCGTCATCACATTGGTCACCGGCATGGCCTCGGATATCGCGACGAGCGCGTCCGACGTGTACTGCTCGAGTACCGGTGTGCTGGAAACCGCGCTCCTCAACGCCGCCGGATACCAGCCGAATTGATCGGCCGTTGGTTCGCGTGGGTCTTCGCGCCCGCGCTGGCGGCGGCACAAGACAGCGTGCCACCCGCTCCAGCGCATGCCCATCGGCCGCACCGGCAACACGCCGTGGCGCGAGCCGACAGCGCAGTGCGCGACAGTGTCCTGCGCTCGCGTTGGTCCGCTATTGCCGCCGAGCCGGTACCTGCCACTGCGCTCTTGCCGTCGCACCGCATTGTCGCGTTCTATGGCAACCCGATGTCGAAGCGGATGGGCGTACTCGGCGCCTACCCGGTCGACACCATGCTCGCCCACCTCGACGAGAAAGTCGCCGAATGGCAGAGCGCTGACTCGGCCACGCCGGTAGTTCCGGCGTTGCACTTGATCGCGGTGGTCGCGCAGGGTGGGCCGGGCGGGGACGGGAAGTATCGCGCCAGAATGCCGGACACGCTCGTCGAGCGCGTGTATTCCTGGGCGGCGCGGCGCAATGCACTCGTGTTTCTCGATATCCAACCCGGCAAGAGCACCGTCGAGGCCGAGCTCCCGCGGCTGGCGCCATTTCTTTCGCGGCCGAACGTGCATTTGGCGCTCGATCCCGAATTCGCCATGTCGAAAGGCGGCCTCCCAGGTAAGCGCATTGGAACGATCGATGCGGCCGACGTGAACTACGCGATCAAGTTTCTGTCGGGTCTCATTGGGGACTCGCTCCCGCCGAAGATCTTGGTCATTCACCGATTTCGACGGCCGATGTTGACGCATGCGGACCAAATCGTGCTCGATCCCAGAGTGCAAGTCGTGATCGACATGGACGGATTCGGCACACCGTCCATCAAGTTTGGTTCCTATCGCCAATATGTGTATGCGTCGCCGGTCCAATTCACGGGCTGGAAGCAATTCTTCCGGCAAGATGTTCCCCACACGGCCGTTGCGGATATCCTGAAACTCACGCCGGTTCCGGTGTATATCCAATATCAGTAAGGGCCAACGATTTGAAGCGCCGAGGGGTATATCTGTTGTGAAGCTGAAACCCATTACCAGTCCAGCGAGCCCGCGACCTGACCCTCTCGATGAGCGCGCGCTCCTCGAGCTCGTGCGGCAGCGCGACGCGAGCGCGTTCGACGAGCTCGTGCGGCGCTATCTCCGCCGTGCCTTCGCCGTCGCCTACCACGTCATGCACCATCGTGAGGACGCCGAAGACTTGGTCCAGGAGACGTTCATTACGGTGCTCGAGCAGATCGACCGGTTCGACGCCGATCGGGCGTTCGCGCCGTGGTTCTTCCGGATTCTGGTCAATCGCGGCCTCAATGCCCGGAAGTCGCGTACGGTGCGCCAGACCGAGCAGGTGCCGGCGGATGCCGCGGGTGGTGAAGGCCCACCGGACGGTGTGGCCGAGCGTCGCGAGCTCGCCGAGCGTGTGCGGGCTGCCGTCGATCAGTTGCCGGAGCGGCAGCGTCTGATTTTGCGCCTCTCCGAGCTCGAGGGCTTCACCAGCGTCGAGATCGCCGACATTCTCGACCTCTCGCAGGGGACCGTGCGTTGGTATCTCCACGAGGCGCGGAACGCGCTCCGTATCACGCTGGCCCCGCTCGCCCGCGAGGTGCGCAATGGATGACCGCCGGCGAGTGCGCGCGGCATTGCGGGCCGTCTACGGCGCTCCGCCCGCCGAGTCGATCGACTGGTGGTCGTTGCGGAGTCGCATCCTCGACGCGGCCGGGCTCAACGGTCGCGCGCGCAAGCGCTCGCTTTGGGATCGCACCTTGTGGCGGCGTGCGCTGATTCCGGTGACGTGCGCGGCGACCATCGTGATGGCCCTGGCGATCGCCGATACGCGCTCGGATATCGCCTCCAGCATCACATCCGGTATCGCGTCGGCGACCGCGGATTCGACCGAGGTCACCGCGTGGTTGCGTGCGGCGAGCGCCGGCGGTGCGGTGGCGCAGCGCGAGCTCGATCCGTTGCCCGATGCATCCGCGTGGCTCGGCGCGGCTTTGACCGCGACGTCCGACTGAGTGCGATGCGTATCCCCGTGTGGTTCGTCGCCGCCTCGGTCATTGTGCTGTCGCTGTTCACGGGTGTGATCGTCGGCGTTGCTCTCGACCGACGTGTCTTGTGGTCGCACCACGGGCATGGCGGACCGGTCATGCTCTCGCGTGGAGGACGTCGCCCGGGCATCATTCCGGGCCATCTCGAGCAGGAGCTCGGCCTATCGCCCGCGCAGAGCACCGCGGTCGATTCCATCATGCGCCATCGAATGGCGCAGCGCGATTCATTGATGGCGCATACGTGGCCGGTGATGCGTCAGCTGCTCGACTCCACGCGCTCCGACATCGAGAAGGTCTTGACCCCGGAGCAGAAGGCCAAGTTCGAGCAACTGCGTTCGCGCGAGCCGGGCGGACCGCCGGGGATCATGCTCCGCCATGGCGATGGCCCGCCGCCGCCCTAGGCGGCGCGCAAGACTTCCAATGGCTCGGCGCGCGTCGCCGCGACCGCGGGCCCGAGCGCGGCGAGAATGCCGACAACCATGAGCACGCATTCGGCCGCGACGAGAACGCCCGCGTCCGTTGGCGCGACATCATAGAGCCACGCCTGTAAGAGCTTCATGCCATACAGCGACGCGAGCGCGCCGCTGGCCGTGCCGGCGAGCACCATCACGGTGGCGTCGTGGAGCACCCGCCGCACAATCGAGTATGGCGCGGCGCCCAGCGCGATCCGAATCGCAAATTCGCGCCGGCGCTGCCCTACGATGTAGGCGATAATCGAGTACACGCCGAAGGCCGTCAGGAATAGGGCGAGAGCGCTCAGCGCGGCGAACAAACTCGCGAGGCGCTCGTGCTCTCCCACCCAGTCGCGGAAATACGCCGACCAGGGCTCGACGTGACCACCCGTGTTCGGGAGAACGGTCACGATCGACCGGTGCAAAGCCAGCGCCGTGGCCACCGGATTCCCGGTCACGCGGACAACGAGCTGCCGGAAGCGCGTGTTCGCCCGGCGCGAGACGGCGAAGATCGCGGGATCGAGTACCTCGTCGGGATCTCGCGAGAAGTTGAGCGTCGCATCGCGGGCGATGCCAACCACCGGAAGCCACGTCGCTCCTGATTCCTGACCGCCGAAACGGACAAACCCGCCGACTGCGCCACCGTGTGGAAACAGTGCGCGAGCGGCTCGTCGGGAGACGATGACGGCGCCCTCGCCCGCGGCATCGCCGATCAAGAAATCCCGGCCTGCGATCACCGGAATGCCGAGGGTACGAAGCACGTTGGGGTCACCGGCATAGTAGGTACGCCAGGTCACACTGCGCGTGGCGTCGCCGGTCGCAATCGATTGAATGACGCCGTTCGCCGATTGCACGTAGCCGATCATCGTCGCCGCTCCGACGTCCGGTGATGCGCCGACACGGTCGAGCACGTCGCCCGCGTGCCGCGCCCGCGCGGTGGTGTCGCGGCCCAGATCCATCCAGCCCGCCAGCAGGCGATCGGTGTCGAATCCAAACTGATAGCTGGCCACATGCCGCATCGCGTCGAGGAGCAGGCCTGTCGCCATCAGCAGCGTCATCGTGAGTGCCACCGCTGCAACCGCGGTCGCACTGAATCGCGGCGTCCGGGCACTCGTCGTGGCACTTCCGTTCTTGAGCGGCTCGGCCACGATGACGCGCGTCGCGCGCCACGCCGGGATGAGCCCCGCCGCGATGGCGCTCCCGACGGCCGCTAGCGCGGTGAGGATCACGACGTGCCACGTCAGATGCGGCGGAAGAGAGCCGAGGGAGATATCACCCGACGGGAGCAATCCCACGGCGAGACGCGTGCCCCACTCCGCGAGCCCCAGCCCGGCAATACCACCGATCAACACCAGAGCGCCCGTCTCGGCGAGCTGGAGACGCAGGAGCGTCGCCGGCGTCGCCCCGAGCGCCAAGCGAAGCGCGTATTCGCGCGCGCGCGACATGCTCCGCACGAGCGTGAGCGTCGCGACGTTCGCGCACGCGATCAGCAAGACGACGAATCCCGCGGCCGCCAGGATGACGTGAGCCGTTCTGATCGAGCGGGTGGGTTGCGCGAACGGCTGCAGCGTGTAGGAGAATTCACGCCGACCGGTGCCGAACCGCTCCTCGAGGCGTGTAGCCAGTAGTCCGAGCTCTGCATGTGCTCGTGCGGCATTGTATCCGGTTTTGACCCGCAGGACCGGCATGAGGCGGGACGCCCAGGGCTGGGTCGATTCCGCACCGGGAGGAAGCGGCAGCCAGACGTCGGGACCCCTGACGGCTGCCGGGAGTACCCCGGCGATGGAGTACACGCGATCGTCCACGGTAATCGACGCGGCGCGCAACGCACCGCGGCCGGCGAACATGCGCTGCCACAGCGCGTGACTGACGACCGCCGTGCCCTCGTCACTCGCTGGGTCGCCGGTCAGGACCCGACCCAATTCCGGCGTGACGTCCAACAGCGGGAAATAGGTAGGGGTCACGCGCCACACCCAAGCTGATTCCCCTTGTCCCCCACTCTGCACGAACTCGTCGTCCCAGGCGACGGCCGCAATGCCGCTGAAAAAGTCAGCGCCGTTCTTGAGCGTGTTGTACTTCTCGGCGGCGGTCGCGCGGCCGCCCTCGCCGTCTCCCCACTGGATGACCCGCATCAGCCGGTCCGAGTGGGGATATGGGCTGTACGGATACAGCACCGAGTCGATGACGGCGAACGTGGCGGCAGCGAACCCCAGAGAGATCGCCAGCGACAGTGCGCACAACGCGGAGAATCCCGGGGTTCGCCGAAGGGATCGGAGGGTCGCGACCATGGAGTCTCATCACAGACGCATCAGCCCCAGCCGGCGGCACCCGCGCTGGCGATCGTGACCAGAAAGAGGGCGACGACGGCGTGCCAGCCGAGGTGCTCGCCGAGCATCAGGAACCCAGCGATGGCGGCGACGGCCGGCTCGAGGCTCATCCAAACGCCGAAGACGCGCGTGGGCAAACGCCGGAGTGCCTCGACCTCGAGCGAGTAGGGCAGGGCCGAGGAGAGGAGGCCGACGACACAGCCGATCGCGATAGTGGCCGCTGTCCCGGCGTGAATGACGCCAGCCGCGCCAAACGGCACGAGAAGCACGGACGCGATGGTCATCGCGACTGCCAGCGCGTCACCGCCTTCAAGCGCGCGGCCCATGCGCGCGCCGACGATGATATAGGCGGCCCAACAGACGCCGGCGCCAAGCGCGTAGGCGATCCCGATCGGGTCGACATCATGCGCCTCGATCGGCGAGAGGAGCAGGATCCCGATGGCGGCCAGCACGACCCACACCAGATCGCGGGCGCGGCGCGAGCCGGCCACGGCGACGCCGAGTGGCCCGGTAAACTCCACCGTGACGGCGATCGCGAGGGGGACGCGCGCGAGAGCCGAGTAGAAGCAGAAGTTCATCACCGCGAGGATCGTCCCGAACAGCGCGACCACGCCGATGTGGCGACGCCATTCACCGCGCCATCGGGGTCGCGCGACCGCGAGCAGCAGCAGAGCGGCGCTCGCCACGCGCAGGAATACGGTCGCGCGTGTACCGATAATCGGGAAGATGTCCTTGGCCAGGGCGGCGCCGATCTGCGTCGATGAGATCGACCCCAGCACGAGGACGACGGGAGGGAGCGATCGCAGTATGCCGCGGCGCTCGGGCGCGACGGTCGGTTCCATCAGGTAAGTCCTCCGTGCAGCGCCGCGCGCACCGCGTCCGTAAAGGCATCGATCTCGGCGAGCGTCGTAAAGACGTTCGGGGTAACGCGAATGCCCGTGACGCCGTTGAAGGCGATCGCCGATGTGACGATGTGGTACCGTGTCCAGAGCCACTGCGCGAGCGTGGCCGTGTCGAGGCCATCGATCTCGACGAGCGCGATCGCTCCGCTGCGTGGATCGTCCAGCGGTGTCCTGACTCGCACGCGCGGACTTTCGGCCACGAGCGCTCGCACCCACCGATCCCTCAGCGCCCGCAACCGGGCCAGCTTTCTCGCACCACCGATCGCGCGGTGAAACACGAGCGCAAGGGCGATCGCGTTATGCGGCGCGGCCGGATGCGTGCCGATCTCTTCGAACTTTCGAATATCACCCGTCCGCTCCGCCGTAGCTGCCATCAATGGCCAGATGGTGCCGATCTTCGCGCCCCGCACATACAGGAAACCGGTGCCGAGCGGCGCGAGCAGCCATTTGTGCAAACTCGTCGCGTAGTAATCACAATCCAGCGCCTCGCGCGAGACCGGCGTGTGTGCGAACGTCTGAGCGCCGTCGACAAACACCTCGATCCCCAATGGCCGAGCCACCCCAATAACTTCGGCCACGGGCATTGGTTGCCCGGTCCAGTTGGTCAGATGCGGCAGCTCGATGACCCGCGTCTGTGGGGTGATCGCCGCGCGAATCGCGCCCAGGACATCCGGGTCGGTCGCGGGCAGTGCGAATGAGACCTTGCGCACGACGATCCCGTCGCGCCGCGCGCGCTGATCCCATGCCGTGAGCATGCGGTCATAGTTTTGCGTGGTGACGATGACCTCGTCGCCGGAGCGGAGAGGAAGGCCGGAGATAAGAATCTCCATCGCCTCCGACGCGTTCCGCGTGATCGCGATCTCCTCCGGATCGCACCCGAACTCCGCGGCCAGCTCTCGCCTGATCCCTTCGACTCTCGGCTCGAGGACGCGCCACAGGTGTTGCACCGGCGCCGTATTCGAGAATCGCGTGTCGCGCAGCATCGCATCGAACACCGTCGTCGGGGCTGGGCTCAACCCGGCGCTGTTCAAGTAGATGACGGAGGGGTCGAGGTCGAACGCCCGGCGGATCGTGTGCCAGTACGCTTCCGTATCCGCCGGTGATGCGAGAATCTCTCGCAGGACGAGCGGCGCGGCGGCCGCCCAGGCAACGAATGCGCGCCGGCTCGTCATAACCGTCTAACTTACAACATGCGGCTCGTGATCATAGCCTGGCGACTGTTACCGATCGCGATCTCGTTTCGGCGAGACGCCAAGGTTTCGCGGACACCGGAATTCCATCGACGCCGCGCGCAAAAACTCGTACGGGCTCTGGCCGACCTCGGACCGACGTTCATTAAGATGGCGCAGCTCCTTGGCGCGAGGACCGATGTGATTCCCGAGCCCTACGTGAGCGAGCTGGCGACGCTCATGGATCGGGTACCGGCCACGCCGTGGCCCATTATGTCCCGCGTGATCAGCCGCGCGTATGGCCGGCCCCCCGCGGCAGTCTTCGATTCCATCGCCGACGTGCCGCTGGCGTCGGCGTCGCTCGGGCAGGTATACGAGGCCCGGGTCAGCGGCCGGAAGGTCGCGGTGAAAGTCATGCGACCGGGTGTCGAGCGGCTGATTCAGGCCGATTGCGCCGCGTCGCGCCGCATCCTCGTCGTTGTCGAGCGCTTGTTTCGCGGCAACGCCCGCATGCTGCGGGCGGTGCGGCAGTTCCGGGTGATTGTCGAGGAATTCGCGTTCCGCGTGCGCGATGAGGTCGACTATCGTATCGAGGCGCAGAACGCGGTCGAGGTGCGCGAAAATTTCGCCGACTCGCCCAGCATCCGCGTCCCCGAGGTGCTGCTCCCGCTCGTGCGGCAGCACGTGTTGGTGATGGAGTTCATGGAGGGCGACGCCGTCGACCTGCTCGGCCCGCGCGTCGCCTCGGGCGACCTCGATCTGTCGCGGATCGTGCCGCAGCTCATCGAGGCCTACACCTCGATGATGATGATCGACGGCTTGTTCCACGCCGACCCCCACCCGAAGAATCTCTTGATCGCCCCAGACGGTGCGCTCGTGCTCCTGGATTTCGGGATGGTCGTGCGCGTGAGCCGGGCGCTGCGCCGCGCGCTGCTCGATACGATCATGGCGGCCATTCGAAAAGATGTCGACGGGCTGATCGATGGCTTTATCGCGCTCGGCCTCAAGGCTCCCGAGGCCACGCGCGAGGATCTCCGGCCGATCGTGGCGGCGATTATCGTGAACGCATCCAGCTACGCGACCACGCAGGAGCGGATGGAATTGCTCTCTGATGAAGTGGTCGCGCAGCTGTACGACGTGCCACCCATCAACTTGCCGAGCACGATGGTGTATTTCGCGCGGACCGCGTCATTGATCGAGGGGCTGGCCACGCGCTACGATCCGCGCTTCAACCCGGTCGCCGTCGCCACCCCGGTCATGTTGCGGCTGCAGCCCGCGATCCTCGCTTCTCTCGGCCGCACGCACAGCGCCAAGCCGGTCGACTGGGTCGGGACCATCGCGACGGTCCTCGGCGATGGCCTCGGCCGCTTTGCGCGCGAAGTCCGGTCGATGCTAAACGGCGAGGGGTCGCAGCCCCGCCTCAATGGCGGCCCGCCGCGGCTCGAGAAAGGGGGGAAGTGAGAGACGCTGGCCCATCGTGGCCAGGCTCTCGTCGATCGCGAATCCCGGTCCATCGGTCGCGATCTCGAACAGGATGCCGTTGGGCTCGCGGAAGTAGAGCGACTTGAAGTAATACCGGTCGATCACGCCCGACGTCGGCACGCCCGACGCGTGGAGCTTCGATTGCCAGGCGAGCTGCTCCTGGGCGTTCGGCGTCCGGAACGCGACATGATGCACGCCCCCCGCTCCCGGGCGCGCGGCTCGCAGGTCCGGACGCTCTTCGACGTGCACCTCACCCATCCCTGACTTGAACACGACGAGCGAGCCCTCGCGAGCGACGACCCGGAAGCCCATCACGCCGGTCAACACCGAGGCGGTCGATTCGGCTTCTTCGACGACGAGGGTCACGGGGCCAAGGCCCTGGATCGCCGACTCGTTAGTCGTCTGCTCGTCGCCGCCGTCGAACAGCGCCAGCCGTTGGCCTTCGGGATCGGTGAACGTCAACACCTCCCGTCCCGCGATCGACGTGAGGCGACCGCCGAGGCGGTCTTTCCACCACGTGAGGGCGTCTCGATTGGCCACGCGCAGGCCGATCTGGGCGATCTCGCGCGTGCCCGCGCGGTTCGCCGTCGAGTCGGCCCAATCAAAGAACGTGACCTCGGTACCGGGCCGACCCTCGGGGTCGGCGTAGAACAAGTGATAGGCCGAGACGTCGTCTTGATTGACGGTCTTCTTGACGAGCCGGAGGCCGAGGACCTCGGTGTAGTACTTGAGATTCTCGGACGCCCGCGCGGTGACCGCGGTGACGTGGTGGAGTCCGTTGAGTTCCATGGCCTAGAGCGACCGAACCAGGCCGCCGTCAATGAGAAGGTTTTGACCCGTGATGTACGATGCGTCGTCCGACACGAGAAACGCCACGGTCGAGGCGATCTCATCAAATCGAGCCGGTCTTCCCAGGGGTATTGCCACGTCGTCTGGCTTTCGTTCGACATACCCTGGCAACACGGCGTTCACCCGTATCCCATCCGGCGCCAACCGCTCGCCCATAATGCGAGTCCACGACAGGAGGGCCGCGCGGAAGACACTGGACACCGGCCGAGTCACGTCGGGCTGGGCCGCAGCGAAACTCGACACCGTAACAATGGACCCGCCTCTCTGTAGGTGGGGCACCGCCAGCCGCGCCAGTCGGATCACGCTGCCGAGGATGAGATCATATCCATTCTGCCACTCGGTATCAGTCAGGCCGAGCGGGTCCCCTTTCGCGGGATGACCGGTGTTGTTCACGATCGCGTCGATCCGGCCCCAGCGACTCATCGCGGTGTCGACGAGCCGCCCGAGATCCGCGCCGAGCGTGACCGAGCCGCGCACGCCGGCCGCACCGAGCTCGCCGGCGATCGCGTCGATGCGCTCGGAGCGTGACATCAACGCCAGTTGCCACCCACGCGAGGCGAGTCCTCGCGCGATGGCGGCGCCGATGCCCTGGCTGGCGGCGGTTACGAGCGCGACCGCCACGCCGCGATGGCCTGAGCGTCTGCCTGTGCTTTGACCGCGCGCGCCGCGGCCCAGTCGATCGTCGGTGCCACGTCAGTGTCATCGAGCCCGAGGCTCGCGACCGCGCGCTCGATGACGGGAGCGCCGAGTGCCGTGGGCAACGACTGACCAAACGCCAGTTCAGCCCGGCGGCACAAGCGTTCTTCGCGCGCGGGATCGCGAGGGCTGCAGGTCATGCGATCGACACGGGCGTGCACGCCTTCGTGCACGATCGACGACGCGATGATGGCGGGCGTGAACTCGGCCGCGCGCGCGAGGAAGCTGAGCTCCGTGAGCACCATGCGCTCGCCGGGGAAGTACGCGCCGCGGCAGGGGAACGCCGCGATCTGGAGATACGCGGTGTCGCGGCGGAGGTGGGACAAGCGCCACGGCTGGTATTGCTCGATGAGCGCGAGCGCCGCATCGAGGCGGTCGAGCACGAAGGCCGTCGCGATATCGGGTCGCGTATTCTCGACTCGGACTCGAATCCCGCGCATTCGCACGCTACGTCGTGCCGGCGAACCGATCGAGCGTCGCGCGCTCCTCGGGCGTGAGGCTGCGGGTGCCGTCTTGTTGCGCTTTCTTGAGGAGCCGTACGACTTCGTCGCGATTGATCGGGTGGAGGTCGTCGAGACGGATCTCGCGCCAGCGCTTGAGTGGGTCGCCGTTCCCGATACCCCCGACGACCGGCGATCGTTGCGTCGTCACTTTTTTCTTCCAGGCGCGCGAGGGCGCGCGGAGCTCCAGGGCCTTGAGATACAGGAATCCCGTCGCGACACCGCCGAGGTGCGCGAAGTGCGCGATCTGCGCGCCGCCGAACCCGACGATATCGAACACCACGTAGGCCGTGGCGAGCATCCACATTTCGACCGGCAGGATGCCCCAAATGAGAATGCGATCGCGCGGCCAGTACATCGCATAGGCCAGGATGACGCCCATGATCGCAGCGGATGCGCCGACAATGGGGGCCGGCGTCGTGACGACCGACAGCAGCCCGCCGCCGATACCGCTCAAGAGATACAGCCAGATGAAATGCTGGCTCCCCAGGCGCTCCTCGACGCGCGGACCGAACAGATACAGCGTGTACATGTTGAAGATGATGTGCCAGATGTCGGAGCGGCTGTGCAGGAACATGTACGTGACGACCGTCCACGGCCGGGGCAAGACCAATCCCGCGAAGAGCACGAGCCAATCCGTGACCGCGGGAGCGAAATACTGTAACCCGTACATCACAATGTTCGCGACGATCAGACGGCGGACCCAAGGGCTCATAGTATGTAGAGTGGCGCGCGTCTACTTTTCATGCAATGACCACACACCCGGTGGGAGAGTTCCTCGATCACTTGGACCGCGTGCACGAGCGCACGCGGCGGATTGTCGTGCTCATCCCGCGCGATGACACCGAGTGGGCACCGAAGCCTGGCTGGTTCAGCCTGGGCGGCTTGGTCCGCCATCTCGCCGGCATCGAACGCTGGATGTACGCGGAGACGATTCACGGCCACCCGGCACGATATCCGGGGCATGGCCGGGAACTGGCCGATGGACCGGAGGCCGTTCTCGCCTACTACGACCGATTGCACGCCGAATCGCGCGCCGCGTTCGCCTCGTTGACTGATGCGCGGATGACGGAAAAGTGTCTGACGCCGGCGGGGTCACCGATATCCGTGTGGAAATGGCTCCGCGCGCACCTGGAGCACGAAGCGCATCATCGGGGCCAGTTGTACTTGATGCTCGCGATGCGTGGGGTGGAGACGCCGCCGATCTACGGCTTGACCGCGGAGCAGGTCCAGGCAGCCTCAGTCTCATGATGCGCCGCGCGCTCGCCCTCATCGCGCTCGGCTGCGCGGCCGCCGTCGCGTGCCGATCCCAGACCCCCGCCGTCATCACGGTCGATCACGGCCCGAACGCGCCGAATCAGCAAACCAAGCCGTACGTCGTGCTCGTATCGCTCGACGGCTTCCGCTACGACTACGCGCGTCGCTACGGCGCGACGCACATGCAGGCGATCGCGGCCCGCGGCGCGACCGCGCCCGACGGGATGATCCCCGTGTATCCGTCGCTCACATTCCCCAATCACTATTCGCTGGCGACCGGTCTCTATCCCGAGCATCACGGCATCGTCGCGAACACGTTCTACGACCCCGCGCGGAAGCAGACCTATAGCCTCGGCGACTCGACGACGGTCACCGACGGCACGTGGTATGGCGGCACGCCGCTCTGGGTGCTGGCCGAGCAGCACGGCATGCGCTCGGCGTGCTTCTTCTGGCCGGGCTCGGAGGCGGCGATTCAAGGCGTGCGGCCGACATACTATCTCAAGTACGATCACGCGGTCCCGAACGCCGCGCGCGTCGCCCAGGTGATCGCATGGCTTCGGTTGCCGGCCGAGCAACGGCCGCATTTCATCACGCTCTACATGTCGGACGTCGACCAGGCCGGCCACTTGTACGGACCGGACGGTCACGAGACCGAACAAGCTGTACATGTAGTTGACCAAGCGGTAGGCACACTCGACTCGGCGCTGGCCACACTCCATCTGACCGTCGATCTCATAGTCGTGTCAGATCATGGGATGGCCGCGGTCAAGGGCGATTGGATCGACCTGGATCACGACGAGCCAGATATCATGTCGCGCTTGGACAAGTCGATCGGCCCATCGTTGTACGCGAAGACGGACAGCGACGCCGCCCATATCGCGGCCGCGTTGACGGCTGCGCACGACGACAAGTATGCGGTCTATCGTCGCGCCCAGGTACCGACGGCGCTGCACGACGATGCGAACCCTCGCTCAGGCGACCCGATCATCGTGCCAACAGGCCCGTATCTCATTCGCGCCAACGATCCGCCGGGCATCCCGCGTCCGCACGAGGTTGGCGCGCACGGGTTCAATCCGGCACAGGTCCCGGAGATGAAATCCAGCTTCTTCGCGGTGGGTCCGCAGATCCGGCGCGGCGCGACGGTGGCCTCCTTCGAAGACGTCGACGTCTATCCGCTCGTGGCGAAGATTCTCGGGCTAGAGATCGGGCCCATCGACGGGACCCTGACCCCCGTCCAATCCATCCTCGTTCGCTGAGCCGCCGCCAAACTCCTGCTCCAAAGCGGCGAGGGCATGATCGACGATATCCTGCGCTCCGCGCTGAGCCGCGCTCGCGAGCATGTCCGCGAGCTCGGCCGCGAGGTCATCCGGATATTTCCGCATAGCGTCATACCGCACGAGATCGCCCACCGGCACCTGTCGCATGCCCGCGAACAAATCCGCCAGCGGCCCTTCAGCCTCTGGCTCGACCGCCTCCTCGTACGACTGGCTCGCGGCCTCCCAAGGCTCGGCCGTATCCGGGAAAAGCGTCTCGGGAATGAGCGCCATAAGTCGCCCCTGCACGCCCGGCGGATACGCCATGCCATACAGCAACAACCGCCTGGGCTCGGCGAACAGTCCGAGCTCGGTGATCATCTCTTCTTCCTCCGGCGCCGCCGCAAACCGCGCGACCAAGTGCCCCTCGGCAAACAGGCCGAGGCACACGGCGCCCTCGGGCAGCCCATCGGGCACAAGCTCGCCGCTGAGTCGCTCGACGCGCACCGCCAGCGCCTGACTCACCACCAGCGCTTGGACGGTGAACGGATCCGACATGCGCGAAATATACTCATCGCGCGCACTAGGGCTCCCGCAGCACACTCAAGCTGAGCATCGAGGAGTTCAGCCCAGGGTTGGCGGCGCCGGTATGGGCATTCGACGTGTGATGGTACGCATATCCCACACGCAGCGCCGAGTGCCGACTCGTTCGGAATTGCAGCGCCGCGCGGCCTTCGCCCGTGAAGTTGAACTTCGCCGCGTCGTTTTGCGGAACCGCTCTCGTGAACCACAGCATGCCACCGCCCGCCCCGATGATGATCGACACGGGCGATCGTCGCAGGAGCTCGAGGTCCAGGCTCAGCGGTGTGATGCCGGCCCCGTAGACGGTGTGATACGTCACGATCGATGTGCCTCCCCCCAACTCATCAGTACATGCGGTGGTGCACGGAGGAGGCGGGACGTACTGGTAGTTCGGATCGTGAGTCGTAATTGCAATTGGAATCACTGCGGGGACGAACGCAAGCGCCACATTCCGCCCGCCGACGACCGTCCACCCAGCGCTGAGGGCGAGCTGAAAGAACTGGCGATCAATCGCGGCTCCAGCTGAGCTGTTTGTGGCGACAGCTGCGCTGAACGTGAGGCCGATCGCCGGACCTCGAGCGCGGGATGCGTCGGTCCGTACGCTGTCGTCGCGGTGCGATGCTTGGGCGGCCAACGGCGCCGCCACGAGACCGGCGAACAGGCTAGGGCAGACAATGCCCATGAACCGCATGCGGAGCTAGACCTCCTGCTCGGTCGACACGGTCCGGTAGCGCAACGCCTCCGCCACCGCCGAGTGGCTGATACCGGCCGCGCCGTCCAAGTCGGCGATCGTACGAGCGACGCGCAGGACGCGGTGGTATACGCGCGCCGAGAATTTGTACCTGGTGGCTGCCCTGACCAGAAGATCACGCGCATCAGCATCGACAGGTGTGCACGAGTCGAGCCATCGGCCGCTAGCGTGGGCGTTCGACAGGGTACCGCGGTACCGCGCGCGCTGCAGCGCCCGCGCGGCCTCCACACGCGCGCGAATCGGCTCCGAACCTTCGGGTGCCGGGGACTTGCGACCCGATAGCTCGTCGATCGGAACGGCGCCGACAAATACGTGCATATCGATGCGGTCGGCCAACGGACCCGATAAGCGCGCTTGATAGCGCCGAACCTCACGCATGGCGCAACGACAGGGTACCGCCGGATCGCCCGCGTGACCGCAGGGACACGGGTTCGCGGCGCCGATGAGCGTAAACTGCGCCGGATAGATCACCGTACGTTGCGCACGTGTGATCACCATGCGGCCGTCTTCCAGTGGCTGGCGCAGCGCTTCCAGTGCGCGACGTGAGAACTCGAGCAGCTCGTCGAGAAACAAGACGCCGAGGTGTGCCAGACTGACTTCGCCCGGTTGCGGCGACCGGCCGCCGCCGACTAAGCCCGCGTAAGAGACAGTGTGGTGCGGGGCGCGGAACGGACGCGGGGGCGGCAGGGGCGTATCCGGCGTCACGAGACCCGCCACTGACTGCACGGCGATGACGTCCAGCGCCTCCTCTGCTGATAGTGTAGGCAATATCGTCGAGAGTCGTCGCGCCAGCATGGTCTTTCCTGCTCCCGGTGGGCCGAGTAGCATCACATTGTGCCCGCCGGCCGCGGCGACTTCGAGCGCGCGCTTGGCGCTCACCTGCCCGACGACATCGGCAAAGTCGAGTTCCTCGCGCGTGTTGCGCGCCGCGCGCTCGGGTACCACAACCTGACGCAGCGTGCCGGTGCGGAGCGCGTTGACGAGCGCGCCGAGTGTCGAGCATGAAACGAGACGCTCGACTAGAGGGGCGACCAGCGCAGCTTCGCCGACGTTGACGGGCGGCACGAACAGGCGCTCGGATCGCGAGCGGGCGACGTGTCGCGCGATCGAGAGCATGCCACGGACACCGCGAATCGCGCCGTCAAGGCCAAGCTCACCGACGACGACAAAATCACGCAACACGTTGGGATCGAGTTGACCCGATGCTGCGAGTAGCGCCAAAGCGATCGGCAGATCGAACGCAGTCCCGACTTTCCTTATGTCTGCGGGCGCAAGGTTGACCGTCAAGCGCCGTGGCGGCACGACGAAATCCGAGTTCGTTAGTGCAGCGTTGACGCGCTCGCGGCTCTCTTTGACGGCACTTTCCGGCAACCCCACAATGGTCCAGCTCGGCAATCCCATGGCCGCGTCGAGCTCGACGATGACCTCAGATGCCTCGATGCCATCGACGGCCGCGGACCGTACGCTCGCATGCACCCGCCGAGCGTATGGTACCAGCCGGCGGAGACCATCATCGCTATTCGGCGCGCAGGACGGCGACGGGGTCGGCGCGCGCGGCTGTGCGTGCGGGGATATACGTCGCGATGAGTGCGACGATGGCGAGCAAGGCGAGGACGGTCGCGTAGGTGAGTGGGTCGGTCGGCGTAACCTCGAAGAGAACCGCGCGCATGCCGCGGGCGGCGAGCAAGGCTGCGGCGAGGCCCAGGGTCATGCCGATGCCGGTGAGGAGAACGCCGCGGGCCATGACCATCGTGAGCACTCGGCGGGCGTCGGCGCCGAGGGCGATGCGGATGCCGATCTCGGCTTGTCGCTGGCGGACCGTGTAGGCGACGACGCCGTAGATGCCGAGGGCGCCTAACAACAGACCCAGGCCGCCGAAGAGGTTCAACAGAATCGCCAGAAGGCGAGGGCGGGTGACCGCGCGCTCGACCACACGGTCGAGTGTTGTGACCTCGCCGATCGCCTGGTCTTTGTCGACAGACCAGATCGCCTCGCGAACCGCGGCGGTGATCGCGGCCGGGTCGCCGCGCGTGCGCACCACCATGGTGACCGTTCCCCGCAAGTTCTGCGCGTTCGCGATGTAGAGCGAT
>Ga0210393_10001975_pt1 | contig 17049 bp, 12 predicted proteins | sample IncBWC27OmetaG_FD_160068 | JGI IMG/M metagenome (GOLD analysis project Ga0210393, IMG submission 160068) | Forest soil microbial communities from Barre Woods Harvard Forest LTER site, Petersham, Massachusetts, United States - Inc-BW-C-27-O ... | reverse complement strand
GAGAATAACGGCTCGCCGGACACGATGTCGACATAGATGCCGGCTTCGTGATTGTTCCAGTACGGGTTGTCGAACGGCCGCTCGGTTTCCGCATGCTGCGTGACCTCGTACTGAATGGGCGTGAGGCGCTTCTTGAGGTCGGCGTCGCTCGGCTTCTTGTACGCCGGCGGTTGCGATGACGCTTGGGCGAGCAGCGCCGCCACGACGCGATCCTGCCCATCGTAGTCACCTTCGCCGGCGTGAGAATACCGGATCTGACCATTCGCGTCGACGATGTAGACCGCGGGCCAGTACTCGTTGTTGAACCCCTTCCAAATCTTGTAGTCCGCATCGAGCGCGACCGGATAGACCACGCCAAGTCGCTTGACGGCCGCGGCGACGTTCGCGGCCGGCTTCTCCTCGGCGAGCTCTGGCGAATGTACTCCGACCACCACCAGGCCCTTGTCCCGATATTTCGCCTCGAGCGCCTGAATGTGCGGCAGGGCGTTGAGGCAGTTCCCGCACTCGAATGTCCAGAAATCGACGAGCACCACTTTGCCTTTCAGTGCGCTCGCATCCAGCGGGCCGGAAGTGATCCAGCCAGTCGCGCCGGCGAGACTCAGCAATACGTATTTGAGCATTGGTTTTTCCTCTTATGAAATCTAATCAGACGCCGCCGTACCATTCGTAGCCCTGATCGGACCAGTAGCCGCCGTTGCGCTTGGGTAGGAATACGATCTTCGTCAGGTACTTGGTGTTCTTATATCCCAGCTTGACGGGCGAGAACACTCGGGCCGGGCCTCCGTGAGAGGCGCCGAGCCAGTGGCCGTCCATTCCATAGGCGACGAGTGTCTGCGGGTGCATCGCCGAGGGTAGGTCCCAAGACTCGTGGTAGCCATCGTCGAACGACTGGAAGTCGACATATTGTGCCTCGGGTCGCGGCTGGACCAGGGCGGCCAATGCGCTGAGCCGGACACCCGTCCAGGAGGCCACTGCCGTCCAGCCCTCGACGCAGTAGTGGTTCACCCGCTGCGTCACGGACGGGAGGCCCGCCAACTGACTCAAATTCAGCGTGAGCGGCTTGGCCACCATCCCCGAGATCTCCAGCGTCCACGGGCCGCGCTTCCCGGCGTCCCACATCGGGACCGTGTTCGCGATGTAATAGGACGGGTATGCGACCTCGGGAGTGATAAATCGGCCCCGAGCTACGTCTATCGCCCGGTGCCGAAACAGCCTCCGCTCTACTATCTCGTTCGCGCGCTCGCAGCCGGCCAACAGTGCTATGGTGGCAGCGGTCGTCGTCCGGAGAAATCGCCGCCGGTCGATCATGATTTGGGAGGCAGCAGGTGGTAGAACGGCCGGGCGTCGCGGGCTTCGGGCGCGAAGCGCTCGTCGTAGCGTCCCGTGATCATCGAGGGGATCGAATACGGATCGACCGTGAAGACCATGAAGACGTGCCCCACGACCAGAGTCACTAACAGGCTCATGGCCACGAAGTGCCAGTATCGCGCCCACACGTAGCCCCCGAAGACGCTCGTCAGCCACCCCAACTCCACCGGCTTCCAGATCGCCAATCCCGTGAGCACCAAGACCACGCCGAGCCAGGGCATGGTGAAGTAGGCCAGCTTCTGGAGGGCGTTGTGCTTCCCCTGGTGGGGATGGTGCTTGGTAACGAAGAGATAGAACCGGACCATGGCGACCGCGTCGCGGAGGTCGCCCGTCCGGGGGGCTAGGTCGCGCCACTCGCCGTGAAGGTAGAGGAAGCCGAAATAGACCAAGCCATCGAGGGCTAAGAGCCACATCATGGCGAAGTGCCAGTGGCGGGCGCCGCCGAGCCAGCCGCCGAAGGTGAGCCAGTTGGGGATCGGCTTGCCGGCGAAGGGATAGCAGCAGAAGCTCTGGCCGCGGCGGGCGAAGGCGGGGTAGGCGTTGAAGATGCGCAGGCCGGAGCCGACCATGATGGTAATGGCGACAACAGCGACCCAGTGCGTGACCCGCACGACCCAGTGGTGACGAAACGACGTTGGCATTCCGCTCGCCACCTTGTGCAAGCGCCGCGCTGTCTCACGATAGCGGCTAACGTCAAGCGCGACCAACGCTTGTGCAGAATGGGAGATGTTCGATGAAACAACGGACGAGGCCGAAGAAACGTGGCCATGAAACGCGGGCGTAGCTTTAGCTAGGAGGCGCTCTGTCCTTTCAACGCACGCTGCTCTTCTTGATCGCGCTGGCGGTGCTTGCCGGCACCGTGCCGGCCGGGCTCCTACTCGACCGCTGGCTGGCGGGCGCGCTCGAAGCGCGCGCTCGCGCCGATCTCGCGGCCGCGCCGCGCATGCTCGCCGATCGCAACGCCGCGATCGGCGAGGCGATGCTCATGCACGCCCAAGCCCTCGCTGGCGTCCCGGAGCTCGCCGCGGCGTTCGCGGCCGGTGACCGCGGTACCGCGCGACAAGTGCTGGCCGTCGGTCCGACCGCGGCGAACGCTGGAGAGGAGCCGCTGCTCGTCGCGCGTGATGGCTCGGCCTGGGCGGGCATGCCCCCGAGTGCAGCGCTTATCGACGCCACGCGGCGCGGCGCCAGTCCGATCGCCGTGTTGGCCGACGGTCACCAGCTCTACGCCGTCGCGCTTGCGCCCGTCACCGTGCGTGGCGCGTGGGTCGGCGCCGCTGGCGTTACTCGTCCGTTCGATCGCGGGACCGCTGAGATGCTGGGCGGGCTCACGCGCTCGGACGTGGTGCTCGTCACTCCCGACACTGCCATCGCCGGGGCGACGACCAGCGATTCACTCGGCCGCGCGCTCGCGCTTCGCGCGGCGCGTACGGATTCCGTGGCCGAGATCCGAGTCGGCAACGGGCGGTATCTCGTGGCCTCTGCGGCACTCGGACCGGGTGCGACGGCATTGTTCGTGAGAGACCTCGGCCGCGAGCTCGCGCTGGTGCCGCGACTCCGGCGCGTGCTCACCGCGAGTGGGGCGCTGGCGCTCGCGGTCGCGCTCCTGCTCGGCGCCGTGCTCGCCAGTCGGATCACGGCACCGGTGCGGACGCTGGCCGACGCGGCGGATCGATTGGCGGCCGGCGACTTCGAAGCGCCCGTGGCATATTCCGGCGCGGCTGAAGTTCGGCGCTTGGCCCAGGCGTTCGACGCCATGCGCCGCGCGCTGGCGGCACGACTGGCCGAGGTCAAAGAGCGATCGGAGAAACTCTCCATGCTGCAGGCTCAGCTCATGCAGCAGGATCGGCTGGCGGCCACCGGGCATCTCGTCGTGCAACTCGCGCATGAGATCCGCAATCCCGTGGCGAATGTGCGAAACTGTCTCGAAGTCATTCGTCGGCGCTCGGGCGACGACAACGACACGCGAAAGTTCGCGGATCTGGCGATCGAAGAGCTCATGCGTATGCATGCGTTGGCGGAGAATCTGCTGGACCTGAATCGGCCGCGCGATGCGATGGGCGCGATGTGTGAGCCCGTGACGGTCGTCCGTGAGGTCGAAGCCCTGTTGAAGCTCGATGGCGTGGCCGCCGTCGACGTTCGTGCCGACACGCCAGCGGTGAAGGCGGCTATCGGGCCCGACGCGCTCAAGCAGGTCTTGCTGAATCTGGCGCGCAACGCCAGTGAGGCCGCGAGCGGTCGCGCGACGCTGACCATCACGGTGGGCGCCGTGCGGGATGTGGTTCGGATCGACGTGGCGGACGATGGGCCTGGGATCGCTCACGATCTGCTGCCGCGAATTTTTGATCCGTTCTTCACTACGAAAACCGCTGTGCACGGTGTCGGCCTTGGGCTCTTCGTGGCCGAGGGACTCGTGCGTTCCGTCGGCGGCAGTTTGACGGCGCGGAATCGCGCACCTGAGCCGGGCGCGCTGTTCCGGATCGAGATCCCGGCGGCCGCATGACGCATCGCATTCTCGTCGTCGACGACGACAAAGTGTTTCGTCTGTCGACCGCGGCGTTGCTCGAAGCCGACGGGTACGAGGTCGAGGCGGTCGGCGATGCGCAGGCGGCCGCGGCGGCGCTCAAGGCCGGGCGATTCGATCTCATGTTGCTCGATCTGCGCATGCCCGGCACGGATGGCATCACGCTCGTCGAAGCGCTGCGCGTGTGGGGCGAGGGCGTGGCTGTCCTCATGATCTCCGGCTACGGCACCGTTGACGCGGCCGTTCGCGCACTGCACGCTGGCGCGGACGATTTTCTGACGAAACCCGTTGAGCCCGACGTCCTCAGCGCCCGCGTGCGCGACTTGCTCGAACGCCGGCCATCGGCTGCGTCGGCGGCACCTTCGACTTCCGGGCTCGTCGGCCGGTCTCCCGCCATGCGCGGTGTCTTCACGGCGCTCCACCAGGTGGCTCCCACCGAAGCCACTGTTCTCATCACCGGCGAGACTGGCACCGGAAAAGAGCTCATTGCCGCGGCCGTTCACGAGTTTTCTCCACGGCGCAATAAACCGTTTCTTGCGGTAAACTGCGGTGCGCTCGCGTCGGGGCTGTTGGAGAGCGAATTGTTCGGGCACCTCCGCGGCTCCTTCACTGGAGCGCTCAGGGATAAACCTGGGCTGTTCGAGGCCGCCGAGGGTGGAACGATATTTCTCGACGAGATCGGTGAAGTCCCGCCCGCCCTACAATTGCGACTACTCCGCGTGCTGCAGGAGCGAGAAGTCACACGAGTGGGGGACGTGCGCGCGCGCAAGATCAACGTACGCGTAGTCGCCGCTACGAATCGCGATTTGCGTGCGATGGTCAAAGAGGGAGCGTTCAGAGAGGATCTCTTTTATCGCCTGCACGTGTTCCCAATTCACGTACCGGCGCTGCGAGAGCGAGCCAGCGATATCCCGCTGCTCGTAACGACGAGACTCAGCGCGCCGAACGCGATCTCGCCGCTCGCGATGCGACTGCTGCGCGAATACGCGTGGCCGGGGAATGTCCGAGAGCTGTTCGCGGCGGTCGAAAGCGCTTCGATCCGCGCCGGCGGCGGCGCGCGCATCGACGCGCAGCACTTGCCCGAGGAAGTACGGGCGGCGGGCGCCGATGAGACGGATGCCAAGTCGCGCTATCGCGCCGTCGACGACGCTGCCGAGGAGCGGGAGGCGATCCGAGCGGCGCTCGAACTGACGGACGGAGCCGTCACTCGGGCCGCCGAGCTCCTCGGCATGGGTCGCACGACGCTGTGGCGGAAAATGCGCGCGCTCGGCTTGTCGTCCTAGAACGCCGCTAAACCTTCAAAGCCGCCGACGCCGGTCGCGCCTGGCAGCGGCGTCAAGTGACCGTCGCCGCCAATCTGGAACGCGCCGATTCCCTGGGCACCTGCTTCGACGGCGTACACGAAGCGATTGTCCGGAGTGACGTCGAGGTCGAGCGGCGCCGCGCCCGTCGCCAACGCGCCGATCGCCTGTTGCTGGAGCACACCGTTGCGATCCACCGCGAATGCCGTGATCGATCCGCTGCCCGCGTTCGCCGTGAACGCGAAGCGCTCGTCGGGGCTCAGGCGGACCCAACACGTCGCCATGCCATTCGTCGGCACGGACCCATCGTCGAGGCGGACATGCTCGCCACGTACGTCGTACGACGAGACCGCGTTCGGTCCCGCTTCGGACACGAGGACCAGGCCGTGATGTCCCACGTCGAGTCCGAACGGCGTGGCGCCATTCGACGCGGCGGTCGTGGGCGCATCGATCTGGCCGTTGTCATCGAGCGGGAAGAGATCGAGCCGGTTCGTGGTGCGCTCGCTCACGATCAGCGTTCGGCCGTCGACGCGAATGGTCGACGAGCCGGCGGCGCCGGCGGGCAGGCTCTGATGGCCGCTCGGGCTCAACGTCCCGTCGTCGTGAACACGGAAACCGGAGACGGTGTTGTCGCCCTGATTGAGGACGAAGAGGCGACCGTCGCGGAGCGCGAGGCTCACTGGCGTAACCCCGCGCGAGTCGATACGCTGGCGCGAGACCAGTCCGCCCGCGCGCTGGACATCGAACATGGTGATGTCGTGCGAGCCTGCGTTCACGACATAGAGGTGGGCATGGTCTTCGCTCAAGATCATGGAGAACTGCGAGCCGAGTGGATCGGTGCCCGTGCCGAAGCCCAGGCCGCCCGTGTTGAATGAGCCTATGCGAGCGAGTCGGCCCGCGTCGTTTCGCGCGTACGCTACAACGGCATTGCCGGCGGTGCCGTTGGTCGATGTGTAGACGGCTCCGGCGATTCCGCCTCCGTCCCGATTGGCGAGGAGGCCGGATTCGGTCGCGGTGGGTGCGGTCGCCGAGCGCGAGTCGGCGCAGGCGGCGAGCCCGACGGCGGCCGCGGTGAGAACGAGAAAACGATGCACGTGGGTCTCTCCGAGAGGGTGAAGTATGGAGAGGCGCGTGCGCAAATCCGCTGCCCGGATGTAAGCGTCATGGTTGCATGGGCTTGCCTCCCGGGCGGGAGCGTTCACGAAACGACGGTGGCGGCCACGAAACGTTCCGACGAAACGCGGTGTCCAACCCACTATGAAATATTACCTGACCGTCCCGGTCGCCGTCGCGATCGCGAGCGCCCGCCTCTGGGCACAGCACGACGATGCGAAGTGGGTCGCGGATTGCCTCGATCAGTCGCACCACGAGGATCACGCGCGGTACTGCGAAGTCCGGGTCGATCATCTCGCGAGCGGTGGCCCGATCGATGTCGACGGGCGCGAGAATGGCGCGGTCGAGATCATGGGCGGCTCGAGGAGTGATGTGGTTGTGCACGAGCTGGTCGAGGCCGAAGCGTCGACGGATGCTGAGGCCAAGGATATGGCCTCGCAGGTTCACGTGACGACGAGCGGCGGTCGGATTCACGCCGACGGGCCGCCGTATCACGGGCGCTGGAGATCGTGGACCGTGAGCTATCGGATCGAGGTCCCCCACAAGGCCGACGTCACGGCCGAGTCGACCAACGGGCCGGTCGAGGCGAGCGACGTCGCCGGGCAGCTCGATTTGCGGAGCGAGAACGGGCCGATCTCGCTCTATGCGGTCGGCGGCAACGTCCGCGCTCGTACGGAAAATGGGCCGGTCGAGGTGACCCTCACCGGTGCACGGTGGGATGGAGCGGGTCTCGACGCCGAGACCGAGAATGGGCCGGTGGAGCTGACGCTACCAGCGAGCTATGCGGCGCACCTCGAGACCGGGACCGTGAACGGGCCGATGTCGATCGGGTTCCCCATCACGGTCTCGGGGCGCCTCAACACCAAGCGGCTCTCGACGGATGTGAACGGCGGCGGTCCTACGGTGCGAGTGGTCACCACCAACGGGCCGGTTACCGTCGACCACTAAGCGGCGCCCAGGTGAATATCCCGGGCGTGGGGACTGAGTGACGGTCGGAGACAGGCGCGCGCGGTGCAAGCGCGAGCGCACTGTCCCGATCGGCACGCGCAAAGCCAAGGCTGCTTCGGTGTACGACGCCCCCTGGATGTCGACGAGCTCGAACACGGTACGCAGGACCGGTGAGAGTCGACTCGCCGCGTCGTGAATGGCGGGAGCGACGTCGGGGGCCGTCGAGGGCGTTGCGACGGGGTCGTTATCGTCGACAAGTCGCACGATGCGCCGCCCGCGCTGCCACTGCCGCCTGAACAAATTGAGGCAGATCGCGAACAGCCAGCGCCCACACGGCGAATCCGGGCGGTACGTGTGCCAGGAGCGCAGGGCCCGCCAGTAGGTCTCCTGCACGAGATCCGCGGACTCATCCGCGTCGCCGGTGAGCCGCAGCGCGAATCGCCTGACATCCGCCAGATGCGGGATGGCGATTTCCTCAAACGAGCTGTCCGTTCGCATGGGGACCAGTCTATTGGAGCCCGACGCAACGGAATATCACCGACAGGGATACTCTTATAACTCCCCGTTCGAGTTATTGATGAGCCGGGAAACCGCCCGTTTTCTTCTGGCATGCCGATTCGCGTTCTGACCGCCGACGACCACCCCGTCGTCCGGACCGGCATTGCGGCGTTGATCGCCAACGAGCCGGATATGACGGTGGTCGCCGAGGCCACTGACGGCGCGAACGCGATTGAACTGTATGGGGTCCATCGACCCGACGTCGTGCTCATGGATCTGCGGATGCCGAAGATCGATGGCGTGACCGCGATTCGCGCGATCGTCTCGTCGAACCCGGACGCGCGCGTGGTCGCGCTCACGAGCTACGAGGGCGATGCCGACATCTACCGCGCGCTCGACGCCGGCGCCTGCGCCTATCTCATCAAGGACATGCTGGGCGAAGAGATGATCGGTGCAATCCGCCAAGCGGCCGACGGCAAGCGCGTGATCCCGCCCTCGGTCGCCAACAAGCTGGCCGAGTTCACGCCACGGATCGATCTCACGGCACGCGAGGTCGAGGTGCTACGCCTCGCGGCGCGCGGCCTCCGCAATCGCGACATCGCGCGCGTGATCGGCCGCACCGAGGAGACGGTCAAGGTGCATCTCAAGCACGTGATGGCCAAACTCGGCGTGAGCGACCGCACCGAAGCCGTTACGGTCGCTCTCCAGCGCGGGATCATTCACCTCGACGATTAATCGGGATTTCGAGCGCGACCTCTGTGCCGCTTTCGGGAGTGCTGCGCAAGCGGAGTCTCCCGCCGATCTCCTGCGCGCGCTCTTGCATGCCAACAATGCCCCAGTGTCCCTCGCGCGATCCCGCGAGATCAAACCCTCGACCATCGTCGGCCAGAGTGATCCGCACCATGCGGCGCTCGTAGGCTACTGTCAGCCAGACAGACGCGGCGCCCGCGTGTTTGACGACATTCGTGAGGCCCTCTTCCATGACGCGCACGGCCACCGGGATGATCGAGGGCGAGAGGGGACGCGGCCGACCACTGACGGTCATACGATACGTGACCGACGTCCCGGCCAGGTGGCGGCGTGCGGCATCCTCCAGCGCACCGGTGATGTCATCGGCGATCGATGGCGACCGCAAGTCCCAGATGGCGCGCCGGGCCTCGTGGCTCGTGCGATCGGCGAGCTCCACGATCCGGTGCAACGTGTCGGCCGGCGTCACGTGCGGCAGCATGGCGCGCAGCTGGAGGGCGATCCCGGTGACACCCTGGAGCAGACTGTCGTGGATCTCGCGCGCGACGCGCGCCCGCTCGTCGAGCATCGCCGCAAACCGCGCGGTGAGCGCGCGCTCGCGCGCCCGACGTAGGGCACGCGCGGCGCGCTTCCGATCCGTGACGTCCATGACGACGCCCACCAGCTCCTCGACTTCGCCAGCCGCATTCAGAATCGGCCGGCCGACGCTCTGCGCGTACCGGATGGATCCATCGGGGCGCACGATCCGATACGTGATGTCGAGACCCGTGCGCTCGTCGATGGCGCGGTCGAGGGTGTGCATCACGCGCGCGCGATCGTTCGGGTGCACGCTGCGCTCGAAGACGTCGCGCGTGATGGCCGTGCCGGCATCGATGCCGAAGATGCGGAACGCCTCGCGCGACCACTGGCGAACGCCCGACGGGACCTTGAGGGCCCAGCTCCCGGTCTGGCTCAAGCGCTGCGCCTCAGCCAGGTACGTCTCATTTCGTTCGATATCGGTGAGGTCGCGGCCGATTACCGCCAGCGCGACGGGCCGGTCGAGCGCCGTGATCGTGAATATATGCAGCAGCACCGGCACGACCGCGCCCGTTCGCGTGTGACCCAGGTGCGCGCTGCCCGACCAGTAGCCGTGCTCCAACACCGCGGGGATCACGTCTTCGACCAGAAGCGTTCGCATGGGGCTCGCGCGGACATCGGTGTCGCCGTCGAGGCCGACGAGCCGTTGCCCCGCGGGATTGATGAACATCCAATCGCCGGCCAGCGACGCGATCCCCACGAAATCCGAGCTATTCTGGACCAGCGATGCCAACGACTCGCGGTCTTGCTCCACGCGCCAGCGGAACGTGAACTGGCCGATCTGCTCGCCGAGCACGGACAGCGTTTCGGTCTGGCGTGCGTCGAACGGTGGTGGGCTCGCACGGCTCGCTCGGCTCATGAGCACGAGTACGCCGAGCGTCTCGCGACCGGCGCGGAGGGGCACGGCGGCGGCGCTCGCCAGGCCGGCGCGCTGCGCGGCGGACGCCATGGGTGACGGCAATGCGTTGTCGGCCACGAGGTCGCGCGCCACCGCGATCGCGCTTTCGTTCCAGACGCGGCCGATGAGCCCCTCCCCGCGACCGACGAGCATGCCTTGGGTCACTGCGTCGAGCGCGTCCGCACCGTCGAGCGCGTCGTCGTGCCACACCGCACGGCATTTGAGCCTCGCCCCATCGCGATCGGCGGTGAAGAACGCGGCCCACTCCCAGCCGGTGATTCGGCCGATCGCCGCCAGCAGTCTGGGCGCGGCCTCGGTCCATGTCGGGGACTGGGAGATGATGTGGGCGATCGCGTACTGACCGGCCAACTGCTTCTCGCTGCGCCGCCGCTCGGTCAACTCATCGTGGGCCCAGCCGACGATGACGACCGAGACGAAAAAGAGCACGGCGTGTGGCGCGGCGTCGCGCACCGTATAGTCGCCGATGGCGTAATCGACGACGCCGATGCCGAGGAGGGCCGCGACGACACCGGGGCCCAAGCCACCGAGCCAGGTGGTGAGCACAACGGCAGCCAAGCACAATGCGACCGCATCGTCGTGACGCCGGCCAAGCAGCGACACAGCGAGAGCGGCCGCAAGTGACACGACCGGGAGCGCGTAACGCGCAACCGCGGACCGCATCGGGCCACGAATGTAGCCCCATGCGTTATGTCAAATCAATTTTTTAGTCTGAACCCTATGGCGTTGGCGACCCGGTTGGACTCGCCGACTACGTCCGCGATCGTGGCCGCGTCGCCGCGCAGGTTGCGTCTTTGGAGGGCCTCGGCGAGGGCGTACCCACGGAAGATGTACATCGCCGGCATCTGGATCGAGGCCGGATCGTTCCATCCTGGGTGATCGAGGATGGCCGCCGGTCCCCGCTGCTCACGCCACAGGGCGCCCGACCGGCTCGTGTCCATCCAGCCATCCCCCGGGACCATCACGGTGTCCCGCGTGGCGACCACGGGCACATCGACGACTTTTCTCGCCAGACCCTGGGTCAGCAGATGGTTCTCGAGACCGAGCGAGTTCCCATACAGACCGTACGTCGTGCTGATGTAGACGGGCCGCCCGCTGCCGTCGCCGATCATGTGCAGGACAAAGATCTCGGCCCGCGAGAGGACACCGTACTCGAGGCGGCGGGGATCGATGACCGCTTCGAGCGGCGTGCCGGCTTTCTTGAACGTCATGGGGCCGGGCAATTGGACATACTCCGGCACCTGGCGTGTCTCGGCCAGTGACATCGTGAACAGCGGGCGCGTGGGCTTCGGCCAGACGCGATCGCGATAGACCGCCGGTCCCTTGGCCGCGTCGTACGGATACACGGGGCGTTGCATCAACTCACCCGCGTACCAATCGAGGCCAAGGAGCGATGTCGTGACGACGAGCACGTCTTTCCGTACGCCTTCGACCTCCTGGGCGTACCAGAGCGGGAAGAGGTCATTGTCGCCGCCACTGATGATGATGCCGTACGGCTCGACGGAGTTGAGGAGATCGATCGCGAAATCGCGCGTCGACGCTTGCTCGGTCCGCGGTGCGACGTGCCGGTTGGCGATAAACGGGATCGCCGCGAGGGCAAGCACCGGAGTCGCCAGGATCCACGTGCTCTTCTTGGCCACCATCTCCCACAGGGCGACGAGCCCGAGGGCGATCCACACGCTCCAGCTGCTGAAGCTCCAGAGATAGAAGTAGTCGCGGTCACGCACCTCGCGGGTGACGGTGGTGCCGAGGTCCGGGGCTTGAGACCATCCGTAATAGAAGTTCAAGTAGATGATGAGGAGCGGCGTGACCGTGAACACGAGCGTGGCGTAGTACCAGAACGAGGCGCGGTCGCGCTTCCAGTGCGTCACGCCGCCGGCGAGGCCGAGCGCCAGGAAGATGACGCCGAGCGCGCTTTGGAGGCCGGGCAGTCGTCCCGCGGCGTCGCGCAGCCATTGCCACTTGAAGTAGAGCCAGTACATCCCGAACTGCGCCGACATCGGGGCTTTCCGTTCGAGGAACGGGAGCTCGCCGTACTGCTTTCGCGTGATGTGCTCGTACGTGCGGCGCGCGGTCTCGGCGCTCACCGTGCAACGCCAGGCGAAGTGCGCGGGAGGGCACGCGTTCACGTCGCCTTCGTTCAACGCTGGAGACTGGCCCGCGCGGATTGGCTCGAACACGAATGGCGTGAGGCCGAGCGCGAGGACGCCGACAAACTTGGCCACGAACCGTGGGTCCATCAGCAGCTTCGGCTTACGGAACAGGATTGCCACGCCGACCGCGGGGGCGACGAGGAATCCCGCCGGGTGGTTCGTGTAGCCGAGGCCGATCAGAAATGCCGAGAGGACCAGTAGACGCTCGGCTCGTGGTGCATCCGGGTCGTCGGACCACATGATCACGAGCCAGGTGACGACGGCGAAGAAGAGCAGAGAGACCGTGTAAACCTTCTCGTTGACCACCGACTGGCTCCAGACGGTGAACGCGGTGCTGCCGATGATCACGGCGAGTGATGCGCCCGTGAGCCGTTTCCATCGCTCCGGCAACCAGTGCGCGAGAACCCGTTCGGTGACTAGGAACCAGATACCCGCCGAGAGCGCACTGGTCAGCGCGGCCATCACGTTGACACGCTGGGCGACCGTTGGGGCGATCGGCAGGATGGCGAATATGTGGCCCAGGATTACGAAGAATGGGTTGCCTGGCGGGTGCGGGATGCCCAGCACCTTTGCGGCCGTGAGGTACTCGCTCGTATCCCACATCGCGGTGGACGGCAGCAGTGTCACGATGTACAAAACGAATACGGCGCACGCCGCTATCGCGGCGGCGCCGTATGAGGGCCGCATCGGGGTCGACTTGGGCATCCCCCGTTGGACACGCGGTCGTGTCCCGAGGGTTGCCGTCGACGGTCGCCCTACCGCTCTATAGGCGTTCTTTGGCCAGCGATACGGCCGCTTCCGCGGTCGTCACGTTGTGCTTCGAGGCGCGCTGGAAGACTTCGCGAACCGTCTCGAAGATGTTGTCCACCTTCGCCATAGTCTGCTCGGCCGTCCAGCCGAGGACTTCCTGGCCGAGGTAGATAAGGCCGCCGGCATTGGCGATGAAGTCTGGCGCGTAGGCTATGCCGCGATCGGCTAAGCGCTTGGCATCGGCCGCCGTCGCGAGCTGGTTGTTCGCGGCGCCCGCGATGATGCCGCAACGCAGCTGCGGGATGGTGGTTTCGGAAAGCCCGGCGCCGAACGCGCAGGGCGCGAACACATCGACCTTCTCGGCGTGAATCTGGTCGACGGGCACGACGCGCGCGTCGAATTCATCGGCGACCCGCTTCGCGCGTGCCGGATCGACATCGCTCACGACGAGCTTCGCCCCAACGTCGTGGAGCCCACGCGCGAGACCATAGCCGACGTTACCGACGCCCTGGATCGCGACCGTCCGCCCGGCTGCATCGGCGGTGCCGCACACTTCCAAGAGCGCGGCTTCGATCGCCCGCTGCACACCGCGCGCGGTGGCGGGCGACGGGCTGCCGAACGGCGCCGGAAGGCCGCCGACGTGCGTGGTCTCCTCCTTCACGAAGACCATGTCGTCCGGGCCGGTCCCGATGTCTACGGACGTGATGTACTGGCCGCCGAGCTTCTCGACCGCGCGCCCGTGGGCTTGAAAGATCTTCTTCCGGTCGATCTTGGCGGGATTGGCGATGATGACCGATTTCCCACCGCCCCACGGCATGCCGGACGCGGCAGCCTTGTACGTCATGCCCTCGGACAGCCGCAGGGCATCGTTGATCGCCTGATCGCCGTTGTCGTAGTTCCAGAGACGGGTGCCGCCGAGCGCGGGGCCGCGGCGCGTCGAGTGGATAGCGATGATCCCGCGGTAGCCGCTCGCGGGATCGGAGACGAAAACAACGGATTCGTGGCCGTCGCGGCCAATGCGCTCGATCAGGTCCATAATGATGGATGTTGCCCGCTTAGACCTAAGACGGCCAATATATTGTTCGACTGTTATCCATACTCGGGGCATCTCAATGGAAACCGTTGATCTTCGCCACCTTAGATACTTCGTTGCCGTGGCCGAGGAGTTGCACTTCTCGCGCGCCGCGCGGCGATTGAACGTCTCCCAGCCGCCGCTCAGCCAGCAGATCCGACAGCTCGAGCGCGCGATCGGCGCGCCGCTGTTCGTGCGCACCAGCCGGCGCGTCGAGCTCACGCCGGCTGGTACGGCGCTCCTGGACGGCGCGCGGCGCACGTTGGCCGAAGCCGCCCGCAGTCTCGACGCGGCCATGCGCGCGGGGCGCGGCGAGGTCGATCGGCTGCGCATCGGCTACACGGGATCGGGCGCGCTCGGCGGTTTAGTCGAAATGGTCCGGGCATTCCGGGCCACTTATCCGCTCATTCACCTCGAGATGATCGAGGGCACGACCGAGTCGCAGCTCGAGGCGGTTGAGCGCGACCTGGTCGACGTCGCGCTCGTCCGTGGTCCGGTCGCGGTGGGCCGGGCCCGGGCCGAGGTGGTCCGTCGCGAGGCGTTCGTGGCCGCGCTGCCCCACGATCACCGGCTCGTGCCGCGCAACATCATCCCGATCGCGGCACTCGCCAACGAACCGTGGGTGCTCTTTCCGCGGCACATTGCGCCGCCGCATCACGACGTGCTCACCGGGATCTGCCAGCGCGCAGGCTTCGAGCCCAAGGTGGCGCACGAGAGCGCCGAGTACGACACCATTCTGACGCTCGTCGCCGCCGGACTCGGCGTCACGCTCGTCCCGGCTTCGGTTCGCCGACTCCGGTTCGAAGGCGTCGAGTTTCGGCGACTGAGCGGTGTGCAGGCGACGGCCGAGTTGGCCGCCGTCTACCAACCGCACCGGTTGTCGCGGGCGCTCTCGGCGTTTCTCTCTATTGCTGCCGCAAAGCGATAAGAGGGTCGACACGCACCGCCCTTCGGGCGGGCGCGTACGTCGCCACCGCGCCGACCGCGATCAGCAGGACCGGGACGGCAGCGAATACTGCCGGGTCAGCCGCACTCGTCTGGAATAACATGGCCGTCATGAGGCGCGAGGCGCCGAAGGCGCCGGCGATCCCGATGATGATACCGACGAGTACCGGCACCGAGCCCTGACGAGCGACGAGCGCGAGAACGGAGCCGGCCTGGGCGCCGAGCGCGCGCCGCACGCCGATCTCGCTCGTTCGCTGGGTGACCGCGAAGCCGATGACGCCGTACAGGCCGACGGCGGCCAACACGACGGCGGTCGTCGCGAGCATCGCGAGCACGAGGAGCGCGAGCCGCCGCGCGGCGGTCCACCCGCTCATGACGTCGTCCATGGTTCGCACGTTGGCGAGCGGGATGTTCGGATCGAGCGTTTGGATGGCCCGCCGCACGTCGGCCACGAGGGTCCGTGGATCGCGCGCCGTGCGCACGACGACGTACATCGTCGCGGCCGGGGTACCGCCGGCGTTCGGCCACTGTGCGTGGGGCAGATAGATCTCGGGCCGCGCCTCGGCGTCGAGGCCACGATGCTTGATGTCGGCGACAATCCCGACGACCGTGCGGTACGAGCTGCCCGCGCTCCCGCCCATGAGCACGCGCCGCCCGACCGCGTGCCCGTCTGGCCAGATGCGACGCGCCGTCGCCTCGTTCATGACCATGACGGGCGTCCCGCGCTCGTCGTCGGCCTCCGTCAATGCCCGCCCTTCGCGCACCGGAATGCCCATGACGCGGAAGTACTCGGGTGAGATGACCTGCCAGTCGGCCGCGTACTTGGTTTGGCTCCCTTCCGGCATCAAGTCCCAGTCGCCCATGATGTCGGTCATCGGCAGCACGCGCACGAGACCGGCCGCGGTCACCGAGGGCAGTGCGCGCACTTGGTCCGTCGCGCGGCGATAGAATGCGTGAACGGCGGAATTGGTGGAATACTTGGACAAGGGCAGGTTGACGCGCGCCGTGAGCACGTGATCCGGCGAGAATCCCGGGTCTACCCGTTCGAGGCGCGCGAAGCTCTTGAGCAAGAGTCCGGCGCCGACGAGGAGGATAACCGAGAGCGCGACTTCGGCCGTGATCAGCCCGCGCCGGACGCGTTCGCCGGTGGCGCCCCGGACGTTCAGCGTCGACCGCGACACATGGAACCCTGGCACGATGCCACAGGCGAGGCCCGTGAGCACGGAGACGAGCACCGCGAACGCGAGCACCGTGCCGTCGATCCCGACCTGTCGAATCCTCGGGATCGTCGCCGGCGCTGCCGCCGAGATGACACGCACGACGCCGAAGGCGAGGATCACGCCGAGGACGCCACTCGCGAGCGACAGCACCTGGGCTTCGACGAGGTTCTCTCGCAGGAGTCGACTGGGGCTCGCGCCGAGCGCGGATCGGATGGAGATCTCGCGTTGGCGTGAGTGGGCGCGCGCGAGGAGCAGGCTGGCGACGTTCGCGCACGCGATGAGGAGCACGCAGGCGACGGCCGCGAGCAGCAGGACGAGCGTCGGACGGACGTCGCCCAAGACTTGCGAGGACATCGGCCGGATGAACGCTCCGAAATCCGGGGAGTATTGGGCGGGATAGTCGACGACCATCTGCGCGCCCATCGCCTTGACCTCGGCGTTGGCCGCATTGGCCGTGACCCCGGGGCGGAGGCGTGCGACGACGTTGAGATAGTGGCCGCCTCGCGGAATCGGGGGCACGGGGCCCAGCGCCAGTGGAACCCAGACGTCCATCGGCTCAGCCCCGAAGTCGAGCGGCAGCTGAAACCCGGCGGGCATGATGCCGATGACGGTCGTGCTGCTGTCGTCGAGCACGATCGTGCGACCGACGATAGCGGGGTCGCCGGCGAACCGCCGGCGCCAGAGACCGTCGCTGATCACGGCCACGCGTGCGACGCCAGGCTGGTCTTCGTCAGCCGTGTAGAGGCGGCCCCGCTGCGCGGCCGTGCCGAGTGCGTCGAAAACGCCGGATGACGCCATGCCGACGCGGACCAGCTCCGGCAAGTCGCCACCGGTCAGGTTGCGCGTACCGTCTGTGAATGCGCCCACGGCGCTGAACGAACGCGTCTTGTCCCGGTAGTCGACGAAGTCCGCGTTCGA
>Ga0210393_10001973_pt1 | contig 17051 bp, 14 predicted proteins | sample IncBWC27OmetaG_FD_160068 | JGI IMG/M metagenome (GOLD analysis project Ga0210393, IMG submission 160068) | Forest soil microbial communities from Barre Woods Harvard Forest LTER site, Petersham, Massachusetts, United States - Inc-BW-C-27-O ... | reverse complement strand
GCAGACCGACGCCGTGCGTGTGCTTCGATATCTTGAGTCCACCCAGGAGGCCGACGGACACTGGGCTCAGAACATGTGGCTGGACGGGCGTCCGTACTGGATGGGCCTGCAGATGGACGAAGCGGCATTTCCGATTTTGTTGGTCGATTGTATGCGCCGCGATTGTCCAGAAGTGTTGGGCGATCTCAAACGTTGGTGGACTCTGGTTCGGCGAGCCGCAGGGTTCCTGGTCCGCAATGGCCCGGTCACGCAGCAGGATCGCTGGGAAGAGGATGCGGGCTATTCACCGTTCACTCTGGCGGTAGAAATTTCAGGGCTGTTGGCTGCGGCCGACCTTGCGGAGGCAGTTGGAGAGAAAGCCATCGCCGAATACCTGCGGGAAACGGCGGACAGTTGGAATGACAACGTGGAGCGCTGGACTTATGCCAGCGACACGGATCTGGCGAGGCAGATTGGAGTGGAAGGATACTACGTGCGCATTGCGCCGCCGGAGACGGACTGCGCATCGTCGCCGCTTGAAGGATTTGTGCCTATAAAAAACCGGCCGCCGGGACAAAGCGAGGAACCGCCCACTCATTTGGTCAGCCCCGACGCGCTCGCGCTGGTGCGATTTGGTTTGCGTGCGGCCGATGATCCCCGCATTCTGAACACCATCAAAGTGGTCGACGCGTTGTTGCGAGCGCAATTGCCGCAGGGTCCGTGCTGGTATCGCTACAACGGAGACGGGTACGGGGAACATGAAGATGGATCCCCTTTTGACGGCACTGGAATCGGGCGGCCTTGGCCGTTGCTTGCGGGTGAGCGCGCGCATTACGAAATTGCCGCAGGGCGTCCTCAGGCCGCAGAAGAATTATTGCGCGTGATGGAGTTTTCGACCGAGGGCGGACGTCTGATCCCCGAGCAGGTCTGGGACTCAGCCGCGATGCCAGAACGAGAATTGTTTCCGGGAAAACCTACGGGTTCGGCGTGTCCGTTGGTGTGGGCGCACTCGGAATATATCAAGCTGCGTCGCTCGTTACGGGATGGAAGGGTTTTCGATCAGCCACCCCAGACGGTTGAGCGATACCAAGTGCAAAAGAAGAAATCGACGTACTTTGCATGGCGCTTCAACAACCGATGCCGAACCATGCCGCAGGGCAAGGGATTGCGCTTCGTGTTGACCGCTCCCGCGCTGGTGCATTGGAGCTTCGACAATTGGCGGACTCAGGAGGACATCAGCACCCGTGACACTGGGCTCGGCACATATATCGCGGACCTCGGCACCGAGCGATTATTCGTGGGAAGCGAGATCGTTTTCACACTTTACTGGCCACAGGAAGAACGTTGGGAAGGCACTAATTTTTCGGTTGTGGTTGAAAAATAGTATTGCCGCGGACTCGCGATCAACTGCCGGTGTAGACGAGTTCCACGACAGTGCAGTCGTCGTTCAAAGGCGTGCCACTGCAAAAGCTAGAAATCGCGGTAAAGATTTGTTCCAGCGTTCCGGTTTTCGCAGCGAGTTCCAAGCGCGAATCCTCGAAGAAATCCCCGCGCGCATTTTCTGCCTCGGTCACGCCGTCGGTCACCAGCACCAGCCGGTCGCCCGGCTTCAATTGGCAGTGAGCGCTTTCGTACTTGGCATCCGGAAGCAGACCGACGGGAAGGTTGCCGTGCGCGGGCCTCTGCACGTCTCCGTTGGAAACCACCAACGGCTGAACGTGTCCGCAATTGACGTATTCCAGGTCCCCGTCGTCGCGAACCCTGGCAATAATCACGGTGGCGTACTTCTCGCCAATGTTTTTATCAGTGAAGAAGCGATTGACTGCGGTCACGATCTCAGTCAGAGGCATGCCAGCTGTAAGCTGCGAATAAATCATTCCCTGCAAAGTGGAGGCCAGCAGCGCGGCGGAAACTCCCTTGCCGCTCACGTCGGCCAGCACAATCGTCAAACCCTGGTCGGTATTCACTGCGTCGAAGAAGTCGCCACCAATTTCTTTGCAAGACAGATTTCTTCCCGCCAGCTTGGCGAATGGGACTTCGGGAATGGTAACCGCCATCAGTCGTTGTTGAATGGACGCCGCAATCGACAACTCTTGCTGGTAGCGGCGGCCGGCCTCCTCAGCCTGCACCAGGCGGGCGTTCTCGATGAGCGAAGCGGCTTCGGTCGCGATTGCATGAAGAATGTCGTTGCTCACGCCGGAAATATCGCGCGAGGCAAAGCGCGAATCCACGTACAGCGCTCCCATGACTTCCGCGGAAGGCGCAGGCGAGGGAGCCTCAGTATCGCGAGTGGCCTGAACTTGCGGCTTGCGCAGCGGAACACAGATCACGGTGCGGAGATCATAGGCGACGATGCTTTTGCGTCCGGTAAGGTCAGCCGACCGACTGGTGTCAGTTAACACGAATTCGGAGTTGGATTTCAACGCGTCATCGAGAATGGAGTGGGAAATGGTTTTATCGTCCAACAGGGGCTCGCCCTTCGAATTGCGTCCGGCCGCAAGCCGTAGGTCTCCGCGAGCGTTTTTCATGTAAACGTAAGCGCGTTCGGCGCGGGTCAGCTTTAGAGTTACGTCCAGCAGGGTCATCAGGATTTCATCGAGCACCCCGATGGTGTTCAGCTTACGAGCTGCCTCGAGAAACAGAACCAGTTTTTCCAGGTCCGTGGTCTCGTCCGAGATATGCATCACGGAGATCTGGCTCAGGAACTCGCGGGCAGAGTTGGTAGTACCGTGCTGCGGATTGAAAATCACATACGCGACTTCACGAACGCCGAACTCCAGACGGTCATTCCTCTCCAGAATCTTGCGTTCGACCCGTTCGCCATTTACGAATGTCCCATGCTTGCTGCCCTGATCAACCACACTGAACGCACCGTTTTCGGAGACGATCAGCGCATGGTCCCTCGAGACCCGCGGGTCGGCGATGACTAAATCTTTATCGACCTTTCGGCCCACGGTGAAAGGACTGTGATCCAGGTTTATGACGCGCTGCTCGTTACCCTGGACAAAAACAAGCGTGGGAAATATACCGGAACCGGTTCCTGACGATGGGCCGACAATAGTCTGGAAAGCCATGTAGCGCCTGCAATACTCCTTTATTTTCCTATAGGAATAATGACAGCATCGAACGGCGGTGGGAAGAGGTTAAGAAGATTTCACCGGCCGAACCCTTCTAGGCAGCCCCGCGATGGAACGTCGCAATCGCCTCCTGCTCAGTGTCGTAGACCTCGAACACAGTGACCAATTTCGTGATTTGTAGGACATCGCGCAAACGTTGACCCAGTCCTGTTAATTTGATTTCTGCGCCCGACGCTCGGGCCGAGGAGTAGACACCCACCAGCGTGCCGAGACCGCCGCTGTCGATATAATTCACGCCCGCAAGATTCAGCACGATCTGACGGCTGGAAGCCAACACACGCTTGAGATCCTCGCGGAGGGTTGTGGCCTCCTCCCCAAACATGATGCGGCCGTGACACGACACGATCGTGACTCCGTCAGCTTGCCGTGTCTCAATCTTCAGAGTCATTCGATCCTCCGCGAACCGCCAGTGTCCGAGAAGCCTATCGCGGGCGGCGAGGGAATGCAAGTTCAGGCGCGTTATGGTCCGGTTCGGTCAGGGCTGGATGGGGACCGATTGTCAATACTTGTGCCGGTGAACTCGGGGAAGCCCGACATCAGCAACACAAGCACGGCGAGGGGAATGGCCAGACTCGTCCACACCGGCCATGCCCATGCCTTCTGCACGATGTCGGAGGGCAGGCCAAGCGAAGCAATGGTAAGCGCAGTTGCGGCCAGCCAGGGCCAGAAAATCAATAATCCGCAAACTAAAAGGAGGAGCCGCGATATCAGGTTCTTCTGCCAAAGAGTCTGCCAGTGTCGAGCCACGATCAAAGACGCTGGCAGCAAGAGGATCTGGTTATAAGGAGCCGCTTTGGGAACGATCACGACGGTTGTCGCGAGAACAAGTCCGAGCATCAGGTTGAAAACCTGCGAATCGATCGACGCCCTTCGAAATTTCCAGCCTGTGACAGCAAGCGCGACCACGATCAGTCCAGCCAGCACCCTTCCCCACTCAGGCGTGATCAGCACATCCAGCACCGATCCGGCGCCGTCGTTGTATTGCCGGTAAGCTGTGATGGCTTCGCGAAAACGCCCGATCCAACCAGGCAGTATGTATTCGGCTCCGGCGAACAGGCCGCCCATAGTGGAAACGAATCCCCACATCAGGTTCTGTCGGCGGCGCCAGTCGCTGAACGTCCACAAAAGAAGCCATGCCGCCAGCGGTAACACCAGTTGAGGCTTAATAGTGGCGGACGCCAGTAGAATCCCCGCGAGCGCCAGGTATCCTTCGGCGAGGAGCAGAGCGCATCCTGCGATCAGTCCGCCGACCAGCAAGCTCAACTGTTGCAGCTTGATTCCTTGCAGCGCCTGGAAACTGCCGAGAGTCATCACGATCAGGACTGCCTTGGTCACCGATGAAGGCTGCCAGCGCAAGGTGCGCAACCAAAGCAACACACTGGCAGCGGTCAAGGCTACGATCAGCCATCGAAATCCAGTCTGCACGACGGGGAATGGCATTGTGATCGTCGGCGCAAGAAGAAACACGACATACACGGGATAAGCAAAACCCTGTTGATCTCTTGGATCCGACGGACGCGTGGGATCTAGCTGACGTCCGTAGTACCCGATCTGAATTTCGCGAGTAACCTCAGGGCTGTAAGGATCGCGATGATGCAGCAGCAACTCTCTGGCGCCTAGCCAGCGAGGATAGAGGTCAGACAGATTGCCGCGCGGAGTTCCATGAAGGGCAGCATCTGCTTGCTGGTGGCCAATCAGAATGTGCTGCACGTAAAACCACATGCTTCCCGCGAGAAGCAGAGCCAGAACCAAGCCGACGTTGGAATTCTTGCTCATAACTCAGAGACGATCTGGGAGTGCTCCTTGAAGTTTCCTGTTGAGAGCGAGACACGAAACGATTGTGCATCCGACCAGCGTCCATGGAACAAGCTGGGAAACCCACACGATTCTCAACCCGTAGCGAAGTAGAGCGATCCATCCCAAAAGCAGAAGCGTTCCGCTCAACAGTGGGATAAGCCGGCGCCGATCCGTCCACGGAGTGTGCAGCGCGCATCCAGCGCGGATCATCAATGCAAACGGGAACGCCGCTACCAAGTCGATGAAGTAGTGTTCACCCAGGCCCAGAGTCGCGAGAGTTGTACCCGCCAGAAATATCAGCAGGAAGAGCTTTGTCCAACGCGAAAGTCCTACTGCGTACCAGCACGCGAGCACGGCCCACGCCAGGTGCAGAGACGGAAAAGCATTTCGCAGGCCGGAGACCGGCACGGACTGTACCAGCATTTCTTTAGCTTGCAGAGTTGTCAGGGGAGCGAAGGGAAACTTTGATCCAAAGAGGTAAATGGGTCCGCACGCCGGAAGCAGATTGTAGAAAACGACAGCCACAGGACCGGCGATGAAAAACCCGAGAAAGACAATCAAAGCTGTGCTCCGGCGCCGGACCAGTTGCTGGGCGTAAACCAGCATGACGGGGACGGGTAGTGCAAAGTAGAAAAGCAATGCGATTCGAGTTAGCCATCGGGATGGCAACACAAATTGGCCCGCCTTGAAGCTGGGTTGCATGCCCATGCTGGCGTCGAAGTTGTAAAGAAACATATCAAAGGTCTTCGGGTGCAGTCGGTCAGTAATCGCAAGCCACACCGAACCTACGTATCCAAGCAGAACAAGCAACAACGGCGGCAGGAATGCATAGTGCAACGGCTTGCGATCTTCCGCGTCCCCGCTACAGATTCTTCGCCAAACCAAGAGAGCAAGACTGCTAACACCCCACAAAGCTAGCGCTGGCGCAACTCGCGGTGGCATTCTCAGAACGGTTAGTTGCAACACTGCCAGTAGTGTGGCCGCTACAAGGACGTGCAGGGCCTCCGCCAAAGGCCGGACGTAGAAAAAAACTATCGATGTGCAGGCCAAGGTGATTGAGAAAAACAGATCGGACGCGCTCTGATTGTAAAAGTTCCGGTTCAGCGCGAGGGCTGCAATGATGACGATCACGAATCCCGTTGCTGCCAGCCGCATACGCCCATTCATGATGCTGCTCCCAGCTGATGGCTGCGAAAGGACATTTGCCCTGCAATACCACACATCAGCAACAGAACGACCCAACCCATCAGTGCCAGCCGGTTGCTTCGCATCAGCAGAACCAATTGAAGTGGCGAGAAGAACAATACCGCGATCGCAGCAGCAGTAAGAGCATCGGGCCGTCCGCGAACCTTGCCTTTGCCGAGCAATTCGTTCGCGAGCAGGAGGATGGGTAGCATAAGAATGCTCAGGTCAAATCCTAGGCCGTGATAACTGACGAGCGCCGTCGCAACCGCGCCCAGCGAGAACTTCAAGTCAAACAGACTCGTTCCTGCACGGCACCTCCATGCCGCGAAGAGAAGCACTCCCACCGACAGCGCCAGCGTAACCACTGTGACGTAGGAATCGCCACGCTGAAGCAAGTACAACATCCCACGCAGATTCGGCATGTCCGAAGGCGCAATCGAGCCGCCCGCCATCGTCTCTTCCAAATGCAACACGTAGCGTGGGTATTGCAGCATCCCTTCCCTGCCGACAATAATTATGGAGACTAACGCCAATACCGCGGCAACCGGAAAGAATCCATACAGGACCTTCTTCCTTCCCTGTAGTAGCAAGATCAAGAGAAACGGCAGGATAAGGTGGGGCTTGAACAGCCCAAGGGCAAGCCAGCTCCCGGCGAAGAGATCGCGTTTTTTTTTCAAGCAAACGAATGTGAGCGCGTAGAGGAACAAAAGGAGGATGGCGTCCTGCCCCTGAAGCAGGGTGAAAAAGATCGGGAAGAAACCCAAGCTGGCGAGGACCCAGGACGGCCACGAATAGTTTCGAAGCTGAGGTAAGTTTGGGCGCAGCAGGAATGGCAAGCTGATCAGCATTGCCAGATTTGCCAGCGCCCACAGCGCAAACGCCGAGGGATAAGAAACGTAGGTGAACGGAGCGAAGAAGGCTGCCTCAAAGGGCGGATGATTGTAAGGTAGTGCGTCCAGGCGAATGGAGACGTCGGGGGAGAACTCGCGTTGCACCTTGAATTGGGCAATGTTGTCGTAGAGCTCATGTCCGAACCCGCGTCGCACAAGCGTTCCTGCGCAGTAGTAGATCGTGAAATCCGAGTATCCCTTCCAGACTGACTCTCGCACGCTCCAAAAAACCGCGGCGTGGATCGTCACCATGCCGGCGAGATAGAGGAACACAGCGAATTTCAGTTTCGTGGCTTGCATGCGGATGAATCGCAGATCCTCGCTTGGGCATGACAGATTCTTGCCTAAGAAGTAACTTCCCCAGCAAAGGCGAGGCGATTTTATACCGTGGGATGCCCGGCAAGGTATTATCTTCGGACTGGTGATGGAGTTCCTTCAAACGCGCCGCCTGTTCGTGATGATCCTGGCGCTGGGTCTTTTTACGATGGCGACGCGCGCTGCCACCGATCCCGATCTGTGGTGGCATCTGCGCACCGGGCAGTTGATCGTCCAAAATCACAAAGTCTTTCACGCGGATCCCTACTCCTACACGCGGTTTGGACAACTGTGGGTTGATCACGAATGGTTATCTCAGGTTCTCATCTTTGGCTTGTATCGTTTTGCGGGCTGGGGCGGATTAATTGTCGGCTTCGGTGGGGTGATCGCAGCTGCGTTTTTCGTGGTGTTCTTGCGTTGTCCAGGCCGTCCTTATGTCGCTGGGGTGATCATTTTACTCGGCGCTTTCGCATCGGCGCCGAGCTGGGGCGTTCGCCCACAGATGCTGACTTTGTTGTTGGCCAGTCTGCTTCTACTGATCCTGGAGCGTTCTTACGGGCATCCCTCGCTGCTGTGGTGGACGCCTCCGCTCATGCTGTTCTGGGTAAACCTTCACGCCGGATACGCGGTCGGGCTCGCGCTGATGGCATTGTTTCTGGTGGGCGACGCGTTGGATGTCACCCTTGGTTTCGCAATCTTTGACTCCAAAGATGGCCGTCGTGCCAGCACGCGCTTTCGGGCTATGGCTTTGGCCATTGTGGCTTGTGCGGCCGTTGTCCCGCTGAATCCGTATGGTGTAGCGATGTATTCCTATCCGCTGGAAACGCTCCGTTCGCGAGCCATGCAAAGCTACATCGGCGAGTGGCGTTCGCCTGATTTTCACCAACACCGATACCTGCCTGCGCTCGCAATGATCCTGGCGTCGGTAGTCTTACCAGCAATTTCGCCCAGGCGCCTGCGACCGCGCGAAGTTCTGCTGTTATCAGTGATGACGTTTGCAGCCTTGCGTTCGGTAAGGCACATACCCATTTACACGCTAATCGCGGTTCCCATCTTGAGCGCACTGCTGATGGCGTGGCTGCAGGAGAGCGGAGTTGCAGAGCGCTTCCAGTCGAAACATTCCACTATGACTTCGCGTAAGACGCTGCTCAACGCGATTCTGCTCGCGGCTTTTCTGATTTTCTCGGCGGCTCGAGAGCGCTCTGTGATTCACCGCCAGCCCGAGGCCGAGGCCAAAGAATTTCCCGCTGCTGCTGTTTCCTTCATTGCCGCCCATCAGCCGCCAGCGCCGATATTGGCTCATTACAACTGGGGTGGATATTTCATTTGGAAACTCTATCCCGAGTATCGGGTCTACATCGATGGCCGGGCTGACCTGTACGGTGACGCTTTCATGGACAATCTAGCGGCCGCCTACTACCTGAAGGGTGACGCTTGGCGGGCCCTGCTTTCAACTTGGGGAATCCGAACCGTCGTTCTCCCGCCTGATGCTCCTGTAGTAACAGCTCTGAGAAGCTTGCCTGATTGGCAAGAAACGTACGCTGATAATCAGGCTGTAGTTTTTGTCAAGAAAACTCATTAAGGGGGTTTTTATCTCGGTTCTCCATGAACCTTACGACAAAGGTCTATCAACACCTAAGAAAATTGGCAGATTGGCGGTGATTGGCATAGAAAACACGTACCTTCGGGGTCGCAGTCGTTAAAAACGTTCCGTACGCCAGCCCTTTCCTGTGAAACTATGGTCACTAGCGGGAAGGGCAGGTATGTAACAAATTGTCGCTCTAGCGAGAGGCCACGGGTTATGATGGTCGGGGGGATTGAGGGCAACCCTTTTCCCGCCCCTAAACCTTTGATTCAAAAAAAGCAAGTGATCCAGCGCACGGGAAGGTTAAAGGCGCATGGAATCGCAGAGACAGCTCAGCTGTCCGGTTGTGCTTTGGTTGCCGGCAAGGCCAGCGGCAGTCGGCGCGAGATTTCAATAGGTGAGGAACATAGATGAATCGCAACCGGCTCTTGTTAATCGGGTTTATCGCCTTGGCACTGGGCGCGTTTGTAAGCCTTTTCGTCTATCGTAACCTGCAGTCCAGGGCAGGTTCTAAGACTCCGGGCGAAGACGTAGTCATTGCAGCAGACGATTTGCAAGTGGGAACAAAGATCGAAGACAAGGACATCCGGGTGGTGCATTTTCCCAGTGGCGACCTGCCGGACGGTCGCTACCGCCAGAAGACCAAAGTCGTGGGCCGGGGCGTCGTGCTTCCAATCGCTAAAGGCGAATTCATTCTTCAGAATAAGCTGGCGGGAGAAAACGCGGGATATGGCCTTCCGTCGCTAATTCCGCCAGGCATGCGCGCAGTTTCGGTGCGAGTCAACGATACTACCTCCGTTTCCGGTTTTGTGGTGCCGGGCACGCGTGTCGATGTTTTGTTGACGGGAAATCCCCAGGGATCTAGTGAGCAGCAAACCGGAACCGTCTTGGAAAACGTCGCCGTTATCGCCACAGGCCAGAGGTTAGAACGGAACTCTGCCGGCGAACCTCAGAGCGCTCCCGTAGTGACTCTGCTGGTATCCCCAGACGACGCCGAAAGACTTACACTGGCCGGTTCTCAAGGCCATATTCAACTGGTACTGCGCAACCCGCTTGATACTAAGCAAGAAGGCGTGGCCGCCGTGAAGTCCAACTCTCTCTACAACACTGCCTCCGAGGTCACTCCGGCAGCGAAGCCGCGAAGCACAGCCAGGCACGTCCCAGTCCAGGCCCCTCCCTCAATCCCGACCGCTTACACGGTCGAGGTTTACAAAGGAGATAAGAAGGAAGAGGAAAAGTTCTAAGCACAAGTCCCGGTGGCGAGGTTACACGACATGTCGATCCGCTCCCGCAAGTGGGAGAAACGCGAAATACAAGCTGGCAAACTGTTGGGAATGACGTTTGGCATTCTGTTGCTGCTCAGCGCTATTGCAGTGCCGAAATCTCAGGATGCCCAGGCGCCGCAAGCAGCGCAACAGCAAACAGCAGCGCCGGCCCCGGCTCCAGAGCAAGCGCCAGCCCAAGCCGCGCCCCAGGGGCCCTCGGCGACGGCGCAGAATCAATCCGAAGCTGAATCGCATGGTGCCGCGCCGTTGCGCGTGATGGTGGGCAAGTCGCTTCTCATCAATACCACCGAGCGCCTGAAGAGAGTTTCCGTCACCGATCCGGGCGTAGCCGATGCCATCGTGGTCACGCCCACGCAAATCCTGGTACACGGACGTTCCGCCGGCGAAGTCTCCCTGCTGATCTGGGATGAACTCGAACGTTCGCGCAGCTTTGATCTGCGTGTGGATGTGGATGTCAGTGCAGCGGCCGAAGAAGAAAGACGAGTTTTTCCCGACGAACAGATTACAGTTACGCCTTCCCGCTCGGCGATTGTGCTTTCAGGTCACGTAACCACCGAGGATATCGCCAAGCGCGCTGAAATGATCGCTGCAGCCTATTCGAAGAATGTCGTGAACGTGCTCACTTTTGGTCCAGTGGGTGCCCAGGAAGTTCTCTTGGAGGTAAAGTTCGCAGAAGTAGACCGTACCGCAGCACTGCAGCTCGGGGTCAATTACTTCACTCCCGGTACCGGCCATACAACCGGAAGCCTGACTACAGGGCAGTACGGAGGATCGACGGTCTCCACCACATCTGCCAGCACCACCACTGCAGGAGGCACCACCACGACCAGCACTGCGGCTACGCCTCCGACCATCAACCTGACTAACCCGTTGAACCTTTTTCTATTCCGCAGCGACATTAACTTTGGAGTTGTGGTCCAGGCACTGCAGCAGAAAAACCTTTTGCAGATTCTTGCAGAACCGAACTTGATCGCGGTGAACGGCAAGGAAGCCAGCTTTCTGGCTGGCGGAGAGTTCCCTTTTCCCATCGTCCAACCGGGACAGGGATTTACTGCCGTGAGCATCTCGTTTAAGGAATTTGGCGTCAGATTGAGGTTCACTCCGGTGATCATGCCTAATGGAAACATCCACCTACGCGTGGTGCCGGAGGTGAGTGAATTGGATTTTGCCGATGGGTTAACCGTCTCCGGATTTAACATCCCCGCACTGAGCACTCGTCGCGCGGACACGGAATTTGAGTTGCAGGACGGGCAGAGTTTCGTGATCGCCGGCCTCATGGACAATCGGGTGACTCAGATTGCCAATAAGTTTCCCGGACTCGGCGACATTCCGATTCTCGGCAATTTGTTCAAAAGCAAGAATCTGCAGAAGAGCAATTCGGAATTGATGGTGCTGTGCACGGTGCATCGCATCTCACCCAGCACCCAGGCGCCTGAAGGTCCTAAGAATCCGCAGCCGTTCCTCGACAAAGATAAGTTTGATGGAAAGAAGCCGTCGGCAGGCAGCAAATGAAGCGCTGCTGCCAATCGGAATGGTGTGATTTTGCGTACATAGAAGGTGGCGGTAGAGATTTTGCGGGAGAAGTAGCAGCGTCATGCCTGAACTTTCGGTAATTATCGTTGCGGCGGATAACGAGCAGCGCGCAGTGCTGCAGGTGCTGGTGGACGGCACCAGTGTGGCTCGAGCGGTGTATACCCATGCCAGTTTTCCGGTAGCCGCAAACGACCCCTTGATCCGCCGGATCCAAACCACAAAGGCTGACGTCGTTCTGGTCGACATTCCCGCCGATAACGCGATCCTGGCGTTGCGGGCTATTGAATTGCTCCACCAGGAACTGCCGGGAATGGCTCTGTTCGCCATCGGTAGCATCTCACAGCCTCAAGTGATCGTCGGTGCCATGCGAGCCGGAGCTCGTGAGTTCGTTGAACGACCCACTACTACCACCGATCTTCTGGAAGCCTTTGTTCGCCTCACGGCAGCCCAGCGAAAAGTGAATCGGGAAGGGACGAGTGGTAAAGTCTTTCTGGTCGTCAACGCTAAGGGAGGCAGCGGCGCCACAACCGTCGCGGTGAATCTGGCTCTCGCTCTGCACTCTGCCCACGGCAACGCCGCTCTCGTGGACCTGGCGCCCCTGGGGCACACTTCCCTGCACATGAATCTGAAGCCTCTGTTCAACGTGACGGATGCAATCCGCAACCTGCATCGTCTCGACAGTTCTTTGCTGGAAAGCTTCATGACTCGCCACAGCAGCGGCCTGCAACTGCTTGCGGGACCTAACGTTCCGGTAGCGACGGAGCCCTCGACCGCGGAGTTTGCCAGGTTGTTCGATATGTTAATGGGTCAGTTCCGCTACGTCGTGGTTGACGCTTCCACGAGAATAGACCCCACGACCCGACTCGTCTGCAACTTGTCCCAAAGCGTTTTGATGGTGGTCAACGCCGACGTTGCTTCATTGTGGAGTGCTGCCCGGGTACAACAGTATCTCGGAGAAAGCGGCGCACGCGAGAAGGTGGGCCTGGTGTTGAATCGTTTCCGCAAAATAGCAGGTTTTAGCGAGGCCGATGCCGAAGCTGCGGCGGGCGCAAAGTTGCTGTGGAAGATTCCCAATCAATATTTCGCAGTATCCACGGCGATCGATCGCGGAGTGCCGGTAGTCTCGCAAAACCACACTGAAATAGCGCGCGCCTTCGCCGGGCTGGCGGCCCGTTTGACGGAAAATGATTTGGAAGTGAAGCGCAAAGCTTGGTCGTTATTTAAGACGGTTTAGGATTTAACACGGCGTAGGCTTCAGGCGTCAGGCTTCGCGCCTCGAGCATTTAGACCATCGGGCAGACTTCATGGCGAATTTGCAGACCTTCGAAAGAACCGAATACCAGCAGGTCAAAGCGGACCTCCACCGCAAGATTCTTGATCGTCTTGACTTGGAAAAACTGGGCAGAACCCCGAGCGATGCCGCGCGGGACGAAGTCCTGCAGTTGATCCGCAACACCGTGAACAGCGAAGCGGTACCTCTGAGCTTCGCGGAGCGGGAACGGCTTTCACGCGAGATTCTCGACGAAATCTTCGGCCTTGGCCCGCTGGAACCTTTACTCAAGGATCCAACCATCTCCGACATTCTCGTGAACCGCTTTGATCGGGTCTACGTCGAGCGCGCGGGCAAGCTTGAACCCACCGGCCTGAGCTTCAAAGACGACGCTCACCTCATGCAGATCATCGACCGGATTGTGTCTCGAGTCGGCCGACGCGTCGACGAGTCTTCTCCAATGGTCGACGCGCGTCTTCCCGACGGGTCCCGTGTGAATGCCATCATTCCGCCACTTGCGATCGATGGGCCATGCCTTTCCATTCGGCGTTTCGGCCGCGACCCAATCACGGCGCGGAACATGATCGAAAACAAAACTCTGACCGAGCCCATGCTGGAACTGCTTTCCGCCATGGTCAAGGGCCGGCTCAACCTGCTGATCTCCGGTGGAACTGGCGCCGGCAAGACCACCCTGCTCAACGTGCTCTCCGGCTACATCCCAAATTCCGAGCGCGTGGTTACCATCGAGGACGCGGCCGAATTGCAAATGAAGCAGGAGCACGTAGTCCGCCTCGAAACCCGCCCACCCAACATCGAAGGCAAGGGCGCGGTCCGGCAGCGGCAATTAGTAATCAACAGTCTGCGTATGCGCCCGGACCGCATTGTAGTCGGCGAGGTGCGTGGCGAAGAAGCGTTCGACATGTTACAGGCCATGAACACCGGCCACGAGGGATCGCTGACCACGGTACACGCCAACGCACACCGCGACGCGCTGGCTCGATTGGAAAGCATGGTTTCGATGGCCAATCTGAATCTGCCCGAGCGGGCCATGCGGCAGCAGATTGCCTCCGCCATTCACGCTATCGTGCAGATCGCGCGCCTTTCCGATGGCACCCGCAAAGTGATTTCGGTTTCCGAAGTCACCGGTATGGACGGCGAACTCATCGACATTCAGGATATTTTCGTATTCGAGCGCACCGCGATCGATGAGAGTGGGAAGGTAAAGGGTGTGTTCCGCGGCACCGGAATCCGGCCCCGATTTGCCGATCGCTTGGCCACCGGGGGTTGCCGCTTGCGTCCGGCGCTATTTGAGTCTCGAGTGGAGGTCTAAGGGGATTCTCACGAAGGCGAACAAAAAAACATGCTAGGACTTATCGCCATATTGGTTTTCGTGGTAGTCGCCTTGGGCGTCTTCGCTGTAGCTTCCCTACTGGACCAGCGCAGTGCCCAAGCTCGCCTTCTGCGCGAACGTTTGGCAACGGTGCAAGAGGCCGCGTCTCGCGCTCCCAGCGAGGAACTCGCCTTGCTGCGCGACGAAATGTTGAGCAAGATTCCAGCGCTCGACAACCTGCTTCGCCGTTCTTCCCGGATTTCGAACCTGCAGCCATTCCTCGAACAGGCGAACCTGAAAATACGAGCCGGCAACATTCTCATGCTTTGTATGGTCAGCGCTGTGGCATTGGCTGTAGTGGGCTTTCTCGCAGCTGGATCTCTGCCGCCGAACCAGGCTTTGTCGATTGCCGCGGTGGGTTTGGTGCTTGGCGGATTCCTCCCTTACTCTTACGCTTCCTATCGGCGCAACAAGCGTTTTCAGAAATTCGAGGAGTTGTTTCCCGAAGCCATCGACACCTTGGCCAGAGCAGTACGTGCCGGCCATGCTTTCACTACGGCTTTGGAGTTAATCGCAAACGAACTTAGCGAACCTGTGGCCTCTGAGTTCCGAAAGCTTTTTGAAGAGCAGAAGTTCGGACTGCCGGTCCGCGACGCTTTGATGAACCTGGCCGAGCGCATGCCGCTGGTAGACGTGAAGTTCTTCGTTACGGCGGTAATGCTGCAACGCGAAACCGGCGGCAATCTGGCTGAAATCCTCGATAACCTTTCTTATGTGATCCGGGAACGATTCAAAATCATGCGCCAGGTGAGGGTTTACACGGCGCAGGGACGTCTGACGATGATGCTTTTGATGGGATTGCCTCCCGTCATCGTGGTCACGATGCTGCTGACGAGCCCTGCCTTTATCCATCCCCTGTTCGCGGATCCCATTGGGCACGTCCTGTTGGTCGCTGGAATTGTTTTGCAGACGCTGGGCTATTTTGTAATCAGGAAGATCATTCAGATTCAGGTTTGAACTAACGCATGGCACTTGCGCTCACAGTCGTTGTGTTCTTGACCATCGCCATGGTCGTGTTTTCGTTTGGGGCAGCGGCGTACGCACCCTCGTCTCTGCTCGGCTCCCGCTTGCGGGCATTGGGAGGGCAAAGGACCAAAGCTCCCGAAAAGCCCGCTCTCAAGGAGCGCCTGGAACAAGCCCTCGATCCCTTCAGCAAAGCTATACCGCTGTCACCGAGCGACGTCTCGCGGACGCGCCGTTGGCTGATCCAAGCTGGTTATCGCGAAACCCGCCACTTGACGGTGTACGTGGGCAGCCGTTTGGCAACCGGCATCTTCGCTTTGACCCTGGTGATCGCCGGCAGCGGATTTGGCTCTCCCATCCTGATGGTAAGCGTGGGTGCTTTTGGATTCTTCCTACCCCGATTCATGCTTAAGCGGATGATCAAGGCGCGCCAGCAACGCATCAAGCTGGGCTTGCCGGACGCCCTGGATCTCACCGTCATCTGCGTCGAAGCCGGATTGGCCCTCGATCAGGCGCTGATGCGTGTTGGCACCGACCTGCATCATGCCCATCCTGAACTTAGCGATGAGTTCCATCTAGTAAATCTGGAAATGCGAGCCGGCAAGCCTCGAGCCGAGGCTCTGCGCAATCTGGTGGAGCGCACCGGCGTTGACGACCTCCGTTCGCTCGTGGGAACCTTAATCCAGACGGACCGCTTCGGTACCAGTATTGCCCAGGCTTTGCGAGTGCACTCGGATTCACTGCGCACTGAGCGCCGGCAACGGGCGGAAGAGCAGGCTGCCAAGACAACCATTAAAATGGTAATTCCCCTGGTTTTGTTTGTCCTCCCCTCGATCATCTTTGTCACCCTCGGCCCAGCGATCATCGAGTTGATCCGGACGCTGGCGCCCGTGACCGGACACTGATAACGGCGAACCGATCTGGAATCGACGAGCCTAAGAGCATGAACCGAATCCAGCAGTTATGATTCAGGAGTTTTGATGTCGTTACCAGTCGCCACAGGATATGCGTTCAACCGGACGCGCAACGCCTATCTGGCTACCCGCTTGTCCGTGGCGGGAACGCACTGGTCGCGCCTGCTCGGGCTTATGGGCAAGGATGCCTCCGGCTTCCCTGCCGGCGACGGTCTCTGGATTATTCCATCCCGCGGCGTACACACGATCGCGATGCGATTTCCAATCGATGTCCTCTATCTGGACCCGAACAGATTGGTTGTCCACATCGAGCAGAATCTGAAGCCGTGGCGAGTCGCACGAGTCAGCATGCGCACAGCTTCGGTGCTTGAGTTGCCGGGAGAGACATTGAAGTCCAGCGGAACCGCGATCGGAGATGAAATCGAAATCACACTGAATAAGACCGCGATCCGAGAGGCCAGTACCACGTGAGCGCCGAACTCAAACTTCTGGTCGAGTGGTCTTCGCCGTGGCAGGAATTCCTCACCGCCATTCGCCCTGCCCTGAAACGCTCGCCCCAACCTTTGGCGGGAGAAGCCAGAACCGGACTTGTTCCCTATCGCGGCATGTTCGCCTCCTGGATCGTGGAAGCGGCATTGTTTGCCATCGCGATCATGCTGTCGCAAGCGATCGACAAGCTCCGGCCTTATCAACCGCCGTCGATGCCCAAGTACGATGTCATTTATTTCTCGGGCGAAGAATTGCCGCGCACCGAAGATGCCGGAGGAGCGCAGGCCGGGCGTTCCGGTCGCGCTGGCGGTCACGAAG
>Ga0210393_10001972_pt1 | contig 17052 bp, 17 predicted proteins | sample IncBWC27OmetaG_FD_160068 | JGI IMG/M metagenome (GOLD analysis project Ga0210393, IMG submission 160068) | Forest soil microbial communities from Barre Woods Harvard Forest LTER site, Petersham, Massachusetts, United States - Inc-BW-C-27-O ... | reverse complement strand
CAGAATGCCGTGGCGGTCGCAAATGCGGCGCAGTTCCTGCATGAAGACGGTGGGAGCAACGACATATCCACCTTCGCCCTGCACCGGCTCGACGAAGATTGCGGCTACTTCCTCGGGGGCAAGCGTGGTCTTGAAGAGCTTGTCTTCGATGAAGCGGGCGCAGCCCAACGCGAAGGCCTCGGCATCCTGCGGTCCGCCTTCGCATCCGCGATATACATCTGGATAACGGATGTGAGTTACCCCCGGAACCAATGGGCCGAAACGCCGCTTCTGCTGCGGCTTCGATGCGGTGAGCGAAAGCGCGCCCATAGTGCGCCCGTGGAACGCACCGAAGAATGCGATCACGTTTTGCCGCTTGGTATGATAGCGGGCGAGCTTGAGAGCGCACTCAATGGCTTCCGTGCCAGAGTTGCCATAGTAGATCTTGTGTGGCCCGGGCATGGGCGCGATCTTCGAGAGCCGCTCCGCCAGAGTCACCATGTTCTCGTAATAGAAATCCGTGCCGGACATATGAATCAGTTCGGCTGCCTGTTTCTGAATCGCGGCTACCACATTGGGATGGCAGTGACCGGTCGACGTAACGGCGATGCCGGCCGAGAAGTCGAAAAATTCATTTCCATCCACGTCGGTAACGACGATGCCGCGTCCCTGTTTTGCGACCAGCGGATAGGAGCGGGTGTACGAAGGCGAAATGTATTTGCTGTCGCCTTCTAGAACGCGCTTGGCATTGGGGCCTGGCAAAACCGTTTTGATCTTGGGCCCGGTGAGAGTTTGGGTTGACATGGCATCCTCCGAATGATCGTTGGTCGTTCGTCTTAGGTGGTTGGCTTCGAGCGGAGTTCAGCCCTGAAGTCAGAATCGGACGAGGAGGACGGGGAAAATTAGTCGCTACCGAATAGGCTGGGACGCGCCTGCGACGGCAACACTGCCAGATAACGGCGCGGGCACACCAGAAAGTGAAGCCAGCACGCTGGCAGATGCGAATTGGGATTTTGGCGGCGCATCGGAAATCATTCCACTTCGATTATAGCCTGCCGTGAGCGACGGCGTAACCCCCAATCGGTCCTTGACCGTTAGTCACGGCCGCCGGTCAGCGTATGTCCGCGGCATTCGGTGCTTTCTAATATCTCGCATCTCTTCGCTCGTTTGTTATGTCTGATACTTATCCGCCAATCGACGAATATGACCAATGCCCAGCGCCAAAGCCGGTTCGCCGTGATCCTTGCCTTCGGACTGGTGTATTTCTTTTGGGGATCGACGTATCTGGCGATTGATATCGCGGTGGAGCGCATCCCACCCGCGCTCATGTGTGCTGTGCGCTTTCTGATTGCCGGCGTCTTCATGCTGGTATTTTGCGGACTACGCGGTCGCAACATCCGGTACAGCCCACGGCAGTTAGCGCAAATGGCAACGGTGGGCGTGCTCCTGCTCATGGGCGGCAATCTTACGTTGTCATATGCCGAAAAATATGTGGCTTCCGGTTTGGCTGCCTTGATCGTCGCCGTCACGCCACTTTGGTTCCTGGTGCTGGATACGCTCTTGCTCGGCGACCATCACGTTTCAATTCGCGGCAAAGTTGGGCTTGGCCTGGGCGTTGTGGGGCTGGTTGTATTGTTGTGGCCCGACCTTACCACGACGACTTCCTTTGGGCGGGTGCAATTGTGGGCCTCGATCAGCTTACTCGGCGGATCGTTCAGCTGGGCGTTGGGTTCGGTACTGGCCAAACGTTGGAAGTCTGCAGATGTGGATCCATTCTCGGCTACGGCTTGGCAGATGATTGCGGCCGGCTTAGCGAATCTGTTATTCGCCATTGCTGCCGGAGATTTTTCGCGGGTGGTGTGGACGCCGCGCGGAATCGGCGCCACATTGTATTTGGTGGTTTGCGGATCTTGGATCGGATACACCGCGTATATCTGGTTGCTGAACCACGTGCCCACGGCGAAAGTTTCCACGTACGCTTACGTCAATCCCGTAGTCGCGGTTTTTCTGGGATGGCTGGTGCTGAGCGAGCACGTGGACAGATATATCCTCGCGGGCAGTGCAATTGTGGTTGCTTCGGTGATTCTCGTGACTAGCGCGCAGGTAACGAAGAAGCCGGCAGCAGATGAAATTGCGATGGTGGAGACAACAGGAGATTAACTTCGATGATGGATCGCGCTAGATCAGGTGTCCGGTCAGACACACCCGCCCCTCCAGCGGATTCATCGTTCCTTGGACTACGGGAACCATATGCGGCAAGCGGTCATCAAAAAGCGTAAGCTGATCGTAAAGAGCAGGAATTACTTCGAAGTACCCTTGCCACGCCTTCGGTTGACGAGGCTCTAGAGCATCGAAAACCTGTTCCTTAGCCACGCATGTTTGCCCCCCGCTAAACGCGTTCGGATTTCGAGTCAACGAATACACGTATCCATAAACACCGTTGCAGCTGTCGTTGTGTATCTCGTGTCGCATCCCATTGAGATGGATGGACAGCCAAGGCGACCGCGGCGACACTCCGTTCAACTCAGAGTCGCAAAACGCTTCCAGCCGGGTTAAGAAATCGTCAATCAGGTCGCCGCCTAAGACTTTCACGGCGTCAGTCCGCAAATAGCAGTAGACCTCGGGCATAAACCAGTAATCCCAACATTGATGTTCGCTGAGAAACGAATGCGCGCCAGGATCTCCTATGAACTGTTCGTATCGGGCGCGGGCCTCATCGGCGCGTGGCCAGAAATTCGTAATCACCCTGGTCCGAAACAGAGGATTTCGCTGACTGGAAGCCGCCGCCGATTCATGCATAAACAGTTCAGACCCAGGAGCACCGCTTCCCGGAATTGTATCGCATGATTCCACGCCAGTCGCACTCGCCAGCCTTTGGGCCACTGAAAGCAAACGACTCGCATGCTCTGTTAGTGTGTTCGGTGGGCTTGACAGACATAAAATCAAGCCCCTGAGTGCTAAACGCTTATGATCGGAAATAAGTCGCCCATTACGACCACGCTGGTGGGCATGAATGTCGCGGTGTTCGCGGTTATGGTCCTGACCGGCGTGTCCCCGCTCGCACCGACCATCCCGCAACTGTTGAAGTGGGGAGCAAACTACGGGCCGCTTTCGCTGGGCGCGGAGCCCTGGCGCATCCTGGCATCCAATTACGTTCATGGCGGCATCATTCACATCGCGCTGAACATGTGGTGCTTGTGGAATCTCGGGTTTCTAGCGGAGCGCATCTTCGAGCCTTGGACGTACGTTTCGACTTACACGGCCTGTGGACTCGCTGGCAGTTTAGCGAGCCTGTGGCGACATCCAGGGGTTGTCGGGGTAGGAGCCTCGGGAGCAATCTTCGGACTGGCCGGAGCTTTGATCGCAGCTCTTTATCTCGGTCATTTGCCGATTCCTAAGCAGGCGATGCAGAGCACTCTGAAAAGCCTGCTCGTCTTCGCTGGCTACAATTTATTTTTCGGCGCAGCGATCCGGATCGTTGACAACTCGGCGCACATTGGCGGCCTGTTGGCAGGGCTCGCCATCGGAGCGGCGCTGTCGCAACATCTGATGGCGCCGCCGGAAATACGTAATCGCTGGCGAAACGGAGTTTTTGCCGCAGCTGTCGCCGTGCTCTTCCTGGCGTTCCTGTTGATAAAACACCTAAATGGAGCGGTGCTACAGTAGCGGGAAGCGCCCGGTTCGTAGTTGCACGAGCGCGGACGCTCGCGCCTACATGTGGAAGTTCAAGCTACTGCGTTCCTTCTTCTGAGTCGTCATCGCTCACGACTTCAACCGTATGGCCGCGAACTGCGAAAGTGAATTTTTGGTCCGCCTGCGAGACAAAGCTTACTCGCATAGGGGCGCGTTGCCAGGCCGGCGGCGCACATTCTGCGCTTGATGCTTCCTCGTTAGCAGCTTCTCCGAAATTTTTTTTCAGGATGGGTTTGCGGCGGCCAAGTTGCATCACGACGACAGAAAGCTTGTGGCCATCGTCCGAGACGCCGCAGTAGGCGACGTAATCACGATACCAACTGGCTGAGGAAGCGTCCGAATCGAAGTCAGGCAGGCTAGCTTGCGAGATATGCCCCGTGATGCGGTCGACGACGAGCCATCCACTGCGCTGCCAACTCCAACGAACAGTAGTCTCCTGGGGCAGGGTGTCATTCACGCGAACGACGCGTCGCACCACGAACAACTGCTCGGTTACTTCATGGGGAATGCCGACGGTAAATTCTTTCAACCGGGTATCTACGTACAGGGGCCTAATCTTCAAGTCATCGGACCGATTTTCGTCGAGATCGGAGGATGATTTGACCACGGTCCATTTTCCGAAAACGATGACGTGCGGCTTCGAGGCGGCTAACACCGTCGCTGTGAAAGAGAAAAGGCAAAGAGCGATGCGAAAAAGAGGACTCATGCAATGAGGCTAAGCAACGATTGCCTGCCTGAGCAAGGTCAGATCGCACATTGGGTCAAGAGATTTCCCAAAATGGCCGTCCCAGAGTTGGACGGGTGCTTGCAGGGATAACAATGCCGAGTCACTGGACTACCGCTAAATCCGATACAATAAGGAAGCGCTCGACGCAGTTATGAGCCCTCCCCATAAATTCCGGACATCTCCCGCCAGCCATTCTTCGTCTTACAAAGAGATGGGGGAACTTTCGCCGCGTCGCGCTCCACGCGTATTGGTGGTCGACGATAATCCGGACACAATGGTGCTGATGCGTGAGCTGCTTTCCACTCGGGGTTATGAAGTGGTAGCGGTTCCGGACGCCGCTCAGGCCGAGAGCGAGATTCGACGGGAACTTCCTGACCTGATTCTTTCCGACGTCGTGATGCCGGGCAAGTCGGGTTATGAGCTGTGCCGCGAAGTAAAGGACAACCCGGCCACACGCTTGATCCCGTTCGTGCTGATTACCGGGTTGAGTGATCGCGAGGACAAACTTCGGGGAATCGAAGCTGGGGCCGACGATTTCTTGAATAAGCCGATTTTTTCGGAAGAGCTGTTTGCCCGCGTCAAGTCGCTGCTTAAACTCAAGGAGTTCACCGACGAGTTGGAAACTGCGGAATCGGTACTTTGCACCTTGGGCTTAAGCGTGGAGAGTCGCGATCCATATACCGAGGGTCATTGTGAACGGCTGGCGGAAAATGCGAGCAATCTGGGACGCCATCTCGGGCTGAATGAAGAGTCAATTGTCGCGTTGCGGCGGGGCGGGTACTTGCATGACCTGGGGAAAATCGCAGTTCCCGACGACATTTTGAAAAAGGGAACGAACCTGACCGAAGAAGAGTGGGTCATCATGCGTCAGCATCCGGTGACCGGGGAGAACATCTGCCGGCCCCTGAAGTCGTTGCGGCTGGTGCTGCCCATTATCCGCAATCATCATGAGCACTCCGATGGCAGCGGCTATCCGGACGGATTGCAAAAAGCGGAGATTCCTCTGCTTCCGCGAGTTCTGCAGGTGGTGGACGTGTACGATGCTCTGCGGACGGCGCGACCCTACAAACCGGCGCTGAGCCACGAGCATGCTGCTTTTACCATGCGCCAGGAAGCCAGCGGCGGACTGTGGGATGAAGAACTGGTCGCAGAGTTTTTGTCCATGCTGCAGAAGCAGCGGCAAGTGGCGTAGAAGCTTCTGGATGTTGGCTCCTCGCTTCCAGCGCACTCCACCAATTCTTGATCGCGCGAGGTTGACTCTGAAGCGGCAATCCTTGAGACTAAGCGTCTCATAACTGAAGGCTGATGGCCGACAGCTGATGGCTGACATTTGGAACCTGCCACATACAGCATTATCCTCCCGGCCTACAACGAAAGCGCGCGCATTACAGCCACGCTAGACAAGATTCTCGCTCACTCCACCGAACGCGGCTGGAATGTGGAAGTTATTGTGGTGAATGACGGATCGAGTGATTGCACCGCAGGGATCGTTCTCGAGTACGCGAAGAAGCACGCTGCGCTCCGACTGCTGGAAAATCCTGGAAACCGTGGCAAAGGGTTCAGTGTTCGCAACGGAATGCTGCACGCAAAGGGCGACGTTTTGCTGTTTAGCGACGCTGACCTGTCGTCGCCAATTGAGGAGGCGGACAAACTGTTTGCCGCCATTGCGAACGGCGCGGACATCGCGATCGGATCTCGATGGATTGATTCGCGGCTGCAGATTCGCAGGCAGCCGCTGCATCGTCGGATCTTCGGACGAATCTTCAATCTGGCATTGCGCGTCATTCTAGGATTGCAGTTCAAAGACACGCAATGCGGGTTTAAGGCTTTCACTCGACGCAGTGCGCAAGCAATCTTCCCGCAGCAAAAAATCGAGCGCTGGGGGTTCGATCCGGAATTGCTCTATCTGGCCAGAAAGTTCGGCTTCACCGCCATCGAAGTTCCCGTCACATGGTCACATCGCGAAGGAACACGCATCCATCCGTTGCGCGATGGCGTCCGGATGTTTGTTGAATTGCTGAGGATCCGCTGGTACGCGCTGAAAGGAAATTACGTTCCGTCGAACGCGGTCTCCCAACAGCTCTAGGAACGGGAATTATCGAAAGCTTCGCAGGCATCCAGAGACTTAGAACACGAAGCTTATGGTTTTGATGAAGTATGCGTGAGGTGCTATGCCGAATCCTGCACTCGACACGAACGCTCGGCGCGCCACGATTCTCATCCGACTGCTGGTAGGCGGCGTCTTCCTGGCGGAGGGTATTCAAAAGTTTCTTTTCCCCGCAGCGTTAGGCGTAGGACGTTTCATTAAGATTGGCATCCCGGCTCCTCAGTTTTTCGCGCCCTTTGTCGGCATCGTTGAAATTCTCTGCGGAGCGCTTTTAATCGTTGGCCTGTTCACGCGACTGGCCACGATTCCGCTGATCATCGATATCAGCGTTGCCATAGTCACGACCAAGATTCCCATGTTATCTCGGGCAGGCTTCTGGGCAACCGTGCATGAAGCCCGAACCGACTACTGCATGCTTCTGGGACTGGTGTTTCTTCTTTTGGTCGGCAGCGGGCCTTTCTCGATCGATCAACGGAGAACATTCTGAAATCCTAGGCCGCTTGTACTGAGGATTTCGGAACCTTCGCCTGAAATGAATGCAAGGCATCGTCGAGCGTGGGATGAACATCGAAGACCGACAAAAGGTTCGTTAGCTCCAGTGTGTGCTGGATGCGAGGATTAAGCCCAGCCAGCTTCAGCGAGCATCCGCTCGCTCGAATCCACATATGCACGACCACGAGTTCGCCCAGGCCGGCACTGTCGATTGTCTCCAGTCCACTGAATTCGACGACGATTTGGCGTGCATGGGGGAGAAGCTCCGCTATTTTTTGGGAGAACGCGGCGGCTTCATGACGATAAGTAAAACGGCCTCTGCACAAAAGCACAGTGACATCATTAATCGCGCGGGTTTGCAGATCTAACTTCAAACTGTACTCCTTGTCCGGCCAAAAGCTCGCGCCAGACGCAAACTACTCCTCTGGGTTCTCGTTTGTGATGTTAATGATACTGGTTGGATGTTTGTATGGTGGTTGCGCGACTGTGAAAATCTAGTTAATTGTTTGAGGCCCTCAGAAGTGCCCGTTCGCGACATCCTCTTTTCGGGCAAGACGCATCCAACTGGGTTCGTCGGTAAGCCCGACGACAACTTTAGGAGGATGTGAACCGTGCATAGGGTTACTGCAATTATCTTCACTTTCTTTACTCTCTTTGTGCTCGTAACCGCGGGGTACGCTCAGATTCCGAGTGGAAATGCTTATATTGGATATTCGTACATGAGTGCGGACCTGCTCTCCAGCGACCGCACAAACATGAATGGATGGAATGGCTCACTGGAAGGCAAAGTCTTGCCGTTTATTGGCATCGTTGCGGACTTCAGTGGGAATTATGGCACTGCTGGAATTCCTCCGAATTCACTGTGCAACGGCATTGTCAGCGGATCGTGTTCCGGCCTTAGCGCCAACACAAATATTTACAGTTATCTATTTGGTCCGCGAGTTTCTGTGACTGTGGGGAAAGTCCGGCCGTTCGCGGAAGCGTTGTTTGGAGCAGGCCACATCACCGAGAGCGCGTCAGGTTTTTCTAATTCGAATACGTCGTTTGCTTACGCGGTCGGTGGCGGCATCGACTATCACTTAATCCCTCTCATCAGCTGGCGATTGGAGGGCGATTTGCTGCAAACTCGTTTTTTCAGCAACACGCAGAATAATGTGCGAATCTCAACCGGGATTGTGATTCATTTCTAAGCAAAGATTGAAGTGCATTCGTGACCGAACAACTTAGACCGTGGTTTCAACTGGAGTCGGAGCAACTGAACGCTGAGCGCATTTTTCTAGGATCTCAGGCACTTCAAAAAGTGCTCGATTCGAATACGCGCTCGCATTACGGCCGAGTTGATCGAACGTCGCGCTCTGCAGGAGTCGTTGAACCGTGGGCACGATTTCTCGAAAGCTCGAGACCACGATTCCAAAACCTTTTTCAGTCAGCCACTCCGCATTGTAACGTTCTTGTGGCAGCGTCTTTGCATTGCATTCCACGATTACAGGTAAGTGGAATTGCAGGGCTTCGCTGATCGAGCCGGGGCCGGGTTTGCCAATGAAGAAGTCGGCCAATGCCATGTAGGACTCTACGTTCTCCGTGAAACCTTGAACCGCGATGGGCTTCTTAGTTTTCAAACTCTTGAGTAGAGCGGCAAGCTCCTGATTATGTCCGCAAAGCATGATCAACTGGACGCCGCTGTTGCTTTCGTCAAGCTTCTTGGCAATATCAAACATGACGCGAGGCCCGTGGCCTCCGAAGAGGACAATGCCGGTTGGACAATGTGGTTCAAGACCGAGTCGCATGCGTTCAGCGACGCGATCGACGACGGTTTTCTGATAAAACCTGGGCTTCAAAACCATCCCTGAAGTTTCGAAGATATGGTCTGCCGGATGCCCTATCGCCAAGGCCTGTTGCTTAGCTCGTTCGGTCGCAACGATAACGTATTCGGACTCGCGCTCAATCCAGAAATGGGGCGGGTAGTCGGCGAGATCGGTTAGGAGCGTGACAAAGGGAGTTTCTTCAGGCCCTCGAAGGCTTGCGGCAATGGCTCGATTGAAGTGTGGGATTACCGACAGCACCAGGTCCGCCCGATGCTGCGCCCAATATGCCCTCAGAGTCTTTTCGACCCACGGATGAGCGAGGCGAATTGTTCCCAGCAGAACAACAAGCAATTGCGGCGTAAACCGTGTCCAGCCCTTTCGCAGAATCAGGTTATAGGCATCTTCGATATTCAGGCCGGTCACTTTGCGAAGCACGTCAAGCGGGGCGAGTAAATCTTGCACATTGAGAAGACTGACGTCCCAAGGCCGGTCCTGCACCGCGAGAGTCGCCCTTAGAGCGTCGGCTGTACTGCTGTGTCCTCCGCCAGCATGGTGGAAAACGATTGTCAGTCTGCGCAAGAATCTCCTGACTGGGCGTTACCGGGGCAAGCGGCGTCAGCCATTAATATTCTCGTATTCCGCATCTTCAGGAAATGCGGGTTCTAACGCGAGTTCGGAATCAGTTTCGGCTTGTTCGTTGGAATCATGGTCGCCGGGTTGTTCTTGATATTCGTGAATTCGCACGCCGGCGGGGTCGATCGTGATGTACGTGAGCCTATCGTCGACCCATCCGCCTGCGTTGTAATAGTGGATGCCTTCCTTTTCCTGGTGCATGGCCTCGTGAGTATGGCCGCAAAAAATACGGGTCGCTTTGTGCAGACGGGCGTGAAACAGCGCTCCTGAAGCCACTTTGTGCGACATGCGCAGCCAGCGAGTGTTGATGCGGTCAATGAAGCGGACCACCGGTTTTCCCTTAACATCCAGCCTTTGCAGCAAAAGATAAAACAGCGTTCCGAAATAATTCAGACGAACATTATTGGCAAGGAGCCGGTCAAATTGATGGCCGTGAATCGCCAAGTGACGTATACCGGCATATTCCCACTCGTACTCTTGATACACGCGTACGCCGACCAGGTGCGACATAATATCGGCGAGGCCCTGGTCGTGATTGCCCTCGACCCAAACCACTTCCAGGTCGCGTTTAGGATTCGAGAGCTTGCGGATATACCCGAGAAATTTCCAATGTTCCTTGGTTAGCCTGCGGAAATTGAGGTCGGCAAAAATATCGCCCAGCAAAATCAGCCGCCGGAAGCGGTTCTGCTTTAGCACGCAAGTGGCCTCGCGCGCGCGGCTGGTGTCCGATCCAAGATGGACGTCGGAAAGGATCAGCGTATCGTAGACGGGCGGATCCATACCTTATTTCTAGCCCGTGAATGTTACGGGACGATGAAATAAAGGTAACAATGCGGTAAACATGTATCCACCAAGGTAACAACCGCATGGTTACGGTCGGACTTAATGGAGCGAAGGGCGGTGATTGTTGGCGATCTTCGGACTGGCATTATTTCTGCGGCACGTATTCCTTTGGCGGGGCAGCGCCTTCGCCAAAGAAATACTGTTCCATCTGTTTAACGATGGCTTCCTGGTCTTCTCGACGGGCAGGATTCAGGCGATACTCGTTCAACAGCATCTTGCAAAATTCCGTCCATCCCTGCCACGCTTGCTGCGAGACGTTTTCGTAAATCTTCTTGCCAAATTCCGTGTCAAAGGGCGGCTCATCCAAACCCGGAAGCTCTTTGTGCAACTTGACACAGAAAACCATGCGCTCAGGCATATTTCTCCTTAAAATCTTCCTGAAAAAATTATCTCATACCGGAAACGCTGGCCTCAGGCTGCAGGCGTTACACGCCGAACAAGTTTCAACTTCTCCTGAAACCTGAAGCCTGACGCGCGAAGCCTCATTGTACGAATACGACCAGAATCCGTCCGTCTGATTTGTACCCGTCGCCAGTAGCATTCTTCGCGTCCTGTACGGGATTTGGCGGGAGGTAGTAAGACATACTTTTCACTTTGCCTCCCTTTTGCAGGCTTGCGCCAATATTTTCTCTTTCACCATCGACATTGGGATCGATCTTGTGCGTGACGTCGCCATTGCGTTTGTCCTTGGCAAAGCCGATGTCATGGGTTCCGGCGCCTACCCAGACGGGCTCTCCATTCCAGGTAAATGGCGCCTTCCACAAACGGAAGTGATGTCGGCTTGCAACCATCGCAATAGGTTCCGCCTGTTCGTAACCGAAATCCTGCGGACGGTTGAACAGGTAAAGCGTGCTCATCGGCATCGCAAGGTAGTCTTTGTTTTCGTAAGTCGTCATCGCGGCTTCGAGAACCGCCTTCTTGTCGTTGGTGTCGGCCACGTGGAAGTTAGCCGCATCGATAGCGCTCTGCACCTGCTGCTGCGAGCCGATGAGAACGAAATTCACCATGTCCCCGAGGTTCTTGAACTGATCATTGACGCGGCGGGGCAGACCGTCGATGTCCTTACGAAGGACCGAATCCAAAGGAGTGTTAGAAATTTTCAGAGCCGGCGCCGCTGTCGTCGAACCGGGCTGTTGGATGCCTAACTGTCCCGCAAGAAAAATTCCGGCGGCAGTCACCAACTGTTCCTTGAGAACGTCTCCGCGACCAGACGCCGCCTGCGCCTGGCGATGAACTTTAACTTCGAAGCTTCCTTTGCAGGGCGGCCCGTCCGCAGCGTTGGCCCCAAGGAAAAGGTGGCCGGCCGCATCGACCGTCACTTCCTTGTTGCTCCCAATCAAAACCGGAAACCCTTGCGCCTGCAGCTTGGCGATCAATGCCCCCGGAAGCGCATCCGCCAGGGGAAGACCTTGGGCGGAAGCTCCACTTACGCCCTGCGGATCGCATTTACCGCTCGCGGTGATGTTGAGGACATCGCCAGTTTGAAGATCAACACCAGTGTCCGTCCACGCCTGAGTAGTTGAAATGTTAAAAGAATAGTCGTTAGCAGCGGTTGACGCAGTCTGCGCTATGCCTGGGCACAAGCCGAGAGACGCGATTGCCACAACCTTGAGGGTTCGAATCCAGCGCCTCATCAGCCACCTCCACGAAATAATCCGGACCTCACGGATAAAGGCCGGTTTTCATTAACACTATGCACCAGCTAAATGGCCGCTTGCACCAGGGCGAGGGTCAGTTATTTACCCGCATTTCCCCGTGCCATGGCACTTTCGGTGGGAGGACGAGCAGTTGCCAGGTTCAGCCAGCTTGCCGTCGGGACCGATGCAAGCCTGAGTATGGATGCACCAGAACAAGCCTTCATTCGAGGGAGGAACAGTCGGATCGGCCTCGGCGAGGATGAATTGCGCCTTCCAGCGCAGTGACGGGCACAGATCAGGATGATTAGTGTTGAAGCGACCTGATTCCTGAAGCGGTGATTGTCTGATCACGCAGCGCCTCCCGAAGCGGCTTTCATAATAGCCCGTTTGACTGCTACTTTGGCAAGTTGCACTTTGTAGGCATTGTGGCTCAACGGCGTCGCCTTCTGCAGGGCCGCGTCCGCTGCGGTCTTCGCGCCGTCTTCGGAAAGTTTCGTTCCCGCCAGGGCACGCTCAGCTTCCGCCGAGCGCCATGGGATGGGCGCCACGTGTCCAATCACCACTCGCGCAGATTGCACCGAGGAACCATTCATGACCAGCCCCACGGCGGCCACGGCCAGCGGCCAATCAAATGCTTGCTTCTGCCGAATCTCGTAGCGAGCGACTTTCATTCCACCTGGCGGAGGCAGAAGTACTTCCGAAACCATCTCATTCGGCTTCAGATCGTGCTCACGCTCGGCTTCGGTCCTCGGGATCATGTAAAACCGTTCCAACGGAAGTTCGCGCGGGCCTTTCGCTCCAACCAGGCGAATCGATGCCCCATACGCGATCAACACGGGAACTATCGTGGAAGGGCTGACAAATTTGGCCGGGCCGCTGTTACCGAGAATCGCATGATATCGATTCTCGCCTCCGGCCACCAATTCCCTCCCTGCCTCGTCCTTGGGAAGCAGCCCGAAGCCTCCACGAAAATACCAGCAGCGCGGGCGCTGGCAGAGATTGCCGCCCAGCGTGGCCATATTGCGAATCTGCGGGCTGGCAGCGTCGTTGAGCGCCTCGGCTAATGCCGGATAGTCTTTGACCACATTCACATTATCAGCTAGTTCGCCCAGCGTTGTGAGCGCACCGATGCGAAGTCCCTGCGCCGAGCCCGTGACACCGTCCATTTCCCTGATCTGCTTGATGTTGACGAGACGCTTCAGGTGCACGACGTCGTCCTTCATCAAGGCGAGCAAGTCTGTGCCGCCCGCGAGGATTTCAGCCTGTCCCCATGCGGTTCCTAAGAGTCCCACAGCTTGTTCTTTGGTGGTCGGACTCGCATATTCGAACGGTCGCATTTATGCACCTGCCTTTTGAGCCACATCTTTTTGGCTTAGCGCAGCGAGCACTTTGTCTGGCGTAATCGGCAAAAACGAAACCCGCGCGCCGATCGCATTCGCCACTGCATTCGCAATGGCGGCTCCTGGAGAAATCACCGGCGGTTCGCCTAATCCAATCACGCCACGCTCGTCATAACCCTTGCCGGTCATCATGTGAACCACCAGCTCGGGAATGTCGTTGAGCCCGGCGAGCCGGTAAAATTCCATATTCGGATTGAGCATCCGGCCGGTCGCCTGGTCCATCACTTTTTCTTCGAACAGCGCATAGCTGATCCCCATCGTGAGCGCGCCATAACAACTGCTCTCGGCGGTTTTGAGGTCGATGATCAAACCGCAATCCTGCACCGCCACCATTTTCTTTACTTTTACTACGCCGGTCTCGATATCGACTTCAACGTCCGCCATTCCGACTCCGCCAACACCGCTATTGGTGAGGTCCGGGTGATTCTTGCCGGCAACCTGATCATTGTGTCCGCGCGCGGTTATTGCCACAGCGCCGATCTTTGAGCAAGCCTGTTTCCAGTTCAGCGAACGGCTCGGATCGCTCTTCACACGTACCGTGCTATTCACGCATTCGAGATCGCCGGGCTGCGCGTTGAGAGTCGGAGCGACTTTGGCAAAGAGCGCTTCTCGCGCATCCACGGCAGCGCGCCGGGTAGAGGAACTCACTCCGCCCGGAGTAGTCGAACCGCCAGACCCACCGGATGGAGGGTAAAGCGTGTCGCCGATGTAAAGATCGATCGCCTCGATTGGAATGCCCAGCGTTTCCGCCGCGACGATGACGATGGTGGTCCGAGTGCCGGTGCCGATGTCTTGCGTTCCCATCTTTATATCGACCGAGCCATCGGGATGAATTGTCAGATCGCAATCGCTGGCATGGCCGCGTCCGCCCCAGGTGTGAATCGAGAGCCCGAGGCCTCGAGCCATGCTTCCCGAAACATTCTGACTGCGCGGACGCCACTTTTCTTTCCAGTCCATCAAGTCGGCGGCGATCGCCAGTTCCTCGCGATAAACATCGCGACGCGGACCGGTAATTTCAAGGTTCTTCAGCCAGAGATCAAGCGGATCCATGTTGAGCTTGGCCGCGAGATCATCGAGCGCTCCCATCGTGATAACTGCGGCCTGTGGATGGTTGGGAGCCCGCCACGCTCGGGCAGGTCCAATGTTGTTGCGAATGGCCGTGTGTTCCTTGTGCTGGTTGGGAATGCCGAATACGTAGGGAATCGGCGGCATTCCGCCGCCACCCGGGCCTCCAGTTCCCCAGGATTGCGATTGCCATCCGGTGATGGTGCCGTCTTTGGTCGCAGCCACTTTCACGCGAGCGTACGCCGAAGGCCGCGCGCCCGCGACTTTCAACTCCGCGTCCCGCTCAAGCATCATTCGAACCGGCTTTCCTCCGGCTTTTCTGGAAAGCCGGGCAGCCGCTATGTCCCAGCGATCAGCGGCAAACTTGCTGCCGAATCCTCCGCCCATATTGTCCTGGTGAATTCGAATGTTGGCTGCGGAAATCCCCAGCGGGTCCGCCATTTGCGCGGCAATACCAGAGACGTTTTGTGTCGAGATATGCGTGAGCAGATGATTTTTATCAGCCCACTCCGAGACGGAACCGTGAGGCTCAAGGCAACAGTGAACGATGACCGGGGCGCCGTAAAGGCCTTCAGAAACGACCGCAGCCTCGGCAAATGCTTTGCCGGGATCTCCGCTGGTCTGGGCTGCGGTTTTCTGATAGGCGGAATGGCCCCCACCTTTCCCTGTGTGATATTCAGCCTTCTGGATTGCTGCAAGAACCGCCTCAGATCCGCCCTCACCCTTCATGTCGTTCAGGAAATCTTCATCGACTTTGAACGTGACGCCGTGCTCCTCAAGATATTTGATCAACTGCGCATCGGGAGTCTGATTGCTGATGGCGTCGTCGATGTCATCTTCGCTCATCGGGCCAGGAGCTTCGCCGGCGCCGGCAGGGGGCTCGGCGTCGCTAACCAGGTACGACATCGGTTGATAGTTCACTTTAATCAGACGGATCGCATCTTCTGCCGTGGACTCATCGACTGCGGCAACAGCAACGATTTCATCTCCCGCCCATTGCGCGGTCGTGCCGGCTTTCTGAATGATCTCGACCGCTTTCACGCCTGGCAATTTTTCTGCCGCGCTGGTATCGATGCTGACGATCTTCGCTTTCGCGTAAGGCGCGCGCAGAATTTTGCCGAAGAGCATGTTCGTGCCGTGATAGTCGTAGGTGTACTTGGCGCGGCCGGAAACTTTGAAAGGTGCGTCGACGCGCGAAATGCGCTTGCCGATCAGGGTGCGATGTTCAGCATCAGGCCAATTGTAGTCCGGCATGGCTCAGGCTCCTTTCTGCGCCATCTGCGCAATCGCGAGATGAATTCCGTGATAGGTGCCGCACCGGCAAACGTTGCCGCTGAGGCCGTGACGGATTTCTTCCAGACTCGCATTCGGATGCTCATCCAGGACCGCCTTGAAAGCCACGATAAATCCGGATGTACAAAAACCGCACTGCGAAGCGTCGTTATCAACGAACGCTTGCTGGATGGGGTCAAGGTTGTCGCCCTGCATGAAGGCCTCGACCGTGGTTATCGCTTTGCCCTGCCCTTCAATTGCCAGAATCGAGCACGCGTAAACCGGCTTGCTATCCAGGATCACAGTGCAGGCACCGCATTCGGCGCGATCGCAAACCCGCTTGGCGCCCGTAATCTCAAGCTGGTCGCGCATCGCGTCGAGCAGAGTTACCCGCGGCTCGAGCTGCAAGGAATGCTTCTGACCGTTGATGGTAAGTTCGACTGGTACTTTTCCGGGGCCGTAAACCTTCACCGGCACGCCGGCAGCCTGCACAACTTTGGTTCCGAGAATTGGAACAGCGGCTGCCGAAATCGTAGAAATCTTCAGGAAGTCGCGGCGAGAAACGCCCGAGCTGTCATCTTTAGGTTCGTCGTTCAAAGGATCGCGGTCTTGCATTTGCAATCTCCGAGGGCTACCTGGTAGTCCAGAAGAAGAATTTAGACACGGTTCAGGCTGTTTCGGTTAGCAATTTAGATGTTTGATCTCAACTATGAGTTTGCCATTCGGCGGTCAAAAAAAAGTATACAACCGAACGATTCGGCGAGGACAAGCTGTCCCCACCTGAATTTTGATAATTCAATAAATTTCTAAACGCCATTCGTCGGGCAAGAACGACGATGCCTCAGCCAATGGAAGCTTTGCAGATCGATCGCCCAACTTTGATCGTCAGCTCGGTCGGCAGTTGGATTTTCAAAACATGTTCGGTTGCGATTTCACCGTTGATCCTAACCGCCCGTTGCTTGATCTTCCTTGAGCCGTCGCTTGCCGATTCAGCGAGGCGACAGTACATCAATAGCTTGTCAAGCTTGACCGGGACCCACTCGCCCGGGTAGCGAACCCCTTCAAGGCCTTCGCTGGCACTGCTGCCTTCCAGCCCCACCGGTGCAACCTCACTGTACTTAATGAGAACTAGTCTGGCATCCTCCGGCACCTCATCCCTCTGGAACTGCTTTCCCCAGTTCTCGCCAGCTTTCGTTGCGGCCTCAGCCGAATGGAAATCGGCCACAATTCGGCGGGCCAAGTCTTTCTTCGCCTGCATTGGATGCGACTCACGCTTCATCTTCTCGATCTCGGTCATCGACACATCCGTCAGCAGTTCGTAGTAGCGCCACATGATTTCGTCGGAGATCGACATAATCTTTCCGTACATTTCGAGCGGCGGCTCGTGGATGCCGATTGC
>Ga0210393_10001971_pt1 | contig 17068 bp, 23 predicted proteins | sample IncBWC27OmetaG_FD_160068 | JGI IMG/M metagenome (GOLD analysis project Ga0210393, IMG submission 160068) | Forest soil microbial communities from Barre Woods Harvard Forest LTER site, Petersham, Massachusetts, United States - Inc-BW-C-27-O ... | reverse complement strand
CATCCACTCTTCGTCAGCTTCCTGCAAAGGGAACCCTCGCCCGCCGGCGAGGCTCAGAATAACAGGTAGAAAGACGAGGCCGTGCAAGGCCCCTGCGATGATGAGGGAGAACCACATCCGGAAATAGTACATCTGCGCGACGCGTGGTAAGCTCGTGTACGCCGTCATGCGGATGTTCACCTCACCTCCAAGAGCTTCGAACGCGTCAAAGCCAACACAGACATCCCGATGAGTTTCGTGAAGGTGATCCCAGAGAGGACCTGATAGAAAAAAAATATAGCGTCAGTGGTCAAGGACGAAACTCAGTCAGCAACGGGACACACTGAAGGCCCAACATCCACTAGGGCCGCAGACATCCTCTCATCTCGCTCCTGTCCCATCGGGTTATCCATGGTAAGACCTGGCCCCGAATTCATAAATGCGCGCGCAACGTGCGCGCAGAACTCGACCGCGATACCCAAGGATATGACAAGATTGACGAGGCTGATAGCGTTCAGGCTTACGCCCCACAACCCCATCACGCCCATGACGTTGACTACAGTCAGCGCCACCACGGCCGTTACGATCATGCCAGTTCGCCAAGACCCAAGAAACAGCGCTGTCACAACCAGGATAGATGCCAGTCCAAGCCCCAAGACTTGCTGAGTGATCGATACAATATGGGCATACTGGTCGAAAAATACGAAGAATAAAGAGTAAGGGAAAACAGAGACGCCGGTCCTCCTCGACATGTCATCCGCTATCCTGTGGGAGGCGTCAAACGCATTGATATAGTCGGCCTGGGTCTTCAATGGGTTAAGGAATGTCCGGAAGTGGGATGCTACAACGTCGTCCTGCGCGTCGTTAATTGAAATGGCGGTTCCATAAGACGCCTGGCCACCAAGAGGGCAGTCTTCATTAGTAGGCGAAATGAGCCACTGCTTGAGATAACGGATGAACTCTTCGCCTTCGGGAAGCCCCTCCATGGTAATGTTATAAGGAGGATTTTTGCCGGCCCAGCAAGGTTGGCAAAGGCGAGAACTGTCCCTCGGAGAGCAGAACACGTCTGGGCTTCGTTTTCGAACACGGCAGCAGTCCGCGTGGGGGTTGAGCCACGTTAGGAAATCGTCGATCCAAGAGGCGGCAGGGTCGGAGAAATATGACACCGCTGGACGCTTGCGCTCAGCCTCAAGGGTGTTTGCAACGGAGAAATCGTCACAGGTCGTAAAGCGTGCGCACAATGCTTGTTGTCCCGTGCGATGAGTAACGTCAACGCCATGCGAGACGAAGTAGATGGGAGGCCCAATATTCAGATAAGAATCCATGTCGTTAAAGTATGGGATAAGGTAGGAATCCGAAGGTAAGGCGAGCCTTTGGTCTGGCCGCAAGTTAGCCATCTAACGAATCTTCTAACGAGTCAAGACCTACCAAGTCCGAGTTCAATGTGCTGTATTGATATTATAGAGATGACAAAAAGACCGCCAAAAATCAATATGACGGCGCCCTTGATTATGGGTCGAAGGATAAAAGGGGCGTAGTACTTTCGAATGAAGCGAGCAAGGGCGCCGAGGCCGCTACCATTTGGGGTCGATTCGGGCAACTGGATGCGAGCCGGAATCTGGATGCACGGAAGGCAGTCCATTCGGCCAGCCTTATATTCAGATGATATCAACATGCGTCGTCAGCCGCATACAGAGCTAGCTTACCTCAAGACGACGCAGATCAAGGGCCATAGCACTCACAAACACCGTCACTTGAAGCAAGGCGTTCAGCAATACGCTGCCAGCAGCATAGAGGGCAAAGTTTCTCACAGCCGGCATAGGAACAAGCGCACCAAGAGCGAAAGCCACAGTCTGCGTTACAGAGCTAAGCATGATTGATGGTCCCATCTTCGCCAGGGTTCGGGCGACGCGCTCCTCCGGCGGCAAATAAAGAGGCAGAGAGGCGGCGTCGACCGACTCTGCATGTGAAGAGTCAAACTGCGAACGGCGGGATGTGGGAGAGATCGGTGTGGGATATGGGAGGCCTTGATCGGGTGAAGCAGCGTTGGGACCATGATGGATGTTCTGACGGCCAAGCTCGTGGACCAGGATGAATACGTTGTCAACGCCGACTGCCAACACCAGGAACGGTATCACCTCGGCGATAATCAACGTCACTTTGACGCCGATGGCCGAAAATAGTCCCACGGAGGACGCGACTGAAAGGATGACTAAGGCAATGCCAAATAATCCCAAGGTAAACTTAGAACCAACAAATACTTTGCGCGGCAGCCGAGGGAATATGCGTGGTGTGTTGCGAGGATCTGCAGATAGTAGGGAAGAGGACGACGATTGAGAGAAAAGGTGAGGGAAGTTGACCCCCCAACGATGAAGAGAAGCGACAACGCCTTCTTCGTTCCCAGAATGGCCCCCGCCCAAGGTCAAGGCCACGTAGAAGAACATCGCAAGGTATGAGCAAACAACGATCTTGACGTCCATGTTCGTACTTTTGTTGATTTCTTCTTCCAAGGAGATCCCCGTTGAATACGAAATGTCCAAACCCGCTTCCGATGGAGCTCGCTCCTTGAGGCGTGCCAAATATTCTGCGAGTGCGCGTTCCCATTCCATTGCCCTCTCTCGAACGTCCAAATCAAGAGAGTCGGATACGACGATGGAAATAACCAGAGCCTCTGCCTCCAAGAAATTGTCTCCTGGTACACCACCCAAGACGTACTTCGGTAAGAGCGGCTGCTGGAAGTCGGGAAGGCAGTCGACAGGGGCATTAGCGCAATGCTCGATACGCTCGGCCCATGAATCAGGGGAGGTATTGTCAATGTCGTTGTCAAACCAGGCTGTGATAGATTGGAAAACACATGCGCCTTTACGGCCGGCAGGCTTGAAGCATACGTCGGACAGGCTGTATGAGTTTGGCGATGAACGAAGGTTGCGGATATCCGTCTCGACGGAGAACCAGAATTTAAGGTGATCCCACGAAAGTACAGGCTTTCCCGTCTGCGAGATCGATGCATGTTCTCCGGTTGCGGCTGACGTTACGAAAATCTGCTGCGGCCGGTAGAAAGGACCAAAGTTCTGGTCAAAGAAATCTTTCTGAACTTTGCTCTCCGAGTCGGGCGCAACCCATAGCCGGACTGGATCCGTTTCCACGCCGAAGCACTTCCAACCGATATTGAGGAGACCCACGAGAGTGAACATGATGGCGAATGTTGCCCATGGAGATGATGCGGTGAGGAGGCCGAGTTTATAGAACATCCGGCGGAGCTTTACATTTAATCGGTATTGCCGAGGTTGAACGCTGTCGAGAGGATCCAAGAGAGTAACACCGCGACCAGCATTTCGCGGTCCGGTAGTACTAGGCGAGGATTGTTCGGCATCAAGATATCTAGCCAGGGAAGACGCTCCCACTAAATCGCGGGAATGGGACCGTGGGGAAAGAGGGGTATCAGAATTTGTTTCTAGAGCGAGGGCCAGGCGACCGTATTTCCTCTCCTCCTTACGGCGCAGGACAGTCTGCAGGCCGAACCCAGTCATGAATGCGATAAGGCATAGAGAGTATGCCAGAATGAGGATAAAAGACAGGCAGGATAGTGCCCCGATGTAACAGGAGTCGCCAGAAGTGGGGATGTCGGGCAAGGTGGGGCAGATCTGCGGGCAGTCGATGCACGCGCACCGGCTAGACAGGTCGCTGTCTGCGCAGTTTCGCGGAGGCTTGTCGAAGGCGGCCATACCTTGCGGAACGGATGAAGGGAAGTTGATTTGGAACGGACTTCCAAGGGGTTTCTCCTGTCCCATTGACTTGAGAAATGCCGAGTAATCCTTTGCACCTTCGCCAATTAAATCCATGGCATAGCCGTTCGTCGCACCGACTTTGACGTCTTTGCAACTGTCATAAAAACCTTGGCCGTGACGCTCGGAAACGAAGAAATCCAAAGATTCGACAGCGGTTTGTCCTGTGGGTGTTATTTGAGTAGAGGTGACGTTCACGAAGTACGCTTGGACGGGGGAACACGTAAAATGGCAGAAGAAGGAGCGGAAGTTGTTGCGACAGGCCGGACATGAAGTGATGAGAGGCTCCGCGTCGTTCAAGTTGTCTCGTAGGACTTCGAGTTGGTCGGAATTGCAGCAAATGGGACCGCCAGCGAGTTCTTCGCCACAAACAGAAGTCAGCAAGGATATAGTCGAATCATCTGGCTTAAGGCGTCATCAACGACGAGTGTTGTTGACCGAGGGTAGATAGAGTGGCGCCATACCTCATAGGGTGGCCCATCATAGGGACATGGTAAAGGTTTCCCAAAGAGACCCTTGGAACCGCATGAGCCCCGCATAGCGCAGCGGCCATCGACGCGGTCAGGATGATACCGGTATCGGGATGTCATTGTAAAGGTGTGCCAGGGTGAAGGCGCGTCGGTTGTGACGCGTCGCGGCGCGAGCAGTACTGGAGTGGTGCGAGAGCGAGAGTGGTGCGAGTTGTGACCCCGACGGCCACGCCACCCATCAATCATCAACCAAACCAAAATGTCAGCGGCGGGAGATCCTGCTACCGCTTCCTCACAGAGTCCCACTTCTACCAAGAAAAACACCAAGAGGCGGTTTGTTGGCGTCAAAAGCTCACAACCATCAAGGCCAGGAGTACCCCTCGCCATCGTCAACCAGATCCCTCCAGATATTCTCTCGGACGTTCAAATAAATAATGCCATCAAGCAGTTGCCCCCAAATTATTCCTTCGAGATACACAAAACCATTCACCATATCAGAAAGAATAACTCGAAGATGGTCGCTCTGCAGATGCCCGAAGGCCTCCAGATGTTTGCCTGTACCATCGCCGATATCATCGAAAGGTGAAGGTCTGTTGTCACCTATGCGAGAGGTTAATGACTCAACTCTTCCCAGATTCACTGAGGCTCTTACAGTAATCATGGGCGATGTCACATACGGCGCCTGCTGTGTCGATGACTATACTGCATTGGCGCTAGGGTGCGACATGCTCGTTCACTACGGACATAGTTGCCTTGGTCCGCAGGCTCTCTTGACCCACCTCCCAACGCGCTGTTGATCCCTCCCCAGTTCCCATGGACCAGACGAACATCAAAACGCTTTACGTCTTTGTCGAAATCGCCATCGATACCATCCATCTCGCGCAGACTGTGAGACTAAATTTCCCCGATGACCGCCGCACGTTCCACGAAACCCTGTTGGACTCTGAAGAGATCGATCGAGACATCGCTGCTGGCGCAGACATAGGCCATTTGCGACACCTACGAATCGAGGGTCCGCCTACGACGTCTGCTTCCGCCGCGCAAGGAGAATCTGACGACAGATCAACGCGTGCCCATACAATCGAACCAACGCGCCTGGCACTCGTCTCCACAATCCAATTCGTGGCTGCCCTTCAGCGGCTCAAAGATGAACTAAATGCAGAATATTCCGGTGCTCCTCCGTTAGGTCTTCTCGAAGGTGGGACGCCGGATGGTGAAGGATCACAGAAGCCGGTGGGGGACGTTCGGATGCCCAAGCTTTGGATTGGGAAGTATGAAGCCACCATACCCCGGTCCAAGCCCCTTTCTCCCGGTGAGATCCTCGGTTGCACCGCACCCCGGCTGGGCGATGTCGATGCTCTCATGTGAGATCATTACTACCCCCATCCCCGTCGTCGATATAGCCACTGACCTGGCATCCCTCAATCAGATATCTTGGCGACGGCCGCTTCCACTTGGAAGCTATCATGATCGCTAATCCCTCTGTGCCAGCATTCAGATACGATCCATACTCCAAGAAGCTCACTCGAGAGCGATACAACCATGCCGAAATGCGAGCGGCTCGAGGCGATGCCGTGATCGCAGCCCGCAAGAGCATCGACGGCCTTACTCATAGACCTTCAGTTGTCGACACCTTGGCAGGTGATGCACCCTCCTGGGGAATTGTGCTAGGTACCCTAGGACGACAGGGTAGCTTCAAACAGCTCCAGGTGCGACGCGCTATCTTTCGTGACCCCCCCATTGCTGATCTTACCACACCACCCAATAGGCCATCACGAGACAGATGACGCAATCTCGCACACCTATACCTTTCGTTCCTATCCTCCTCTCAGAGTTATCACCAGCCAAGCTATCCCTCTTTAACCCGCACATCTCGATATTCGTCCAAACATCTTGCCCTCGCCTCTCCATTGATTGGGGCTATGCATTCGATCGCCCGCTTCTGAGTCCCTACGAGACGGCCATAGCTTTAGGAAAGATGGAAGGGTGGCTGGATCGAGAAGACGATGTTTATCCTATGGATTTCTACGCCGCTGGGACACCCTGGGCCGCGTCCAGAACAACAGCATCCTTCGAATTGTAGCAATACACATGTTCCGTACGTACGAATACATCATGCTAGGGAGATGTAGCAGCAGTCATTGGTAACAACGATCAGGACCAAATGTGTGAGGCAACTGAGACTGCATAGAGAGGCAGCTATCTAAAAATTGCTCCAAGTTCTGTGGGCTCACTGGACCGATGAGAGACTCGATACCCGGGAAATGTCCAGCAAAAACGCTGGCTGGCAGCGTGGACCAGAATGGATTTGTGGCCACCTCGCGTCCAAGGAGATCGGTCAAACACGGCTGCGGTTGGGATAACGTCCGAGCTGTCCGGTCCATGCGCTGAGGAAGACACATCGGAGAGGCCACACCAAGGGTTGCATGGAGGACTGGATCGCCCGCTGGGCAACGACCGAGGATTAGGCCCAACACGAACAGCGTTCGTTTCCGAATCACGTGGAGATGTTCCAAGGCTTTCTGAGCGAGGGGATTGTGCGGCTTGAGAATCAAAAGGATGCCTTGCGCCATCGCGAGCCACTCCTCGAGTTCCTCGTTGTCGGGATTTTGGGCGTCCATGATGATGGCGATTGCGATGCTCACTGAGCTCTAGTAAGTGGTGCTCATAAACTACGCGATGTATACAGCCGACTTACGAGCGGATTTGAAAGTCATCAAGGTTATTCCTGACCAGGTGAGGTGGCCAGGCTCCGCCGAGGATTGTAGCAATTGAAGTGATGCCAATTGTCGTTTACTATGTGAGAGATGCCTGCCTGTGAGCCTAAAGTTACGTGGGAACAAAATTCGGGTGTACCAGAATGTGACACAAATTGACCGGGCGTGTTTATGGAATTCAGAACGTTTCTTATCCTCAATGGATAAGCCTTCAAATTCCTGCTCCTTTGTTGGATGGGTGAATAGGAATGGTCGCTAGGGTATCATTAATATTGGCCCATCAAACCCAAACCGGCAGACTTCACCCACCAGCAATTGCATTCGATGTTGGATTATCTCCATCGCAATCGATTGATACTAGAAGTCGCTCCATGAATATCATCCCGGAGGGTAAAAATCATGCATACTTGGAGGGATAGATAAGGCCGGGTATTAGCCACCTGCGTTGTTTGGTAGCGGAGTGAAGTTGGGAGCTCGAGCTCAAACTTCTTGAGTTGCTCCTCCCAGTCCATGACTACCCGATACGTAGGCAGCGTGGTGCTGAAACATTGATCCCACATATGACCGGAAAGCTGCCGAAATTGACAATGATACAGATGAAATACTAACAGGTTGATCAGGTAACAGAATCATAGTAGCGTGTAATTATTCTTACGGTAGTCGGTAGGCTCCTCCACCGCTTTACCGATCAAATCGGGTGTATCAACGATATCGGCTTGATCCAAGTTCATCGGGAGAGCGACATCGGCATGCTTATGACAGAAATAATAAGTTCTTGCTGGAGATTGAAGCGGGAGGGGCTAACCTGTTCAGAAATTACGTACGGGCGCCGATATTCCATACAAAGAAATCTTAGCGAGGCGTCAGCTGCAGCTGGCGAGCGCGGACAAAATGTCACCACCTATCAACCGTGAATAACGTCCCTAGTATGCGTCAGATAGACGTCCCAAAATATCAGAGAAAGGTTCTTACACCACAACCGCCTGCGGATTTCCGCGTCTTCCGGTCGCATGTGCCACCTAGTGGTACCGTCGCGGTTCAAAGAAACTGGGAAGAAGATCTGAGCGCGAGGTCCTGCTACTAGTTAGGACGCCATACGTGCTTGCGCCATTCGAACGGCAAGGGTAATGATGTACCAACTCTCGCCGGTATTCGCTTCATTCTATGCAAACAAGTGATTCCTGAAGCTAGAGTTCACGCAAGGCATGGAACCTACCCATTGGTACATGGCAAATAAGGTGAGTGCCTGAATGCGCTCAAGTGATGGCGGCGGATAATCAGTGCAGGCGAATAGCATAGAACGCGAGAAATCCACTAAGCGCTTCTCCAGGACTTTCCTCCCTGGTGCATAATCAGCAAACAAGATAGCCTATTTCATTCCTTGGATACAGGCGCTCATTTAAAATGAAGTAGGAAAACGCACGTCGTCATCGGTTTCTGGTAGGAACTGCAAAGCTGTCGCGCAGGTGATGGCCAACAAAGTGATAATTTCGAGAGTTGGGGTCAATATGCCAGATGAGAACGTGCGATAGTAGTTCTCGAAAAATGGCCGATGGATGACGGGAAAGAGCCAGTGAGATGAAGATCTTTCGAAGTAGTAAGAAAGTAGGAACGTCGTGATCTTCTGGTTGGGAAACTGGCATTCGAGTTGGGATAGCGGCGGCGGGGTCCCAAAGCCACGGAACTGGCGACGCAAAGTAGATTACAAAAGGAAAAGAGGATATAACGTTCAGACGACAGGGTACGTACAGAAAGTATCATGCCAGGGAATGGGTAGTAGGCATCTGACGCTTCCTGTTGCGACAGCTGGTTGAGGGCTGTGGTAGCAGCCTGAACCGCATTCTCACCGACTTGAACGGGGGACCTCGAAACGTCCAAACTGTCGGGAGATGGTGTAGATACGATGTTGCTGGCATTGGCATCCTGCAATACCTGCAGGAGGGCATCGAGGCCGGCAAGGGCATTGGGATCGGGATTATTCGGAGAGTTTGAGTCATTGAACTGTTCTAGGTTAGGGGTACTGATAGTGGACTCGGCATTGTCTTGGATGGGAGATTCAATTTCTGGCAATCTGGTGGAGATGGTGCATAAGATCCTAAGACATGAGACGCAGGACCGAAGCGAATACTCACTTGCGCTTTTTAACCTCTTTCGGTTCTTCGTAGGTGCAGGCGTCTGGACAACCACGACTCACGCTGAAGAATAGGCGCAAATGAGCAAATTTTGCAGCATAACGATGAAGGTAGCCGGTAAGCGTACCATCTGGAACAAGGGTGGCCACGATCACACTGAGAGACGAAAAATAAGGAAGACAGTATTAATCTCGAACAATCTAACGACTAGCCTGCTGCTTTCTTTTGTGACATTCTACGGGGTTATATTAGACCGAAAGAACCGTAACGTGATTCGATGAAAGCGTAGTTGCGCTCACGTTGGCAGCTTCTACAGCACAACAAATCATGAATTAAAGTTGCAAGAAGCCTACGTCTAAGATGGGCTTACAGAATAATTCTATTTCGCCTTAATTTGGGTCTGATGCTGACGCTAGTGGACTCCGAGTCGGCCACCTGCGACGCACTCACTGGAGAAGCGGTCAAAACAGAAGGTTCATGCATCCCCCGATGCAAGCGCCGACGAGGTGAGACTGCAACAGTACGTGCTCTACGTGGGGTCACACTGGCTGACAGTCAGCTTAACCATTGGCCGGCGCCTGTAAACGCCGATGACTCGATTTCATCGGGACCGGATCACCCAGTCACCAGACCACAGTATGTGGCTCTGTTTGCCTTTCTCTGTCTCAGTACTAGTATGCAGAAGTATGTACAGGTCCCACAAAGGGCATGCAAGAGCAGGTGACGTCAGCAAGGATTACATGCTATTCGCAAAGTCAGTGATGCCATGCAACGAGGGGGTGAGTCAACTGACCCGTAAACAAATTCCACTTCGTCTACACCACCCCCTGATGGGAAATTTCCCGGCCCATCTCTAGGAACGGGGCCCAATTCGTCCCCTTCTTCATCCACGCCGTTATAATCTACGTCATCAAGCCCAAACGGCAAGACAGGCCGCAGCTTATCTGATCCCGATGAACGTCGTACACCAGGCCCGGCTGGTGACTTTGTCAGTGCAGCCATGGTTTTCGGACTCATGTGCTTGGGGTCCACTCAGTATGCAGTATAGCATGATAATGGGACTACATCACTCACCTCCCAATTATTCAAGTTCTCGTCAGCAATTTCTCCGCCCTCGCGGCCAATGTCTCGGCTTTCGTCACCTAATTCTCCGATCGATACGATACTTTCGCTATCGCTGATTCCATCTGCGATTTCTGATGCGAGGTCAGGGAGTCTGTGCCACCGAGAGGTGCCACTGCTCTGGCCCTCCACGCCATGTGCATGCGATGGGCCGTCCGACCACCCAAGATCAGACAAGTACTCCTCATACTCTTCTTCGAAAGCGATGTCTTCGGTGATATAAGGGAGGAACATGTTCGTGTCCGGCGCGTGGGCACGGAGGGGTGGAAATACGTCGGCCTCGACCACGTTCGGTGTGCCCACGGGACGCAAAAGACCAGATAACTCGGGACCAGGATGCAGACCTTCCAGGTGATGCGACAAGCTCACCGATCGCCTGTGTGCTTGACCGTGCGCATGCACGGCTTGCTGGCCATAGCGCTTGGTGTTATCTGCGTCACAGCTACGTCAGTTGTGCGTAAGCGGGCAAGAGCCTGGATCAACGCTACAAAATTTAACGAGTTGTCGGAGCGCCTGCTCCTGTGCCTGAAATGGAGCGCGTCATTCATGACTAAACATCCCGGCGTCCAATTAAAACAAATTTTTTACCTGCCCTTCACCGAGGTCATCCACCTCGTTGCCTGTGAGCCATTCATCGCGTAAATCAGGCCGACAGTTGAGGTAGATCGACGTAATGACTTGCATGTTCGCTAAGAGTTTGGGTTAGTAATGTGGTGTAAAGGAGTTGGCTGTAATCGTGCACTTTGCCGCCATCTACGCCCGCTGTATGGCACTTGGCTCTTGATTAATTTAAGAATATGGAGTTGCAGTAAGGGGTGTTGCACTTTCAGCACACGCTTGAGAACGGCCTATTAAAATATGGCGGAATGTAAAGAATGCAAAAAAAAAGGGGGGGAAAGACGGCCCTACCGTGCTCTTGTATTGAACGAGCATCCGAATACGATGCGAACGCTGTTTCGAAAGCTTCTGCATGACTTTGGCAAAGTTGATTGTGAAGAAAAAATTTCGCCAAGAGAATTCGGTAAGCATGTCAATTTCTTCGTGGGTCATTGTCCCATTGGGCAGGACAGTGGTCCGTGTCACCGTGCGCCGCGGAGGGCTGAGCATGTTGTCTTCCACCCGACTAAGTTGGGGATTCTTCGAGAAGTGCCGAAGGCAATATCGGAAGAAGCTCATCGATTGAATTAAACATTATTCCGAGTCGTCGTGTGAATAATGGCGGTAACGACGTACTTATTATCAGACGAATCTGCTTTAGATACAACTGTCATCGATACGTCTTGCATCCCAAACATCTTCATGACGAGGAGTAGACAGTTCGTGTCAAGCAACAGTTGACCGAGATGATGAAATTTCATGACGTCTGGGACAATCGCTTGAGCCGATGGATACCTTTAGTCGAGTACACGAACCTACGCGAGACTTTGAACCACTTTAAGGTGAGCAACAGAATCGCAGATACGGCCTTAGTCGTGATCTCTCGATGGCGAGTGACGTCGATCTCATCAAGTGTGGGGGGATGCAATGGCGGTTGTTGTGGATCCTGAGCTAAAAAATGCTATTAGCCCTGGCATCGTAACAAATTATTGAATGACACTAACGTGAAGATACTCCAGGCGGAAAACTCGCTGAATTGGCGGATGTTGGTGGTTGACCTGGAGAGGACGCAGACACGATGGCCAGGAGCAATTTCAATAGCACAAGCACCCAATTAGAGAGCACTGGGAGAACAGCGCTCTGTTGATCCCATCAGACGAGCGCATGGGCGCAAAATAGAGGAGAAACATACGTAGATCTGCTCTACGCGCCGTAAGCGCATCAGATCTTCCCTCTTGACTTTAAGCCTGCGTTTTTCGGCGGTGCCATATGCCGCTTTCATTGCAGCCTCCGTCTCAGCAATCTTCGCGTCCAAAAGGGCCACGTCGGGCAAGACATCAGTTTCAGCCTCTACGACGTTCTCATCCTAATGGCAGCGGCGACCATAAGTTCTTGCGCAATGAAAAGTCGGCATCCACCTACGCTCAGCTTCATTTTGTTCAGAGCTTCCGTGACATCATCCATCCCCGAGAGGTGTTCTAGCCCACTTTCCGAGTGAATATAGTCTTCACGCGTACGCCACATTTGCCATAACGCTAAGCTGACATACATATGTTTGCTGTAAAGGTTCTCTGCTTCCTTGATTGCAAATGGGACGAGCATTATGTCACCATCCCTGCCTCTCGTCCTTGAGAAAGGAAATAAGAACGGGCGAGAGGGATCTGTTTGATATTGTTGCTTCTTGGGCTTAGGCACTGCAGGAGGAGATGGCGCGGGGGTAGCGGGTTGAGGGATTGGACGATAACCGGACGGAATCTGTGAGGAGCCGTGCAAACTGTGAGAGAGGTTGAGCGGTGCGGGTTGAGCATCATGTTCATCATGATGGTAGTGGTGTCGGACGGGAATAGGGTTATATGCTTCAGCAAGCTTGGAAATTGGAGGATGTGCAGCAACAGGGATCGGTTGCTCAAGAATGTTGGCGACTGGGAGTGTTGGGCCAGGGTGCGGAGGAGAGAAAGTCGGATATTTAACAGTGGCTTCGCCATGGAAAGCTTCCATATCCAAAGGCGATGACTTAATAGGGATGGCTATACCGTCTTATATGGTTACAATCATAAACAGCCCAGGGACAGGAATTCGATACAAACCTTCCTCTTGAACGGGGGCTAAGCCCGCCAATTCACGGGAGACCTTCTTGACTCTCTCGAGATCACGAAAGCCACCGCAACAAGACAGGATTGTCTTCCAGAGAACTAGGAGCAGCTTATTGGGGATGAGAACAAGAAATGAGACCGAAAGTATTAAGTACCTTCTTCACTGGGTAGCCCTTGGCGCTTTTATCTCGAAGGCCAGACACCACGTTGAAGAAGTAAACTGGTAGCGGAGGATCCATGCTCACTGTGGGACATTCGAGAGGGCTCGCTGTTCCTCGAAGACTGGGGCTTACTGAGCTCATCTGCGAAGTCATCATGGCCCTTGAAGACTTCAATCAAGTGGTAAAGCATGGCAAGATAGACGGATATTTCCGTGGTGATTTCTTCCATAAGATCAGACTTTTCTTCAACACCAAGTTGTATACGTGCTGCATCAGCATCGGAAAGAGACCTAGAGCAAAGTCAAGTCAAATTAAGCAAACACCCAAGGAAGATGAACTAAACCAGAGAAAATCGTGCTTCGAGCTCGCGATTTTCATTGCCTCTACAATGTTGCTCAAGCCATTCGCGTCGCGCACAAACTTGCAATTTTCAAAAATCCAATGTAATTGATGCTCAGGTGACGTGGTTTCGGCGAAGGTGCCTAACACGGTAAATGTAGACGATGTGCCTGCTGCGAATGCGCAGTCACCAACCTTGGAGTATGTACAGTAATCTCCGCGCATTCGTGAACCTGATCTCGACGTCCTTGTGTTCTAGACTCTCAAGTAGAAGCTCCACGTGGGCTCTGCGCTTTTGTGGCGGACTCCTAGTCCATTCTTTGCACAGGGGTCGTTAAATTGATCCGAGAGATATTACGCAAGACAAAATACACACGGACCTCCTTGGAAGGAGCCCTCCCACGCCTTTAAGTTCTCGGCAGCTTGAGGCATTTCCACGTAGGAGTAAAATTCCTCTAACTCGCTGAGGACGGTGTCTTCGTCATCATATTTAAAGTCGTAATAACATTGCTGTACGCGACAGGGGTCATGACATGTAATGGGACGGAAGGGGACGAACGCGCCTTTGGCTTTGGGGCTGAGTTGACCATAGCCTTAAGCTGGCCGAGGGTGATTGAATCGAGGTCATTGCTCTGCAAAAAGATGATCAAAGATTCGGCGGATGTATGCGCGTGGAACTGACCATGATGAGGATGATACGCAAAGGGGTGTTTTTCCTTAACGGGCAGGCTTGACCATTTTTGCCACACAAGGAGTTTGAAACTGGAGACTGTTCCTGTGTGCCCGGATCTCGCCTCTCTCTTTGTCTCGGTTTTCGGTTTCCGTCCCTCTCGCCGTCTCCCTTCCCCTTCCCCTTCCTTTACCTCCAACTACCACTACTGCTAGTCTCCTCACACCCCACTCGAGATTCTGGCCCTTTTTTAATCCGACCCACATACAGGGACGGTCCACAAAAAGGCACGCCTTCGCTGCGCGTTCGCCGTTCGTCGACTCTTGCCATTCCCCTTCCCCCCTCTTTTTCTCTCTCCCTCTACTCCACTTCGATTTTTATCTTACGACTTGTATCACGACCTCACTTCGTTTCTAGCCTTGCTTTGGCTGAACCCACTTGGGCCCCCGCATTGCCGCCAGCCCTACCAGCAACTTTCGGCATCGTGGGCTCCTTTCTTTTTTTTCTCCTAGCGTGCAGATGCCCGTTCCCGTTCCTCAATACTCCCGACCTCCTGCACATCCAGTATTCAAGCAAGACCGTTACCCTGGCGACCTGAACTACCCTCAACCATCGGCTCTCCCCAACTTCACTTCCATCCCCCTCCCACCTCCCGGTCCGCCCCCGTCCTTCGGCACGAGAGAAGAGTGGATCAGCTCCTTACCACTGTGGCGCCGCAATAAGCCGCGTCGCATTTGGGAGGAGGGAGATTCGCGGCCTGCCACCGATCCTTACATGCAGGATTTTTCCAGTGGGTTGATTCGTGCGGGAAACGCACAGATCATTAAAGGAGATCGCGCGCAAGCGTGTATTCCGCCCCTTTTGACTCTTTACCAGGCAGAGCAAACCCGTCATCCCCAGCATCTTCAGGAGCTTGAGGAGGACGTTGACGAGATAGGTTCTGGCACTCTTGACTATGAAATAGAAAGTCAGTGGAGTGGCGGCACTTCCCGTTCTGAGGACCTCGCCGAGATGGAAATCGATCCGACGTGTGACCACCGACTCCTTTCCACCATTGGAGGTGGGCCTCTCCGAGCCAGTGACGTATTTCTTCAACACCCACCTCCTCACTTTCATGACTCATACTCCCCTCCCTCCGAAGAAGGCGCATCTTCAGAACCCGCTCCCGATGAAGATCCGGCTTCCAGCCCCCTCGGCCCGATTACTCCTTTCGGTGTTTTCGTCGACCGCGCCGTGCCCGCTCCCCCCTTCTCTGGTGGTCCCAACGTTGCACTACCTATCGCTGCCCCTTTCGAACATGATTCTGTCCAATATGGTGTTTTACCCCCTCATCCAACCCTTCAGTACGAGATTGCCGACCACCAGCAGGATGTACCCTCTGTGCCGGATCTTATGCCGATGCCATCTGCCACCCTCTCATACAAGAAGGTTGCAGATCCTCTAGCTGAGTGGGTAGCTACTTTCGTCTGGAAGGTTTGCACTACTGGCATGTGTCTTCATACACAGTACACGTACGTTCATACGACCCCAATTATCTATCCACCTCACATCAATCACAGGGCTAGTTCCACCCAGCACACACAACGCACAACCCCTCCACCTCCATTTTTGGCAAGCACCGTCCGCTCCCTTTTGTTGTCAACTCTACTCCAACCCTCCGCTGTTCTTTTGGCTGCCTGGTATATCGTCCACCTTCCTGTTCGTTTTGGGCATATCTCCCTCAGACCCGACGCTGTGAAAGAGGTACGCTTCAGGCTAGAACTCCTTGGTATTGGCGAATGGCAGGACTCGAGCTGCTTTCAAGCCTCTGAAGTCCATGCACCGTTCCGTCTTGTCCTTCTCGGGTGCATGCTCGCGAATAAGTGGTTGGACGATCATACATTTTCCAACAAAACTTGGTATGCGCTCTTGTGTCTCCCTGATTATCGATACTGATCTATCCGATAGGCATACTATTTCTGGAGTCCCGATCCAGTCTTTGAACCGACTTGAGTCATTGGCACTTGATATATTCTCATATGACCTTTCCATCACGCCTTATGAATGGAACAAGTGGCTCGCTCAAGTCTTGACTTACCACAAATCCCTATCCTCGGCACCCAGTCCTCAGTTGATTTCACGGCCAACTTCTAACCCCCACTTTATCGTCCGAAAGATGATAGAAGATCTTCTTGAGCCTGCGTCCCGCTCGTGCGATGACATGTACCGCAAATTTCAACCGCAGCCGGTATTCCTGGGCCTTGAAGAGAGGCGGCGCGGGAAATTGGACCCAACCACTGCTGAGTCAAGTTCCGAAACGTTGGAGATCGATTTGGATGAAGACGGGCCGCTTCGGGAAGAGTATATGCCAAGGCGCCGCGGAAGTAGGAACGGCTCTTTCCGCGAAATCAGCGGCAACACCATTGGCGCTCCGTTCGGACTGGAAAGGGGTATGGAGTGGGAGCGCGTGCGGGAGATGCAAAGGCCTCTTCCGCCACCAGCCAAGTGGAGTCCTGCTGCGGACGAGCCGCTGCGGCGTGATGTGATTAGAGGGCCGACCCACTACATGGCTGTGCAGCCACCACCAGTGCCTCCACTCGTCATGATGCCTCAATACTCTTCAAGTGGTTATGGGACGGCGCAAGGGTGGGGTGCTGGAGCCCCAGCTTTCCATCTGCCTCCGCACCCGATGTTCGGCCAGCCTTATGACCATAGCCGTGTACGGTCAATTTCGGTGATTGATAGTAGGCAATACCACTTGCAGGACGGTGGACACTGGCAGTCACAAACCCAGACATGCATCGAATACTCGTGCAGTTCAAATGCCCCAAAAATACCCTACCAGATTCCCGGACTGTGTTGGACTGGTGCCGAACAGTACGGCTACGACGGTGCGGACGGTCAAGGCTTTGGACACAGACTCGTCTTCCCGCCGTACGGGCCACAATGGGTTGGGCACTGACTCTGCTGGCATTACCATTCTCATCTCATTTATTCATCATACCTCAGTTCAAAGCATCGGCA
>Ga0210393_10001969_pt1 | contig 17072 bp, 15 predicted proteins | sample IncBWC27OmetaG_FD_160068 | JGI IMG/M metagenome (GOLD analysis project Ga0210393, IMG submission 160068) | Forest soil microbial communities from Barre Woods Harvard Forest LTER site, Petersham, Massachusetts, United States - Inc-BW-C-27-O ... | reverse complement strand
AGCTCTTGAGCAATCTCGTCGCCGTCTCGCCTGCCGCGCAGGAGGCGGTCGATTCGCGTTACAACTTGGCGCCGACCATCGATATATTTTCCAGCGCGCAGGGCCGCGACATGGGCAGCATCTCCGTCGATATCCGGCGCCTGGTGGCGGAGCTGCGGCCGCATTTGCCGCGCGGCGTGAGCATCGATATACGCGGCCAGACCGAAACCATGAAATCCTCGTTCATCGAGCTCGGAGTAGGGCTGGTGATGGCGGTGGTGATGGTGTACCTGCTGATCGTCGTCAATTTCCAGTCCTGGGTCGATGCCTTCATCATCATCACCGCGCTCCCGGCCGCGCTCGCGGGTATCTGCTGGATGCTGCTGCTGACCGGCACGACCTTGAGCGTGCCTGCGATGACCGGCGCGATCATGACCATGGGTGTTGCAACCGCCAACAGCATTCTGGTGGTTTCTTTTGCGCGCCAGCGCATGGGCGAGGGGCTGGGCCCGGTCAAGGCGGCCCTCGACGCGGGGGCGACCCGCATCCGTCCGGTTTTGATGACGGCACTGGCGATGATCATCGGTATGATTCCCATGGCGCTGGGAATGGGTGAAGGCGCCGAGCAAAATGCGCCCTTAGGTAGGGCGGTGATCGGCGGACTGTTGTTTGCCACGGTGTCGACGTTGTTTTTCGTGCCGGTGATATTTGCCGGCGTACACCGGCGCCTCGAGCTGCGCAGGGAACGCCGATTGTCGGCGCCGCCGCCGATCGCCGAAGGAACTCGCTGATATGTCTGAAATTGAAAGCCCCGCCGTGTTGAAACGCGCCAAGTGGGTGGTCGGCGGAATCGTCGGCATCCTGATCTTCGGAGCCGTGATTGTATTCGTGCTGCGCAGCTTTCAGGCCCGTGCCTTGGAGAGATCCACGGCCTTGCACGCCCGCCAATACGTGACCACGATTGCCCCGAAGGCGGGCGGCGAACAACAGCCGCTCACGCTGCCCGGAACGCTGCTCGGGGTCATCGAATCGACGGTCTATGCGCGCAGCAACGGCTATGTGGTGCGTTGGGTCAAGGACATCGGCAGTTCGGTCAAGAAGGGCGATCTGCTGGCCGAGATCACCGCGCCCGAAATCGATCAGGAATTGTCGCAGGCCATCTCGGCGCGCGATCAGGCTGCCGCCAGCACCGCTCTGGCGAAGAGTACCGCCGATCGCTGGCAGGCGCTGCGCCAAAAGGACGCCGTGACCCAGCAAGACCTGGATGAGCGCCTGAGCGCGTTCAGTCAGGCGGCGGCCAATCTTGCCGCGGCGGACGCCAATGTGGGACGCCTGCGAAAGCTTCAGGGCTTCAACCAAGTGGTGGCGCCGTACGACGGCGTCGTGACCCGGCGCACCGTCGACGTGGGCGATCTCGTCAATGCCGGTAACGGCGGGACCGGGCAGGCATTGTTTGCCGTGGCGCAGGTCGACCCGTTGCGTCTGTACGTCTACGTGCCGCAGGTCTATGCGCGGCAAATCAAAGTCGGCGATGCGGTAACCGTCACGTTGGCGGAGCGCGTCGGCGAGCAATATCGCGGCTCGGTCGCGCGCACCGCCCGGGCCATCGATACGGCCACGCGAACCATGCAGGTGGAAATACGGGTCCCGAACCCCACCAATGCGCTGATCACGGGCTCCTACGTTCAGGTGACCCTGCCCATCGGCGTCGATGCACAGGCTCTGGTCGTCCCCACGAATGTTCTTCTGTTTCGGCCCGAGGGCACGCGCGTCGCCCTGGTCGATGGCGGGGGCCGGGTGCATTTGACCGCGGTGAAATTGGGCACGGATTTCGGCACCAGCGTCGAGATATTGAGCGGTCTCAACGTGAGCGATCGGGTCATTTTGAATCCGGCGGATTCGCTGGCCGACGGCGATGTCGTGACTCTGCCCGAGCCGTCGCCCAAAGGCGGGTAGCGATGGAGCGCGCCTTCAAACGGCGAGGTCGCTTCGGCTGGCGCGCGCCGTGGTGGGCCGCCTTGGGCGTAGCCGCGGGCTGTGCGGTGGGCCCGGACTATCACCGGCCGGCCGCGGAGGTACCGCCCGCCTGGCGGCCTGACGTCCCTTGGCACGAAGCTGCGCCGAGCGACGGGACGCTGAAAGGCGACTGGTGGCGCCTATTTCAGGACGACAACTTGAATCCCTTGGTCGAGCGCGCCCTGACCGGCAACCAGGATCTACGTGTCGCCGCCGCTCGGCTCGCGCAGGCGCGCGATCAAGTCACCGTTGCCGCCTCGGATCTGTATCCATTCGTGGGCTTGTCCGCCGCGGCGGAACGCGGCAAGACCTCGGCGAATCGACCGCTCGCCGGTTACTCCATCCCGAATCAGTCCACGGTGCAAAACAACTTCGTGTTGGGACCCACCGTGAACTACGAAGCGGACCTGTTCGGCCGCGTGCGCCGCGAGGTCGAAGGTGCACGCGCTTCCGAGCAGCAGGCGGAGGCAGACTTCGAGAACACGCGGCTGCTGCTGACGGCGCAGCTCGTGACGGATTACTTCGCTCTGCGGGAGCTCGACGCCGAAATCGCAGTCGTGCGCCACAGCCTGGACTTGCAGCGCGATGCTCTGGGGTTCATCGCGTCGCGACACGATCTCGGATTCGCCACGGGGCTCGACTTGGCGCAGCAAGAGGCCTTGGTCGAGGCTGCGGCGACCCAACTCGAGCTATTGGACAATCAACGGATGCAATTCGAGCATGCGATCGCCACCCTGGTCGGCACCCCGGCGCCGAGTTTCACGCTGTCGGCGACGCTTTCGAGCGGATCGCTGCCGGAAATCCCCGTCGGGCTGCCCTCGGATCTATTGCAGCGTCGTCCCGACGTTGCGTCCGCGGAGCGGTCCATGGCCGCCGCCAATGCGCGTATCGGAGTCGCCCGGGCCGCCTACTACCCCAGCATCATCCTGGGTTCGAGTTTCGGGGAGCCCAACGTCGGTTGGCAGAGCAATGCGCTGGCCTCGCTGTTCGACGCGCCGAGCCGGCTGTGGTCGGTCGGCCTGTCCGCCACCCAGACACTTTTCGATGCGGGGAAAACCCGGGCAAATGTGCGCATTGCGAACGAGGACTATGTTGCGGCCGTCGCCACGTACCGGCAGACGGTGCTCACGGCCATGGAAGAGGTGGAGAACGGCATCACGGGTCTGGCGTCCCTCGATCGGGCGGTGACGCAGGCCGATGCCAGCGTGAGAAGCGCGCAGGAGGCTTTCGACATCGCCACCGCGCGTTATAAGGGCGGTGTGGATACCTACCTCGAAATGATCACGGCGCAGCAGGTGCTGCTCAGCAATCAGCGGCAAGCCGTGCAGGTGCATGGCCAACAGTTCGCCACGGCGGTGTACTTGGTGAAGGCCCTGGGCGGCGGTTGGAGCGGGAACCCGAGCCGGCTCTCGCGCGGCAACTAAAGGTCCGGAACTAGGAGACTAGGCCGGGGCTTTCGGCGCCTGCGCCGTTTTCGACAGGGATTCGATCGCGACCGGCGGCGACATGGAGTTCGACTGGATGAAGTCCACGCCCAGCGCCGTCAGCCACTCTTGCTCGGCGGCATTCTCAGTGCGCTTGGCCACGGTGTGCATCCCCAACACTCGCGCCATCTGCACCACGGCTGTGATGGCCGCCTGGGACAATTTATCGGTGCGCATTTTCGCGGTGATCTCCGGAGCCAGCTTCACGTAGTGCACCCCGGGCAGACGCAGCAGAGCGAAGCATTCGGTTTTCAGCGCGAAGTCATCGAGAATCAATGGGCAGCCGAGGCGATGCAGGATCGAGCCGACCTCCGGCATCTTGTCGGCCAGCTTGACCGCCGTCGCCGTGTCGACTTCGAAGGCGATCATTCCCTTCGGCAGCCCTGATTTCTCCAGGCACAATTCGACGAATTTGAGGAAGTGCTCGTCGTGCACCGCGGTGGTGGTGAGATTCACGGAAAACATGACCGCGGTGGTCTTCCAAACGTCGGGATGATGCACCAGAAAGCCGATGAGCTCGGTGACCACGCGGCGATCGATCATGGAGCCGAGACCGTTCTCCACCGCGGCTTTCAACATGGCGTGGGGCGCCGAATTGGGCGCGGCGTCGGATTTGGAACGCAGCAGCACTTCATAGCGCCGGAGCTGGCTGCCCTTGGTCAACGGCATCAGGCGCTGTACGTGCAGCGCAATGGGGCTGCGGCGCAGCGCGGCGTGCAGACGGTCTATTTCCGGCGTTACACCGTCGTGCTGGCGTGAGGCCGGCGCGGGGGCCGCGGTCGGGGCTGGGGCTCTGGGCGCAGCCGCAGGCGGCGCTGCGGGCACTGCCGCGGGAGCGGCGCGCGCCACAGCGGCTGCCGCCGATGCCTTGCCGTTCATGGCGGCGCGGGGGGGCGTCGGCGGCGACGCGGCACGAGGCGTCGCCGGCGGCGGTACCGCGCGAGGAGCGGCCGCCGGCGGCGGTGCACGCACCCCTTCAACCAGGCTGAGTTCGCCGGCGGGCGGCGTGCGGGCGGGCGCAGCGCGGGCCGGCGCGGAGGGCGGTTCACTATCCGGCCGCATCGTGGCGAAGTCGACGAGTGCGCGCTGCAGTTTCGGAGTCATCACCTTGAGCGCGCCGCGGGAGTCCGGTCTGATGACGCGAGCATCCATGATCATCATGATCACACCGACCATGGCTCGCCGGGCGTTGACGGCACGGAGCAGCAAGGCGGAGCGGGAGTCTCCCAAATCGTGCACCAGCATGGGCGGCCCGTTGGGATTGGAGAAGGCCTCGACGGCTTCGCGGACCGCGTTGTGCTCGTCGGGCCCCATGGAGCTTTCGCTCAGCCACAGCACGTCGCCAAGTTCATCGTGCAGCGACACGGCATGGGCGCGTGCGGGTTCGACAGCAGCGCGCACCTTCTGACAAACAGCATCGAAATCGACGAGCGGACCGTCCGTCGTGCTGTAGGGTTTGCCGTGCTCCATTGGATCCGCTGCTTGATGTTTCAGGGTCTATATCTACCGTACCGGCCGCCCGCCTGCTGTGATGCTCTTCGCCAAAACACGACAGTGGGGTGCCCGGTATGACATATCATGGGAATGTTCAGGTAATCGCCTACACAAGAGCAATATGACCGAGCCACGAAAACCCCGCGAATACCGCTACTACGATTTTGTGATGGCGGCCTATGTCTGCGTTTTACTGTGCTCCAACCTGATCGGGCCGGCCAAGGAAACGTCGATCGAGGTGCCGATATTCGGCACGGTCACCTTTCTAGCCGGTGTTTTGTTCTTCCCCATCTCCTACATCTTCGGCGACATTCTGACGGAAGTTTACGGCTACGCGCGCGATCGCCGCGTCGTCTGGGCCGGATTTGCCGCGCTGGCCTTTGCCTCGCTCATGGCCGCCGTGGTGGTTCACCTGCCGCCCTCGGCCGCATCGCGCGCCGGCCAAGCGTCGGTGGAGGCCGTGTTCGGCAACACGCCGCGAATCGTCGTGGCATCGATCTGTGCGTTTCTATGCGGGACCTTCGTGAACAGCTACGTGCTCGCGAAGATGAAGATCTGGACCAGCGGCCGTTGGCTGTGGACCCGCATCGTGGGCTCGACCCTGTGCGGCGAACTCGTCGACTCGGTGATCTTCTACTTTGTCGCCTTCTACGGCCGCATGCCGCAGTCTCACCTAATCGATGTGATGTTCACGCAGTACGTGCTCAAGAGCGGCTGGGAGATCGTTGCCGCACCGGCCACCTATCGAATCGTGGCATTCCTGAAGCGGGCCGAGCACGAGGATTACTACGATACCGATACCAATTTCACTCCCTTCTCGCTGAAGGCGTAGCCGTTCGACGCCATGCCGAATTGATCGCCGCTTCGCCACGATTGGCCACAAGTCGGGCAGGGCGACGCCCGAAACCAGGTCCGTAATAGCTCCCAGGAGGCGATGGTCGCCTCTCGGTCAACCAAACGAGGAGCTGTTATGAACACTGTATTTACCAAGGTCGTCGGCACAATTGGGCTGCTCGGCATGAGCGCGGCGGCCCTGGCAGGCGAGACCAAGCCGGCCCCGCCGCAGGAACCCATCGGATTCGTGACGGGCGGAGTGATCGGCGCATTTGCGGCGGGTCCCGTGGGTGCGGTCGTGGGCGCGGGGATCGGTACCTGGCTCGGGAACCGGGTGCACCGGGCGAAAGAAGCGACCCAGGCCGAGGCGACCGCCGCAGCGCTGCAAGCCGATAAGATCAAGCTGGAGGGCGAGAATTCGGCGCTGTCGAGCGAAAAGCAGCAGCTGACCGAGACCAATGTCAGTCTGAGCGCGCGGCTTGATGAGATGACTCACCAGGTACAGACGGCACAGAACGCCAAGCAGGACGCCAGTTCGGTCCTTGACGGTCTGCAGGGCGATGTGCTGTTTCGCACCGGGAGCGCGGAGATTACGCCGGAAATTGCGCATGAGATCCAGGTGCTGGCGCAGGCGGTGGCCAAGTCCCCGACGCTCAAGGTACGCCTCGACGGCTACGCGGACCCGCGCGGTACGGTGGATACCAACCTGAAGCTCTCTGAGGATCGCGCGAACGCGGTGCGCGACCTGTTTCGTGCCGCAGGGATCGGGGATGAGGTGCTCGAAGTCAACGCCTACGGCAAGAGCCAGAGCGTCGCGGCCGACAGCGACGGTTATGCACTCGAACGCCGGGTTCGCTTGACGCTGCAAGCGCAGGGCGGCGCTGCGGTCGCGCAGGTGCGTAGCAGCGAGTGATCCGACAGGGAATGCGCGAGGGTGTCGCGGCCCGGAGCCGATCTCTCCGGGCCGCACTTGTTTCCGCCGGGCGCGCAAGCCTACGATAGCGTCATGAGTGATCGTCCCAAGATCGTCGTGCTCGACCGCCTGCAGACCGGGGAGTCCGCGAACCCCGCGCCCGAGAACATACTCGCCGGCATTCCCCGGGCGCGGGCGTCGAATCAGTACGCCGAAGGGACTCAGCAATTCTATTGCGGCATCTGGACCAGCACCTCCGGCAAATGGCGGGTGCGATATACCGAGCACGAATTCTGCGTGCTCATCGAAGGGCGAGTGCGGATCGAGTCGGTCACCGGCGAGCGAACCGAGTTGCGCGCAGGCGATGCCTTCGTGGTGCCCGCGGGCTTCGAAGGCATCTGGGAGGTCTCGGAACCCTGCAAGAAGTGGTACGCGATCTTCGAAGCGAAGTAGATAGACGCTCGCTAACTAATTTCGCGAATCACAGATGCCAGAGTCTCGACGAGGCGCTCGATCTGCTTGGATTCGATGATCAACGGGGGCGACATGGCAATGGTCTCGCCCGTCTGCCGCACCATCACGCCGCGCTCGAAGCATTTGAGAAATACTTCGAAGGCGCGCGTGCCGGGCTTACCCGCCCGCGGCTCGAGCTCCACCGCGCCGATCAACCCGTAATTGCGCACGTCGATCACGTGCGGCAGGCCGCGCAGCGAATGCACGGCATTCTCCCACTCCGGAGCGAGCGTCGCGGCACGGGTCAGGAGCCCTTCCTTGGCATACACATCGAGGGTCGCGAGCGCGGCGGCGCATGAGACAGGGTGCGCCGAATAGGTGTAGCCGTGGAACAGCTCGATGGCGCCTTCCGGTCCCTGCATGAAGGCATCGTAGATCCGGCGGTGGGCGAACACCGCGCCCATGGGCAGGGCGCCATTGGTCAGGCCCTTTGCCGTGGTCATGAGGTCGGGGGTGACGTCGAAAGCCTGGCTAGCGAAGGGCTTGCCGATGCGCCCGAAGCCCGTGATCACTTCGTCGAAAATCAACAGAATGTCATGCTTGTCGCAGATCTCGCGCAGGCGCTTCAGGTAGCCGATGGGAGGCAGGATGACGCCGGCGGACCCCGAGATCGGCTCGACGATGACCGCGGCGATGGTCGATGCATCATGCAGGGCGATCAAGCGCTCCAGTTCATTGGCAAGATGGGCGCCCCACTGCGGCAGACCGCGCGAGTAGGCGTTGTGTTCGATATCCAGCGTATGGGATAGATGATCCACGCCCTGCAACATCGAGGAGCCGAAGTACTTGCGGTTATTCACCATTCCACCGACCGACATTCCGCCGAACCCGACACCGTGATAGCCCCTTTCGCGCCCGATGAAGCGCGTGCGCTGGCCGGCGCCGCGCGCGCGGTGGTAGGCAACCGCGATCTTCAGCGCCGTGTCGACCGACTCGGAGCCTGAATTCGTGAAGAAGATACGATCGAGGCCCGGAGGCGCGATCTTGGCCAGCCGATTGGCGAGTTCGAACGCGATGGGGTGCCCCATTTGAAACGCCGGGGCGTAGTCCATGACGCTGAGTTGCTTCGTCACCGCCTCGGTGATCTCGCGCCGCCCGTGTCCTGCGTTCACGCACCACAAACCCGCCACCCCGTCCAGAACTTCGCGGCCGTCGGTGGTCCAGTAGTGCATGCCCTCGGCGCGCGTGAGCAAGCGCGGATTCGCCTTGAATTGTCGATTCGCGGTGAACGGCATCCAAAATGCGTCTAGATCGCCATTCGACAGTGCGGGGGTGAGCTGGGCGTTCATTGCAGAGAATCCTTGCGTTTTGGCCTTGGGACGGCCCGATGATAAGGAAAATTGACATTTACCTCAATTTTCGGTGATAAACCACCCGATCTGTCTATTATAATAGACATATGACAGTGGACGTAGGAACCCACCTGAAGGCCGTGCGGCAGATGTACGGGCTGTCGCAGCGCGAACTGGCGAAGCGTGCGGGCGTCACCAACGGCTTGATTTCCTTGATCGAACAGAATCGGGTGAGCCCCTCGGTCAGCTCGCTGAAAAAGGTTCTCGACGGGATTCCCATGGCGCTCGCGGATTTTTTTACGATGGATCTTGGCGGCCAGCCGCAGGTGTTTTTTCCGCGGGAGGAACTCGCCGACATTGGTACCGCCAGCGTCGAGTTGCGCCTGGTCGGCGGTCGCTTGGCCAAGCGCAGCATGTCGATTCTGCACGAGCGCTACGCGCCGAACTCCGACACCGGCGAAGAGATGCTGACGCACGCGGGGGAGGAGGGAGGCGTGATCGTCAAGGGTAAAATCGAGCTCACCGTCGGCGGCGAGTCGCGGATCCTTGGGCCCGGGGACGCGTACTATTTCAAGAGCACTCTGCCGCATCGCTTCCGCAACATGGGGCGCGAGGAATGCGAGATCGTCAGCGCCAGCACACCGCCGAGTTTCTAGGCGCCGGCGCAGATCGGTTAGCATACGCACCCTATGAGCAAGATTACCGTCGCGGCCACTCAGATGGCCTGCAGTTGGGACCGCGATGCAAACGTCGCGCGCGCCGATAAGCTGATCCGCGAGGCCGCCGCCCGCGGCGCCCAGGTGATCTTGATCCAGGAGTTGTTCGAGACGCCGTACTTTTGCAAGGATCACTCCGCGCGCCACCTGGAACTGGCGAGGCCCTTGGAAGGTCATCCGGCGGTGGAGCATTTCCGCACCCTGGCGCGCGAATTGCGCGTCGTGCTGCCGGTCAGTGTCTTCGAGCGGGCCAACAACGCGTTCTACAATTCAGTGGTCATCGTCGATGCAGACGGTTCCGTGCTCGGCAGCTACCGCAAGTCGCACATACCGGAAGGCCCGGGCTACCATGAGAAGTTCTATTTCTCGCCCGGCGATACTGGCTTCAAGGTATTCGATACGCGCTACGCGAAGCTGGGCGTCGCGATCTGTTGGGACCAGTGGTTTCCGGAGGCGGCCCGCTCCATGGCGTTGATGGGCGCCGAGATCCTGCTCTATCCCACGGCCATCGGCTCCGAGCCTCAGGATTCGAGCATCGACTCGAGCGGACACTGGCAGCGCACCATGCAGGGCCACGCCGCCGCCAACATCATGCCGGTGGTGGCGTCGAATCGCATCGGCACGGAACAGGGCGAGAAGTACACCATGACGTTTTACGGCTCCTCGTTCATCGCCTCGCACACCGGCGAAAAAGTGGCCGAGGCGGACCGGGTGAGTGAGTCGGTGCTCACCGCCACCTTCGATCTGGAGGAGGTGCGCCGCTACCGGCAGTCCTGGGGCGTGTACCGCGATCGACGGCCCGATCTGTACTACCCCCTGCTGTCGCTCGATGGCCGCGGCTGAGGAACTTCCTCAGGATCTGGCATTCGTCGATTTGGAGACGACGGGCGGGAACGCGGCGTACGACCGGATCACCGAGATCGGTATTTTGCGTGTGACGAACGGCGAGCTGGTCGAGGAGTGGAGTTCGCTGGTGAACCCCGATTGCCCGATTCCGCCGCACATCGAGGCCTTCACCGGCATCAACGATCGGATGGTGGCGGACGCGCCGCGGTTTGCCGAGCTCGCCTCGACAGTGAGGGAAAAGCTTCGAGACGCCGTGTTCGTGGCGCACAACGCACGTTTCGACTACTCGTTCCTGCGCAGTGAATTCGCCAAGGCCGACATGCGCTTCACTGCCCCGGTGCTGTGCACTGTCAAGCTTTCGCGGCGCCTGTTTCCCGAATACGTGCGCCACAACCTCGATGCCGTGATGGAGCGCAACGGCCTCACCTGCGATGCCAGGCACCGGGCATTGGGAGATGCCCGCGTGCTCCATGATTTCTGGTTCAAATTGCGCCGCGAACTACCCCAGATCAAGCTTGCGTCCGCGGTGCAAACCCTTCTCGGCGCGCAACGCCTGCCTGCGCACCTGCCGCCGGGTCTGGCCGACGATTTGCCGGAAGGCCCGGGCGCGTATCGATTCTTCGGCGAGGACGGCATCCTGCTGTACGTCGGCAAGAGCAACTCCCTGCGCAGCGCGGTGTACGGCCATCTGGCCGCCGGCGAGGCCTCTGCGAAGGATCGCCGGCTCGCGGCTCTGGTGCGGCGGGTCGATTGGGTGCCGACCACCGGCGAGCTCGGAGCGATGCTTCGCGAAGCGGAGTGGCTCAAGGAAACGAAGCCGCTCTACAACCGACACGCCAAGAGTTCGGCACAGGCTTGCACGCTGCACGTAGGCGCGCCGCGGGCAACGCTCGAGGGAGCGCGGCTGAATGGAGCGCCTCTCGTCCAGGCGGTGCCCATCGATGCGCTCGAGCCGCGGGAGCTCACCCGGAGCTTCGGCGTGTTTCACTCCGAGCGCGATGCTCGCAAGGCGCTCATCGACATCGCACGAGCGCGCCAGCTCTGCCTCAAGGCCTTGGGGTTGGAGGACGGCGCCGGTTCGTGCTTCGCGTACCAGGTCGGGAAGTGCAGAGGCGCCTGCGTCGGCAAGGAGCCGCTCATCCTGCACGACACGAGGCTGCAGTTGGCCTTGTCATCGCTGAAATTGAAGGCGTGGCCGTTTCCCGGCCGTATCGCGCTGCGCGAACGCCCGGCGCGCGGCTACACGTCGGACGGCACGCCGGACAGCGACCTCCACGTGCTCGATCACTGGACCTATCTGGGAACCGCGCACACGGAGGAGGAACTGGCGGCGCTCGGCGCGGCGGCGGCGCCATGCGCATTCGACGTCGACATTTACCGGATTCTGGTGCGGTACTTGTCGAATCATCCCAAGCTCGATTGGCACGATATGCGGGACATGGCGCGCGCGGGTGACGCCTGAGCGGGCGTCCTTGGTGAATCGCTGGTAGAGCAGGCCATGCAGCGGATTCAGAATCCGCCACGCCTGCCCGACGCATTGCGTATCCGATTGACTTGCTTCACTGAAATGTACATTATAATGGACATTGATGTACAGGAGAGCCCATGAAGGACACTACGTTCACCGAGTTGCGCAACCACGCCAAGCTCTATTTCGACGCGGTAGAGGCCGGCGATACCGTCCGGGTCTTCCGAAACGGAAAGCCGATCGCCGAAATCGTACCGATTCGCGCCGGTGTTCCGTCCTGGAAAAAGCAGATCGTGCCGTTGACGGTCAAGGGTTTGTCGTTAGGCCGGGAGATTCTCAACGATAGAGATGACTCTGAATGAAGGTGTTTATGGACACTTCGGCGTTTGCAAAGCGTTACGTCGCCGAGTCCGGTTCGGACGCAGTGATGGCTTTGTGCCAAGAAGCAGATGCGCTGGTAGTAAGCGCCATTTGCCTGCCGGAGCTCGTGGCCACCCTGTGTCGCTTGGTGCGGGAAAAGCGGCTCGTCAAGGCGGACTATCGCAAGCTAAAAATCGCCGCGATGGCAGACCTCGACGATGTCGACATCTGTCAAATTACATCCCGCGTGTTGGATTCCACCGTTCCGCTGCTTGAGGCGTACGTGCTGCGATCCTTGGATGCTCTGCATGTCGCGTGCGCACTCGCTGTGGAACCCGATATCTTCGCTTCTGCGGACCGCCGGCAACTGCTGGCCGCAAGAAGAGCCGGCCTTCAGATCGCGGATGTGTCTTGAACGACAACGTCCGCTACTGGATCGCGACCGCGCCCGTGGGCGCGGCGTCGGTGCTGGCCGAGGAACTCACACAGTTCGGCGCCACCGATGTCAAAGAGCGCAGCCACGATGTGAAATTCCAAGGCACCCTCGAGGTGGGTTACCGCGCCTGCCTGTGGTCGCGCACCGCCACGCGCGTGCTGCTCAGCTTAGGCTCGATCGACGCCGGCAGCTCGAACAGCGTGTACGAGGGGGTCAAACGCATCGACTGGCGGGATCATCTGGCACCGGGCGCGACGCTGGCCTGTGAATGCAGCGGCGGCAACGAATCCATCCGGCACACCATCTACGGCTCCCAGTTGATCAAGGACGCCGTCTGCGACAACTTGCGCGATGCCACCGGCGAGCGCCCCAACATCAAGCCGGAACGCCCCGACGTGCTGCTGCATTTGCACGTGGAGGGGCCCATCGCTCTCCTGTCCGTCGATTTCTCCGGCGAGAGCCTGCATCGGCGCGGTTATCGCAGCGAGGGCGGCCGTGCACCGCTCAAGGAAAACGTCGCGGCCGCCGTGCTGTTGCGCGCCGGGTGGCCCGGGATCTTTGCCGGAGGCGGAGTGCTGCTCGACCCCCTGTGCGGTTCCGGTACTTTTCTCACCGAGGGTGCCTTGATCGCGGCCGACGCCGCGCCCGCGCTCGAGCGCGAGTACTTCGGCTTTCTGGGGTGGCGCGGCCACGATGCGCAGCTGTGGGAGCGCTTGCTCGCTGAGGCCCGTGCGCGCCGCGTCGCAGGTGCGACGCGCGCTCGGCGCTGCATTCTGGGGTCGGACGCCGACGCCGATGCGGTGCGCATGACCATTGCCAATGGCGAGCAGGCGGGTATCGCCGATTGGCTGCATGCGGAGAAGCGCGCCCTCGGCGAGATCGTGCGCCCGCGCGGCGAGGCGGGGCTGATCGTCGCGAATCCCCCCTACGGCGAACGCATCGGTGCGGAATCGGGGCTCCCGGCATTGTATTCCGAGCTCGGCAGCGTGCTGCGCGAACGATTCCAGGGATGGCAAGCCGCGATTCTCACGGGCAACCCGCCGCTCGCGAGAAACCTCGGGATCTATGCCAAACGCACGCACCGATTTTACAACGGCGCCATCGAGTGCCGGCTGCTGCGCTTCGAACTCACCGAGGCCAGCGTGCAGCGGCCGGCGGAGGTCGTGCGCGCCGACTGGTCGAGCCGGCCCGGGGCGCAAATGTTCGCGAATCGATTGCGCAAGAACTTGCAGCGCTTGGATCCGTGGGCCGAGCGCGAGAATATCGATTGTTTTCGCGTGTACGACGCCGACATGCCTGAATACGCTTTTGCCATCGATCTTTACGGCCGTGGATCGCGGCACGTCTATGTTCAGGAATATGCTCCGCCCAGTACCGTCGATCAGGAGAGCGCCCGGGACCGCCGCCGCGAGGCCTTGGCGGTCTTGCCGGAGGTGCTGGCCGTGCCGCTGCCCCACGTCCACTCCCGGGTACGCAAACCGCAGAAGGGCAGCGAGCAGTACGAGAAGCACGAGGCCAAGGCCGAGCGTCATGCCGTGCAGGAGGGCGGCCTCAAATTCTGGGTCAACTTTCGCGACTATCTGGACACCGGTTTGTTTCTCGACCATCGCATCGTGCGGGCGCTCTTGCGCGACTGGGCGCAGGGCGCGGATTTCCTGAATCTGTTCTGCTACACGGGCAGCGCCACCGTCTATGCGGCCGCGGGCGGTGCGCGCAGCTCCACCAGCGTCGACTTGTCGAACACCTACTTGGACTGGGCGCATGAGAATCTGCTGCTCAATGGCTTCGGCGGTGCCAATCACGAACTGCACCGGGCGGATTGCCTGCAGTGGCTCGAGGAGCAGGAGCCCCGCGGTGCGCGGTTCGATTTGATCTTCGTGGACCCGCCGACCTTCTCCAATTCCAAGCGCATGGACGGTGTGCTCGACGTGCAGCGCGATCACGTCGGTATGATTCGCCGCTCGCTGAAGCTGCTGCGCCCGTCAGGCCGTTTGGTGTTCTCGACCAACTACACGCGGTTCAAGCTCGACGTGCAGGCTCTCGCCGATTTGAGCGTGGAGGACATCAGTGCCCGGACCATTCCCAAGGACTTCGAGCGCCATGCGCGGATTCACCGCTGCTTCGTGATCCGAAGCAAATGATTGGCATCGGAACCTAAGCATGCGGTACTCTTTCGCAACTATGGGAATCAGCATCACTCGCACGGCATTGATCGGGGCCATGGCTTGCATGGGCGCAGCGACTACGCCTGCGCTCGCCGCCGACAAGGATCCGATCAATCCTGCGCCGACCGCGCAGGATTGGCAGGCGCTCGCCAAGCTGCCCGACTGGAGCGGAGTCTGGACACCGGTGATCAGCGATCAGGTGGCGCAGGAGAAGACCAATCCACCGCCTTGGAAGCCGCAGATTGCGAAGCAAATCGCGCACATGTACGCGGAAGAGGACGCCGGCCGGCCCTTCCCCATCATCGATCATTGCTTTCCGACCGGGATGCCGAGTTGGATGCTCATCACTCACAATGCCTTCGAGATTCTGTTCACGCCGGGCCGCGTCACCATCCTCGGCGAAGGCGACGGCAATCGGCTGCGCCGCATCTACACCGACGGCCGGCCGCATCCCGCCGACCCCGATCCCAGCTTTCACGGTCATTCGATCGGGCACTGGGAGAACGGCACATTGGTCGTGGACACCGTGGCGCTCCTGCCGCAGGCCTATCTCGCGGTGAACGAGGCCGTCGGCGTACCCAATAACGGCGACATGCACATCGTCGAGCACCTGCACTTGCTGAACCCCGACACCTTGGCCGACGATTTGGAAATCGGCGCCGACAAATTACTGTCCAAACCCTGGCACACCACACGCAAGTACTATCGGCAGCGGGCGCAGAAGTACGACATCATGGAAGGCGTCTGCACGCAGGGTTCCTTCACCGATGCCGTGGACAAAAACGGCAATTCGATATTCGCCCCGATCAAATTTCACAATGGCGTACCCGTGGGGTCGGATTCGAAATGAAACACCGGTTTTTGAAATTGCCCCTGATGGCGCTTGCCGCGGCGGCAGCGCTTGCGGCTGCGTGGCCCGCGATGTCCCATCATTCTTTCGCCATGTATGAGCCGACCAAGACGTTGACGTTCAAAGGGACGGTGAAGTCCTTCCAGTGGACCAATCCACATGTCGTCGTCTGGGTGCTGGTGCAGCCGGAGGGCGGGGGCGCTGCGGAGGAGTGGTCGTTTGAAACCACGAGCCCAGGCGTGTTGACGCGCGCCGGGTGGACCCGCCAGTCCCTCAAAGCCGGCGATCATGTGAGCGTGACGTTCAGTCCGCTGCGCGATGGATCGCACGGCGGGGGCCTGAATTCAGTGACCTTGCTCGATACGGGTCAGAAGCTGGTGCCGAGCTTCGGAAAGGAACAGCCGGGACTGAAGTAGCGCGGTCGGGCGGCGAGTGTCCGTCACAGCGGCAGTCTCCATCACAGCAGATCCCGCAGGCGGTAGTACAGCATGGCCATCATCAGCGATGGCCGCCGCAGGAGGGGCCCCCCCGGAAAGTCGCGATGCGGGATTCGCGCGAACACATCGAAGCGCTCCGCGGTGCCGGCTACGGCTTCGGCGATGAGCTTGCCGGCGAGCCCGGTGAGCGCCATTCCGTGACCTGAAAATCCCTGCACGTAGAACACGTTGGGTGTCAGACGCCCGAAATCCGGCGCTCGGCTCATGGTGATGTCCAAGTATCCACCCCAGGCATGGGTGACCTTCACGTCGGCGAGCGTGGGGAAGATGCGAATCATGCGCTTGTGCATCGACTGTCCCAGATGCGGCGGCTGCACGGCGCTATAACTCACGCGCCCGCCGAACAACAGGCGGTGATCGGCCGAGCTTCTGAAATAATCCAAGATCCAGTTGATGTCGGCAATCGCGGCGTTGCTCGGCAGCAGGGCGCGTACGCGCTCCTCGCCCAGCGGTTCGGTGGCGATGATATAAGTGCCCACGCCCAATATGCGCCGGGCGAGGGCCGGAGCGACCGCGCCCAGGTAGGTATTACCACAGAGCACGAGATGTGCGCAGCGCACCGTGCCTTGCCCGGTGTGTACGACGACCTCCGGTCCATCCTCATAGCGCAGCACCTGCGAATTCTCGAAGATCAGGGTGCCGGCCGATTCGGCGGCATCCGCCAACCCTCGAGTGAACTTGAGCGGGTGCAGGTGACCGCTGCGCGAGTCGATGAGTCCTCCGAGATAGCGCTCGCTGCGCACATGCGCCTGCAGCTGGTCGCGATTCAACAGTTGCGCGGTGGGGTAGTCGTATTCGTCTTGCAATTCGCGCACCCAATCTTGCAGTTCCGTGACATGCCGGGGTTTGACGGCGACGTGGACGTGGTTCGGCCGATAGTCGCAATCGATGGCGTGCTCGGCGATCAACGACCGGGTCAGATCCAGCGCTTCGACCGACAAATCGAACAGACGCCGCGCGTCGGCGCGGCCGACGGCGGCGGCGAGCGCGCCCTGACTCGCGGCCAGGCCGAAGATCGTCTGTCCACCGCTGCGCCCCGAGGCTCCGTAGCCCACGGTGCGGGCCTCGAGCAGGGCGACGCGGTAGCCGCGCTTCGCCAGGTGCAGTGCAGCAGAACAGCCGGCGATGCCGCCACCGAGCACGACGACGTCCACACGATGTTCGCCGCGCAGCGGTTCACGATGTGTCCCTGCGACCGCGGCGGTCAGG
>Ga0210393_10001968_pt1 | contig 17075 bp, 12 predicted proteins | sample IncBWC27OmetaG_FD_160068 | JGI IMG/M metagenome (GOLD analysis project Ga0210393, IMG submission 160068) | Forest soil microbial communities from Barre Woods Harvard Forest LTER site, Petersham, Massachusetts, United States - Inc-BW-C-27-O ... | reverse complement strand
GTAGATTGTGGATTGCATGCGAGCGTTCGCGACGATCAGTCTTGCCAGCAGGCTTGCTTCTGTATCAGCCAGAGCTTTTAGCTGCTTCGCATTTATGTGTTCGCTGCCGATTGCAAGTAGCTTGTCTCCTGTAACTCGAAGCTCTGTTATCAGAGGCTCGAAACTACCTTGTTCCCGCGTCATTGCTTGCCGGATCGCTTCAACTTGAGTGGGCGTCAAATTGAGGTACTTCGCCAAGGAGGGGTTGAGTTGAAGGGAGGAGAATGGCAAAGCTACCGTTACCACGTCGCTTTCCTGCCCTGGATCTGGGTTCGGTTGAAAATCAGGAACTCTCGACAAGTCCTGTGCCTCGAATCCACGCCACAGGCTGAGCAGTTCAAACTGCATGTGGGTGAGCTGATATTGCTCGGCACTGATTTCTCTTGCCTGCTCGCTGCTTAGTTCGCCTCGCTTTGCCGCTTCCGCAATCGTTGCAAGTGTGGCAGAGAACTTCTGTGTGAGCGCAATCATTAATGAGTCATAATCCTGCAACCCTTGCTTCGGATCGTCTGCCGCAGTCTTCGGACCTGTCGGCACAGTTGTGATCGCTGGCTCCTCAGCGGGAGCGACGAGCGATTGCCTGGTTCCAGTGTGAGAATTTCCTGTGCCCTCGCCCGCAGTTGCTGGCACACCATGCGCCACAACCACAGCCAACAGCAGGAGCGAAAAAAACAACTTCGTTTTCATTTTTGAACTACCTTTCCGCGAACAGCCCATCAGAACCGACCCTCAACGGAGGGGATTGACGATCCGGTGCTCAGCCAGTTCATCGAACTTACAAACCATCCCCTGGAAGTGGACATATTGCGGTCGTGCTTCTTCGAGCTCACTTCAGGGCGTAAGCGTTCGTCCCGCGACGTTCCACAGTAGGGTCACGATCGCAACTACCGCGACAATCCACAGATCGAACCTTGCGCTCTCGATCGCGAACTCGATGGGCGCGGCGAATGAGGATTGAAAGAGACGTTATTCGTCTCATATGCAGGTCCGGATTCAGTGGATCCGTCGCACGCAACTAGGGTTCTCCTAAGCATCTTTGTCCCACCCCTATTGTTGCCACCCGCCTCCCAGCGCCTGGTAAAGCTGAACCAGCGCCAAACGCTCGTTGAGCTGGGCTCCCACCAGGTTGAGTTCCGCGGAGAAGTAATTGGTCTCACTGGTCAGCACCTGGAGGTAGCTCGCGCCGCCGTTCTTATAAAGCACCTCGGACAATTGGTCGGTCTGCTGCGCTGCCTGCGTGAGCAGTTCCTGTTGCTCGCGAAATTCACGATCTTTTTGAGAAGCAACGAGTGAATTGGAAACCTGTTCCAGAGCGGTCTGAACGGTTTGCTTGTAAGAAAGCGTGGCTTCCTGCCAGTTTGCGCGGGCGAGCCTGAGTTGCGAACGGAGCGCTCCACCCTGGAAGACGGGTTGACTCACGTTGAGGGCCCCGTACCAGGTTTCCGAGGGCTGCGTGATGAAGCTGTGCAAGGCGTTGCTCTCGAGCCCTCCGAGTCCCGTGAGTGACAGGCTGGGGAAGAATGAGGCTTTCGCAACCCCAATTTGTGCGTTGGCAGCGACCATGTTCTCCTCTACCTGGCGAACGTCCGGCCGGCGCTCCAGTAATTCCGATGGAAGGCCGGTCGGAACGTTCTGAGGGACGGGCTGTTCGGTAAGCGGGCGTCCGCGAGGAATGGATTGTGGATTTTCACCGAGCAGAACGCTCAGCAGGTTTTCCTGCTGTTGAATCTGCCGTTCGAGATCGGGGATCGTCTCCGAAGCCGTGTAGACGAGTTGCTCGGCTTGACTCACGTCGAGCCCCGAGGCTCCGCCATGGCTCTCAAGCGTCTGAGTTAACTGCACAGATTGTTGCCGCGACGCCAGAGTGCGCTGCGAGATTTCGAGCTCGCTGTCGAGCGCGCGAAGCTCGAAATAGGCCGTCGCTACATTGGCCACCAGCGAAGAAAGTACCGCGCGCCGCCCCCACTCGGTTGCGAGTAACTGGGCGCGAGCCGCCTCGGTTTGTCGGCGATATTTTCCCCAGAAGTCCAGATTCCAGATCACCGACAGGTTCAGTTCGCCGCCATTGACCTGGTAAGCAGGAAAGAGGTTCGTAACCTTGGCGTTTTGCTGGCTGAAAACGTCCGCACCTACGCTCGCCGAGGGGAGCTGGTTCGCTCGGGTAATGCCGACCTGCGCTTGGGCTTCAAGAACGCGGGCTGCGGCGATGCGCACATCATAATTTTGCGCGATGGCGGTGTGGATCAGCTGCGTGAGCACCGGATCCTGATAGACCTGCCACCAATCTTCATTGCCCAGCGACGAGGCTTGGGCGGCCTGTTGTGGAGCGGGTGCACGAAATTCCTGCGGTACATCCGCAGTTGGCCGCTTGTATTTCGGTCCCATCATGCATCCGGGCTCCAGGACCAGGACGGCTAGAATTCCTAAGAGTGCAGTCTTCTTCATAATTAATCACCTTGACCGGGCGCTTCGGCGGGCGAGAGTGGCAGTGCTCTCCGTTGCTCAGCGCCTGAGATCTTCTCAACCACGTAGAAGATCGCGGGAACAAAGAATCTGCCGATAAAGGTCTCGGCAATCATTCCTCCGATGACCGCCGTGCCCATGATTTGGCGTGCTACAGAGCCTGCTCCGGAAGCTGTCCAGAGCGGCACGCAGCCGAGAATAAAGGCGAGCGCGGTCATCATGAGGGGCCGGAAGCGAAGCCTCGCCGCGGAGAGTGCGGCATCCACCAGGGACATGCCGCGTTTTTCAAAGTCTTCCTTGGCAAATGCGACGATCAGAATCGAGTTTTTCGCCGCCAGGCCGATGAGCATCACCAGTCCGATCTGGGCGTAGACGTCGTTCTCGATTTGAACCATATACTGAGGAAGGTAAAGACCGATTACGACGCGACGCAGCCAGAGCGCAGCGAGAGCGCCGAACACCGCGACCGGCGTGCTGAGCAGCACGCTGAATGGCACTGTCCAGCTTTCATAGAGCGCCGCCAGAATCAGGAAAACGAAGAGCAGCGAAAATCCGAATATGACGGAAGACGGCACTCCTTGGCGCGCCTTTTGCTCCTGATACGACATGCCAATGTAGTCGAAACCCATTTCGCTCGGCATGGTTTGGTTGAAAACATCTTCCAGGGCTGCCGTTGCCTGATCGGAGCTGTAACCGGCCGCCGCGCTAACATTGATCTGTGCCGACCGGTACTCGTTGTAGCGCATTGTGAACTCGGGGCCGTAACGGGTCTCAAACTTTGCCAGCGCGGTAAGAGGCACCGTCTGGCCTTGGCTGTTGCGGACATAGAATTGTCCGAGATCGTCGGTCGTCGCCCGGTAAGGCGCTTCGGCCTCTACATATACCTGCCAGGTACGACCGAAATCGTTATAGTAGTTGACGAACAAGCCGCCCATGTAGGCTTGGATGGTGTTGTAGACGTCGGTTAAATTAACGCCTTGCTTCAACACCTTGTCCTTGTCCACATTGATGAACTTTTGCGGCACGCTCGGGATAAACGTGGTGGAGATCAGGCCAATCTCAGGGCGCTTGCGGGCGGCCGCCATGAACTTGTTCAGGTTATCCGCAAGAAACTTGACATCCTTGCCGGCACGGTCCTCCAAAGCAAACGTCACGCCGCCGGCAGTACCCACCCCGGGGATCGCGGGTGGTGAGAAACCGAAAGCTGTGCCTTCTGGAAACTGCCTGAGCTCCTGATTCAAATGCGCCTTGATAGCCTGATATTGTTCGGCCCGGGTTTTACGATCCTCCCAGGGGTTCAGAGTTACAAAGAAGAATGCGTTATACGAAGTCCGGACGTAGCTGAGCAAGCTGAAACCAATGACGCTTGTTGTGTACTGAACTCCCGGCGTGTTGGCGAGAACCTGCTCTACCTGTTTCGCGGCTTCGCTGGTCCGCTCCATGGACGCCGAATTGGGGAGCTGCATGTTGATGTAGAAGTACCCTTGGTCTTCATCGGGCAGGAAGCTCGAGGGCAGATGGGCGCTAAAGAGCCACGCTGCAACCCCGGCGACTACAAGCAGAACGATCACCACCGCGGCCTTTCGAATCAGGTCACCCGACCAGCGGACAAAGCTATCGGTGGAGCGGTCCCAGTAGGTGTTGAACCAGCCAAAGAATTTTCCAAGCGGTCCGCGTGTCTCTTTCTTAGGACGTAGCAGCAGTGAGGCAAGCGCCGGACTCAGCGTGAGGGCGTTAAAGGCCGACAGCATCACGGAGATCGCAATCGTAACAGCGAATTGCTGGTACAGCCTGCCGGTGATTCCCGGAATGAAAGCGGTTGGCACGAACACCGACGCCAAGACTAGAGCGATACCGACGACTGGGCCGGAAAGCTCGTCCATCGCTTTTTTGGCCGCATCGGTAGGAGATAGACCTTCCTCGATGTGGTGCTGTATTCCTTCAACCACCACGATCGCGTCGTCGACCACTAATCCTATTGCGAGCACCAATCCGAACATCGAAAGCGTATTGATTGAGAACCCAAACAACGGGAAAACGACGAATGTGCCAACCAGCGATACAGGAACCGCCAGCATTGGGATCATGGTGGCGCGCCAATCTTGCAAAAAAAGATAGACCACAAAAATGACCAGCACAATCGCAATCACCAGGGTCTCAAGGATCTCTTTCATGCCTTCTGTGACCGGGAGTGTCTGGTCGAGCGAAACCGTGAAATCGATATCTTGGGGAAAGCGTTGCTTCATTTGAGCCATGAGCTTCCGGACGCCCTCGACCGTTTGCACAGCATTGGTTCCGGGCAACTGATAGACGGCAATGATGCCGCTGGGCTTGCCATTCAGGCGACCAATCAGGCTGTAGTCCTGCGTGCCCAGTTCGACTCGGGCCACGTCTTTGACTCGAACCGTGCCCCCATTCGGTGCTTCGCGCACGATGACGTTACCGAACTGTTCCGGAGAAGTCAGGCGTCCTTGAGCCAGCACGGCATAGGTAAATTGCTGGTTACTCTGAGCCGGTTCGCCACCGACCTGGCCAGCCGGATTCACAGTGTTCTGGGCCTGAAGCGCATTAACTATGTCCGTGACGGTGATGCCAAGCTTAGCCATTTGGTCAGGCTTCACCCATAGCCGCATGGCATACTGCCCGGAGCCGAAGACCTGGGTTTGACCAACGCCGTATAGCCGTGCGATGGGATCGTTGAGGTTGATGTAGGCGTAGTTGGCCAGATAGTTCGAATCGTGGGTGCGCTGCGGCGAGTACAGGGAAATCAGCATGAGCGGAGCAGTGGTTGACTTCTTCAGAGTGATTCCGTAATTGTTCACCTCCGGCGGCAACTGACCGTTGGCCAGTTGCTGGCGCGACTGCGTGAGCAGCAGGTCCGTGTTGGGGTCCGTCTTGAGATCGAAGTCGACCAGCAATGTTGTTTGCTGGTTCGCAGTGGCGTTCAGCGAGTACATGTAATTCATGTTGTCCACGCCGCTGACTTGCTGCTCGATGGGCGTGGCAACCGATTGCTCAAGAGTCTGCGCGTCCGCACCGGGATAGGTGGCCTGCAACCTGATCTCGGGTGGAGCAATGTTTGGGAACTGCGCTACCGGCAAGGTCGCGATTGAAATCGCGCCGACTATGACTGTAAGAATCGCAATCACGATCGCGACGATCGGTCTTCGAATGAAAAAGTTCGCCATGGCTTAGCGATCCTCCGTCTCTTTGTATGGTGTGGGGTTCACCAGCCCACCTTCCTTGACCTTGTCTGCTCCCACAGCAACCACGCGTTCTCCGGGCTTCAGGCCCGAGGTGATCACCCAGAGCGTGCCCACTGTCGGTCCGACCTTCACGGTACGGAGCTGGACTCGGTTATCAGCGCCGACGACAGTGACCTGATACGTTCCTTGCTGCTGATTCACTGCCGCCTGCGGCACCAGCAGCGCTCGCTCAATATTTCCGGTTGGCGCCTGAACGCGCGCGTACTGGCCGGGTCGCAACACATTTCTGGAGTTGGGGAACTCACCCACGATCTGAATGGTTCCGGTCTGGGTGTTTACCTGCCGATCGGCGAAGATGATTCTGCCGGGATGCGGGTAGGTACTCCCGTCGGCCAGGGTCAACTGCAACGGGATTCGTGAAGCGTGCGTGCTAAAGTCCACGCTCCCCGGACTGCCGCCGTCCGCCATGCGCAGGTATTCCTGTTCGCTGATCGGGAAATAAACCTTAATCGGACTTACCTGCGAAACCGCGGTGAGCACGGCAGATGGTCCCACCAGGTTGCCCACCTGCACGGTGTTGATGCCGGCGATTCCGTCGATGAGAGAAGTGACCTTTGTGTAGCCAAGGTTTATCGTGGCTTGTTCTACGGCCGCCTGGTCGGCCTCGACGGAGGCCTTCGCTGCGCGGAGCGCCTGCGTGTCGGTATCCAGTTGGCTCTGGGGAATGGCATGAGCTTCCGCTTCGGGAATATCACGCTTTACATTCAGCTCGGCGTTCGCCATCTGCGCCTCGGCCTGTGCCAGTTGTCCTTTGGCTTGATCGAGCACGGCTTGAAATGGACGGGGATCGATCTCGAACAGGAGCTGACCTTTTCTGACGAAGCCCCCTTCGTGATAATCCTGGCGAATCAGGTAACCGCTCACCTGAGGCTGAATCTGCGCATTGACGTAGCCTTCGAGAGTTCCGACCCACTCGCCCTGAACCGGGACATCCTTTTGAATAACCGGTTCGACCTCGACCACCGGCGGTGGAGGCGGAGCCGAGGCTTGCACCTTACCGTTGCTGCAGCCAAGTGCATTCAGCAGGATCACCGCACTAACCAAAGCTGTAGAGATTTGCTTCATCATTTCCTTCCCCTCAATCGAGTTATCGAACTCCGCATCAATCGCGTCACAGACGCGCCTGAATCGGGACGCTGCTCGGTTGGGGGGAAATGTGCCCTGAGAGTCGTCTCGTCGATTTCAGGCGCGTCCGTCGCGCGACTGCGCTTTTCTGCTTCAAAAACTTTTCCCGGGAACGAGTGAACTGCCCGAAAATGCTCAACAGCCCTCACGCCTCTAGCGTTTGGAAATGCAACTCGCATACCAGAGCCAGCGCGGTGCTAAACAACGCCGAATCAAGGAGTTTGTGAGACGGTCCAAGCACGGGAACTGTCAAAAGTGTCGAGAAAGCCGATTCTCGACATCTCGACATCCGGATTCGCGCACAAGCGAGCCGGCTATGACCTAATCTCTGCAGAACCGCGGGCAGAGGAACGAAGTTTGCTGGCCGTGATTCGGCAATCCAGTTGCGTCAGGTTCAGTGAGGCGAAGCAAATGCAGGCCCCATCGAAACCCGTTGCACGAAAGGGTAAGAAGGAGAGCGATTGTGTTGAATTGCAGAATTGTGAAGGTGCTGACATTGTTTGCGGTAATCATTCCGAGGTCCGCCCTATGCGACCGTGGTCTCGTGGATTCCATAAAGGACAGAGATGCCGGTATCCGCAATGTGCTTGAAGAAGTTGACCCCAAGGATGACGCGGACTGTCTTTCAATGGGCGAGCTCGATATTGTTTTTCGTACGGAAAATAATGGCGCACCCAAGGTGGGTGTCATGTTGACGGATCCCCGTGGGCGACGCATCGGCTTTGATCCGCTTACTAAACGTGCCTGGCAGCAGTTCCCGGAGGCAGAAGGATACTTCGACTGCGATGATCTGCATGGTTCAGATGCCTGCCGGGGAATAGTTCAGGTATGCGGACCTGTCAGCGGGACCTACAAGCTCGAAGTAATCGCCCGGCAAACGACAGACTACAGTCTGAGTATCTCTGCTCGAAGTAAAGAAGTTCTTGATGGCCACGGCCTTCAATCCTCCCATTCCGAGGAGGATTTGAACAACGTGGCAATTCGGGCACGATCTCGAAGCATCGTCTTGCTGAACTATTCACGCGATCCCCAGCAGAGCGTGACCGCCCAGTTGCAGCATACAGGACACACGCACTCGTTAGAGTCGCGTTCTCATCGGCATCCCTATTTTAAATTAAGTGAACATTCGGTTCCGGGCCAGTAAGGGAGAATCGCCGTTTGAAACTCACAAATTCGGATTACGCTGGATCGTGAGCAGACCGCTGTCATTGCCAGTGGCACTTTTCTCCACGACATCGGCAAGATTGCCATCCCGGATCGCATCTTGTGCGCGATTATGCCGGCGATTTGGCTCCAGGTCGTCATGATCGGATCAAACCGTCAGCGCAACTTTGCCGAAATGCCCCTTGGCATCGAGGTGATTGTGACCCCAATAACTTGAGTTTGTTCCTTCACGGTGGATCGTAGCTGAACCTGGAACTTCGTTGTCGAAGACAGAGTCCCCAGCTTGGAACTCGTGGTCTTATGCCCAAAACTTGAATGGAATGATGGCCCTCGCGGTCACCACCTTTTGCGCCAAGCCGAGACCTGAGAGCAAGAGAACCACGGACACGTGGGATCCGGCTCGAAGTATTCAAGTACGAAGCTTGAAAATGTCCGCGTCAATATGGGTTCCTCCGTTCGGCTGATTTTGCGTTAGATCTCTTTCGCATCAGGACAACCGCGCCGCCTTCTTGGAACGAGACTTCGTCCATTAACGTCTTTATGAGGTAGATCCCACGACCATGCGCGAGCAGCAGGTTTTCTAGAAAAGTGGGATCCGGCACTGCGCTGCTGTCGAATCCTCTTCCTTCGTCCCGAACCGTGATTGAGACTTCTCCGTCCATGTAGCATCGGCCTTCGACGTAGATGCGCTTGCAGGAGTTCTCACCGTTGCCGTGGATCACAGCATTCGCAAGGGCTTCATGCAACGCCATCTCGATGTCAGCCTCAGTTCCATCCGCGCTTCGAAACTTCAAAATGAAGCGCATGAGTTGATCCACGACTGGAGAGATGGCCGCGGCTTTACTCGGCAGCGACTGTCGCAACTCGATGAAGGGACCAGAATGAGGATTTCGCGGCAGAAGCGAGAGAGATTGAATGTCAGCCATAGCTGCACTCTCCATTTGAAAGTTCTGTGCTATTACTCCTGGAAAAAGGCAAGGCTCATGCCAAATGTCACTCTGAATTAAGTCGTTGAGTTCTAGAGTTTGGTCCAACATCATGGGTCGGGCGGAGTGACGAATCTGTTGAAAGTGTTGAGAGCGACGAGCGTTGAGTTTGAGCACACGATGAAGTCTGAAGGCGGCTTGCGATTCCCCCTATGCCAATGCCCCAGTAAGCGAGCCAAAGACGGCCTGCCAGTGCCGAAATGTTTGCGGGCTGTCAAAACTCAATCAAGTTGATTGTTAGGCCTTACCGGAAATGCATTATCTCCAGTAGAACCACAAGAACACTACGCAAATTAACAGTGCGACATATAAAAAGACGCAGATCACGACACCGTTATCTTTATCCTGATCGTCCGCATCCAGTTGATCGGCGTTTGTTAGGCCCGGCTCAAGATAGCGAATCGCAGCATAGATCTCGGCATCAGTTAGCTCGTCGATATTCCAATCGGGATCGTAATTTGCCAGCATAGGTCACTGCGATCGGCCACATCGGAACTCCGCCACCCGCTCCTGCTTGTTTCTTGGTCTGCAAGCAGAACTAGCACGCCGAAGCAGCGCATTGCCGTGATGGCCAACTGCGGGGTGCAAATGCGATCTCGTCAGAACTGAGTGCGCGGAATGAGTCATTTTCATTTTTTCTCCTGCAGGAAAAGGTTGGTTCTGAAAAAGATCCCGTTGGCTTGGGTCCATCAGTTCCTCAAGAGCGCGGCCATGAGCCTCTCGAATTTCTCTAGCTGAGTAGCCGAGGAGAAGGCAACAGTCGCGTTCCGAGTAGTGCTCCCAGACGGACAGGACGAACACAAATCGCTCGAAATCTTCACGGCCCAACCCAGCGTCCATTGCGAAATGTCCGCCTGGAACGCTCCAGAGTTGGCCAATGTCGCGTAAGATGGTTTCAGGCTGGGGTGAATTGGAATGGATTGGTCGCGGTTTTAATTCACGAATTGCATTCTGGACGATGGTGCGCTTCGCCCAAGAACGCGCCCATTCACGAAAGGCGCGGTTTCCCGTTACACAATCTTCAAAGCCACTCACAAGGCATCGCCCGGCCTTTGCTGGACCTCGAGTGAGTAGAAACGAAAGCTGATAGAGCTCATTCAGGCGTTCACTAAAGATCGTGGAAAATTCTTCCCGACTCGCGTATCGATTCGCTTGTTCTTCTCGAACTTGAATGTGGTTCCGTTCGGTCATTTCTTCGTCTCGAAATAGTGGGTGGCGTTCATTGGGGGAACCACTCGAGAAACCAGCTTTCTTTGTTCGCGGGTTGTGGGGAGTTAAGAGCAGTGACCTCCTGAGGAACGGCCAGATCTGGGGTTCTAGTGAGTGAGGGCTGAAAGTGGGCAGTTGACCGTACTCCCCAGTTGACGAGATACAGGGCAAAGCTTCCATCCGGCCGGTGAATCGGCCATCGTTCCGGCCGACGAGAAGTCCTCTCTAGTCGACTCTTGACGTAGGCCAGTGCGGGCCTAAGACCATGGGAAAAGGGATCTTCTGTAATCATGGCAGTAACCGCGGAACATACTGAACAAATTGGACCATACTGCAAAGTAGTCTGAAGGCAGCCCACCAGGTAAACCCCCAAAGCACCAGGGCGCAAAGCCAAGATAAAATCAGAACCCACTCATATCCCTGTATCCCTTTCAGCCGTTGCTGTCGACGTTCAGACTTAACGTCGTATTGCCGCCAACCGGTATCCATTTTGGCGCTGGTGCGTATGGCAGCGAGAAGAGCATCCTGAACCGCAGCCTCCGCGTCAGATGCATTGCCCAAGATGCGGTAGGCCCTTCGGTATAGAGGCAGCAGGCCACTAGCCAGAATTTGTTCCAACTGTTGCGCTGCTCCCTCCTCACTTGGAATTTCATCGCGTTCGTCATTCCTGCCGTATGCATCTGCCTTTTGCATGCTGTCTTCCTCCAATCCCGCGAAAGTCCTCGCGCCCCGCATATCGCCAGCTTGCTCTTCCCCGAACTTGAAATTGAGCGTTCAATCATTCGCTCGTATCCGTAGTTTCCTGCCTGCGCGGCGAGTTAGTTCTTTCACTACCTGCTTTGTAAACACGCCCTGGCAGCGGAATCGAATTCCTCCATTTATCAAATCGAGAAGTAGGCTCTCGCCCTCCTGGCTGATCGTCGATATGTGTTTCATCTCGACAACGAGTTCGCGGCCACGAAGGTCCGCTCTCGCCTTTTCGCACGCACTTCTTAGCTCGGCTGCCCAGGGCGCGATGAGCTTTCCTTCCACAACCACCCGACGCTGCCTCGAGTTATCCACCAGCGAGATCTTCAACATTGCTTCTCCCACGCGCGATAATGCAAGGCGCACACCAAACCTGCGGAGCCGTAAGTCGCTGATTTTTCAGGAGAGTAATGCCAGAACTCGAAATATCGAGGTCGAAGAAGTTGAAACCGTCGAAAATGTCGAAGCTAGGAGGCGGGCGGGAGATCAAGCATATTGCTTCGCATAGATGCCAAATTTCTTCATTCGAGAGAGGAAAGTCGTGCGATTCATTCCCAAGCTTGCGGCAGCACCATCCGCACCACCGACGCGCCCCTTGCATGCGGTGAGCGCTCGGGTAATCTGATCGCGCTGCCTTCTTTCATATTCGTCAGCAACGCTGGTTACGTCGGTTTGCGAATCTGCTCTTTCTCCGGCGACTTGCTCGACGTTATGCTGCTCGGCATGCGGGAACGCTACCGTATTCGTTTTCCGGAGTTCTCCGAGAGGCGCGTCCAGCGACCTGCCGCGCGTCACGATCACCGCCCGCTCGATAAAGTTCTCTAGCTCACGGATATTGCCAGGCCATTCCCACGCCGTAAGCCCCTTCATGACGGCCGGAGAAATAGCTTCAATCTTCTTCTGCATTTGCTTGGCAAACTTCTGCACAAAATAACTCACCAGTTGCGGAATGTCTTCCTTACGTTCCCGCAGCGGCGGTATCCGGATCGGAAATACATGCAAGCGGTAGTACAAGTCACTTCGGAATTCGCGGGCCGCAATCATCTTTTCGAGGTCACGATTAGTTGCCGCTACGAGCCGAATATTCACTCTTCGCGTGTGAATGCTCCCCAGTCGTTCAAATTCACGCTCTTGTAACGCGCGCAACAGCTTCGGCTGAATCTCAACCGGAATATCACCCACTTCGTCGAGAAACAGAGTGCCTTGATCTGCCAGTTCCATGCGACCGACTTTTTGCATAATCGCGCCGGTGAATGCTCCCTTTTCATGTCCAAACAGTTCACTCTCGAGCAGACCGGTAGGAATGGCGGCACAATTCAGCTTCACAAACGTGCGATCTTTGCGTCTGCTGCGGTCGTGAATGGCGCGGGCGATCAACTCCTTGCCTGTACCTGTCTCCCCCAGCAACAGGACTGTAGAGTCGCTGGGAGCGACCGTTTCAACGAGTTCCAGAACATGTTTCAACGGGGGGCTGTTTCCGATAATGTTTTCAAAGTTCATCTCGCTGCGGATTTCTTCTTCGAGATAGAGCTTCTCCTGGGCAAGCTTGTCTTTGAGTCGTGAAATCTCGTCGTATGCCAACGCGTTTTCAATGGCGATGGCAATCTGGCCTGACGCCCGGCTGAGGAAATCGACGTCTCCCGGCGAAAACGGGGTCTCCGTCGTGCGTAAAATTGACAGAATCCCGAGGACCCGGCCGCGATTGGCAAGTGGAATGGTGCAAAAGGCTTTTATGCCCTCCGCAGCCACTATGTCAGATACCTCAGACGTGAGCTCGTTACGTTCGCGCATGTCAACGACCACCGGTTTCAAGGTGTGCAGCGCATTCTTAACGGCCGCACTTGGGGTAATGAGCAACTCTTCCTTGGCGACCCCTTTTCCATGCGGAAAATCCATGGCAAACAGCCTGAATTTCTCCGAAGCTGCATCGGGCAGCGCAACTGTCACCGCATCAGCGCGTATGACGTCGCGTATGTTGGCTGCAATCTCGCGCAACAGCTCCCGAAGTTCAAGATTGGAGGTGATTCGATTCGTCAGGTCGAGAAGCAACTGCAGCTGATCATTCTGATGTTGCGCCCGCCTGAGATTCAAACCATCATCAAGCGCGAACGCCACGACACGCCCAATCAGCTCCAGGAAGCTTATTTCTTCCTCGCTGAATGGATTCACTGTATCGCGGTTGATTCCGAAAACACCCAATTGACGATGCGGCGTCGTCAAGGGTACGCGCAGCCCCGACCCGAGGCCTATTTTCTTTGCCCATTCTTTAAATCGCGGGTACCGGTCTTCCGTGTCCCAATCGGCAGTATGATGTGGATCCCGGCTGCGCACAGCCTCCCACCATGGCAACTCTTCAATCGGCAGGTCGGGCAAAGGGAGTGGGCCCTTACCCCAGACGAGATATTCGATTTCCTTGGAGTTCTCCTTCAAGACAACGAAGTAAAGGTGCTCGAAGCGCAGAAACTTACCAATCTCAGACGCGAGAGTTATAGCCAGGTCCTCAGGTTCGCGGCACGCGGCGATCGCTTCACTGATACGCAGCACAGCCTCATAGCGGTGGCTGTCGATTTGAGGCGCAATGATCGGGCCTGTAGCCATAAGCCTTACAATCTAGAAACTCGGCCTGAACGCCGGGCTTTCATTCACCCCGTATACCCGAATAAATGATGACTCACTTCTTCTACAGGTCGCAACAGCGTGGCCAAGCGAGGCGATTTTAGAGGATTGCCGCGGGTCCGGGAAGCGGTTGAGCATTCCAGAGCTCCCTTCAGGACAGTCTCAGCCAGGTCTCAAGTTCATAGACCACTGCTATCACTACGAAGCAGCAGAAGCCAGCCATAGCCGCATCGACCGCCAATTCAAGACACAAAATCGCGGTCACAGCTTACCTCGCAAGTAGTGATGACTCAAACCGAGTGAATGTTTCACTTATTGTGCAGCAACGTCTCAGCATGGCCTCTAACAACCATCGACAGTTTCGACCCTTTCAGCATTTTCGAGCTAATCGACTTCTGCTAACCCAGCGCTTTTCCACCACTTACGTGTGCCACGGCGTTTGGCACGACTCTTGCCGCACAGAGGGGTGCGATGCTTCGAACCAAAATTGTGAGGCGGTCATGTGGAAGATCACAACTCGCGGTTTCACGCTGGAAGAGGTGTTAATCATGGCTGCCATGAACCTCTTAACCAGCGCTGATTCGGCTGCCAAACGCGAAAAACTGCGCATTTGAAGATTCCAACGCAGCTCAACCCCCGGGTTGCACCCCACAGCAGGCCCGCGCGGGATTATCCGAGAGCGCCGCTGGCTGGCGGAGACGCTCGCTGAAGCTCTTGGCGGTGGTGGCGGCCGCTTGTACATCTGTCCTGATGGCTTCTAGAAACCTGGCGGCCGCTGCTCCACGACGCCAAAGGCGCGCTCCAGTGCGAGCCCAACTCTTCCCAGTATGCCCTCATCGAAAAGCCTCCCGATCAGAGTAACGCCGTGGGGCACGCGACGCGGCAGCGAGAACGTGGGCATGGGATGGCTGGGGTCGGGAGCCCAATCGCTGCGGGCCTTCGTTACTTCGACGAATCCCGCACGCAGCGTCAGCGAAGGGTGCCCGGTGAAGTTGGTGATGACCAGCATCTCGTCGCGCAGCGAAGGCACCAGCAGCAGATCGACCTGAGAAAATACGCGGGCCATCTCCATAGCGACTTTGCGGCGCAGGCGGTCGGCCTGTACGAAGTCTACTGCGGAAAGAAAGCGAGCCTCGCGAAAAATGTTGGGCCAGGCATCGGGCACCTGAGCTTTGAGCTGATTTATCCCGCCGCTCAAAGTGAGGTCTTCAAACGCCGCCGCCCCTTCTGCGAAAAGGATCAGGTTGAGGGAGTCATAGGGCCAGTCGGGAATTTTCATCTCCACCGGAACCATTCCCGCTTTTTTCACCGTATCGACCGCGGCGCGGTCGACAGCAGTCGCGGGATTGTCGTTCATCCAGTGCGGAAAGAAGCCGACGCGCAGTCCTTTCACGCTTGCGTCGGCATCGAAGTCGAGCCTTCCGGGCACGCTCGCCAGATCGCCTGCGTCCGGTCCAGAGATGGCATGCAGCACCAGCATCGCGTCTTCCACGGCGCGCGTCATCGGACCAAGCTTGTCGAGCGACCAGCAGAGAGTCATGGCGCCGGTGCGGGCCACGCGGCCATAGGTAGGACGCAGTCCCGTGATCCCGCACCGCATCGAGGGACTGACGATGCTGCCCCCAGTTTCGCTTCCAACCGCAAACCCAACCAATCCCGCAGCCACGGCCGCGCCCGGTCCAGCGCTTGAACCCGAAGAAGCTTCCTCTGGCAGCCATGGGTTCATCGTTTGGCCGCCGAACCAGATATCGTTGAGCGCGAGCGCGCCCAGGCTCAGCTTCGCTACTAGCACGGCACCCGCTTCATGCAATCGCTTCACCACGACAGAATCTTCTGCAGGCACGCGATTTTGAAACGGTTCCGCGCCGTAGGTTGTGCGAATCCCGGCGGTATCGAGAAGATCCTTCGCTCCCCAGGGAATGCCGTGCAGCGGTCCACGGTAGTGGCCGCCAGCGATCTCCTCGTCGGCTTTTTTGGCTTGTGCGAGCGCCAGTTCACGCGTCAATGTAATGACGCAGTGCAGTTGAGAATCGAATTCCTCGAGCCGTTTCAGATAAATACGCGTGAGCCGGTCCGACGTGAGCTTTCGTTGTTCGATCCAACGGGAGAGGTGGGTCAGCGGGGAGAAAGCTATGTCTGCGTCGTTCGCCGGCAAGGGACCGGGATCGATTTTGCTGCGGATAAACCGATCGCGTTCGGGGCCAACCTTCAATCCGGGCAGTACCGGATCCCAGCGCGACGCAGGTGCGAGCGTCGACTCCAGCGCCAGCTTGCGGGGACCGGTGCGCCGCTCGTACAGCGACGCCATGGTCTTGCGCCAACTGCCGGCCGCCATCGTACGTTCGGAGCCGGTCATCTCAACCTGCACCAGCTTTTCCGCTTCAGCGAAAGTTGAAGGCGACACTTCAGGTCCAACTGCCGGCCCAGTGCCGAATGCCGGCGGCGCTCCTGCGGGCAATTCCGCCGGGTTCTGCGCATAACCGCGCAATGCGGCGGCAGCGCCGAGCAAACCAAAGGATGAAAGCGCCAGAAACTCTCTGCGTGAATTCGACATGGATCCTCCCCACCGATTGTAACCAGCACGATTCGGCAAAGTAGCTAGCCACAAAAATTTGACCAGCGTGCGGGTCCTTAGCGAGAAGTGTCGCTGTCCCAGGCGAGCGGGAAATTTGTGCACATTTTGCAGCCCATAGCGAACCGCTCGCTTTTCTATCCTGGGGACGACACCCTGCACGGCAGTTATCGGCTCCAAACCTCACCACGGCCACCGGGCCGATCCGCGGCGTGGTGTATGGAATTGCCGCACATGGAAGCAGTTTTCTTTGGAGCGGCGTAACCGGCTTTGCCTCCTTCTTAGGCGCAAGGCCGGGTTTTTTCTATAGCAGAACGGCAGCGGTTTAGAACAAATTCCACAACAATCGGTTGTAAACGTCGTGGTGGTACTGCACTTCCGGGGCCTTCACTAACGTGCCTAGCAGGCGCGGACAGCTTTCGACGGCGGCCTGCTTCAGGTGCGCAAAGCGACCTTTCACGTCCTCGCCCAGCAGTTTGGTGGTCCACTCGGACTTACGGAAATCCGCCAGGCCGTGTAATCTTGTCGGGCAAATGGCGCTCGGCCTGACGAAAATTTCTTATCTTGGAGGTTTCGCCGTCGATGCCGCTTTTGAAAATCGCCAGCATCACCAGGTAGGGATTCGCATCCGGCGCTACCAAATCATTGCTTGCCGGCACCTTGTTACCTAGGCCTCATATCCGGTTCTTCTTCATCGGTTCGTGTCTTTGCTCCACGCTTCTTGCAGGGCCCCGCCTCGCGGCGAGTGTTATTTCACCGTTGCGTTGCGTTGCGTTGCGTTGCGTTGTGCTTCGCTATGACTGCCGGGTAGACCCGGGGACTTTCACCCCGAGTCCCCCACAGATCCGGACGTGAACCTCTCGATTCATCCGGCTCGTACCACCCAGA
>Ga0210393_10001967_pt1 | contig 17081 bp, 13 predicted proteins | sample IncBWC27OmetaG_FD_160068 | JGI IMG/M metagenome (GOLD analysis project Ga0210393, IMG submission 160068) | Forest soil microbial communities from Barre Woods Harvard Forest LTER site, Petersham, Massachusetts, United States - Inc-BW-C-27-O ... | reverse complement strand
GGTAGACGACCTTATCGCCGATGTGGAAATTCAAGTCGTTACTGCTCATATATCAGGCACCCAAGGATGGCGAAAGGCTTTTGCGGGGAGGAGCGAAGTCGATGCTAACAACTAGGTTACTCCCATGAGGAGGAGAAAGCAAGGGAGGAAAGGGGTCGGGGGTGACTACTCCGGCATGTGGTAAGTGATTGACAATACGTTGCTTATGTTAGACCTGGCGTTCGAACGGTGGTCCTGGTGCTACCTTCCTTGTCGTTCCATCCAGCCCTGCAAAATCAGGACGGCCGCCATCCGGTCGACGGCTTTGCCGCGTTTCTCGATCGAGATCTCGGTCGCGCGCAGCAGACGGTTCGCTTCGGCGGAGGTCAGCCGTTCATCCCAGAGATGTACTGGCAGCTTGAAGCGCTTGCGCAATTCCTCGGCGAAGATTTGCATTTTCTCGGCCTGAATTCCTTCCATGCCGCTCATCCGCAGGGGCAACCCGACCACAATTTGTTTCACGTGATAATCCCGGATTACGCTCCGCAATCGCTCGAAGTCCGTCCGTTTGTTTCGGCGTTGCAAGGTTTCGATACCTTGAGCAGTGATCCCCAGAGGGTCGGAGACGGCCATGCCGATACGCCGCGATCCCACGTCGAGCCCGAGGACTCGTCCCGAAGGGGGAGACGGGGATCGTCCGAAATGGGAATCTTGGTTGTCGGAATGCACTGCGCGATTATGCGGTCGGAGGACTCAGATGGCAAGGCGTCGGAGCACTGGGTAGTGGGTCAGTATGATTTTCCACAGGGCTATAGCGGGTGTCGAATTTTCCATGTGGCCATTTTCTCGAATGCTCGTTTGTTCTTCTCTATGATGGCCGTCCACTCTGAATGCTTCGTCCTTGGACGTACACCGTAATACTTGATGAGCATACAGACAACATCTTCCACGCAGACGCGGGAAGTGGGAAAGTGAACACGTGGCACGCACCTGATGTGCAAGTGTGGATCACGAAGATCGGAATCATTCGGATGCCAGTGGTAGGCTAGAATCTCTTTCGAGGCAATGTTGCTGCGCTCCAATAAGCGATAACTGTATTCTCGCGTCGAGACTTTGAACTCGCCCGGCTCTTTGGGGTCAGGGCCTGCGCCTAAGACTTGAGTAAAAGATAGAAACAGCCTGCCTCCCGACCTCGTTGTGAGTTCGGCGGCAGGGTTAAACCATACCTTATAAAGTTTCTTTGATTGTTGGTAGAAGGCGAGTTTTTCAGGCGTTATGCACGCCAGTGTTTCGTGGAGGTAGGCTACGAAATTGTCGGCGGCCTCCCACTCATTTCTTCCGGCCACTCGCCCGCCTTGGGAGGGGGGCGAGAAGGGCAAGCTCAATTACTCCGGGGCAGGCATCAGAATCGAGCGTGCGATACTTACCAGCCTTCCACTTTGAAATGAATACTTTTCCCGACACACCGAGCACACGTCGAGCATGAGCGTCAACGATGACAGCCATCTCGCGGCGCGAAACCAACTTCGCGCCAGACGTTTTGAGTTTCTTGGTGCTTACTGGCATGTTTTTGGTCCTTTACCTCTTTGGTCAGAAAGAATGAACCAGCCGATCCTCTCTGTCAATTCTAAACTTTGATGCATCGACCCGCATGTTCCGATGGTAATAGTTAGGTAATGATGCAAAACATTGCAATTCAGAAGCTCGCGCCTACGACCTTTAGGATAAGTGCTCTGTCTATGCGGCTTGCCGAGGACACGGCTTTCGGCAACAACGCGCACATTTCTTCAATCGACCAAACATGGTCCGACAGTCCGCTTTCCATTGCCGGGGTAACGCGCAGCGTGGAATGTACGCGGCAGAAGTTGTAATACATGAACCAGAGCGCCACAGCCGCCCGCGTGGTTCTCGATTTTCTTCGAGAACGCATTCGTGAGGCGAGTGAATCGGCGAATGCTCATCCTCATCGAAAGGTTCTGGCGCGCAACAAAACTGGTACTGACATGTTTCGGATCAGGATCGCCGCTCACAACCTTCATGTCGCAGCCAATACACTGCGCGGGGGAATAGCGTGCGTGATTCTCCGCCGTCGCACCATAAATTCGGCATGGCTCCCATCATTCGCAGAATTTGACAATTTGGCAAATACCTGTGGAAATCATACTGACCCACTACCGAGCACTGGGAGCGCTAACTAAGGCCCAATCGTACAGATTCAGTGTCCCCGCATGGCTCTTCGATAGGCGGCCACGTTCTTGTCGTGCTCTTCAATGCTGTGGGCGAAGCGGTGGTGGCCCTCGGCGTCGGCTACGAAATAATAGTAGTCGGATTGTGCAGGCTGCATGGCGGCTTCAAGAGCGCTGCGGCCGGGGTTGGCGATGGGTCCGGGAGGCAGCCCGGGATTGCGGTAGGTGTTGTAGGGAGACTGGAAGTGCATGTCGGCGTGGTGCAGCGCGCCGGTGTAGGTTCCGGCTAACAGTTCGGCGTAGATGATGCTGGGGTCGGCGTCGAGGGCGATGTTCTGGCTCAGGCGGTTGTAGTAGACACTCGCGACCAGTGGACGCTCATCGGGGACTCTGGTTTCCTTTTCTACGATGGAAGCCATGATGACGGTGCGCTCAATGTCGGTTTGAAAGCTGCGCTCCGCAGGATCTGTGGGCGAGGCCGGCTGTGTCTGCCGGCTGGCGACAAACGACGGGTGCGGAGCCTCCATCAATCCAATCTGGTGGGCGACCTGGCGGAATTGCTTCACCATGGCTGCAGCCATTTCGTGCATGGTCATCAGTCGGTTGAAGTCATAGGTGTCGGGGAAAAGGTAGCCTTCGAGCGAGTGCGCCCCAGGAGCGATATCCGAGATCAGCGAGGTGTCGGACTTTGCAACCTGAACGAAATCCTGCGCCGGGCCGAGTCCCGCGGCTTCGATGGCGCGGGCGATATCGAACATGGTGAATCCCTCGGGGACCACGACGGTGTGGAAGTAGACGTCGCCGCGGCGGAGACGATTCTGGATGTTGATGATGTTGGCAGGCTTTTCGAAGAGATATTCTCCGGCTTTGAGCGAGCGGTGGCGGTGAACGTAGTGCCAGAGGATGAAGGCTTCCTCGCTGCGGATTACGCCGGCAGACCTGAGTTCCACGGCGATGCGTCGGGTAGAGTAGCCCGGATGCAGCAGGACGAAAGTTTGCCCCGCGGGTTCGGTGGGGGTGGAAATTGCCCACGCGAACCAGCCTGCGGCCGCCAGGAGCACTACGAGAATGAGCCAGAACACCTTGCGCACAATGAGTTCAGTTTAGATGATGAGAAGACGGGGAGCGTTGGTTTTGCGGCGTGAGAGCTGACTTTAGTAAGGGGCGGGAATCGAGGGGTCAGGGGCCGGGGTTAGAAGTCACGAGGGCAGAATGCAGAAGTAAAATCGGCTGGCCGGATTGGGCTTGATGCACTGTGCTGGGCAGGTCCGAGGCCGGGTTTCGGCTTGTTTCTTTCGATTCAATGCTTTGCATCCTTCTTCGTGGCTGTATACTCAAATGCTTTAGGAGATCATCTTAAATCTTGATTAGACGTGCCCCGCTTCTTCAGGCCCTGACTTTGCTGCTCGCAGTGCTGCCGGCGATTGGCTGTGGAGTTTTTTCGCGGACCCGGCCCGTGGAAGACACCTATTCCAAGGCTCCGCTTCTCACGGCGACGCAGCAGGATCTGATCGACTCTGTCAACCAGCAGGCGGAGAAGATACGGTCTCTGCAGGCCACTGTGGACATTGACACCTCGGCCGGGGGTATCAAAAAGGGCGAGGTTACCGACTACAAGGAAATTCGTGGCTATGTGCTGGCGCGCAGGCCCGCCATGCTGCACATGCAGGGGCTCTTGCCGATCGTGCGCACCACCGCATTCGACATGGTGAGCAATGGGCAGGACTTCAAATTGTGGATTCCCCCCAAGAACCGCTTTGTGATGGGGCGGAATGAGGTGCAGTCGACCAACACTTCCCAGCCTCTGGAGAATATCCGTCCGCAGAATATTTACGACGCGCTGCTGATTCGTCCGATCGTGCCGCCCGAGCGGGCGCTGGTGGAAAACAGCTACGAAATCCTGCACGATGCCAAGGGGCATCCCATTCTGCAGGAGGATTACGTACTGCTGGTGATCCGCATGGACGGCGACAATGATCCAGTGCTGTCGCGCAAGATTATTTTCAGCCGCACCGATCTGAAACCGCACCAGCAGGTCATCTACGACGATAAAGGCAACGTGAGCACGGACGCGCGCTACGCAAATTACAAGGACTTCGACGGAGTGAACTTTGCCTCGCGCATCGAGATTAAACGGCCGCAAGAAGAATACGACATCACGCTCAACATGCTGAAGCTCGAAATCAACAAGGCGTTGAAGGATGAGCAATTCACGCTGGAGCAGCCGGCGGGAGCGGACGTGGTGCATCTGGATGGACCGCAGTCGAGTTCGGTGAAGGTGCCGGCGGTGGATCGAGAGCGGTAGGGGCGTCGCTCAGGGCTGAAGCCCGCGTCTCCAAATTTGCGGCGAGCGGCACGGCTTGAAGCCGTGCCCTTCCCAAACCAGTCAATCTTGAGTAAGTCCTCTTGAACCAATCATGATGAACAAAATGGTGGTCGCCAATCTGGTGCACCGGCCGATCCGGTCGCTGATCAGCGTTGTGGCCATTGCGCTGGAAGTTACGCTGATCCTGCTGATCGTGGGCTTGTGCTACGGGCTGATGAACGATGCCAAGAACCGGAATGCCGGAATTGGAGCGGACGTAATCGTGCAGCCACCCGGGTCGTCGTTTCTCATGGGTATCGGCGGAGCGCCGGTGTCGGTAAAAGTCGCGGACGTCCTGCGGAGGATGCCGCACGTCAAAGTGGTTAGCCCTGTGGTCTGGCAGATCACTGCTAGCGGCGGACTGGAAGTGATTGACGGGATCGACCTTTCGAGCTTCGAAGCCCTAAGTGGGCCGTTTACTTATCTCCAGGGCGGACGCTTTCAGGGGCCGAACGACGTGCTGGTGGATGATTTTATTGCGCGGCAGCGGCACGTAAAAGTCGGCGACACGATGGATATCTTGAACCATCCGTTTCGGGTGTGCGGCGTCGTGGAGAACGGGCGCGGCGCGCGGAAATTTGTGCCCATGGCAACGATGCAGGACTTGATTGGGGCTCAGGACAAGGCGTCGGTGTTCTACTTGAAGCTCGACGACACCGCGAACGCCGAAGCCGTGGTCGCTGAGATAAAGAACCAGCAGGGGATGGAAACCTATTCGGTGCGGTCGATGGACGAATATCTAAGCATGATGACACCCAGTCACTTGCCGGGTTTTCGCCCGTTCATTGGCATCGTGATCGGGGTCAGCCTGATTATTGGTTTTTTGGTGATCTTCCAGGCTATGTACGCCGCCGTGATGGAGCGCACGCGGGAGATCGGGATTCTGAAATCGATTGGCGCGTCGAAGGGCTACATCGTGAACGTGATTTTGCGCGAGACGATTCTTCTGGCGCTGGCTGGGATTGCGGTTGGAATTGCGGTGAGCCTGTTGGCGCGCCTCGGAATTGAGCATCGCTGGCCGCTCGTGCATATCGACAAAAGCAATGAATGGATGCTGCGGGCAACGCTCATCGCGCTGGTGGGGGCGACTTTGGGAGCGCTGTATCCGGCGTACAAGGCGGCGCAAAAGGATCCGATTGACGCGCTGGCCTATGAGTAAGGCAGCTTTTAGCCATCCGCCATCAGAATCGAGCCAACGTAGGATTTGGGTCCTGCCTCATGCGGACATTCCCTTCTCTTCGTTACGCGAACCTCTAAAATTCTTCAACCACAGAGGACACAGGGTAGAGCCAGGGTCGCAGAGGGCGCTGAGAAACGCAGAGGAGTTCGGTGGATACGGGCGTAGGAGATTGCCCCAGTTAACTCAGCGTTGACAATCGGTTGCGGGGTCCGGTATCTTAGATGCTTGGTAGTTGTGTGGTTGCCCGCCTGATGGCCTGGCGTCCTCGCCGGGGAATCAACGAGCGGTCTTCTTATCGCAGTCTTTTCATTCTGGGAGATTTCCGATGTCAACCTATTTCCCCAAAGAGGGGGAAATTGTGCGCAAGTGGTTCGTCGTGGATGCGGATGGGCAGACGCTCGGGCGTTTGGCCTCGCAGGTGGCGCGCGTCCTCATGGGCAAAGAGAATCCGCAGTACACGCCGTTTCTCGATACCGGCGATCACGTGATTGTGATCAATGCGGAGAAAATCCGGACGACCGGTTTTAAGGCGGAGTCGAAGGTGTACCAGCATTACACCGGGTATCCGGGCGGATTGCGGACGGAAGAATACAAAAAGCGTTTGGTGCGCAAGCCGGAAGCGATCATTGAAGCGGCGGTGAAGCGCATGCTGCCGAAGAATAAATTGGCGGCGCACATGCTTTCGAAGCTGAACGTGTACAAGGGCGACAAGCATCCGCATCAGGCACAGAAGCCGCAGGATTTGAAGCTGGAAGTGCGCGAGTATAAGCCGCGGAAGGTTGCGGTTTCGTAGAGAGGTTGCTGGCAACGTCTCCGACGTAACAAGTTACATCTCTACGGTACGGGATCGGGATACGAGATCAGGAGCTTAGAGCGAAATGGCTGAATTGGTTCAATACTACGGAACGGGACGACGCAAGCGGGCGATTGCCCGCGTGTATTTGCGTCCGGGCAGCGGAGAGTTCAAGGTGAACGGGCGCGCGTTCGAGGAATATTTCGTGACTCCGGCGCAGCGGTCGGCGGCGAAGGCTCCGCTGGCGTCGACGGATTCGGCGGCTACGTTCAATGTGATCGCCAATGTGCTGGGCGGCGGGGTACGCGGGCAGGCTGACGCGGTGAAGCTCGGGATCGCCCGCGCTTTGATGGTGTTCAATGCCGAACTGCGCAAGAAGCTCAAGGCCGAAGGCATGGTCAGCCGCGATTCGCGCGGGAAAGAGCGCAAGAAGTACGGGCAGAAGGGCGCTCGCAAGCGGTTCCAGTTCTCGAAGCGGTAAGGGTTGATCTGTAGCTGTAGAGACGTTGCTGGCAACGTCTTTTGCCGGCGGAGGCAGTCCGGCATGAGGTGCGTAGAGACGTAGCCAGCTGCGTCTCTACCGGTGAGTTGTTCTTAGGTGTTCAATTCTTCCCGAGCCTCGCGGCTGCGGGGACGGGAATGGCAATCCGGAGCGGCTCGACTGCGCGAAGGATGCAGACTGAACGAGGAGGTTCATTGGCTACTATTACCATGAAGGAGCTGCTCGAAGCGGGAGTCCACTTCGGGCACCAGACCAAGCGCTGGAATCCTAAGATGAAGGAATACATCTTTGGAGAGCGCAACGGGATCTACATTATTGACCTGCAGAAGACGCTGAAGATGTTTAAGGAAGCGTCGAAGTTCGTGCAGGACCTGGCTTCCGACGGCCGCATTGTGCTGTTCGTGGGCACCAAGCGCCAGGCGCAGGACGCGATCTCTGAAGAAGCACAGCGCTGCGGGATGTTTTACATCAACCAGCGCTGGCTGGGGGGATTGCTCACCAACTGGGTTACGGTGCAGAAGTCGGTGAAGCGGCTGAAGGAACTCGATGAGATGGCGACCGATGGCCGCTACGAGTTGCTGCCCAAGAAAGAAGTCATCAAGCTGGAGCGCGAGCGCAAGCACTTGCAGGCCAACCTTGCGGGCATCAAGAATATGAGCCGGTTGCCGGACGCGATTTTTGTGATCGACTCGAACAAGGAGCAGATTGCGGTGCGCGAGGCGCGCAAGCTTGGGATTCCTGTGGTGGCGGTGGTCGATACGAATTGCGATCCCAGCGAAGTGGATTATGTGATTCCCGGCAACGACGACGCGCTGCGGGCGATCCGGCTGTTTACCTCGAAGATTTCGGAATCGATTGCCGAAGGCGCGCAGTTGATGACGGACAAGCAGGTTGCCGACATGCAGGCGGCCAGCGATGCGGCCCAGGCCGCGGAAACGGCGCGCGGCGAAGCCCGTGAGCGCGAAGCTGCCGCGGTGGATGCTGGCGAAGAAATCAGCATGGAAGAAGTGCTGGGTCAGGGAACGCACAAGAAGCCGGTGGTGGCGGAAGAAGCCGAACTGCCGAAGGCGGAGAGCCAGACGGTCTAAGAGCAGTTGCCGGTTGCCAGTTGCCAGAAAAACCGGGCTTTTGAAGTTCTGACCCGCGCGGGTCGTCTGGCGCGGGTCGAAGTTTATAGAGAGCAGTTTCCAGAAACCAATTTATGAGCACTACTATGGCGAATATTTCTGCGGCACAAGTGAAAGAGCTTCGGGAGAAGACCGGAGCTCCGATGATGGATTGCAAGCAAGCCCTGACCGAAGCCAAGGGCGACATGGAGCAGGCGGTTGTGGTGCTGCGCAAGAAGGGCGTTTCGGTGGCAGCCAAGAAGGCGACGCGCGCGACCAGCGAAGGCTCAGTGACCAGCTATATTCACGCGGGCGGCAAGATTGGTGTGCTGGTGGAAGTGAATTGCGAGAGCGATTTTGTGGCGCGCACTGAAGATTTCAAAGAACTGGTGCACGACATAGCCATGCACATTGCGGCCAGCGATCCGCGGTACGTTCGCAAAGAGGACGTCACGCCGGAAGCGTTCGCGCGCGAGAAGGAAATTTTTCTGGCGCAGGCTGTGGCTTCCGGCAAGCCGCCGAACATTGCGGAAAAGATGGTGGCGGGCAAAATGGAAAAGTTTTACGAAGAAGTCTGCCTGCTGGAGCAGCCCTTCATCAAAGACCAGACCATCTCCATCGCGCAACTGATCGCGGCGAAAATCGGCAAGCTGGGCGAGAACATCGCGGTGCGGCGCTTCGCGCGCTTCAAGGTGGGCGACGCGGGCGAGACCATCGCCGTCACGAAGCCGACAGAGCCGAAAGGCGAGTGATTCAGGGCGCCCATGGGCGCCCTTTTTTGTGCCGCGGACTACCGAATGACCAAGCCTGTCTTCAAACGTATCCTACTGAAACTCTCCGGTGAGGCGCTGGCCGCGGACCAGGGCTTTGGCGTGGATACGAAGCGTATCCACGAGATCGCCGCCGAGCTGGCGGATGTTCACAAGCTGGGCATCCAGATCGCGATTGTAGTGGGCGGTGGCAATTTTTTCCGCGGCGTTGCAGAGCAGGCCAAGGATATGGACCGCGTTTCCGCCGATCACATGGGCATGCTGGCGACGGTGATCAACGCGCTGGCGCTGCAGGACGCGCTGGAGAAGCAAAAGGTCTACACGCGGGTGCAGACTGCCATCGAGATGAACCAGGTAGCGGAGCCGTTCATCCGGCGGCGGGCGATTCGTCATCTGGAAAAAGGGCGGGTCGTAATTTTTGCCGGAGGAACCGGCAACCCTTACTTTTCGACCGACACGGCAGCCTCGCTGCGCGCCATGGAGATTAAAGCCGACGCGATTCTTAAAGCCACGAAAGTCGACGGCATTTACGACGCCGACCCCATGCTGGTGAAGGACGCGAAAAAGTTCGCCACCATCACTTATATGGAAGTCCTGCAGAAGGGACTGAAAGTGATGGACTCGACCGCCATCAGCCTGTGCAAGGACAATAACCTTCCCATCTTCATCTTCAGTCTGAACGAGCACGGAAATATTCGACGCGTCGTGACCGGAGAGAAGATCGGATCGATGGTTAGTGCGTAGGGTCAGTACGCAGGCTCAGCGCGCATAAAAACATTCGCCCCGGATCTTCTCCGACTCTCACGGATTTCAGGCGAATGATTTCTCCCTGGTGATCCCGGTAAATCCGTGGCATTTTTTCTATTGGTTTATAATGCAGCGTTTCGATGATTGACGTTTTACGGAGTTGACCCCATGGCCCCTGCCACAATGGCCGCGATCCCCGGCCTCAAAGAAACGTATGTACAGCTGAAGACCCGCATGGACAAAGCGGTGGAAGATTTCCGCAAAGCGATGGCGGCCACGCGGACCGGGCGCGCCTCGGTGCACATGCTGGACAGTGTGAGCGTGGACTACTACGGCTCCCAGATGCCGCTGAACCAGATCGCGCAGGTGCATGCGCCGGAGCCGCAGATGATTACGGTGCAGCCCTTTGATCAGTCGCAGGTGGGCGCGATCGAGAAGGCGATCCGATCTGCAGAACTGGGGCTCAATCCGATGAACGATGGCAAGCTGATCCGCGTCCCGGTGCCTGCACTCACGGCGGAGCGGCGTCAGGAGATGGTGAAACATTTGCACCGAGTGCTGGAAGAGCATCGCACCGCGGTGCGCAACATTCGGCGGGACGGCAATGATGCGATCAAGAAGGCGCTGAAAGATAAGAAGATCAGCGAGGATGAAGAGAAGCGCTCGCTCGATGAAATCCAGAAACTTACCGACGACGAAATCAAGAAGATGGAAGACATGAGCAAAGCCAAGGAAAAGGAAGTTCTGGAGTTGAAGTAAGAGTGCCCCATTAAAATCCCCGGTGGCAGCACAAGAACGAAGCCCCCGCGGCTAAAGCCAGAATTGCTTGCTGCGGCACGACGGAAGTCGTGCCCTTCCCCGAAACTTTGCCCTTCCCGAATTTACCTTGTGCGGGCCCGGTGGCAGACCCGCCGCAGGCGCAGTAGGTCTCGAAGCCAGCACTGAAGAATCGGGTGGCCACGCGGCCGCCCGAAGTTTTTTCTGCTGGAAACTCGCCGTCCCTTTTGCACTGCAGACGAAGCCCCAGAACCTCTCCCTGCAGATCTCACAGCACCTCTCACTGCACATCGGAAACCTTGCCGTCAAGCAACGTCACTTTCAGATCCTTGTAGACATAGATTTGCTTCCGGCCGAGGTTCACAATTTTCTCTGGCTTGCCCAGAGCCGCCAGCACCTGGTCGGTGCTCTGTCCGAGTTGGATGGTTTGAGGCTCGGCTTGCGCTTGCTGCTGGGTCGCGGGCTGGCCTCCCTGCGGTCCGGCTTGCGGTTGCGGTTCGCCCTGGTTCTGCTCGCGGTTCTGGTCGTCGTTCTGGCCACCGTTCTGGCCACCGTCCGGGCCACCGTCCGGGCCATCGCTGCTGATGGAGAACACCTGTCCGATGGTGTCTTCCACCGTCCCCGCGGTGGCAGTCTCGAGATAGCCCTTGGCGAACTGGAATACGACCCCGCCCTTCATGGAACTCCCGGAGCCGCCTCCGTCGCAGGAATCACAAGCCACCACTTCGAACGAAATCTTTCCCTTTTCCGGATTGACCTCGATCTTCAGGGGATAGACCTTGCTGCCGGGTTGGAAGTAGCTGGAAACATTCTTAAGCATGGCTGCGCAAAAGCCGACCGAGGGATGAAGTCTGTTGTCCTGGAATTTTGCCGAACACGTGGTCAACGCGGTCGACGGCACGCTCAGGACTCCGCCCTTTTGAACGGCGAGCACGGTGCCCGCTTCCACAACGGTCGCTCCGCCGAACCCCGATTTCATCTTCGCCGGCTTGTATTGCGCGTTTAGTTGCTCTTGCAGGGAAACCGGGGTTTGCGCGTTGGCTGCCAGCGCCTGAAGGAGGGTCGCCATGCTGACCAGCGCAACCAAGACGGCGGAGTGAAGGCTGAGGGCTCCTAGCGTTCCTCTTGGTCCGCCCCGCCGCGGCTCCGCCCTCCCGGCGGCATTCGCCTCAGCCGCTTTCGTGGATGTTTGTAGGCTGCCGTAAAGGTATTGGTGATTCATTTGATTGCCTCCAAGTGTGTTGATCTGCACGAACCAGCGGAACCCATGCCATGACCCGCTCACTCTCTAAACCGGATTCCTGGATTGAATCGGCTCATCCTCTGGGAAAAAAAGTTGTTCCGGGCTCGCGGCCGGAATGATCGGATTGGCCGGCACGAGAGGATTCCCTCCACCTGCGTCCCCCTGGAAAACCACCGTATAATTGAATGGCCCATGAAACAGGTTGTCCACGCCGCTTGCCCGCACGACTGCCCTGATGCTTGTGGGGTATTAATTACCGTCGAGGACGGGAAGGCCACGAAAATTCAGGGCGACCCGGAGCATCCGGTGACTCGCGGATTTTTGTGTGCCAAGGTGGCGAAGTATCTGGACCGGGTGTATTCGCCGGATCGGGTGCTTTATCCCATGCGGCGGATTGCACCGAAGGGGCCGGCTCAACACCGCGCGGGCGAGGCGCCCGCGGCTGCACGAGCGGATACGGCCGACACCTGGCGGCGCATTTCCTGGGACGAGGCGCTGGATGAGATCTGCGCGCGCTTTCGTGCGATCACCAACGAGTTTGGCAGCGAGGCGATTCTGCCTTATTCGTTTGGAGGGACGCTGGGCGCGGTGAATGGGGCGTCCATGGACCGGCGATTTTTTCATCGCCTGGGGGCGTCGCAGTTGGACCGGACGATTTGTTCGATGGCCGGGGAAGTCGGGCTGCAGACGGTGCTGGGAGTGAAGCTGGGCACCGAACCGGAGCAGTTTTCCTATTCGCGATACATCATTGCCTGGGCGGCGAATATTCACGGCAACAACGTCCACTTGTGGCCGTTCGTTGCGGAGGCGCGGCGCCAGGGCGCGAAACTGGTAGTGATCGATCCCTACCGCACGCGAACGGCGGCCTGCGCGGACTGGTATTTGCCCATCCACCCGGGCACGGATGCGGCGCTTGCCCTCGGCATGATGCACGTGATCATCGGTGAGAATCTGCACGACGCCGATTACGTTTCCCGATACACCGTAGGATTTGAAGAACTGCGCGAGAAGGTGAAGCAGTATCCGCCGGAGCGCGTGGCCCAATGGACAGGCATTGCGGCCGATGACATCCGCAAGCTGGCACGCGAATATGCCACCATCCGGCCGTCGGTGATTCGCCTGAATTACGGCGTGCAGCGTTCCGAAGGCGGAGGCATGGCGACGCGAGCCATCACGATGCTGCCCTGCATTACCGGCGGATGGAAAGAAGTTGGCGGCGGGTTGCAGCTCTCGACCAGCGGCTCGTTTGGCCTTAACGGCGCGGGGCTAAAACGTCCTGACTTGATGAATTCGGCTCTGGGGCGCGAGGCACGCACCATCAACATGGTGGAGTTGGGACGCGTGCTCAACATCGAGAACAATCCGCCGGTGAAGGCTCTGTTCGTTTACAACTCGAACCCGGCGGCGGTTTGTCCCAATCACAACGAGGTGATTCGCGGCTTGAAGCGGCCCGATCTGTTTAGCGTGGTGCACGAGCAGTTTTTCACCGACACTACCGACTACGCGGATATAGTTCTGCCGGCAACCACGTTTTTCGAACATCGCGACCTGACGACCGCCTACGGCACCTACTTCCTGCAGATCTCGAACCAGGCCATCGCGCCGCTGGGCGAATGCCGTCCTAATGTGGAAGTTTTCCGCGCGCTGGCCGAGCGCATGGGATTTCAAGAAGACTGCTTCCGCGAAACCGTGGACGAAATGATCGACCTCGCCCTGGATACTGAGAACCCCTGGCTGCAGGGAATTACCCGGGAACGGCTGGCGCGAGAGCCGTTCATTCGGCTGAACTTTGCGGAATCGACTTCGGCTGCCATCTCGGCATCGGCTGCGGGCTCCCGGCTTCGGACTTCGGGCGAACAAAGTTCAGCTGCCTACGAGCCGTTTCTCCCCTTCGCTCACGGAAACTTCCGCACGGCTTCCGGCAAGGCCGAACTTTATAGTGAGGCGTTGAAGGCGCAGGGGCTCGATCCGGTGGCTGAATTCAAGCCTCCGTCCGAGTCGCGGCATGGGGCGCACAAAAATGGATTCCCGCTCGAGCTGCTGGCCCGGAAGTCGGACAACTTCCTGAATTCCAGTTTTGCCAACGTTCCCTCCGTTGAGGCCATGGAAGAACCGGGCCTGCTCGCAATGGATCCCTCCGACGCCCAGGCGCGGGGAATCTCGAACGGTGATAAAGTAAGGGTCTTCAACCATCGGGGCGAGATCGTTCTAAAAGCCCGGGTCGATGGAGCCGTGCAGCCCGGAGTGGTCTCGGCTCGGCTCAACTGGGCAAAGCATACCCCAGGTTTCCAGAGCATCAATGCCCTGACTTCAGAAAAACTTGCCGACATGGGCAACTCGGCCACGTTTTATTCCGTCTTGGTTGAGGTAGAGTTATCCAGGCCATCCTCATAGAGCAACCGCGGGCTTGACCCGGGAAGTTGGACCTAAAGTTCGACCGATAAAGTCGGACCCATAAAGACAACAATAGAGTTGCGGCTTGGACGGTTGTCAGTGCGCTACCGTATAATGGCAGTTTTCCTACATCCCACGGTCTTGAGGTCGTAGCGATTCAGCTTCGCATTCATTCGGAGAGTTCTTTTGTGCCCAGAGAGGGGCGCACACGATGCGCCATCGCGGCGTCATCTCCTTCATTTCCACGGCCTTGGCGCGGTTTGACGATACGGCGGAGTGCGCGATGGACCCTGACGCTGGCGCTGCTGACCCTGCTCCTGTCGGCATCCTTGACCTGGGCGCAGACCGACGTGATCTCCGAGATCATTCCCCAGGGCAACCGCCGCATCCCCGCAGAAACCATTAAAGCTCGCATCTTTACCAAGCCCGGAGACATTTACGACGCCGCCAGCCTGGAGCGGGACTTCAACTCGCTTTGGAATACGGGATACTTCGAGGACATCAAGTTCCTGCGCGAGCAGACCCCCAAAGGCTGGCGCATCATCGTGCAGGTAAAGGAAAAGCCGACCATCCGCGAGATCATTTACGTGGGCAACAGCTCGGTTTCTCAAAGTGACATTCTCGACCGCTTCAAGCAGGACAAAGTCGGCCTCTCGGTCGAAAGTCAGTACGATCCCACGCGCATCAAGAAGGCGGAAGTGTCCATCAAGAATCTGCTCTCGGAGCACGGGCGGCAATTCTCCACGATCCGCACGGAAGTGCGCCAGATTCCTCCCGCCGCCGTTGGCCTCAGTTTTGTAATCAAAGAAGGCCCCAAGGTTAAAGTCGGCAAGATCAAGTTCGAAGGCGCCAAGAATGTGAAGCCGCGCATCCTGCGCGCGGCCATGAAGAACCTGAAGCCGATCGGCATTCCGCACTCCATTTTCCTCGAGAACATCTTCTCCAAAACTTACGATGCCACCAAGCTGGAAGAAGACACGGAGCGGGTGCGTGCCGAGTATCAGAATCGCGGCTATTTCAAGGTCATCGTCAACGAGCCAAAAACGCAAATGCACGATACCGGCCACAAAGGATTTCACATTCCTTTGCTGCAATCCGGGCCGGGCAAGGCGGTCGACTTGACGATGCCGATCGAGGAAGGCGACAAATACCGGCTGGGAAAAATCACGTTCAAGAACAACAAGGCCATTCCCAACGTGAATATCCTTCGCGCCCAGTTCCCCATCAAGGACGGCGATATTTTCAGCCGCGAAAAAATCGCCAAAGGCCTGGAAAACCTGCGCAAGGCTTACGGCACGGCCGGCTACATCAACTTCACGTCCATCCCGGGACAAACCTTTGACGACGAGAAGATGCTGATTTCTCTGGAGATTGACGTCGACGAAGGCAAGCAGTTCTTTGTCCGCCGCATCGAGTTCCAGGGCAACACCACCACGCGCGACAAGGTGATCCGACGCGAAATGGTGTTGGAAGAAGGCAGTGTCTACAGTTCGCGCCTGTGGGAACTCAGCCTGCAGCGCCTGAACCAGCTTTCCTACTTCGACCAGTTGAAGCCCGAAGACCCCAACATCACCGACAAGCGCCTGGACGAAAAGAACGGACTGGTCGACCTCACGCTGAAGGTGCATGAAAAAGGCAAGAACAGCATCGGCTTGAACGGAGGGGTCAGCGGATTGGAAGGCGCTTTCGTGGGCCTGAACTACGCCACCAACAACTTCCTGGGACTGGGCGAGACCGTGCAGATACAGGTCAGCCTCGGGAACCTGGCGCGCAGCGCACTGTTTGGCTTTACTCAGCCTTACATGTTTGACCGTCCGCTGCAGTTGGGCGTGAGCGTGTTCGCCAACAAGACCAGCTTCAACCAGGCCCGGCAAATCTCGATCTTCAGCGGCCAGAATCTGAACCTGTCCAACGCGGTTCTGCAGAACCTGCAGAACTATTCGCAATCCAGCGCGGGGCTCACCACGTCATTGAGCTATCCCTTGCACAGCCGTTCGTTCAAACGACTCGGCGTCACCTACTCGCTCGACCGCTCCACCCTTCTGGCTCTGAGCACAGCATCCAAGAGCTTGTTCGAGTTCATCGCCTTCCGGGGCATTTCCGGCCCCAATGCGCTGTCGGGAATCATCACCAGCAAGATCTTCCCTAACTTCTCGATCAATTCGCTCGACAGCGGCCTTTTCCCTCACAGCGGCCAACAGATGACCGTGGGCGCGGAAATCGCGGGCATCGGCGGCACGGTACGCTCGGTGCGTCCCATCATCCAATACACTCACTGGACGCCGGTGCAGAGACGCCGCAACACCATCGGTTTCCGCGTGCAGGGCTCGTTTATCAGCGGCTTCGGGGGACTGGTTCCACCGCCCTTCCAGCGTTTCTACATGGGCGGCGAGAACGATATTCGCGGCTTCGACACCCGCTCCGTCTCGCCGGTGGCTTTCCTGCCCAGCGCCAACTCGATCATTTTGCGAGACCGGGCGGGCGTGCCGCAACCCGCCAATCCCAACTATCCGTGCGTGCCCGGTAATGCAACCCTGGGCGTGCCCACGAACTGCTGGACGGTTCCGATTCCCGTGGACCAGATTGTCTTCCCCGGCGGCGATCTCAGCCTGGTCACCAATCTGGAGTACCGCATCACCATCGCGGGTCCGGTGGCGATTGCTCCCTTTGTCGATACCGGCATGGACCCCATCATCCGGCGCTCCCAGTTGCAGATTGCGGCGCAGCAGTACTCTGCCGTGATCAGCACGCCGTTCGGATGCCCTCAACTGGATGCCGGCTACAACTGCACGGGACAGGCGGTCCTGAACCCTTCGCCGTCGCGGGACTTGCAGGTCCTGGAATCGACCGTCTGGCGGCCCAGAATGTCCACCGGCCTCGAACTGCAGGTGTTCATGCCAGTGGTCAACGCGCCCTTCCGCTTCTACTGGGCCTATAACCCGGTGCGGCTCGATGATCAGGCCAACTCGCCCATTCCGATTACGCGCAGCATGTTCCCGCCGGGCGCGGCCGGGGACTACACCTACAGCCAGGCCAAGT
>Ga0210393_10001966_pt1 | contig 17082 bp, 13 predicted proteins | sample IncBWC27OmetaG_FD_160068 | JGI IMG/M metagenome (GOLD analysis project Ga0210393, IMG submission 160068) | Forest soil microbial communities from Barre Woods Harvard Forest LTER site, Petersham, Massachusetts, United States - Inc-BW-C-27-O ... | reverse complement strand
GTCGCCCTGGCCCTGGCCGCCGCTCGACGCGGCGCCTTCCCCGGCGGGCTGGCCCTGGCTGGCGGCACCCAGGCTTTGGTAGAGCTGCTGAAGCTCGCCAGTCATGGTGCGGAGCCGGTCGAGCGGCGCTTCGTCCCTGAGCGACTGCCGCGCCTGTGCGACCAGGTCGTCGGCACGCGCCCGCTCGTGCACCGGCACCGCGTCGCCGCGTTCCGCCAGCAGGTTCTCCACCTGGTAAGCGACGGTGTCGAGCGCATTGCGGGCGTCGGTGAGCTCGCGCACCCGGCGGTCCTCGTCGCGGTGCCGCTCGGCGTCCTCGACCATTCGCTCAACCTCGGAGGTCTCCAGGTTGGACGACTCGCTGATGGTGATCCGCTGCTCGGTGCCGGTGTCCTTGTCCCGCGCTGACACGTTCAGGATCCCGTTCGCGTCGATGTCGAAGGTGACTTCGACCTGTGGGGTGCCGCGCGGTGCCGGCCGGATGTTTTCCAGCCGGAAGCGGCCGAGCACGCGGTTGTCAGCAGCGCGCTCGCGTTCGCCCTGGAGCACCACGATGTCCACGGCGGACTGGTTGTCCTCGGCTGTGCTGAACACCTCCGTCCGGCGCGCGGGGATCGTGGTGTTGCGCTCGATGATCTTCGTCATCAGGCCGCCCAGGGTCTCGATGCCCAGCGACAGCGGCGTGACGTCCAGCAGCAGGACGTCCTTCACCTCGCCCTTCAGCACGGCAGCCTGGACGGCGGCGCCCAGCGCCACCACCTCGTCTGGGTTGACCGTCATGTTCGGGTCCTTGCCGCCGGTCAGGCGCCGGACCTGGCTCTGTACAGCCGGGATCCGCGTGGACCCGCCAACCAGGATGACCTCGTCCACATCGTTCTCGGTCAGCTTGGCGTCCGCTAGGGCTTGCCTGACCGGGCCGACGGTGCGCTCCACGAGGTCGGCGGTGATCTGATCGAACGTCGAGCGCATCAGGGTGGTGTTGAGGTGCTTCGGCCCGGAAGCGTCTGCGGTGATGAACGGCAGGCTGACGGTCGTTTGCGTGACTGACGACAGTTCGACCTTGGCCTTCTCGGCGGCCTCGAACAGTCGCTGCAGCGCTTGCGGGTCGGCCCGCAAATCGATCCCGTTGTCCCGCTGGAACTCGTCGGCCAGGTAATCGACGATTCGCCGATCGAAGTCATCGCCGCCGAGATGGGTATCTCCCGCGGTCGCTCGCACCTCGACGACGCCGTCCCCGATGTCCAGGATGCTGACGTCAAAAGTTCCGCCGCCAAGGTCGAACACCAGGACGGTCTCACTCTGCTTCTTGTCGAGGCCATAGGCGAGGGCGGCGGCTGTCGGCTCGTTGATGATCCGAAGCACTTCCAGCCCGGCGATGCGCCCGGCATCCTTAGTGGCCTGCCGCTGCGCGTCGTTGAAGTACGCCGGGACGGTGATGACCGCCTCGGTGACCTTCTCCCCCAGGAACTTGGCCGCGTCCTCGGCCAGTTTGCGCAGCACGAGCGCGGAGATCTCCTCCGGCGCATATTGCCGGCCATTGATGCTGAACCGGGCGGCGCCGTCGGGGCCGGATACAACGTCGTACGAGACCGCATTGATCTCGCTCTCCACCTCGTTGTACTTCCGCCCGATAAATCGCTTGGCCGAGTAGATGGTCCCCTTGGGGTTCAAGATCGCCTGACGCCTGGCGAGCTGCCCGACAAGACGTTCGCCCTGCGGAGTGAAGGCCACGACTGACGGAGTCGTCCGCGACCCCTCGGCGTTGGGAATGACCGTCGGCTTACCGTCTTCCGTCACCGAGATCACCGAGTTGGTCGTGCCGAGATCAATGCCCACTGCCCTTGCCATCGCTTGACCTCCTGCTCAGCTGTCGCTGGTGTGGTCTGGGCTACGCCACCACACTCCTGCCCACTAAGCCGCGTCCACATCCTCAAATCAGCTAGTACGCGAGCCATGCAGTATGCCGAGTTACATCGGCTCCAGTGCTGGCCGCTGGGCGGCTAGCCGGGCCAGCTCGACGCGGGAGGCGACCCCCCGCTTCCAGAAGACATGCCGAAGGTGAAACGCCACAATGTGGGTGCTCAGGAAGACCTGCTTGGCGTCAGCCGTCGCCTCCGCTCCGAACAACAGGAGCTGAAGATTCTCCTCCAGATCCCGGACATAGCCGGGCTCAGCAACACTGGCAGACATCGTGGCGGCCCCCCGATCCACGGTCCGATCTGCCCTCGTTGGCAACCGAGTGTAGCCACTCGTGCACGGCGACGGTTCGCCGGCCGGCCCGTTATGCGGATGACAGAGCCAGCGCGCCGCGGCTTGCTAAGAAGCGGGCAGTCGCAGTCGAAATGTCATAGCTAGAACCCCAGTACCACTGGGTGGCATCGGACCCGGCCACCAGGTGCGCGTACCCGGTGGGGTCGGCGATCCACCAGCGGATGTGGCTGCGCATGGCCGGTGGCAGCGTCGCGACGGCGGCCTGTACGGCCGACCACTCGGAGATCGAGGTGTAGATGATGGCCAGCGCCCCCGGGAAGGTGTTGAGTCGGCGCGACACCCAGCCTGGGGCGGCCGACGGAGTAGCGTTGCCCGGCTCGATGTCCAGCGCGTTGGCCGCCGGGTCGGTGGCGTTGACGTCGATCCACAGGACGGGCCCGCGGCCGGCTACGTCCGCGGCCGGGACTCCGCCCGGCCCGTCCGCATAGGTCGCGATCACGTGACCGGCCGGGAGCGCCGCGGGCAGGAGCGAGTCATAGATCAGGTACGTCTGCGAGGCAGATGCCGACTGTGCCCCGTTCCGCGCTGACTCGGTCGGATGCGCGGCGGGGGCGGTCGCGTGCCCGGCAGCAGGCGCCGCCGTCTGGGTAGTTGTTGCTGGCTGGCTGTCTTTGCTCGGGTCCGGACTCTTGCGCTGGGTGTCCCGACCGGCCGCGGGTGAGCTGCCATCGGGCGCGGGCGACCCCGCGACGGCGTGCCAAGAACCTACGCCGGACGGCCTGTCCGGCGGCCCTGCCGCAACCGCGACCCCGGCTGATGCGCCTGCCGCCACTGTGAGCGTGGCAGCGGCTACGACAAGCGTCAGCCGCGCGGGCCCGCGACGGTGGCGGTGGGCGCGGCGGAGCCGGTGCTGCGGCGGACGGCGATGAGAGGGCACGGGCAGCTCTGGTCGGGCGCCGGTGGCGCCGTGCGATGACCTAGGGCGCGGACGCGACGCGGATCAGGGCGACGCGCTGCCCCATGGGGGCGATGCTCACACGCCTAGGTACTGTCGGTAACTGCCAGTTGACGCCTGAAACCCATCAGTCGCACCCGAAACATCAGATTACGGTCTATGACGTACATCACACTGGTTTCGAGGCCGTACCACCCAGCCTCCGCCGGCGGTTCGGTCGGGGCATGCCTACCGGGGCTAGGCTGGGCTAATGGCTGAGGAGAACCGGCACGAGTCCGCCGATCTTGAGGATTACGAGGTCGAAGACGCTTCCGACACCCTGGACGGGCAGCCGGGCGATGATCCCCTTGACGCGGGCGTGATTCCGCCGCAGCACTGGACGTCCGCCATCCGCTACGGCACCACCGGCGCCGAGCAGGAGGATGGGGAATCCCTCGATCAGCTGCTGGCGGAGGAGGAGCCAGACAACAACGTCGACGAGGACGGCGAAAGCCCGGCGGACACCGCCGCGGACCCCGATGCCGGAGACGAAGACCTGGACGGGCTGCTGCTCGATGACGGCCCCGATCCGCGAGCCCGGCGGCTCGTGGCCGAAGACGAGGATTCAGACTCAGACCGCGATGCCGACGCGGACCTGGTAGCGCGCGACGCGGGCATCGATGGTGGCGCGTCGACCGCCGAGGAAGCCGCGATGCACGTCGTCGAGTCCGACGACTACGACATCAGGTCGGAGTGACCACGCCGGAGCATCCGGTGCCGCCGGAGGTAAGCGGCCAGTTACCTTAGCGGTTCCAGGAACGCGCTGCGCTGGTCGCTGAGCCAGTCATCGAGCGTGCGGGCGTCCTCGCCCGTCAGATCGGGCACGGTCGGTGTTATCGCGTACGCCGGCCGGCGGCGGTACGTCGAGCGTGGCCACCAGATGGTGCGGGGATCCCGGCAGGTCGGCGGCCTTGGCGGGCACTCGCACCATGGCGGTTTACTGTGCCGTCACCACCGGGGCCGCTATGCCGCTCATTCAAACGCACCCCGCCTCGCCGGGCGGCAGTGAGCCCCGGCCAGGGCGGGCCAGTGGCTGAGTGCCACCCTGGATCAATGTCCGCGCAGCCGCTGCCAGGACTACTGGCGAGCCTGGCGCCCGTGCTCGATCACTATGGCTACGTCGCCGTGGGCGGATTCATCACGCTCGAGGACTTCGGCATTCCCGTTCCGGGCGAGACGATCTTGATAGCGGCAGCGGTGTACGCGGGCGCGGGGCGGCTCAACATCTTCGTCGTGGCCCTGGTCGCGGTGGTCGCGGCGATTGTGGGCGACAACATCGGCTATGCCATCGGGTTCTTCGGGGGCCGCGCGCTCGTGCTGCGGTTCGGCAGGTACGTGGGACTCACCAGCGAGCGGCTGGACAAGGCCGAGGCCTTCTTTGCCCGTTACGGCGGCTTCGTGGTCGCTGGGGCCCGGTTCATCGAAGGTCTGCGTCAGGCCAACGGCATAGTCGCCGGGATCAGCCGGATGCCATGGCTGCGGTTCGTCGTCTTCAACGCGCTAGGCGCCGTCCTCTGGGTCTCGGTCTGGACGTCTGTCGGATACCTCGCAGGCGGCCACATCACCGTGATCTACAACGCAGTGACCCGCTACTCGCTGTACGTGCTGATTGGCCTGGTCGTCGCGGTGGCCGCCATCATCACCAGAGCCGTCATGCGTCGTCGGCGTGGACGACGAGGGCAACCACCGCCGGGGGCCGGCCCCGAGCATTAGGCCAGGCACCATGACGCTGGCAGCGGCCAGTTAGGCTGTCGACTGATGATCGTGGCGCCGGAGGTCAAACTCCTGTCTCAATTGACCTAATCTGGCGTGTAGCCTTCGCGGGTCGCCCTACGCTGAGCGAAGACGTGCAAGCCGGGCCAGCGCACACGAAGCGAGGGCAGCAGGAGCCCAAGACCGTGCGGCGCGGCGATACCCTGCCACGACATCAGGACCGCACGTCCGCTGACGGAGGTATGGCCGAGGTGACACGGGCATCCATCGACTCGGCCGACCCGCCCGGAGTGCCCGGACCGGCCGGAGTTCCTGGATCGGCTCGGCCGGCTGACGGGTCCGAAACGCACGGCACGATCGAGCTGCCGAATCCGAGCAGTCCTATCGAGCGGGTCATGAGCACCGTGATCCGCAAGCTGGCCTGGAGCCGGCTTGCTGATCCCAGGGTCGCAGTCTCGGTAGCCGGACTCGGGCTGTTGCTCGGAATCCTCGTCGGCGCTACGGCGCCGAACACCGCGACACTGCAGATCAGGCTGCCGCTGTCGCATCTCCTGCCATCGCTCAGCCACTACAACGCCCTCACCCTGACGATCCTGTACGCGGGCGACATCCTCGCCTGCCTCGGGCTGGCGGGCATGCTGTGGGCGCACAGCCAGGGCTGGCGCCCCAATGCGCGTCATTTGCTCCTGGTCAGCGCGGGCGTTGTGGCCGTCATGGTCTGCCTCACGCCTGTCGGGTCATCCGATACCGCTAGTTATGCGGCGTATGGCCGCATCTCGGCGCTCGGCAAGAATCCGTACCAGGTCAGCCCGCTCAAGGGCCTCGGGACCCACTCCGAGTACTACCAGGTCATCGGCGACGTCTGGAAGAAGACGGCGTCCGTCTACGGGCCAGTCGCCACCGCCGTGCAGAGATTCGCCGCCTCGATCGGCGGGGCGAACGCCATCACCACCATCTGGGTCCTGATGATCCTCAACGGCCTGGTGTTCATCGGCGTGGGCTGGCTGCTGCTGAAGACCTCCGATGATCCCGTCCGCGCGACGCTGCTGTGGACCGCGAACCCCGTTATCATCCAGCAGCTGGTCAGCGGCGGTCACCTGGACACGTTCCTGGCCGGGGCGGCGATCTGCGCGATCCAGGTCGCGCGGCGCTACCCGGGCCGGTGGGGCGACGTCCTGGCCGGCGTGCTGATCGGCCTCGGGTGCGGGATCAAGGCCAACTTCATCCTGGTGGCCGTCGGGCTCGCGTGGCCCATGCTCCGACGCCACGAGTGGCTTCGCCTCACGAGGATCGCGGCAGTGTCCATAGTGACGCTTGCCCTGCTCTACAGCCCTTACGGGTTTGCGGCGGTGAAGCCCTTGCTCGGCGGCACGAAGCTGGTCATCTTGCCGTCCCCGTGGCGGATCTTCCAGGCCATCGGCGAGGGTGTCGGCGTCAGCTCCACTGTCATGTCGATGATCATCACCGTGCTCTGGCCGATCGCGATGATCGTGGTCGCATGGCTGATCTATCAGCGGATCTCCTCAGACCAGCCGCGAGAGGTCGTGGCGCCCTTCGCCCTCACGTATGCCTGGATCCTGGTCGCCCCGTGGGTGTTCCCCTGGTACACCGCGCTCGCCTGGGTGGCGCTGACCCAGGTTCCTCGCAACCGGATGACCCGGTGGCTCACGATCGTCACGGTCCTGCTCGCCATCTGGCATTCCGGTGGCGGGCAAAACCTGGTCGGACCTGCAGGAGCAGCGTGACGTCCTCAGGTCAGTCACATTCGTGGGGGCGTCCGGGGGCACCGAATGCCCGCGCCGCGAGCAGCCTCGCCGCAGCCGCGGCGGTGGATCACCAGGCCGAGCACGTTTCACGCGCCGCGACGGCTAGTCTTCCAGCCCGCGGCTTGCGCGTCGTCCGCCAGCACTGGCTGGTCGCCGCGCTGCTCACGGCGGGCCTTGTCATGCGCCTGCTGGCCCAGTTCGCCTACCGCCCGGCGCTGTTCTACATCGACTCGGTGAAATACCTGTACAACGCTGGCGGGAACGACCCCGAGGGCTACAAGCTGCCGCTGCGGGCGATCCTGCTAGTCGCCAACTTCAATACGGTCGTCGCGATCCAGCATCTGCTGGGCGTTGCCATGGCCGTCGTCCTGTATGTGCTGCTGCAGCGGCGGGGCGTGTCGCGCTGGCTGGCCGCCCTCGCGGTCGCGCCCATCCTGCTCGATGGTTATCAGCTGCAGAACGAGCAGACGATCATGCCGGGCACCTGGTTCGAGGCCCTCATCGTCGCTGGCATCGCCATCTTGCTCTGGAAGCCGGCGATCAGCTGGCGACGGGTGGTGGCGGGCGGCATCGTCCTCGGCACGTCAGCCACGGTGGCCCAGGTGGGCGAGGCACTAATCCCCGCCGCGGCGATCTTCGTACTCGCGGCGGCTGGCGGCGGCTGGCGGCGTGCCATCGGCAAGACAGCGGCACTGTGCCTGGCGTGCGCGCTGCCCATCCTGGCCTACTGCACTGGCTCCCTCGTGCTCACCGGTGACTTCTTCCTGTCACATCAGGGCGTCACGTCGCTCTACGGCCGGACAGCGGCGGCGGTCGACTGCACCACTATTAAGCTGCCCGCCGACGAGCGCGGGCTCTGCCCGACGAAGGCTGAGCAGGCCAGGGGGAACGACTGGCTCGAGTTCGGCACGTATGCCCCGGTCCAGGGCTACTACCGGACGCTGCCGCGAGCTGAGGTCGACACCCTGGTGACGAACTTCGGCCACCGCGTACTGGCCCAGCAGCCGCTCCGGGTTCTCGATGCGTACGGGCGCGACGTGCTGAAGCTGTACGCGGTGGACCGCGTCACGGCGCCGGGCGACCCGCCCATCAGTCGCTGGCAGTTCGAGACCACGTTCCCGTACTTCTCGTCGCACGCGACGCCGTCGATCGTCAATGCTGCTGTCGGCCAGTTCGGCGGCGGCAAGCCAGCCGTGTGGCGGCCAGCAGCTGCGTTCTTGCACTCCTATCAGCTCGACGGCGGCTACACTCCGGGATCCGTGCTGGTGCTGTGCACGCTGACGGGGCTGGTCGGCTCAGTTGTCGTGCTGCGCAGGCGGGCCGCCGGACCGACGCGCCAGCTTGCCCTAGCCTGCCTGCTGTTCTTTGCTTCGGCCGTGTCGCTGCTGCTCATCTCCGATCTCTTCGTCTTCTCGTGGCGGTACCAGCTGCCTGCCCTGGTCACGCTCGTGCCCGCGGGCGCGCTCGGGATCAGCATCATCATCCGCTCGATCAGGACCCGGCGCAGTCCCGGCGCGATTCAGCCGGCGCCTGGAGAAGCTAGGTCAACATGATGGCTGCCGGACGCGCCGGGCACGGCCAGCTGCGGCCGTCGTGGGCGCCCGACCCCGCGCTTGCCGCCGCCCTGCTGGCGATCTCGCTGCCCGCGGTGCTGGCCGTAGCTGAGACCTTCACGAGAACCTCGTCGTCCATGCTCGACTTGCGCGTCTATCTGTGGGGCGGCGGCTTCGTCGTCCACGGGCAGAACCCGTACCAGCACATCTTCCGGCACTTCCTGTTCTTCACCTACACCCCGTTCGCGGCGGCCGTATTCGCGATCCTGGTGCCACTCAACCTGATGGTCACGAGGTGGCTCATCACGGCGGCAAGCGTCGCGTCGCTCGTCGCCGTCGTGTGGCTGACCTGGGGCAGTCTCGGGCAGCCGCGCTCGCAAGGACGTGTCGGCTGGACGCTTGGGGCAACGGCGGTCGTTATCTGGATCGAGCCCGTGCGGCAGACGCTGTCCTACGGTCAGGTCAACCTGCTGCTGATGCTCCTGATCGTGGCGGACCTCTGCCTGCCGGACACCCGCTGGTGGAAAGGCATCGGCGTCGGCATAGCGGCGGGCTTCAAGCTCACGCCGCTGATTTTCATCCCCTACCTGATCCTGACCCGGCGGTTCCGGGCTGCGGCAGTCGCTGCGGCGACCTTCGCCGTCACTGGTCTCGGGTCTGCCTTGCTCATGCCCGGGGCCTCACATGATTACTGGCTCAACGGCCTGTTCCTCACTCCTAATCGCATCGGGAACGTCCGCTTCATCGGGAATCAGTCGCTGTACGGAGCAATTGCGCGGCTGGCGGGTAGCACAACTGCGGCGCGGCCCTACCAGCTCGCAGCCGTGGCGGTCGTCGGGACAGCGGGGCTCCTGCTCGCGGCCTGGGCGTCCCGCCGCGGCCAGGAGATGGTCGGCATCCTGACCTGCGCGCTCACTGGCCTGCTCGTGTCGCCGATCTCCTGGTCGCACCACTGGGTCTGGGTCGCGCCGATGATGGTCGTGCTGGCGCACCTCGCGACGAGCCCGCTCGCGCTGCCTGCGGCCCGGCGCTGGCGGCTTGCCTGCTGGCTGGGTGTCGCTACCGTGGCGGCCGTGTTCTCTGGCGTGCTCTGGCTCGAGCCGGCCTCGGCCGTGCAGGGCGAGGTCATGACCGGTCTTCAGCAGCTCCTCGGCGACATCTACGTGCTGGCCGGGCTGGCGGGCCTGGGCGTGATCGCCGCCGCGCTCGCGTACGCGCGACGCAGGGACCGGCGCCCGTCAGCCACGGTTGCGGTGGCTGCCAGTGAGCAGCCGCTCGCACAGCCGGGCTGATTGAATGAACGGCATGCGTCCGGTCTTCACCAAGCCCGCCAAGCTCGCTTCTGGTGATCGGGTGGCCGTGTTGTCGCCCTCTTTCGCCGCGCCGGGCATGTTCCCGGCCGTGCACGACCTTGCGATGAGTCGGCTTCGTGCAGAGTTCGGCCTGGAGCCGGTGGAGTACCCGACGACCCGCCAGCTGGGCGCGTCGCCGCAGGACCGGGCCGCTGACCTGATGGCCGCGTTTACGGATCCGGGGATCCGGGCCATCCTCGCCAGCATTGGCGGCGACGACCAGATCACCGTCCTGCCCTTCCTCGACCCGGCCGTCGTGGCCGCTAATCCCAAGCCCTTCGCTGGATACAGCGACAACACCAACCTCCTCAACTGGCTGTGGAACCTAGGCGTCGCGAGCTACCACGGCGGCTCCACGATGGTCCACCTCGGCCGCGGTGGCGGCTTGCACCCGGTTTCTGCGGAGTCGCTGCGCGCCGCGCTGCTGACCGGTGGCGACATCGAGCTGCGTCCGCTGGCGGACTTCAGCGAAGACGAGCTGGACTGGGACGACCCGGCGTCCCTGGACCAGCCACCACCCACGCAGCCGAGCCCGGGCTGGAGCTGGCACCAGCCCGGCCAGGTCGTCAGCGCTCCGACGTGGGGCGGGAACCTGGAGATCTTGCACTGGAACCTGGCGGCGAGCCGGTGGATCCGGCCGCCCGATGACTACGCCGGCTGCGTGCTCCTGCTGGAGACATCGGAAGAAATGCCGCCAGCCGAGGAGACCTTCCGGATGCTGCGCAACTTCGGGGAGCGTGGGCTGCTCGGCCAGTTCCCCGCGATCGTGGTCGGCACCGCCAAGGCCAGCAGCCTGCACGAGCACCGGACGGCTGAGCAGCGAGAACGCTACCGCGCCGATCAGCAGGCGGCTATTCTGCGCGCCCTCGGCAGCTACAACCGCGACGCCATGGTCGTCTTCAACGTCGACCTCGGGCACACCGACCCGCAGTGGGTGCTGCCCTACGGCGGAATGCTGACTGTCGATGGGCCAGGCCGGCGCATCGTCGCCCACTACTAGCGTGGGCGCACACTTCGGGTCCTAGCGGAGGATGGGTGCGTGATCGGTGATCGGTGGGGTGTGAGCGACAGCGATGCCTTGCGGCCCTATCCGTGCGACGAATTCGTTGCGTCGCCCACCCTGCAGGCGTGGCGCGGCGTGCGCGTCGAGGCGCCTGCCGAAACGGTCTGGGCGTGGGTGGCACAGGTGCGGCTCGCGCCGTACTCCTACGACTGCATCGACAACCTGCGCCGGCGGTCACCTCGAGAACTTGCCGGTCTTCCCGAGCCACGCGTGGGAGAGCGGTTCACCACCGCTGCCGGGCGTGAACTAGGCCGAATCGTCTCGGTTGACCGGGGTGTGCAGCTGACAGGCACCATCATGGGAGCGGTGATGTCCTACGTCCTGGTGCCTGAGGATGACCGGACGACCCGCCTCCTGCTCAAGGTCGTCATGCACACTGCCCGCTGGAAGGCACCCGCGCTATCGGTCGGCGACCTGATCATGGCCCGACGGCAACTGCTGAACCTCAAGCAACTAGCCGAGCGTCATGACAGAGCCTGAGCTTGAGACGGCACTGATCGTCGAAGTCCCAGCTGCCGAGCCCGTGGTGGGCCAGTTCCGGGCGCAGTTCGATGGCAACGCGCCGCTGGGCATTCCGGCCCACATCACGATCCTCGCCCCGTTTATGCCAGCGAGCAGGATCGATGCTGGCACGCTGGCTGACCTTGAGAATCTGGCTAGCCGCACCAAGGCGTTCGACTTCCTGCTCGACCACACGGCCTGGTTCGGAACCAGCGTGCTCTGGGTCGGTCCGCGAGATCCGCGCCCGGTCCGGGAACTTACTGAGCGCGTCTTTGCCACTTTCCCCGAGTTCACGCCATTTCAGGGACAGTTCGACGAGGTAGTCCCGCACCTGACGGTCGGCTATGACCACGACCTCGACGAGATGCTGCATGCTGAGCAGGTCATAGGCGCGAATCTGCCCATCCCGGCTCGCGCTGTCGCGGTCACGCTCATGACCGAGCTCGCACCCAGTGGCCAGTGGTCTACGTTCGCGACCTTCTCGTTTCGATAACTGCACGGTCCGCCAGGGAGGCGCCAGTGGGTCAGTCCGGTGCGCGGGCAGGCGGCGACGCGCTGCGTCGTGGTGGCTTGGTCGAGCGTCCCGTCCAGCTCTACCGCGACGAGTGGGGAATACCGCACGTCCGCGCAGAGTCAGCGCACGACGCCTTTGTTGCCCAGGGTTACGTGCACGCCATGGACCGCTTCTGGCAGATGGATGCGAGCCGGAAGCAGATGGAAGGCCGATGGGCCGAATGGGTCGGTGCCGCCGGGCTGCCCGCGGACAGGCTCGCCCGGCGCCTGCGCGCCGGTGCCGCGTCCATCCGCGATTATCAGGCGCTCGGGGCCGATGCCCGGGCGATGGTGGACGCATACACGGTCGGCGTCAACGCGTATCTGCAGACTCATCCGGCCCCCGTCGAGTATCACCTGGTGGAGAGTGCACCCGAGCCGTGGCAGGGCTGGCACTGCATAGCCGCCATGCGGCAGCGCGGATACCTGATGGGCTCGTTGTGGCACAAGCTCTGGCGAGCTGGCGCGGTCGGGATCGTCAGCGCCGAGAACCTGGTCAAGCTGCGCTACGACGACGGCGGGTCCGATCGCCTGTGCATTCCGCCCGGCACCGACGCCGCCCGGTGGATGGCGAGCCTCGCGGACCTTCGAGAGCCGATCCGCGCGCTCAGCTTGCTGGCTGCGCGTGCCGATGTCGACGGCGGGAGCAACAACTGGGCGCTGGCACCGAGCCGGACCACTACGGGCAGGCCGATACTGGCGGGCGACCCGCATCGCGCATTCGAGCTGCCAGGAATGTACGCGCAAATGCATCTGCGCTGCGAGGAGTTCGACGCGATCGGCTTCACCGTTCCCGGCGTACCGTGCTTCCCGCACTTCGGCCACAACGCGCAGGTGGCCTGGGGGGTCACGCACGCATACGCCGACCTGCACGACCTGTACGTCGAGCAGTTCGACACTGGCGATCCGTCTCGCTACCAGCATCGAGGCGAATGGCTGCGGGCGGAGACGACGACTGAGGACATCAAGGTTCGCGGCGGTGCCTCGGCTCCGGTTGAGATCGTCGCGACCATCCACGGCCCGGTCGTCGCCGGAGATCCGGCCCGTGGCGCCGCGGTGACGCTGAAGTCGGTCCAGTTCTTTGACCTCGACCGGTCGTTTGACTGCCTCCTGCCCATGCTTCGGGCGGATTCGGTGGATTCGCTGTTCCAGGCCGTACGGGGCTGGGGGCTCATCGACCACAACCTGGTGGCCGCGGATACTGACGGCCATATCGGCCACCTCGTGCGGGCGGTGATCCCGCGTCGGTCCGCCGTCAACGGGTGGCTGCCCGTGCCCGGCTGGACGGGTGAGTACGAGTGGGACGGCATGGTCGCTCCCGAGCAGATGCCGCGCGCCGACGATCCGGCCCGCGGGTATCTCGTGACCGCCAACAACAGGGTCGTGACCGCTATCCCGGAGACGGGTGAGTATTTCTGCACCGACGCGCATCCGCCGTATCGGGCCAGGCGAATCGAGCAGCTCATCGCCGGGCTCGCGGCCGCGTCGCCGGCGGACATGGCGACGATCCATCGCGACGACGTCAGCGAGCCTGCGCGCCTGTTCCGCACGGCGCTGGCTGACGTCACGCCCGCGAGTGACGCTGCTCGTTCCATCCGGGACATTGTCGTCGGCTGGGACGGCCGGATGTCGCCAGACTCGGCGGCAGCCGGCTGCTATACGCGGCTGCGGTGGGCGCTGGCCGGCCTCGTCGGCAGCCGGTCCGGACTCGCCGCAGCCGGGAGCGCGATGCAGCTGCCGGGCGGCGTCTCACCCGTCAGCCACCTGTGGTGGGTACTGCCGGCCCTGCTGCGATCGGATGACCTGTCGCTGACCGGCGGCAGCACGTGGGGCGAGCTGCTGGCTGAGGCACTGGAAACGGTCGCTAGCTCACCCCGGGATGTGCCGTGGCAGCAGCTGCACACGGCCGCGCTCACGCATCCGCTGACGCCCGTGCTGCCGGACGCGCCGGCTTCCCTCAGCCCCGCCGGTGCGGGGGTCGGCGGCGACAACGACACCGTCTGGGCGACCGGATGCCGGGCGGAGTCCGGCACGGCGGCGGTCTACGGCGCCGTCGCACGCTACGTGTTCGATGTCGGAAACTGGGACGACTGCACGTGGATCGTCGTCGGCGGCGCATCCGGAGATCCCGCCAGTCCGCACTACGCAGATCAGCATGACGCGTGGTCCAGGTGCGAGCTCATCCCGATGCGCTACGACTGGGACGCGATCTCCGCCGCCAGCCCGCAGCTGACGCTGCAGCCAGACGGCAGCGTGTTCGGCGCGCCGCCGCAGTAGCGGCCTGCCGAGCAATGCCCCCTTGCGGCCGTTGCACGCAGCCCTACCGTCGCGGGCCCGGCGGGGCGCATAGTTGATCCTGGAGGATGCCATGCGGGTCCAGGTCAGCGCCGAAGCGGGCGAGTTTGTCCGCGGCCGGGGTGGCCGGCTGTGGGTCTGGGCGGCACAACCGCGGATGTGCTGCGCCGGCGCGGCGGCCTACATGCACGCGGCGATCGAGCACCCGGCCGGGCTGTCCGGCTTCCGCGCCCTACCCGCGGCTCCGGCCGACCTGGAGATATGGTTCCGCGCTCCAGCGGGCCGGCTTCCCGAGGTGCTGGAGATCGGCGTGCGGGGCCGGCGCCGCCCCCGCATTGAGGCCTACTGGGATGGCTGCCTGTTCGCGCTGTGACCGGCGAGCGGACCGCGCGCTCTACCCGGCCGTGCACCCGCATCCCCCTGCTCCGCCCGACGAGCCGTACTGAATCGGGACGTGGATCACCTGCGCCTTAGTCCAGTCGCTGGCACCTGGGACGAGCTGCCAGACGGTCAGGGTGGCAGCAGCGACAGCCAGGGCTTCAGGCTCGCCGCTGGCCACGGGCGCCAGGGTCGCAGTCCCCGGCGGCAGCGCCGGCAGTGCCTGCCATTGGGTGCCCGATCCGCTGACGACGTCGGCTCGGCCGCCAGCCATGACGGCCACTGCGCCAGCGTTCCCGAAGGACGCCGAGTCCATGGTGGCGGCGCGCAGCGGGAGGGCCGGCGACAATGTCCAATGGCCCCCGTTGTCCGCTGACCAGCCGGCCAGCAGGCTGACATCATGCCCGCTGCCTGCCGCGAGCAGCGTTACGAGCTGGCCCCCCACCCGGGTGAGCCGCAGTACAGCAACGTCCTGGTCGGCGAAGGCCGCTGGTATCTGCGGTCCAGCTTGCTGCCAGGTCCCGCCGATGGACGCGAAGATGCCTGCCGTGCCTGGCTTGGAGCACGCCCCTGCCAGCAGCGGCACCCCCGACGGGGTGTATCCGGCGGCGGTGAAGGCGCTCAGCCCGCAGCTCCGGCCGGCCGTCGTGGCGGCGATGGTCTGCGGTGTGGCGAGGGTCTTCCAGCTCGCCGATCCGCCGGCCGTCTGTTCCGCGGTGCCGTCGGTAAGCAGGGCCATCATCGTGCCGCTGGCCGACGGCGTGGCTAGCGCATCCGGGGTGCTGGCCAGGGGCGCATCGAGCGGGCTGAGCGCCGACCAGGCCTGCCCGCCGTCACCGGTCTGGATGAGCGGGGTATAAGTGAGGTCCTGGCTTGGCCGGAACGCCGTCACCAGGAACTGGCTCCCACCCGCGACGACCAGGCCGCCGTTGTCCGCGGTGCCGGGCGGGGTAGCGAGCATCCAGGTGCTGCTTCCCGCGGGACGGCTGAACAGCTGCCAGAAGTTGTTGTACTGGCTGGCGGCCCCGCCCATCACGACAGTCGCCCACGTGCCGCCCGCAGTCGCCACGGAGGTGTTGAGCGATGCCGCGGTCATGGAGACCGGTGCCGCGGAGCCGCGCGAATGCGGCGACGTGCTGCCGCAGCCGACGGCGAGGACGGCCGTGGCCAGCATGGCTGTGGCGGCGGTGATCAGGCGGGAGGTGCTCATGACCTTCCCAGCAGCTGGCGGGCGGCGTCGGTCAGTTCGGCGGCGAACGATGACTTGGTGGCCTGCGTTCCGGGTCCGGGGTCGAAGTTCAGCTCCTGGCGGACGTGGCCGTTCTGGTCGATGACGAATGCGTAGTCGCCGTGCCCGATCATGGACCCGGCGGGGAGGATTTCGACGGGCAGGCCGTAAGCGTGCCAGACCTGCTGGAGCTGAGTGCTGGTGCCAGTCAGGTAGAGCCAGTTCCTGATCGTGTTCAGGCCTTCCTGGCGATCGAACGCCTGCAGGTAGCCGACCTGGGTGTCGAGGGGGTTGTAGTTGACCGCGACCAGTTCGACATGGCTCGTGTCAGCAGCGAGTAGCTGGCCGGCCTGCCGGAATTCCTGCCCCATCAGCGGGCAGTCACTGGTGCACACCGGATCGAGGAACCCCAGCAGCACCACCTTGCCGCGCAGGCTCGCCAGGGTTACGGCACGGCCGTTCTGGTCGGTGAGGCTGAAGTCGGATGCCTGGTAGTTCAGCGGCGCGCTGTCCCCATCGATCGCCTGGGCGAGGATGGTGTCCGCGACGGGGTTTGCCTGGGCGGCCGCCATCGGCGCGGCGCCCAGGAGGATCACGCCGATCGCGCCGATGGCCGCGACGGAGCCGATGCCGGTCGAGGCCAGCGTCCGCGGCGTCGCAGCGACTCTGATCCGGTCCCGCCAGCTCGCCTCTGCGCGGGCGGTGACTGCGGGCTCGACCGCCGCTGCCTGGTCGGGCGCCGGCGCCGATGCGAGCGCCAGGTAGCCGCCGACCGCGAGCAAGGCGAACGGCAGCATGCTGTTGGGATCGGTGCCAAGGCCGCCGAAGAAGCCGAAGTCCTCGACCAGGACCCAGTCGGCCACGGACAGCACAACGAACCCGGCGAGGACCGGGCCGATCAGCCGCCGTCGGCCGCTGAGGAACACGGCGCCGGCGACGGCGAGGGCAGCCACTGCGAACAGGTTGACCGCGAACCCGTGCGCCTCATCGAAGTTCGTGAACGCGGTGATCCACGCGGACAGCATGTGCGGCTGCGGCGTAGGTGCCATCGCCGAGGTCATGCCGGCCAGAGTGCCGGGCTGTCCATGCGCCGTGCCCTGCCAGAAGCCGCGACCTGGCCAGGCCTGCAGGACCGCCATGCCCAGCAGGAAAAGCCCCAGGCCGCCGAGGACTGTCCGGCCAAGCCGCCGGTCCTGCCAGGCGCGAGCCGGCAGCGCGATCAGCGCGCCGGCGACCGCGTAGACGAGCGCCGCACCGGGGGCGCCGAACAGCCACGTCAGGCCGGGAGCGAAGATCCCGCCGAAGGATTCGCCGAACACCCAGACCACCAGGCCCCAGCCGACGCTGACGAGCCCGGCAAGCTGGGACAGCGGCCCGCAGGCTGCGACGAGTAGCCAGATGCCGATGCCGACCTGGATCCATACCGCGGCTGCGCCGGCCTGCATCGGATGAAACGACCACGCTGTGCCGGCCCAG
>Ga0210393_10001965_pt1 | contig 17082 bp, 17 predicted proteins | sample IncBWC27OmetaG_FD_160068 | JGI IMG/M metagenome (GOLD analysis project Ga0210393, IMG submission 160068) | Forest soil microbial communities from Barre Woods Harvard Forest LTER site, Petersham, Massachusetts, United States - Inc-BW-C-27-O ... | reverse complement strand
TCTTTTTTTTGGGAGGCGTCGGGTCCTGCGCATGCGCAGCGCAAACGCACATCACAAGCGCAGCAGCGCAAATAAGACCGCGCCCTGCGCGCAAGACACGATCACTCAATTTCGTCTCGTTAAAAGTCATCGATCTAAAACCAATCGCTCCGATACGCCACCCACCAACTCAACACGCCAATTGGGATCTGAGCAGCGAGCGCCCACCACAAAGGAAGCGCCAGGTCGGTAGTCAATCCGAGCACCGCAAACAGCGCCCAGAAAATCTTCCTTTGCATTGGGATATCTTAGCGCGGCCGGGCGAGCTCCGCGAACCTAGGCCGACTCCGGCGAGCGGCGCCATTCGCGCGCATCAACTTCAGTCTCAGTCACGTTGAGTCTCAGTCGCGCGGCTTGTTTTTCGAAATCATCGCTTCCAGCAGCCACTTCCGCAACACATCCGCAAAATACGGCTTCATCTCGCGAAATGACACGCCCATCCCAAGATTCGGCTGCGAGTACGCCACGCTCGCCTTCGTCTCGAAAAATTTTGCCTCGGCAAAAAACTTCACAAAGATCGGGCTGCCCGTATCGAACGGTTTGCCCATCTGCAAGTAGCATCCTTGCGGACCGATCTCCGTCACGCGCGCCGGCATTTTCTGCTCCGACCCTTCCAGCGAAACTTCCGCCTCTGCCGTAAACGGAAAGCGCATCCCACGCCGGCGTTCCGGTGCCGGTGGCGTTGCTGGAATCGTCTCAGCCATTTCCGTTCCCCGCCTTCGGCGCGCTCGCTGCGCTCGCAACGCCCGCCGCACTCGAAACCGCCGCCTCAAACGGCGGATAACAATCGTAATTTCGCTGGCTTACGATCTTCCCGTCACGAAACGTCAAGAACATCGCGACATAAGCTTTCATTTCGTGCCCCGCGGGCAAATCCATCGCGGGCACCGCCATCGCAAGCACGCCCGTCCACTCCAGCTCCACCGCGACTTCATCCCCGTTTTCGACGACGCGCCGCACTTCGTACCGCTGCGAACTCAGCAACTTCTGCGCCTGGCCATACGCCGCCTGCAAATCCGGGCGCCTGCGCACGCGCCCGTGCGGCACAATGCGATTCGGAAATTCGTGGAATTCGATGTCGTTGGAGTAGAACCGGGATACGTTTTCCGGCGGTCCCATTGATTCGACCGCGCGCAAATATTCGCGCGCCAGTTCCACATTGGCTGAGCCCATGCGAGTCCTCGCGATTCCGCGCATGCCCGCGAATGCGCCGGAGATTACCTAAATTGTCTTGAGCAGCCGACCTTGAATTGGACCGAAACTACAGGAAAATCGTTGACGCCATATTACAACGCCACATCCGCCGCGACCAACACCCACGCGACAAAACGACATCGCAATGACGCGCAATTGACAAGGCCACGACGCCTTTCATTTGACGAGAAATACCCGGCGTTCCGACGAAACAAACACGAAATCCACATGCTGGTACAAAGGTACCGTTGCCCGCTGGCCGCACCCCCTTAGAATCACGGGCCGTCGCTCGCCCCGTCCCCTATGTGTGAAGAGTTAAAGGCCCTCAAGTGCGAAGCCGGCGCTGTCCTCCGCCGGCTGCGTCTTATCCGACGCTCTCGCGATCTATCCTTTTACGAAGACGCCGAACTCACGCGCCTCAAGCACGCGAGCATCAACGCCGTCGTCAAACATCTTCTGGTCGGCCACGACGGCCGGCCGTGCCCCTCCGGCGAGCGCCCCATCGTCAGCGTCGCCGTCAAGGCCAGAGCCGCCGGCGCCGGCCGCTAGGAGCCTCATTTGTATTTTGCCTCTCTCGGAAAGGTTGTAATCCTGAGGCGACCGCAAGGCGCCGAAAGATCTCAGCTGCAGCGCCGTCATCTGGCCCTCTAAATAGATTCAAAACGTCTTTGTAGGCGCCGCGCTTCAACGCGCCTAATCCACTACTTCGCCTGCAACTCCAACGGCTCCGGCAGCGTGACCGGCGCAGTCATCAATTCCCCAATCGTCAACTCCTGCCCGTGCGCCAAATATTTCTCCAGCACGCCATCTTTCAACCACGCCGTCCCCCAGGCGTCCTGCACCGCGATCAACGTATATTTCCCCGGCAAAATCCCGCCAACCATAAACGAGCCGTCCAGATCGGTCTGATCCCATCGAATCCGCTCCGGGTGCGTCCGCGGATCCATGCCCTTCGGCACCAGCGCCACCATCGCTCCTCCCGCCGTCTTCCCATCCTTCCGATGCACCACGCCTTCCACCGACACGATCGCCGCCATCACTGTCGCATCAATCTCCATCGTCGCGCCTTCGCCCACCGCGATGTCATGCCCTTCCATTTCTTTCCCTTCGATCACCATCTTCCCAATCGTGTATTGCGGTGGCTGCGAAGTATGCGTCAGCACCGCATAACGCCCGGCCGGCACTCGCTCAAAAATTGCTTCCGCGATGCCCTTCATCTCCGCATAGGCAACCGTGCGTCTGTGCTCATCGCGCAGAGAAAAACTGAGATCGTTCCGCAGCTCTTCTCCGCGCACGGTTTTCACCCTCAATTTCACCGTGCTCGTCCCCTCCGACGCTTTCGGCTCGAGGGTTTGTCCGTCCTGCGTGATCTCGACTTGCCCCGTCTGCCGCAGCATCCCTCCCTCAGAACCCGGCGAAGACATTAGGTATCGACCCGGCGTCAACCCGCTGATCACCATTTCACCCGCCACACCACTCGGCGCCATCTCCGCTACCACATCCTCCGGAGTGTCCATTTCCATCTTCCGCAGCATCGGCGGCCGAAAAAAATGCTGGCCGCCGGGATCTTCCTGCATCTTCACAATAACCGTCAGTGCCGGCACCGGATTCAGATGTAAATCCGCAGTGAGGTGCTCACCCTTGGTCACCACCAGAGGTGTCGCTCCCTCCTGCCCCGTCGCACCGTTGTAATACGTCCTCCCATACGTCACATCTAAGTCAGGCGCGATCGTATCCGTGCGCGTCCGCGCGCCGTTCTGGCTCTCCCACACCGGACGCACCGCGTACCACGGCTTCGCCGCCACCGAAACAAAGTATTCCGCCGGACCCAAATCCCGGAACTCATACTGCCCTTCGTCATCGGTCGTCGCAAACATGCGCGGCAAGATGCGATCTTCCCCCAGCCGATCCCGGCGCATCGACAATCTCACTCTCGCGTCTCGTAGCGGCTCGCCCGCCTCATCAATCACTTTCCCCGCGATCATCCCCAACGGAATCACCCGCAGCACCAGATTCTCGGTCTCCAGTCCGCCTCCCGTCACGATCGCCGTCGAAAATCCCTCGTGGCCCTGATACGCACTGATCATGAAATTTCGCCGCGCGCCCTCCAGCGTAAATTTCCCCGCCGGCACACCGCGAAACTCGAATTTCCCGTCCGCTCCCGTAACCACCGACTCCGCCTTCCGTCGGTCCTTCACCTCCGCCAACGAAACCCGCGTCCTCCCCAACGGCGCGCCATCCGCATCGTTCACAACAATCCCAGCGACGCGGTACGTCTGCGCAAACGTCGATCCACCGCTGCAAGCCAACAAGATCGCAAGCACCAACAGACAGCACAAGACGGGTTTTGGGTGCCGCACCGTCCCGATTTTGGAGGGTGCGGGTTTAGACGCAACCCTGCCGGCACCATCACGACAAGCGCGATTCATCCCGGTCTCACTCCGCATTCAGCGACACCCGAATCTTCTCTTTCTGCCCCGCCAAAACCGTCACCATCTGCGCTTCATACTTCCGCATTACATCTTCATCCGCATACTCCAAATCATTCTTCGGCCGCTCGAACGCCAGGACTCGATATGTTCCCGGCGCCAACTGCGTGGCCTGAAAGTCCCCATTCGGTTGAGCCACCAACAGACTCATTCCGCGTGCGGACCCCACCGGCACGACGTACACAAATCCCGCTGGCGGATACCCGTCTCCCGTGCCGCGTTTCGCAAGCTCGACGATCGAACCATCGATCTCCGCACCATCGTTCCGCAGCGTCACTTCGATCGGAGGCATGGAAGTCCCCCCGCCAACCACCAACGTCGATTCCAGCAAATCCTTATCACCGCATCGAATCGCCGCGACGTATCCCCCCGGCATCTGCGTCGTCACTCGGTACTCGCCCGCCGGCACGCCCGAAATCACAAGTCCTTCCGCACTCGGATCGCTGGACTGTAGCGCCGTGTACCCTCGTCCGGTATTGAACTCCTCCGCCGGCACAAGCTGCAGCATAACGGGCAGATTACTTACGCCTCTCGGCCCGGCGTTGATCGTCATTGAATAGTGCGATGCCGCCGACTCATCCAGTTCCTTGATCACCCGCACATCGATATTCGTTCCGCCAAGCAACGTCACCATTCCAGTCGCCGGCCCGCCGTGTACCGACAGATTGACCAGCCCCGTCGGCCCACTATTGTCCTGCGTCGAAGCCCTCACCAGATAGTTGCCGTCCGGCAGCATCCCGGCAATCGATCCGTCACGAAAGTTATAGCCCAACGAGAAACCCGGCCCCGGATGCCCATCTCTCTCGACGTCGACATCAAGCTGTCCTTTTGAGCCACCGACGACGCCGATGTGTACGGCATAGTAGCGGCGCTCCTGCGGCGTTAACGTCGCCTGAAATGTCTCTCCTGCCGTCAGGTGAATCGCCGCACCGCCGGCGAAATCCGCCGCACTCGGATAGTAGTCCGGCGGATAACCCCATCCCTCTTGTGCCCGCGGGTCACTCGTCACCGGATCGCGATCCGGGAGCTCCGCCGAATACAACTTGTAAATCCCCGCTTCGAGATTCGCGAAGCGAAACTCCCCGTCCGATCTCGCTTCCGCCGTGCCCGCGCTGTTCCATCGCACCCGCCCGTCCTGCAGTACCTGTCGGAGCAACTCCAGCGTGATCCCGGCTGCTGCCTCGCCATCCGCCAGCATTACGTGACCCACTACCTTTGCTTCCGGCGTTAATGCGATCGTCACTTCCTCCTGATCCCGCGCCACAGCCACGGCGCTGCCCCAACTCGTTTGCGGCGTCAGGTATCCCACGCGCACCGCCGTCAAAAAATCCGGACGATCCACCATCGACTGACCTTGCCCCTGCTGCCCCTGCCCTTGCTGAACTTGTCCCTGTTGACTGGACGTCGGCCCTCGCGGCCCATCGCCCTGCGAAACGGATAGCCCACCCGCTCCGTCGCTCGACGCTGCGAACCAAGCGCCCGGACTGCCAGCCGCACCACCATTGCCCGGACCACTCTTCTTCTCCTTGAACCTCATCTCAAACTGCCCGCGATCGTTCGTCATCGTCGCGAAGCGCCCGTCCGTCGACTTCACCAGCGCCCGCCCCACCGGCTGATGCGTCACCGAATTCACCACCACGCCGCGCAACACTGTCTTCTCGTTCGCAGTCTCACTCTGTTGCTGCTGCGCAAACATAGCTCCGCTCATCGTCGCAAAACACACCGCAGCAAAACACACCACGAGACAAGCTGTCTTGAACTGTCGTGGAATCGAACCGAGCCGTACCACCAAGCCGTTCTCCGTCAGGTAATCGAGCCCTTCTGCCCTACTGAATTCCCGGATTATGCCATGTTTTAGACGTACCCACCCTGCAACTCTTCCGATTCCCCCTCTCGCCCTGCGAGTTGCCCGCGTTGCACACCGCTGGCGCGATTTCGCCCCAACCACTAGCGCCGCCGCCACCCAGACTTGTCATCCTGAGCGAAGTCGAGCGACGCATTTTCTTCGCGTTCGCTGCCTGCGAACGCGTCGCTCGCGCAGCGAAGGATCTCAGCCTTCACCCCTCCACAACCGTATCCGCCATCGTTCTCATCTCCGCCAAACCTCCCACGTTACCCATTGGCCAACCAATCCCACACAACCACGCGCTCCAACCGCAAAAAACGCGCATATTACCCTCAGGTTGGGAGGGGAACCCACTCGATGATGACGAACGCCCGCCAGTTCGTGTATCAGTTCGACGATCAGAACGAGCCCGAAGAAATCGTGATCGACATGCGTGGTGAGCAGGAAATCCCGTCCAAGGGCTGCATCATCACCCGCTTCGGCCGCCAGTGGAAAGTCATCTGTACCGCCACCAAAGCCAGTTCCTCCGACGACGGCCCAATACCCGTCCACTTCGTCGCCCTAACCCCCATCAGCGGCCCCCTCGACCACCGCGCCGCCGACCTCTCCCAAAAACCAAACTAGCTCCGCCTGTCCCATCGAAAATCTACGCGAGTGACGTCGAACAGCAACCCGCTGAACCCGGCCAAGCCCCAGCCACGGCTGCACCAACATGAAGCAGCGACGGCGATGTGCCTCGGCACAAAGTGATAACCTCAGTCGCGTTTAGGGGGCTTCGATGAAGAGAGTTGCTGACGTCATATCCGGTTACGAGTACGGCGATCGCCAAACGCCAACTTCGTCCATCACTCTTGAGGAACTCGCAGCTCTAAAAGTATCGGCGGGCTTCACCGATGAAGACGCCCGCTTTCTCCACATGGCCGGCGACGTCTTGGAAGATCAGACCGAAGCAATCGTAAAGCACTGGCGCAGCGGAATCATCGCAAGCATTCCAAATCTAGCAAGGCACTCGCGAAGTCCGGCGAACGAGCCCCTCCCCGACTACCTGGCGAAAAGTAATCTCCGCTTTCGCCAGTGGATTCTCGACACTTGTTTTCGACCCTACGATCAGGACTGGTTGAACTATCAGCAGGAGATCGCGTTGCGACACACCACAGTGAAGAAGAATGTCACCGATCGTGTCCAATCGACGGATCACGTTCCCTATCGCGACATCGTCGCTTTCGTCGCCGTGCTCAACGAAACCATTCGCCCCTACCTCGCAGGCCAAGGTCATTCAGAAGAAATCGTAAGCAGGATGCATCAGGCTTGGCAAAGGTCAGTGCAGATTCAGATCGCTATTTGGGCGAAGATTTACACCGAGCTGAAGCCGAGTCAGTGGTAGCGCCATTCCTGTTCGTGTATCAGTTCGACGATCAGAACAAACCGAAGAAATCGTGATCGACGTGCGTGGCAAGCAGGAAATCCCGTCCAAGGGCTGAGCGACTGAGTGCGCACGGAAGCCTTCACGATAGGCACCCGCCACTGGTCCGGTACGCGACTTACCGGGAGTTGGGCTTCCCCGTTCGAAACCTGTGATGGCTATTAATTCCTTTTCTAGATCAGCGACGGCTGCGGAAGGTGTTTTTTTTCGCATCAGGACCGAGTGAAGTTCTCGGATATATTCCGCGCTCAAGTCTTCATATTTTGCGCCAGCCTCAACTGACGGACGTACTACCAAACGTGCTCCTGGCGGTTCAGCGCCATCGCGTTCGGCGAATTTCGCAAACGTTTCAGGCAGCTCGAAAAGCTCTAGCCCCGGAGGCAGCGCCAAATGCGCCTCATCGCGCCTCTGTTGAGCGTCACGATGAGCTAAGAATCGAACAAGCTCTAAAGCCTCGCGAAAGTGAGTCGAAGCGCGAGCTATGCCAAGACCGTTTCCTCCAAGCGTCGCTGCTCGACCCGCCCTCCCGCCGGGCATCGACGTCACTCCAAATTCATCGACAGTAACGAAGTGCGATCCCGAAAAAGGCCAACCAGGTGAGACCATGCTGTAGTCGCTCTGCCAACTGCGCAGAAACATTGCGTTTCCAGAACCCCAGAGATTTTGAGCATCCCACTTCCTGTAGGCCACGACGCTTGGAGGTGAAATGGAGCCTATCCAGCGTTCCGCGCGCTGCCAGGCTCTTATCGTCTGAGGATTATTCACACTGATTGTCTTATCGCGCTCGACGATTCGACCTCCTCCCTCGCTGATTTGCCATTCCAACCCGCTGCAAGTCAGATCCTCATCCGTGCCGCCTTGCCACACATAACCCCAAAAGTTTCGATTGCCATGGGCACGCTCACCGTTTTGAATGCGTGCTGCCATCGCTTCGAGTTCGTCCCAGGTTCTGGGCGGGGCGCGATAGCCATATCGACGGAGAAGGTCCGGCCGGTAGAACAAAACACCAACGTAAGCGTGATGCGGTATCGCCACCGTTTTTCCGTCCACGGTGTAGCTATCGACGACCGCAGCGTCCTGGGACGAAATCTCTTCAGAAAGATAAGGTCTTAGGTCAACGAGATACTGATTCAAAATAGCCGGCCAGATTACGTCAATGCTCACGACGTCCGGACCCGAAGCGCCACTCTGCAACAAGTTTTTCCACTCAATCAGTTGACTCTGGGAATCATCCGGGCGAGGCAGGTGCCGGATTCGAATCCCGGTTTGCCTTGTGAAATCATCCAGGGCCTTGGCTAAGTCGGGAGGCGCGTCGGGAGCATCCCACTCGATGTCGAGATAGGTCAGCGTTACTGGTTTGGGCGAAGGTCCGGCGCAACCTATCGTCATGCAGACCAGTAAGAGCCCGAAGGCGTAGCGAGGCTTTATCGGCATTTAGGGAGAGGACGGGTCACTATTCGGCCCGCGATTATTGCTCAAGTCAGCAGCCCCTAACAACTGCTGAGAAATCGGGGACAGACGGGACGTTTCCTAGTTTTTCAGCTGCGTCGGGCGTCGCCTGAATTCCTTAGGGTTTTTTAGAGTGAGGGCGCGGTCCGCACGAACTCAGCTACTCGTGGCGCAGTGCGACCATCGGATCGACTCGCGTGGCGCGGCGGGCGGGGATGTGGCATGCGACCAGGGCGACAGCGGCCAAAAGCAGGCCAACAGTGGTAAAGGTAAGCGCATCGGTCTGACTGACGCCGAAGAGTTGCGCCTTAAGGAAGCGTGTGGATGCCAGAGCGAGCGCGGTGCCCACGACAAGGCCTGCAAGTGTGAGCCGGAATCCCTGGCCAAGAACGAGACTGTAAATGCCTCGCTTCTCCGCGCCGAGCGCCACGCGGATGCCGATTTCCCGCGTGCGTTGGCGAGTGGTGTACGCCACGACGCCGTAGATGCCGACGGCGGCGAGCAGCATGGCAAGAAGACCGAACGAGCTGGCGAACGTAGCCGCGACGCGTCCAACAAGCGAGCCGAGTTGCATGGTGACGGAAAGCGGATTCACATTGAACAGCGGCAACTCCGGATTGAGCTGATGCATGGTGTCTTCCACAGAAGAGGCGATGGTAAGCGGATCGCCGGTTGCGCGGATGTGAATGGTGGTTTCCTTCGCCGAGCGAAACGCCTGATAAATCGGCAAATAGATGACAGGCTCGGTCGGGGCAGTGAGTGAGCGGTATTTGGCGTTGCGTGCGATCCCCACAACGGTGAAGCGAGCACCGTTGTCTGTCACCTGCTTGCCAATTGCGTTTTCACCCGGCCAATAGCGATCGACAAAAGCTTGGTTGACGACGGCGACGAATTGCGAATCTGGCATATCCGCTTCGGTGAATTCACGGCCTGAAATCAACGACGTGCGGAGAGTGCGAAAGTAATTCGGCCCGACGATCGCCCGGCTGATCTCCATCCACTCGTGCGGTTGCGGCACGTAGCCTTGGATCTCCAGATAGTCGGAGTGGATGCTGAAGCTCAGTGGTGAAAAATCAGCCAAGGTCACGGATTCGACGCCGGGAAGCGCCGAGAGCCTAGCGAGCACCTGACGGTTGAACGCCGTACCCGTCTCGAGCGTGTAGCCGGCCGGCGAGAGATCATAAGAGGCAAGCAGCATATGACTTGCTTCGAATCCCGGGTCCGTTTGCTGTGCTTTCAGAAGGCTGCGGGTGAAGAGTCCCGCGCACACCAGCAGAACGAGCGAGAGTGAGATCTGCGCGACCACCAGGCCACTCAAGAGACGAGACTTGTGGACGTTAAGCGAGACGCTGGTCGCTTCCTCTTTGAGAACATCTTGCACCGGCAGGCTCGAAGACCGCAGGGCCGGAAGAATACCAAAGACGATCGCAGCGAGAATGGAAACCGCAATCGTCCCGAAAAGCACGCGCTGATCGATGTGCGCGTCGTTTGTCAGCGGAAGATTGCTGGGCGGAAAGAAAGCGACGAGGCTGCGAGAAGTCCACATTGCAATCGCAATGGCGGCAGTACCGCCGAGCAGACCCAGGAGCAGGCTCTCGATTAAAAACTGGCGGATGATCTGTGTGGTGGAAGCGCCCATCCCGATTCGGATGGCAATCTCGCGGCGGCGTCCGACCGAACGCACCAGCAGGAGGCTGGCAACGTTGGCGCAGGCCAGCAGGAGTAGAACACCGGCGAGCCCCAGCAACATCGGAAGAATTTTGTAAAGAAAGCCGTTGAGGCCGAAGCGAGATCGCCACAGGGGGTCGAGAGAAATCTCGTTTGAACGATCCCGGTGATCCTCCGGGAATCGCTCGACGATTTCTTGCATCAGCGTGTTGAGCTCGGCTTCGGCCTGCCCCTTGGTGGCACCCGCGCGAAGCTTTCCAAGCGCGTTCAGCCAGACACTGCCGCGATAGTCGATACGGTTTCCACCCCAAACGTCGCGATCCATCGGGAGAGGAATCCACAACTCGGCGCGGAGGCCGGTTGCGCAGCCGGTGAAATCCCGTGGCGCTACCCCGATAACGGTGTAGGGATGGCGATTGATCTGAATCGTTTTGCCGACGATTTGCGGATCTCCCGCGAAATGGTTTTGCCAGACGGCATAACCGATAACGATCACTGCAGCCCCGGCGTGCGGCGTTCCTTCCTCCGGAAGGAATGTGCGGCCGAGAATCGGGCGGACGCCGAGAACATCAAAATAACTGGCGGTGGTTAGAGCCCCGAAAATGCGCTCCGGCTTCGCGACGCCGGTGAGAGCCATGTAGTCGTTGTGATAGCCGAGAATTCCGGAAAAAGTTTGAGTTTGCTCGGTGAGTTCACGAAGGTCAGGATAAGAAAATGGCGGCGTTGCATAACCGTCGCGATCGCCACGGTCGATGGCGACAAGGTCGCTCGTGCGAGCGGCTCCGGGAACCGGGTTCAGCAAGGTAGCGCTGATCCAACTGAGCACGGTGGTATTGGCGGCGATGCCGAGCGCCAGCGTAAGGATGACGATGGCGGCAAAGCCGGGAGATTTGCGCAGTGAGCGGACGGAGAAGCGAAAGTCGCGCCAAATATCTTCGACGAAAGACTCCCACGTAGCAGAGCGAACTTCTTCGCGCGCTATTTCGACGGTGCCTGACTCCAGCCGAACCGCACGTAGCGCTTCTTCGCGGCTCAGACCGCGCTTCATCTTTTCCTGAACGGCCATCTCGGCAAAGGCAGCAATCTCCTCGGACAGCTCCTGTTCGACCTTTTGCTTTCGGAAGAGCGACCGGAGCCCGCGCGCTATGTTTCGGATCGACGCCATTTGTGTTCCTTACGAAGAGTTCCTTATGAAGCCTCGAGGATTCTGGCGACGGCCGCTATCTGCCGGCTCCATTCGCGGGTTTCGTCGTTGAGTCTCTTTCGCCCTTTTTGGGTGAGCGAGTAATACTTCGCACGGCGGTTGTTTTCGGTGGGTTGCCATTCGGCGTCGATCAAGGCGTCGCGTTCAAGGCGCTGAACGGCGAGAAAGAGCGAGCCGGCATTCGGTTTAAAAACGCCGCTGCTGATCTGCTCGATGCGGATGGAGATGCCATAGCCGTGCATGGGTTCCAAGGCGAGCGTTTTGAGAATGAGCATGTCCAGCGTGCCCTGGATCAGATCGCTTGTCTTTTCCGGCATTCCGACAGTTCCTCCGCTTCCTCTTGGCCGACAGGAGGAGAATACTCCTCTCCTACCGGATGTCAAGAGGAGAAGACTTAACTTCATCTGGCAGGAAATTCACCGTTACTGGCGTTGACCAGGCGTCTGGAGATCTGTCCGGTGTATTGTGCAAGATTCAGCAAATGCTCACATCGGGAAAGGTCAGCGAGAAGTAGGTGTAAACTACGCGGCAAATTGTATGGAAACAACCACGCATCCAGACGACTGGAAACGCGCTGAATCTCTCCTGACGGCGGAAAGACAAACTCTCGAGATGATCGCTGCCGGGGCTCGCCTTGCGGATGTCCTTGAGAGTTTGTGCAATGCGATTGACGCTCAATCTCAAGACGTAATGTCGTCGGTGTTGCTGATGGACCCTGATGGGAAACGGTTGTGGCCGGCAGCCGGACAACGGGTCCCCAAGGAATGGAACTCGGCGATCACTCCGCTGCCAATCGGACCGCGCATGGGCTCGTGCGGTACAGCCGCATTCCGAAAGGAGCGAGTCATTAATTCTGACATTGCCAGCGATCCTTTGTGGTCAGGAAGTCCAGCCGCGGAGTACCGAGAGATCGCCTTGCGCAACGGTGTTCGAGCAACTTGGTCCCAGCCCGTCATTTCGAAACGCGACGAACTGCTTGGCACCTTTGCCATGTACTATGCCGAGCCCAGAATTCCCAGCGCCAGCGATCTGCAATTGATCGAAGGGGCCGGCCACATCGCTCTCATCGCAACCGAAGCAGAACGATCCCGAACCGCCTTAAAAGATGCGTTCGACGAAATCAAGAAGTCGAAAGCCCAACTGGAAACACTCCTCAATACGATACCCACCGTCGCCTGGCGAGGCGAACCGGACGGCAGCATCAATTATTTCAACCAACGATGGCTCGAATACACCGGCCTTTCGCCAGAGGAGTCGCATGGATGGGGATGGACAGCCATCATCCACCCCGAGGATAAGCAACGGGCGTTGGACAAGTGGCGGTCCGAGGTCCTCCCTTCGAGAAAGGCGGCAGAAATTGTTGCGCGCCTGCGTCGCTTCGACGGCGAATACCGTTGGTTTATCGTCCGCGTCGAACCGTTCTTCGATGAATCTGGGAATGTCACCCATTGGTATGGAGCGGAAACCGACATTGATGACCTGAACCAGGCGCAAGTGAAGCTCCGGCAGGACGAATTGGAACTTCGACGGATGACGGATGCCATTCCCCAGGCCATTGTCGTGCAGCGACCAGACGGCACACCGATCTACGCGAACCGAGTCATGCTTGAATACACCGGCCTTACGCTCGAAGACCTCCAGGCGGAAGGTTTCCGCGAGCGGGTATTCCATCCGCACGATATGGAACGGGTGCGGGACGAGCGCAAAAAAGCACTCGCGCTCGGAGAACCATTCGAAATCGAACAACGCGCCCGACGAAACGACGGGCATTATCGCTGGCTCCTGATCCAATACAACCCTCTACGAGATGACAGCGGGCATGTCATTCGCTGGTATGCGACTGGTACCGATATCGAGGACCGCAAACAAGCGGAAGAAAAAATGCGGAACGAGAATCTCGCATTGCGCGAGGTAATCGCCGATTCGTCGATGGTCGACGAAATCGTCGGGTCTTCCGAGTCACTTCGCCGCGTGTTGTCACAGGTAGCGAAAGTGGCGCGAACCGATTCCACTGTTCTCATATTGGGGGAAACTGGAACGGGCAAAGAACTCATCGCGAATGCGATCCATAAGGCATCAAACCGCTCCTCCCGTGCGTTTATTCGGGTGAACTGCGCGGCGATTCCCTCTTCGCTGATCGCTTCCGAACTGTTCGGACACGAAAAAGGCGCCTTCACTGGTGCTTTGCAAAGACGCTTGGGGAGGTTCGAAGCTGCCGCGGGCGGTACGATTTTCCTGGACGAGATCGGTGATCTGCCCGGGGAGACTCAGCTTGCGCTGTTGCGAGTGCTCCAGGAGAGAGAATTTGAACGGATCGGCAGCAACCAACCAATCTCCGTGGATGTGCGCGTAGTGACCGCCACGCACCGGGACTTGCAAGCAGCCGTCTCAGCCGGCACGTTTCGTGCGGATCTATTTTATCGACTGAATGTCTTCCCCATAGAAATTCCACCTCTTCGGGACCGCGTGGATGACATTCCGATGCTGGTTGAATACCTGATTGAACGCTACGCGAAGAAAGCCGGGAAAAGGTTCAGACATATTAAGAAGAAAACCTTGGAACTTTTCCAACGTTACGATTGGCCCGGCAATATTCGAGAGCTCCAGAACGTCGTTGAGCGAGCGGTGATTCTGTCCGATGGAGAAGAGTTCGCGGTTGACGAGAGCTGGTTGAGACCCGATTCGATCCGGCCCTCCGACCCGACAGACTCATCCCCGAGCACGTTGGCCGAGAGCCAGCGCGCGCTTGCCCAGCGTGAGCGAGAAATGATCGAAACTGCCTTGGCAGCATGCAACGGGCGAGTCTCGGGGCCGCTCGGCGCGGCTGCGAGACTCGCAATGCCGCGACAGACGCTCGATTCAAAAATCAAAGCTTTGCAGATCAACAAACACCGTTTCAAGACGCCTTAGAACCCCTCTCACACCTAGCACCAGTTTTATCGACCACACTATCGGATTGACGTAGTGCCCGGCTTGCTCTCGCAAGCCTCGACCTTCTTTGTCGTTTGCAAGTGTTAGCGACTGATCTCTCTCGAATTTTTTGCGCAAGCATCACTCCTACGCCCTCGTTGCAATGCTGAAACGTCAGCAATTTCTGCAACTCCGGCACAACTGCCGGTGCAATCCCTCAGGAATTGCGCGAATTCTGCTGAAAATTCCAGGTTTCGAAAATGGCGCAAGTCTTGCAATAGCAGACGTGCCAGGCGCGTGGGATGAAGTGAACAATGACTCTGATGATCGAAAGGCTGCTCGACGGAAAGCAAACTACGATTCGGCTTTTTGGCCGATTGGGCTCGGAACATCTTGGAGCGCTGAAGTCGTTGATTGAAGACAGCACTCCGGTAGTCGCGCTTGACCTCGATGAGACTACGCACGTGGACGTCGACGCGGTCAATTTCCTGCGAAGGTGTCAGGCGGCGGGAATAGAACTCAGACATTGTTCGCCATTCATACGCGAATGGATGGATCGAGAACAGAACAGAGAAGGATGACGGTCTTGGCAATTTCAGAAAAAACACAAGGAGACAACATGAATACAGGAGAGGCAGTTATGGCACCAACGAATCGTAGGTTCAAACCAATTCCCACACGAAAGCCCAGGCTTTCGCGCTACATCAACTACTGCGCCCTCGCATGCGCAATTCTCGCGATGGCGTTGTATTTCTCTTCGGGAAGTCGCGCCGCCGCGCAAAGCAATGAATCCCACGGTGTCAGGAACGTTATTCTCGTTCACGGCGCCTGGGCTGATGGGTCGAGCTGGTCAAAAGTAATCCCACTGCTCGAAGCAAAGGGCTTCAAGGTGACCGCGGTACAACTTCCCCTCACTTCACTGGCGGATGACGTCGCAACGCTCAAGCGGGCCTTCGCGCTGGAAGATGGTCCTTTCCTGCTAGTGGGTCATTCCTACGGTGGCTCCGTCATCACGGAAGCCGGAAATGATCCTAAGGTCGCGGGCCTGGTTTACGTTGCCGCTTTCGCACCCGATGCCGGAGTATCGACGCTCGATCAAATCAAGGCGAACCCAACTCCCCTTGGCATGGAGCTCAGGCCGGACCCCTCCGGCAACTTCATCAAGTTATCCGGTAAGGGAGTTTTTGAAGACCTGGCTCCGGATTTGCCGGAAGCGGAGCGAAAGGTTCTGTTTGCAGCGCAAGGCCCGACGGCGGGCGCGGCATTTGGAACACCAATAAGCGCGCCGGCATGGAGAAATAAGCCAACGTGGTTTGTGATTGCCAGCGAGGATCGCGTCATTTCACCGAAGCTCGAAGAAGCTGAGGCACAAGAAATAAAGGCGAAATCCATCACGATTTCTTCCAGCCACGTCGTTTTGCTCTCGCACCCCGTCCAAGTCGCGGGTTTCATCGAGGGAGCAGCACACGAATCAGGCACGAACTGAACGAATCTCGAAAAGCGACGGGCCGCTCTGCTGGCGCTCACACCAGCATCGGCCCGTCCCTGATCGAGAAGATCCAAAGAAATTGGAGAGATCGAGAGTATGGCCACACGTGAGATCAGCATTCAGCGGTTCAGCTTGACCAGTTCGAAACCATTCCGGGAGATCGTTGCAGCGATCGACGCACAAATCGGGCATCCCGATATGAAAGCGTTTCAGCAGGCGATCAATGCGGCGAAAAACACCGAGGATTTGGAGAAGGTTGTTCAAGGCGCTATCGGACCTGCCGGCTTCATGGAATTCGCGCGCTTCGACCAAGGCGAGATCTTGCGCAAAGAGCAAGGAACAAGGGCACGTCCGGTTCTGCGCATGGTGATTGGAAATCCGCTCATCATGAAAGAGATGGTCAAGCTCACGCCCGATGCGGGATCCTATGCGCCCGTCACTATTCTCATCGACGAGCGCGAGGACGGCATACATCTCTCGTACGACAGAATGGGCTCCTTCCTTGCTCCCTACGGAAGTCAGGAATCTCTCAACGTTGCGCAGGACCTCGACGCAAAGGTCGAAGCATTGCTGAAAACTGCAGCCAGCTGATCTGTACGTCGGTGGCCAACCTTCGTCATTGATGAAACTGCCTGCGGTGGTGGCGGACGCGAGCCTACAGGAGAGACGAAGTCCCCGTCCGAAGGGCGGAACACTCACTACCGGAAGACGTCGCCTCTCCTCTTTCCCATCGAATTCCCACTTCGATACAAAACCGGCTACTCCAGGCATCAGGACTGGCTACGGCTTGGATACACTGCCATGACTCTTGCGATCTAGGCAGCCTTGTACGGCTGCTTGCACTTCCTTCGGGCCGGGTGGTTTCAGAATCGTGTAGACAGGATTTTCGGCGTCATTCACGAACTGCTGATAGAACTCTTTGTCAGTCAGCGCCCCTCCTCCGGGCAAGAGAGATTCCCGTCGTCGCACTTCGGCCATGTAAGCTGCGTCCAAAGCGATATAGGCAGGAAACTGCTCGCTCATCGCCAGGTCTGGAGGGCCAAGAAAGAGGACTGCATCAACCAGGTCCTCCATCGACTTCTGAATCTGCTTGGGGAACAGAAAACCGGGGACAGACGGGACGTTTCCGCAAGCTTCTGACGGACCCCTGGTCAAACTCCCATCGACTTAGCAACCACGCATTCGAACGATCTTGCATCTCATTCATAACGCGCCATTTATCATTTACCACTTGACAAGCAGTATATTTTGGGTTAATCTGTGTTCCCTCTCGGGCGCATATGCCGACCGTTCGCGCCACCATTTCGTTCCTTCCCAAAATGGAACGCATTTCCCCGCGAAAAATTCCAACTCGCATAACTCTCTTAGATT
>Ga0210393_10001964_pt1 | contig 17087 bp, 12 predicted proteins | sample IncBWC27OmetaG_FD_160068 | JGI IMG/M metagenome (GOLD analysis project Ga0210393, IMG submission 160068) | Forest soil microbial communities from Barre Woods Harvard Forest LTER site, Petersham, Massachusetts, United States - Inc-BW-C-27-O ... | reverse complement strand
ACGACGACAAGTACGACGGCAGCCAGAACATCATCTCCAACGCGTCGTGCACCACCAACTGCCTTGCGCCCCTTGCCAAAGTGCTCGACGACGAATTCGGCATCGTCAAGGGCCTCATGACCACCATCCACGCCTACACCCAGGATCAGAACCTGCAGGACGGGCCACACAAGGACTTGCGTCGCGCCCGCGCCGCCGCGCTGAACATCGTGCCCACCTCGACCGGCGCCGCCAAGGCCATCGGCCTGGTGATGCCCCAGCTGAAGGGCAAGCTCGACGGTTATGCGCTGCGAGTGCCGATTCCCACCGGCTCGGTCACCGACCTGACTGTCGACCTGTCCAAATCCGCCAGCGCAGAGGAGATCAACGCGGCTTTCAAGGCCGCCGCCGAGGGCAGGCTCAAGGGCATTCTGAAGTACTACGACGCACCGATCGTCTCCAGCGATATCGTCACCGACCCACACAGCTCGATCTTCGACTCCGGCCTGACCAAGGTGATCGACAACCAGGCCAAGGTGGTGTCCTGGTACGACAACGAGTGGGGCTACTCCAACCGTCTCGTTGACCTGGTCGCACTGGTCGGCAAGTCGCTGTAGATCGTGTCTGTCCCAAGCCTTAAAGATCTTCTGGCCGAGGGTGTTTCGGGCCGTGGCGTGCTGGTGCGGTCCGATCTGAATGTGCCGCTCGACGAGGACGGCGTCATCACCGACCCGGGCCGCATCACCGCGTCGGTACCGACGCTGAAGGGGCTGGTCGAGGCCGGCGCCAAGGTGGTGGTCGCCGCGCACCTGGGTCGTCCCAAGGATGGACCCGACCCCGAGCTGTCGCTGGCACCGGTGGCCGCGGCGCTCGGCGAGCAACTGGGCCGGCACGTGCAATTGGCCGGCGACGTCGTCGGTACCGACGCGCTGGCCCGCGCCGAGGGGCTGACGGATGGCGACGTCCTGCTGCTGGAGAACATCCGCTTCGATGCGCGTGAGATCAGCAAGGACGATGGCGAGCGACTCGCCCTGGCTAAGCAGCTGGCCGAATTGGTCTCGCCGGGAGGCGCTTTCGTCTCCGACGGCTTTGGAGTGCTGCACCGCAAGCAGGCCTCGGTGTATGACGTCGCCACCCTGCTGCCGCACTACGCCGGCACGCTGGTCGCCGAGGAGTTACGGGTGCTGGAGCAGTTGACCAGCTCGACCAAACGTCCGTACGCGGTGGTGCTCGGCGGGTCGAAGGTGTCCGACAAGCTCGGCGTCATCGAGTCGCTGGCGACCAAGGCCGACAGCATCGTGATCGGCGGCGGCATGTGCTTCACTTTCCTTGCTGCGCAGGGTTTTTCGGTTGGCAAGTCGCTGCTGGAAGGTGAGATGGTCGACACCTGCCGCCGGCTGCTGGACACCTACGTCGATGTGCTGCGACTACCGAGGGACATTGTGGTGGCAGAGCAGTTCGCGGCCGATTCGCCACCGCAGACCGTCGCGGCGGACGCTATCCCGAGCGACTTCATGGGCCTGGATATCGGGCCGGGTTCGATCAAACGCTTTGCGGCATTGCTGTCCAACGCCGAGACCGTCTTCTGGAACGGCCCGATGGGCGTCTTCGAGTTCCCTGCATTCGCCGCGGGCACCAAGGGTGTTGCCGACGCGATCGTCGCCGCGACCGGCAAAGGAGCGTTCAGCGTGGTCGGCGGCGGCGACTCCGCGGCCGCGGTGCGTGCGCTCGGTATCCATGAGGGCGACTTCTCGCACATATCCACCGGCGGGGGCGCATCGCTGGAATACCTGGAAGGCAAGACGCTACCTGGCATCGAGGTACTGGGCCGGCCCCAGCCGACCTAAGCCGTCCTAAGCCCAGTTGAGCCAACCGAAGGAGTCTCGTGAGCCGTAAGCCCCTGATTGCCGGCAACTGGAAGATGAACCTCAATCACTTCGAGGCGATCGCGCTGGTGCAAAAGATCGCCTTCGCGTTGCCGGACAAGTACTACGACAAGGTTGACGTCACGGTCATCCCGCCGTTCACCAACCTGCGGAGCGTGCAAACCCTGGTCGACGGCGACAAGCTGCGGTTGACCTACGGCGCCCAGGACTTGTCCCAACACGAGTCGGGCGCCTACACCGGCGACATCAGCGGCGCCTTCCTGGCCAAGCTGGGCTGCTCCTACGTCATCGTCGGGCACTCCGAGCGGCGCACGTACCACAACGAGGACGACGAGCTGGTGGCCGCCAAGGCAGCCGCTGCCCTGAAGAACGGACTGACCCCGATCGTCTGCATCGGCGAGAACTTGGAGGTCCGGGAGGCGGGCGAGCACGTCAGCCACTGCGAGAAGCAGCTGCGCGGCTCGCTGGCGGGGCTCTCGGCCGAGCAGATCGGCAAGGTCGTCATCGCCTACGAGCCGGTCTGGGCGATCGGCACCGGGCGGGTGGCCAGCGCTGCCGACGCCCAGGAGGTGTGTGCGGCGATCCGCGAGGAGCTGGGCTCGCTGGCGTCACCGCAGGTCGCCGACTCGGTCCGGGTACTGTACGGCGGCTCGGTGAATGCGAAAAACATCGGCGAAATCGTCGCCCAGAACGACGTCGACGGCGGCCTCGTCGGGGGCGCGTCGCTGGATGGCGAGCAGTTCGCGACGCTGGCGGCCATCGCCGCCGGTGGGCCGCTGCCGTGATGCCACCCCGCTGCCGGTAGGCTGCAGGTCATGCAATTGGCCCTGCAGATCACCCTGGTCGTCACCAGCATCCTGGTGGTGTTGCTGGTGCTGCTGCACCGCGCCAAGGGCGGTGGCCTGTCGACGCTGTTCGGCGGGGGTGTGCAGTCGAGCCTGTCCGGGTCGACCGTGGTGGAGAAGAACCTGGACCGGTTGACGCTGTTCATCACGGGTATCTGGCTGGTATGCATCATCGGTATAGGCCTGCTGATCAAGTACCGCTGACGCACTGAGCTCTCGGCGGGCGGATCACGCGATCCGCATCGATACTGGGACGCATGGTTGAGGTTTCCGACGCCGCGCTGGAACCGATCGGTGCGGTCCAGCGGACTCGGGTCGGTCGCGAGGCGACCGAGCCGATGCGCGCCGACATCAGGCTGCTCGGCACCATCCTCGGCGACACCGTGCGTGAGCAGAACGGTGACGAGGTATTCGACCTGGTGGAACGCGCCCGGGTGGAATCCTTTCGGGTGCGGCACTCCGAGATCGATCGAGCCGAGATGTCGGCCATGTTCGATGGCATCGACATCCACCTCGCGATCCCGATCATCCGGGCATTCAGCCATTTCGCGCTGCTGGCCAACGTAGCCGAAGACATCCACCGCGAACGCCGGCGCGCTATTCACGTCGACGCCGGCGAGCCACCGCAAGACAGCAGCCTGGCTGCCACTTACGCGAAACTCGATCTGGCAGAACTGGATTCGGCCACAGTGGCCGAGGCCCTGAAGGGCGCTCTGGTTTCCCCGGTCATCACCGCTCATCCCACCGAGACCCGTCGGCGCACCGTCTTCGTCACCCAGCACCGCATCACCGGGTTGATGCGATTGCACGCGGAGGGGCACACCCAGGCCGACGACGGCCGCAACATCGAACGTGAGTTGCGCCGCCAGGTCCTCACCCTGTGGCAGACGGCGCTGATCCGGCTCTCCCGGCTGCAGATCACCGACGAGATCGACGTCGCCCTGCGCTATTACCCGGCCGCGTTGTTCGAGGTGATCCCGCAGGTGAACTCCGAGGTTCGCGACGCGCTGCGTGCTCGCTGGCCGGACACCGAGCTGCTTTCCGGGCCGATTCTGCAACCCGGCTCCTGGATCGGTGGTGACCGCGACGGAAACCCGAATGTCACCGCCGATGTGGTTCGCCGGGCCACCGGCAGCGCCGCGTTCACCGCCGTGGCACACTACCTGGCCGAGCTCACCGATCTCGAGCAGGAACTCTCGTTGTCGGCGCGACTGATCAGCGTCACTCCCGAGCTGACCGAACTGGCCGCGGCCTGCCCGGAGAATGCCCGGGCCGACGAGCCATACCGGCGCGCCGTACGGGTGATCCGCGGTCGGCTCACCGCGACCGGCGCCGAGATTCTGGACCGGCAACCGCAGCATGAGCTTGACCTGGGCTTGATCCGGTATGTCACGCCGGCCGAATTGCGGGCCGATCTCGACACGGTCGACGCTTCGTTGCGCACCCACGGCAGTGCCCTGCTGGCCGACGATCGACTGGCTTTGTTACGAGAAGGCGTGGGCGTCTTCGGGTTTCACTTGTGCGGCCTCGATATGCGGCAAAACTCCGATATGCACCAAGAGGTGGTCGGCGAGCTGCTCGCGTGGGCCGGGGTGCACCCCGACTACGGCTCGTTGCCCGAAGACGAGCGGGTCGAGCTGCTGGCGGCCGAACTGAGCACCCGCCGCCCGCTGGTCGGCGACCGCGCCCAGTTGTCCGACCTGGCGCGCGGCGAGCTGGGCGTGATGGCCGCCGCCGCCGACGCGGTCCAGCGCTACGGACCCGCCGCGGTGCCCAACTACATCATCTCGATGTGCCAGTCGGTGTCGGACGTATTGGAAGCGGCGATCCTGCTGAAAGAGGCTGGCCTGCTGGACGTCTCAGGGCCGGAACCCTACTGCCCGGTGGGCATTTCCCCGCTGTTCGAGACGATCGACGATCTACACAACGGCGCGGCGATTCTGCACGCGATGCTGGAACTGCCCATTTATCGGGCGCTGGTCTCCGCGCGCGGAGACTCGCAGGAGGTGATGCTGGGCTACTCCGACTCCAACAAGGACGGCGGGTATCTGGCCGCCAACTGGGCGGTCTACCGGGCCGAGCTCTCCCTGGTCGAGGTGGCTCGCAAAACCGGAATTCGGTTGCGGCTCTTCCACGGTCGCGGCGGCACTGTCGGCCGCGGTGGCGGTCCCAGCTACCAGGCGATCCTGGCGCAACCACCGGGGGCGGTGAAAGGCTCGCTGCGCCTCACCGAGCAGGGTGAGGTGATCGCGGCCAAGTACGCCGAACCCCAGCTGGCGCGACGCAATCTGGAGAGCCTGGTGGCAGCGACTTTGGAGTCGACGCTGCTGGATGTCGAGGGTCTGGGTGACGCCGCGGAGCCGGCTTACGCCGTGCTCGACGAGGTGGCCACCCTGGCACAGCGCGCTTATGCCGACTTGGTGCACGAGACACCGGGTTTCGTCGAATACTTCAAGGCTTCCACACCTGTCAGCGAGATCGGGTCGCTGAACATCGGCAGCCGGCCGACCTCACGCAAGCCCACCGAGTCGATCTCCGACCTGCGCGCCATCCCGTGGGTGCTGGCGTGGAGCCAGTCGCGGGTCATGCTCCCCGGTTGGTACGGCACCGGATCGGCGTTCGAGCAGTGGATTGCGGCGGGCCCGGAAAGCGAAGCCGACCGGGTGGCGACACTGCACGACCTGTATGAGCGATGGCCGTTCTTTGCCGGCGTGCTATCGAACATGGCGCAGGTGCTGGCCAAGAGCGACCTGGGCCTGGCGGCCCGCTACGCTGAGCTGGTGGCCGACGAATCGTTGCGGCGCAGGGTATTCGACAAGATCGTCGACGAGCACCTGCGGACCATCGCCATGCACAAACTCATCACGGGTCAAGATGACCTACTTGCCGACAACCCAGCGCTGGCGCGTTCGGTGTTCAACCGATTCCCGTACCTGGAGCCCCTGAACCACCTGCAGGTGGAACTGCTGCGCCGCTACCGCTCCGGCGACGACGACGAATTGGTGCAGCGCGGCATTCTGCTGACCATGAACGGTCTGGCCAGCGCGCTGCGTAACAGCGGGTAGCAGTGCCAACTCAACATTTCCCTAGCGACGCCAAACTGAGGAGCAACCATGGCCCTAACGTCGCTGTCTGAGGTCGACCAATACAAGGCCGGAGAGGAAGCCTTCGGCGTCCTGCACAAAATCCTTTGCCAACTCGTACGAAACAGTTGACCCAGTGTTATGGAACACGTGCGACCTCGCTCGCGTGGCTGGTGCCGCTGCTCTCTCCGCGCGACGGACCATACCTTCTCCGACATGCGGATCGCACCGTAATCTCCCCGAAGCCTAGGCTCAGTTCTTAACTCCGGGTTTCGAGCTATTTCGAGGACCGAAGGCGCTGCGCTCCGTTAGTCATTGCGTCAGTTACTTTCTCCAAAAAACCGACCGGATATTTCTTTTCATCGGGCTTGCCGTAGGGACATCCTTTGGGGAAGCTCCAATGGTCATTCACGCAGAATTCGCACGGACCACTTCCCCGCTTTAAGAAGCCCGCAGTGCTACTTGTCGGGCTGGTGTACGCCAACTGGCCCTGGGTATACATCCGCTCGAGTACGACGGCCATCATGTTGTGTGAATCATAGAAATATTGCATCAACTCCGCCGCGGCGCTCGGATCTCTTGCCTTCAAATCTGCCATCACAGCCGGGATATCTTTAGTGATGCCTGCCACGACGAAACTTCCGGCTGGTGCCTGAAAAACCAGTCGCGGGTCTTCCTGCAGAAAATCTACTACCGTCGGATACTGCTTTGCGAAATTCGTAAAAGTCTGTGGACTCATGCGGAACTGAGGTATGAAATTTTCGTTGTAGGAGAAGTGTGGCGTGATAATGATTCGCGTTGACAACTCGTAGACGTGGCCGTCAATCTTTGTCGAAAACTTCAGACGGCATTCTTGCTGAGTCGTCATGCGCAGTAGAGTGAAGGGTCCGTCTTCAGGAAATTCTGGTAGCGGTGTCTTCATGACCAGCAGGTGCCCGAAAGACCGGCGAAACATATTCCATGAAGACTGTCCTACCAGGAAGAGAACCGCAGGCTTGGTTTGCACCAACTGTTTCATCGCCCATGCGTTCTTGTGAACGCAATTGGAGATGATCGTGTTGACACTCTGACTGTTACCGCCTAGCCACGGAGGACCCCAATGCGGCGTTGCGCAGGCAATCATGTCAACCTGTCCAACGTCTTCTCCGACGCGGAGAGTGGCGTCGGCGTGTCCTTGTTTCTTAAGGAATGTTTCGAAGGTCTGGAGCACTGGCAGCATCTGGGTGTAATAGCTGATCGGTTCCGCGTAAATATTTGTTCGATGACCAGCCGGAACACTCAGGCACGCCGCGAGTAGATCGCCCGCCGCAAACTTCTCTCCCGCGTCAACGAGCACCACATACCGCGGGCCGCTTAGCGTTCCGGGAACGTGGAGAGACGATACATTCGCATCGCCTTCATACTGCACCCTGATCTCGAAAGCCGGATCATCGCTGGCTCGGGAGAACTCCTTCATAAGACCCGGCTTTGGAGCCGTGATTCTTCCACCGGGGAGTAAGAAGGGTTCGATGAATTTCAAGGCGAAGTGTTCTTGATAAATGGACCGATATCGGTAGTAATAGGCGTACTTCGCCCATGAGTCGGTGCCGTCCGCACTCGAGAAACTGGGATAGCACCATGAGGCACCCGTCTTTCCCGAGGCAAAGGCAGTGAGATTTGGATTGATTCCGATGGTCATCATTGGCGCTTTGCGGCAGCCGTCCATGACCTCGGGATCGGGAAATGCCTGGGGCCGAGTCGTTCCCTGTATCCAGACGAAGGAATCGCCCGCCTCCCCAGCGGGCGCTTCGGTGGGCGTGTTCGATAGAAAGTCATAGGTAGGATAGGGGCCGTAGGGCTGCGGCGCATCAGGAGGCCAGAAGAACTGGCAGGTCCCGCAGGATCGCAGATTATAGACAAGTTCAATCTCGAGCGGATCCTGCGGAGGCTTCGGATTCAGTTGCCGGGGCGGGTCATACGGCATGGTCAGTCTCCCTTTGTCGGCCACGAGGTAGTCATGGGCGGTTCAAGTCGATATTAAGACACGAACATTCCGATGTGCTAATATTCGCTCGACTCGAAATGATTGATCATTTTGCGCTTTCGAGTTGAGTACGTTCTCGGCGGAAAAGCAAACCTGAACGACCACGAGTTACGATGTCTGGCTTCGCCGCTTGTTGAGCGTGCTGCGTTGTTGCAGCCTGCTAATCGGCGGCGCCGACAACGGCGGGAATGTTGAGCGGCAGGCGGAACGTGGACCGAGACCTTGGTAGGTAGGGGAACCGATGCCTAAGACAAAGATGGCGAGCAAGAGCAAGAGCAAGAAGCGCACGCCACGTATAGCTCGGGCGCTCGCAGTCGGCCCGGGTCCTATTTCGATCCAGCTGCAGGTAAATGGACAAACGCTGTCGACGACCGCCGCGCCCTGGCTTACATTGCTTCAAGTCCTGCGCGAGAATCTGGGACTAACTGGCGCAAAGCAGGTATGTGACCACGCAACATGCGGGGCTTGCACGGTTCTCGCGAACGGCAAACGTGTTTATTCTTGCTCGATGCTCGCAATCGACTCGCAAAATCTCCAAATTACGACGATCGAGTCGCTAGCCACAAACGGTCAACTCAATCCGCTCCAGAAAGCATTCATGAATGCTGACGCATCGCAATGTGGTTATTGCACTTCTGGCTTTGTCATGTCGGCCACAGCTTTCCTGGCTGAGACCCCGCATCCAACCTTGGACGAGCTGAAGAAGGGTATGTGCGGCAACCTATGTCGCTGCGGGACTTATGCGGGGATTGCTGAGGCACTGCTGACGCTGAGCCAGGCGAATGCTCCAGCCGCAGCGAGGGGCCGCCGCCGTGGCTGACTATTCCTGGCCAGGAGCCGGCGATAGAAAACTGATTGGCACTGACGTTTCTCGCATCGAGGATCCGCTCAAGGTGTCGGGCAAGGCCCAATACACGACAGACTTTAATCTGCCCGGTATGTTGTTCGCGACCACGGTGCAGTGTCCTTACCCTCATGCCAAAATTTTGAGCATCGACACGACCGCCGCACAGACAACGCCAGGTTTCAAGGCTGTCTACGTCATTCAAAAGGCCGGCACCGAGATCCTGTGGGCTGGTGACGACGTCGTCGCGGTCGCGGCCGTCGACGAGTTTTCCGCGGCGCAGGCTGCGAAAGCGGTAATCGTTAAGTACCAGCAACTGCCGCATCTGGTAGTGGACTCAAACCCGGACCCACCCGCGGGCTACGCGCAGCCCATGAAGCCCGTAACGCTTGGAGATGCTGACGCCGCCTTCCTGCAGGCTGACGCCGTTGTTGAACAGACCTACACCATGCCGGTAATCACCCATTGCTGTCTTGAACCACATGGGAGCGTCGTGACTTGGAGCGCCGATTATCTCGATGTGTATATATCAACTCAGTCGGTCTCGGGGATCGTGACCCAGATGAGTAAGGCGCTCGATCTGCCGGCAAGCAAAATTAGGGTGCACGCTCAATTCGAGGGTGGCGGTTTCGGATCGAAGCTTGCGGCGGACCGCTGGGGCCTTGCGGCCGCGCAGTTATCCAAGCTCGCCGGTGGGCTACCGGTTCGTCTGGTTGTAGACCGACGGACTGAGCAGCAGACCGCAGGTTGCAGGCCCTCTGCATATGGGACGATTAAAATCGGCTCCGATGCACAGGGAAATCTAACGGCATGGCAGGCGACCACTTGGAGCACGGGAGGGATGACTGGCGGCGCTGAATTCCCTGTACCCTACATCCTTAAAATTCCTAATCAGAATAACCAGCACACTACGATCCTGAACAACATCGGCAGCGCACGTTCCATGCGAGCCCCGCGGCAACCACAGGCCTGCTTCTTGACCATGTGTGCCATTGAGGATTTGGCTGACAAATTGGGAATGAATCCGCTTGCGCTGGTCCTCAAGAACTTGAAACTGGCCGGCCCTCAAGCAGATGTCTACAAAGAGGAGTTCGCCGTTGCCGAAGGCTTGATGGATTGGAACAAGCGATGGCATCCCAGAAACAAGGGAGATCAAGGTCCGATCCGGCAAGGCCTGGGTCTCGCTTTTCATACCTGGTCTGGAACCGCCCACCCAACGTCTTGCAATCTCACGATCAACCCTGATGGTTCCGTTGTCATCTCCGCAGGAACGCAGGACATCGGCACCGGCACCCGTACGGTCATCGCGATCGTAGCGGCAGAGACCTTCGGCCTCGACGTAGCAGCCATTCAGGTTGAGATAGGCGAAAGCGCATACCCGCCTTCAGCGGGATCCGGCGGCAGCGGCACCGTAGGTGGGATGGGATCCGCAGTGAGGCGCGCGTCAGTTGACGCACTGCACGCGCTCTTCGCCAAAATTGCCGGAGGCCTAGGCGTGCAGCCCGGAGTTCTGCAGGCGAGCGGCGGCCAGGTCACGGGAGGAAAAAATGCAGTGACGTGGAGACAGGCCTGCTCAATGATGGGAGGACTTCCCATTACTGTCCAAGGCGTGAATCCAGGGCAGGGCGACCTGAACTCCGCTGGAGTCGGCGGCGTACAAATGGCTGACGTTTCTGTGGACGTCGAAACTGGTGTCGTAAGCATCAACAAACTGGTAGCGGTCCAGGATTGCGGTTTGATTATCAACCCTAAGACATTGTTGAGCCAGTGTTACGGTTGCATGATCATGGGAATTGGATATGCGCTGTATGAAGAGAAGATCATGGATCCAAACCTCGGCTGCATGTTGAATCCGAATATGGAGTTTTACCGCTTATGCGGGATCGGTGACATAGGGCAACTGGTTGTGCATTTGATGTCGGGTGAAGGATACGACGCACGAGGAATCGTGGGCTGTGGCGAACCGCCCGTTATTTCGCCTGGCGCGGCGATCGCCAACGCCGTAGCCAACGCGATTGGCGTGCGCGTACCCAGCCTTCCGCTGACGCCGGACCGCGTGCTCGCTGCGCTCGGGGCACAACAATGAAGGCCTTCACCTACGCGACCCCAACTGATCTACCCTCGGCCCTCGGCCTACTCGGTAGTAACTGGGGTCCAACCGAGATCTTAGCGGGTGGAACCGACCTGCTTGCGTTAATGAAAGATGATGTTGTGACGCCGTCGCAGCTTGTCAATATCAAACAGATTAGCGGCCTGGAGACGCTGAAGGTGGACGAGAAAACCGGGCTCCAAGTCGGTTGCCTCGTCAGGCTCGACGAGCTGGCTAGCAACGCAAAGGTCGGCAAACTTTACCCCGCCTTAGCCATGGCCCTTGGTGACGCTGCAAGTCCCCAGATCAGGAACATGGCCACGATTAGTGGAAACCTATGCCAGCGCCCCCGCTGCTGGTATTTCCGAAACGGATATGGCCTGCTCGCGCTGGACGCTGCAGGCAAGTCTCTCGTTTTGCAAGGTGACAACCGTTATCACGCAATCCTCGGAAACGCGGGTCCTGCTTACTTCGTCAGTCCCTCGACGATTGCGCCCGTGCTGATAGCACTGGGTGCGACAATTACGATTACCGGCCCAAAGGGTTCGCGTTCGATTCCCCTGGAATCCTTTTACCTAACTCCACTGAAGGAAGGACAGCGCGAGCACAATCTCCAATCCAATGAGATTGTAGTTTCCCTGAAGCTGCCACCTCCGGCTCCCGGTACATCGACTTCTTACTACGAAGTACGGCAAAAACACGGATTCGACTGGCCCGCGGCGACTGCCACAGTTTCGCTGGTGCTGAAAAATAAGGCTGTCTCCAGTGCCTCAGTCGTGCTTGGGCATGTGGCGCCAACTCCTTGGCGATCGAAGGAAGCCGAGGCGGCTCTCGTTGGAAAGGTTATCGACGCAGACGTAGCTGCGGCAGCAAGCCAGGCTGCGTTGCAACCTGCTCTTAGCCTCGGGCAAAACGGCTACAAGATTCAGATTGCACGGGTGGCTCTCAGCCGCGCAATACAGCAAGCCGCTGGCATGACCGTTCCTCCACCTCACCCCGCAGGACCACAATGATGAAGCCCCTTCCGATGCTGGCGCACGCCGTTCGTTTCGACCGCAGCAACCCTGACATTTGCCCGGCGCTTGTGTGGAAGAGTCAATTTACACAGGAGCCGGCAAGCGACCCGAGCGGACAAGCCACTATCGATGATCAATATTGGTGCGTCTATACCCAAGCCTGCGTAGGTCCTGACAACGGATTGGTCGAGCCGCACCTTTGTTCTGTGAAACGTCGCACCTGTCATCGCGAGGCCATTCGACGCAATCGGTAGTCAAACGGGCCCGGACGCGGAGCAGGCAACGTCCGGCACGGACTAGCAGTGCCTCTTAGACGGGTTGTGGCCGGTTCTGTCATGAATGAGACCCGCAACCAGAGGGGTTTCAAGTCCGGAGCGCATGCGCTAAGAGCAGTTCATGATAAACGGCTGAGTCCGGCCAGTCGTTCCCACATGAACGAGACGATTAGCGACCCGGCCGCAAGTAAGCCGACGATGACCGTAACCCCGATCGGTTCAGACAGCCACACGGTCAGGCGTGTGACATATCGACGATGGATGCGGGAGTCTCTCAGCGACTCTCGGCATCAACCCGATTGCTTCGAGCCGGATCCGGAAAGCGCCTCCAGGAGTTTCTTGCCGTCGGGCGCGCCCCATCCCGTGCAGGCGTCCCACCCGACTCCCGCTTTGTACTGACCGCCGAGCCGGCCGTCGGTGTCATTGTCACCGACGGTGATGTCGCGAAGAGCTTTGCCCGGGCCGAAGGTTGAGTAGAGGAGGGAGTTGAAGTTTCCGGTGCGCGCTCCGTTGGCCGCGTTGATGCGAGCAACGAGACTCGCCCACAAAGGCGCGGAAGCGCTTGTGCCTCCAACGATTTGCATCTTCCCACCCGACATGGTCAGGTAGCCTGTCGACGGATCGGCATTCGCCGCGACGTCCGGAATCGCCCGTCCGGCGAAATGACCGGGGTTGATAGAAAGCACGACCTTCCCCGCCTGCCAGGTTGGGACGGGCGTGACGTCGCTGACGCCGCCGCCTGTTCCGCTGCCTGGACCGTCGTTCCAGACGACCTCCGAGATTTTCGTGGCGCCCCTCATGTCCTTTGTCACGTGCAAGGAGGTCCCACCGACCGCCAGGACATAGGGGCTCGTGGCCGGGAAGTTCACGTGCGCGCGTCCGTCCTGCATCTGCGCCTCTGATCCGTCGTCGCCTGTGGATACGCAAACGGTGATTCCGAGGTGCGCCGCCGCAAGCAGGCTGGCGTTGCAGTGGGTGATGGCCGCCCCTGACCAGATGACGCCTTCGTTGTTGAAGTTTTCGTTTTCGTCCCACCCCCAACTGATTGAGACGACGGACGGGTCGTTAGCCGAGTCGTTGATCACGGCGCTGAGACAGTCAATCAGACCCTTCTCATCGAACGTGGAGAAATAGACCGCAAGCTTCGCGCCGCCGCCCAGCGCTCCCGCGACGTCGACGTCGAGCATCACTTCCCCGGTCGATTCGGGATCGGCGCTCGCATCGACCGAGACGCCGTCGGTCGCGATCACTTTCACAGTCGGGGCGCTCTGTTTGATCTTGGCGAAGTACTCGGTCACGTCGGAGGTCTCGACGCCGCCGCCGAACTCCAATAGGCCGATGCACTGCGCGCTCGCATCGGCCACTGGAAAGCTGTAGACACCTTCGAGCTCGGTGGGAATGAACCAGGCGCGAGCAGGAGTCGACATGGCGGGAGCAACACGCCTGGCGGGCCTGAAGGTTCGCCGTAATATGCGGTGGTTATTCAGTCCGAAGACGGCTGTTATCGCGCCGTCCAGCTCGGCGGGGATGTGCACGGGCCCCGTGCGGGCGCGGAAGTCGCCGAGCTTGGGGTGTGTGTAGTCGAACAGTGTCACCCCAAACGCGTCATTAACATTGTCCACGGTTCCCGCCAGTCCGATCCGCGCCGAGGCCGGCTCATTCCGCGTCACGACGAGGTTGTGAGCCTTCGCAAACGCCTCGATGGCTTTGACCGCTTTCGGATCGGAGCCGTATTGCTCGGCGAGCTGCTCCCGCGTCAGGTACTTCCGGTCAGCAGGCAACTTGTCATCAAGCGCCGACAGATCGGGCAGCGGCTTGCTGCGTCTGACTCCGGCTGTCAGCTCGAGCCAGCGATGGCCGCTCGTTCGCCGAACCGCCTTTGATCCCACTGGAACGGGGTGCGAGCTGCCCGGCAGCGCTACCATTTTGGCCTTGTCAGCTGTCTTTGCCATTTCACTTCCTTTGATGGTTTATTTCTGAATAAACTCTTTCGGAATATTTTTTCGACCTATTGCGTTACAGCGCCGCGATCTGCGCCCAGCACACGATGGCGCTGCACACGGAACTCCAGCGGCCGAACGCCTTGTAAATGTTCGCGGCGAACGCCGCTTGCTGCTTCAGGGTCAGACCGGCCGCGTTGATCTCCGGATCCGATACGTTCCGGATCGCCAGCCAGCGCGGCGCGCTCGGCCCGAGCTGCTGCGCGACCATGCCGAGGACGGCGTCGCCCATCTCGGACACGTCGCCCAGACCCCAGAGCTTGTAATGGTTGTCCGACGTGTCGAAGCCGAAAAAGTCGGTCGTAACGACGGATGACGCCAGATCGGCAGGAGCGACCTGAACAATCTTCGGCGGACGAGTGTTGTCGGTTGGCAATTGCCCGGCGTTCGCCTTGAACAGCCCCGCGGCCTCGGTGAGATATTTGGTTGCTGCGGGCTGGCTTTGGTAGCTGGCGGCATCAAACGGCGCGGATTTCAGCCAGTTCCGTGAATCGAACCGGACAACCGAGCTGACGATGACGTCGCCGACCTCGAAGTCCTTGCCGATTCCGCCCGCCGTCCCGGTCGTGAGAACGACTTTCGGTTGCACTTCCTCGATGATCTGCTTCCATAGCAGCGCATTCGGAAGCACGCCATCCGCTGGAAGCCGCCGATTCGTGTCCTGCGAAAGATGCGATTCTGATTTGAACACGACCACGTTGTTGCCCGCGATCGTGGTCGTCCAGAAGGCTCCGAGCCGCTTCGCTTGCATGGCCGGGCTGTCCGGACTCATCGTCCTCGCGATCGACGTGTAATTGTGCGTGTAAGGAACGTAGTCGTTCCGCGAATCTTTGCCCGGGGTCAGCACGCGGCTGAGCGCATGCCCCTCGTCCACCGTCCACGTCACGACTAGGGCGTCGGCGCGCGGCAACGGCCCAGCCCCGCTTCCGGGCTTGCCGCCCGTCACCGGGGCGAGCCCGTTCGGCCAGGGTATATCCGTGAACCGGCTCAGGCCGGTCGACTTTGTGAAGGCGGTGAAGGCGGCACCCTCGGGCCCCTCCGAGTCGAAAGCGATGATCTCGCGAGCAAAGTCGTCAGGATCGTCGCTGGACGCGACACGATTATCGGCGAAGGCACTGACCGGCGCCGAACCCTTGGCCGCATCGAAGCCGATATTCCGTTCGGCCCACGCTGAGTCGACAATCATCGCGTCCTCCTCGTACGTCGCAGCATCGTAGCTAAAAGAGTAGGTCGCCGTCGGGGGGAAAACTCGAGTAGCGGACTACTCGAATTTTTCTGCCGTTGACACTCGTGTTTGCGTAGACAGGGAAAACGTATTCAAGATCGGTTTAAAGGGTTTCTTTTGTAATGCCTGAGCCGGGGCGTGGTGACACTGCGGGGGAGGACGCCGCGCTCGACACCGTGATGAAGGCGGCGGTGCTGCTGCAGGAGAGCGGCCAGTCGACCAGCATGACGATGGTCGCCGTTGACCGGCTGAACATGGGTGTGGGAATTCGCAGCACTCTCATTCCGTCGTGGGCGTCGCTGGTGCTAGCCAGCCCACACCCGGGCGTTCCGGCGCGCGTGGCATCTGTGTCACCGGTGGGCGTGCGCAAAAAGGGGCAACACACCCGGACGCCCCTACCCGGACGCCCCTGCCCGGACGCCCCTACGCGGACTGTAAATTCGTCGGCGGCCCGGGCTCGTTATCGCGGCCAGCGCTGTTGCGTCGCGTAACACGCCGACGCATGTCCGGAGGACAGCAGGAGGCGACGTAACAACGTCACCGAACGCACACTGCAGCTCAGAGGCTATTTACCGAGGTAAGGCAAGGGGTTCGAGTCCCCGTAACTCCATCGATAGAAGTACGTCGGCCAAAGGAGGAGCGAGCTATAGAGGGCCCGGACCTACAGTAATTGGGGTGGGCAACAGCGATGACGCTACGGACTAGCGATCGCGATCATCCGCGCTGTCCAACGTATGCGCGGAGGCCCGCTCCAGGATCGACATCATCCACGACGACATGCTCAAACAGATGGCCGCACGAGCCGCGAAAGCGCAGTCGCACCCTCAGTAGGGTCTGGCATAGTCGACCGGGCACGGTCCGTCGGCCCGCGCAACCCCACCGATCTGGGCTTGGACCGGTTGCGGATGCGACGTCCAGCACGGCGTTACGTCATACTCGCGCAGCAGATGTGTGTTAGCCGCTGTCATGGCCGCCAGTGAGAACGGTTGGGCCGGACACGAGTGCCGGCCGTGCCCGAAGGCCGTCACCAGCATGGGCGATGGCAGAGCGTTCTGTTCGATCAGACGGTGGCGGTTCCATCGATCGGGATCCCACTCTTTCAGGCCCGGTGCCACCGATGTGTTGAGCAGGGGCAGCAACGTAGCGATGGTCCAGCCCGGCGGCACCTGGTAGGCCACCTCGCCGGTGTCGAATTCGACCGGCGAAAGCACGGCGCGGGTCATGATCGAGCGTTGCGCCAGGCGCGTCGACTCCAGCGCGCAGCGTTGTGCGAAGTCGTTGTCGCCCAGGCGGACTCGAGCAAGATGGGCCGGGTGCTCGAGTAGGTCGACCAACGCCCAGCCAAGCGCGGCGGCCAGGTTCGACATCGACGCGATGTGGATCAGCGCGACGTCGAGCGCGATACCGCGCAGCCGAACACTCGATTCCTCCGCGGCCCACGCGTCGGCGATCCTGCCGAACAGGCCCTGGTCGTCTTGGTCACCGGCGTCGAATCGGCGCACCGCGGCGGCGATGACATCGGCAACCTCGTCCAGCGCAGCTCGCTCGGCGCGCTTATCCGTCGCCGCCACTGCGGCCATCCTGTCAGGGTGAACGAACGCCTCGGAGCCGTCCAGTATGTCGAAGGCGCGCACCAGACGATCGAAGGCCTCACCATCGGCTGATCCAGGACCCGCCCACGAAGCGAGCCCCATCCGGTGGCCAAGCCGTCGCATGAGATCGAACACATCCGCCGAACCCGCCGGCCCGAGCTCGGCCGTGGTCTGCTCCAGCGCCCAGTCCAGATTGGTCAGATACAAAGCGACGTCGTCGCGCCGAAATA
>Ga0210393_10001962_pt1 | contig 17100 bp, 15 predicted proteins | sample IncBWC27OmetaG_FD_160068 | JGI IMG/M metagenome (GOLD analysis project Ga0210393, IMG submission 160068) | Forest soil microbial communities from Barre Woods Harvard Forest LTER site, Petersham, Massachusetts, United States - Inc-BW-C-27-O ... | reverse complement strand
GCTCGGCCAGTGCCAGCGAGATGGCCGCCTCTCCGCAACCCACGTCGAGGACGTCGCCGTGGAACCTGCCCTGCTCGATCAGTGCGGCCAGCTCGGGTTGTGGGGCGCCGATACTCCATGGCGGGCGCACTCCCTCGCCGAACTGGGTGGATTCACCGCGGTAGACCGTTTCGAACTCGAAATCAGTTGGCTGAGTCATGTCCTCAGGTATATCAAGTGCCCTGATGCATGTCAACCACATTGATATACAACTGACGAATTTCTGAGTGTGAACAGAAAACTGGTTCAGCTGAACGGTGTTCGACGATCCATCAGCCGCGACAGACGCCCCCCGCCGCGCCATACCCGCGCCACCCGGTCGGCATCGTCGTCGGTGACCAGGTTGGCCATCACCCGCACCGCGATGGTCATCAGTGTCGTGGAGCGCATCGCGAGCGGCCCGGTGGCGGGCAGGAACCGTTGGAAGGTGAGCAACAACGCCAGCCTGCGTGCGACCGAGAACCCGCGGCCGTAGTGGTGTTGCAGCAGCGACGGCCACACCCGCGATAGGTCGCGGGAGTCCAGTAGCTCGGCGGCCAGGCGTCCGGTCTCCAGGCCGTAGTCGATGCCCTCGCCGTTCAGCGGGTTGACGCAGGCCGCGGCATCACCGATCAGCATCCAATTCGGCCCGGCCACCCCCGAAACCGCGCCGCCCATGGGCAGCAGCGCCGAAGACACCGCCCGCGGCCGGCCGGTAAAGCCCCACTCGTCGCGGCGCAGGTCGGTGTAGTACGAGATCAGGGGCCGCAGCGCCAGATCCGCCGGGCGCTTCGACGTCGACAACGCTCCGACGCCGATGTTCACCTCGCCGTTGCCCAGCGGGAAAATCCAGCCGTACCCGGGCAGCACGGCGCCATCGGGGGAGCGCAGTTCCAGATGCGATGTCAGCCAAGGGTCGTCGCTGCGCGCAGTGGTCAGATACCCGCGGGCGGCGACGCCGTACACCGTCTCTTGATGCCAGCGCCGGCCCAGCTTGCGACCCAGCGACGACCGGGCCCCGTCGGCAACGATCAGCTGGCGGCAGCCCACCTCGGTGCCGTCGGCCAACGTCAGCGATGTCAGCCGTCTCGATGAGTCATGGTGGGTGGCAACGGCTTTGGTTCCGAGCAGCATCCGTGCCCCGGCGTCTTCGGCGACTTTGCGGATCCGGTCGTCCAACTCGAAGCGGGCCACCGCGCTGCCGGTCGAGGGGAATGACGGTCCGGGCCAATCCACTTCCAGCTCGCCGCCGAATCCGCTCATCCGCAGTCCCCGATGCCTGATGCGGGTATCCAGCCAGTCGCTTAGCCCCAGCCGCTCCAGCTCGGCGACCGCGCGGGGGGTCAGCCCGTCGCCGCAGGCCTTGTCGCGGGGGAAGCTGGCCGAGTCGATGACCAGCACGTCGCTGCCCGCGCGGGCGGCCCAGGCCGCCGCCGCCGAACCGGCAGGTCCGGCGCCCACGACTACCACGTCGGCGTTGGTCTCCACGTTCACCAGTATGTTGGTCGAGTGAGGACTCCGGCGGCGGTGGTGGCGGGCGTGGACTTCGGCGACGCCGGTTTCGCCGCGACGGTGCGGGACGGCGTCGCGAAAATCGAGCAGCTCATGGACACCGAACTGCGCAGCGCCGACGCGATCATGACCGACTCATTGACGCACCTGTTCAAGGCCGGCGGCAAACGGTTCCGGCCGCTGTTCACGGTGCTGTCCGCCCAGGTCGGACCCAAGCCGGATGCCGCGGAGGTGACGATCGCCGGTGCGGTCATCGAACTGGTGCACCTGGCCACGCTCTACCACGACGACGTGATGGACGAGGCGGAGGTTCGCCGCGGCGCTCCGACCGCCAATGTGCGCTGGAGCAACAACGTCGCCATCCTGGCCGGCGACTATCTGTTCGCGACGGCATCGCGCCTGGTATCGCGGCTGGGGCCGGAGGCGGTGCGGCTTATCGCTGAGACGTTCGCTCAGCTGGTGACCGGACAGATGCGCGAGACCCGCGGTGTCGCTGAAGGGGCGGATTCGATCGAGCACTACCTAAAGGTGGTCTACGAGAAGACGGCCTGCCTGATCTCGGCTGCCGGCGAGTTCGGCGCCATGTTCTCCGGGGCGGACGACGATCAGATCGCCCGGCTGAGCCGGCTTGGCGGCCTGGTGGGCACCGCGTTTCAGATCTCCGACGACATCATCGACATCGACAGCGACTCCCACGAGTCGGGGAAGCTGCCCGGCACCGATGTGCGCGAAGGGGTGCACACCCTGCCGATGGTCTACGCACTGGCCGAACCCGGACCCGAAGGAGCGCGGCTGCGCGAGCTGCTGGCCGGCCCCGTTGAAGACGACGACGCGGTGAGCGAGGCCCTGACACTGTTGCGGGCGTCACCGGGCATGGCCAAGGCCAAAGGCTTCCTGGCGCAATATGCCGCAAAAGCCCGCCATGAGCTGGCCCTTTTGCCCGACGTGGCCGGGCGCCACGCACTGGAGGCGCTGGTCGACTACACCATCAGCCGGCACGGCTAGCGCAGATTGCCCCGCCCCGATGAACCCAGCGGAACCTGCGAGGTCACCTCGGGCGTTCAATTGCTGTAGTGAGCAAGAAGTGAGTGTTCCTAGGAGGACACGGATGACCTGGCATCCCCATGCCAACAGCCTGAAGACCTTCGTCTTGTTGGTCGGTATGTCCACGTTGATCGTGGCCGTTGGCGCAATGTTCGGCAGGACAGCGCTGATTTTCGCAACCCTGTTCGCCGTCGGTATCAATATCTACACGTACTACAACAGCGACAAGCTGGCGTTGCGGGCGATGCACGCCCAGCCCGTGTCCGAGCTGCAGGCACCGGTGATGTACCGGATCGTGCGCGAGCTGGCCACCAGCGCGCACCAGCCGATGCCACGGCTGTACATCAGCGACACCAACGCACCCAACGCTTTCGCCACCGGCCGTAACCCGCGCAATGCCGCGGTGTGCTGTACCACCGGCATCCTGGACATCCTCAACGAGCGTGAGCTGCGCGCCGTGCTGGGTCATGAGCTCTCCCACGTCTACAACCGCGACATCCTGATCTCCTGCGTGGCCGGCGCTATGGCGTCGGTAATCACCGCGCTGGCGAATCTGGCCATGTTCGCCGGAATGTTCGGCGGTGACCGAGATGAAGACAGCCCTTTGGGAGGCGTTGGGCTGCTGCTGGTTTCGTTACTCGGTCCGATCGCCGCGATGGTGGTGCGGCTGGCGGTGTCGCGTTCCCGGGAGTACCAGGCCGACGAGTCGGGTGCCGTGCTGACCGGTGACCCACTGGCATTGGCGTCGGCGCTGCGCAAGATCTCCGGCGGCGTACAGGCGGCTCCGCTGCCCCCAGAGCCGCGGCTGGCCAGCCAAGCGCATCTGATGATCGCCAACCCGTTCCGTGCGGGTGAGCGAATCGGGTCGATGTTCGCGACGCACCCGCCGATCGAGGACCGCATCCGCCGGCTGGAAGCGATGGCGCGGGGCTGACCATGCGTGCCTTCTCGGATTTGATATCGCATGCGCTATCAAATCCGGTGTAAGCGGCTCCTTCCGGAGCGCGGTTAGTCGCTGGGTATGAGTGACTGCCGAAATCGATAGCGCATGTGCTATCAAATCCGGCGTGAACCGCTATGCCTACCGCGTGGAATGGTCGCCCGACGAGGAAGCTTACGTCGGGTCGTGTATCGAAGTGCCATCCCTGAAGCGGGCAGCGCCGACCGCAGAACAAGCCATCGCCGAGCTTGCCGGCGCCGTCGACCAGTACGTGCATGATGTGCAAGCTTGCGGCGAAGAGGTGCCCACGCCATTAAGCGAACGCAGCTACAGCGGGACGTTCGTCGTCAGGACGTCCCCGGAGCTGCATGGGCGCCTCGCCCTCGAAGCCGCCGAGTAACGCGTATCGATGAATCAGTGGGTGGTTCAGAAGCTCAGTGGGCGAGACTTAGGCAGCGGCTTCGGGTCTTTCGGGTTCGATTGGGTTGTGGGCAGGTCGGCGGACGAGGTGGCCCGTCTCGAACACACCGTGGATCCGAACTGTGCCACCCGTGGCCTCATACTGGTGCCGCCAGTCGGTAATGGCTTGGTGCGCAGCGTGATCCATGTAGTTGACAGAAATAGTGACCGACACCTTGTGACCGACCGGGATTGATGCCAGTACGCGCGTCAGCCGGGGCAGGGCAAGGAACGTGCACGCGGCGCCCTCGATGTCCACCTGCCATTGGTCCCGGATGGGCTTTGCCTCAACCTTGGCCCGGATCACCCGCCATCCGGTCGATGCGATGGCCAGGGCGAGCCCGATCATCACGCCGTGCAGCAGATTGAGGAAGATGACGCTGACCGCGGTCACCACGTAAACGGCGAGATCCCCATGCTTCATTGCGGTTTCGATGTGTGCGGGCTTGAGCAGCTGAATTCCGATCACGATGAGCAGCCCGGCAAGTGCGGCGGTCGGGATCTCTTCGATCAGCTCCGCGAATGGAACCGTGAACAGCAGAATCCAGACACCGTGCAGTGTCGCCGAGGCGCGGGATTTCGCTCCTGCGTTGACATTGGTTGAGCCGCGCACAATTACACCGGTGATCGGCAGCCCGCCGATGGTCCCCGACACGACGTTTGCGACACCCTGTCCGATCAACTCGCGGTTGAAGTCGGTGCGCGGCCCATTGTGCATCCTGTCGACCGAAACCGCCGACAGCAGGCTCTCCACGCTGGCGATGAGCGCGACCGTGATGACGCCGACCCCGACTGCGCCCCAGTTACCGTGGGGAAGGTCCGGCAGTTGCACCGCATCCAGCGGCGACCCGTCGAGATCGATCCGCCTCACGTGGAACGGGAAGACCACCGAGACAACTGTCACAGCCACGATTGCGACCAGCGGCCCTGGAACACGGCGTACTTTGGCCGGAACCCACCGCCAGGTGATCAGGATGACGATTACCAGGACGCCCAACAGGACCCCGGGCCGGTGCGCGCTGATAATCTGCCCGGGCAGGTCAATGAGGTTGTGCCAGGCCGTGCTTTTGGACTTCCCGCCCAGCAATACGTGCGCTTGTTGCAATGCGATCGTGATTCCGATGCCGGCCAGCATGGCGTGGACGACCACGGGTGAGATCGCCAGTGCGGCGCGCGCAACACGGCTGAGCCCCAACAGAACTTGCAGTAAGCCCGCGGCACCGGTAATCAAACACGTTACCCCCCAGCCGAAATCGGAGATGAAATCGGCGACGACGACAGTAAGCCCGGCCGCGGGGCCACTGACCTGCAGCGGTGATCCGCCTAACGCTCCGACGATGATTCCTCCGACGATCGCGGCGATCAGGCCGGCGAGCACCGGTGCGTTGGAAGCGATCGCGATCCCCACCGACAACGGGAGTGCGACCAGGAAAACCACGATCGACGACGGCAAGTCGTGCCGGAGAATCGATCGCAACCGGTCGAATGACAGCGCCCGGTGTTGTTGGTCCTGGTCAAGACCTTGTTCGCCGGGAGGTTCGATGTGTTGGATCGGTAGCTCCCTCGTTAGGACCTAGCGGGGGACGTTCCGATATCCTGCACTTGCGTTCAGTAACGTCGGCGTAACTGATTGGCGCACAGACGATTACACCCCGCGCAACAGCCTGGGAACGCCTGGCACCTCGTTCGACGGTATTGGCGTCGCTGAGCGTGGGTCAAGCTGACGGGGCGAGCGCATATCGGATGCAAATGTTTTCGTTACGCCGCGTTAAGCAGCCGAGTCAGAACCCTGAGCCGTGCACCTCGTGCCCCGGGACCTCGGCGATCAGGCCGCTATAGGCTTGCTCGACGGTAGAGCCGTGGTTGATCACCGCGTCGACTTCGCGAGCGATCGGCATCCTCAGGCCGAACTCGTTGGCGAACTCCATGATCACGCTGGCGGCCTTGACGCCCTCGGCGACCTGGTTCATCGACGCGATGATCTCGTCGATCGGCTTGCCGGCGCCGAGCTGTTCACCGACGTGACGGTTTCGGCTGCGCTGGCTGGTGCAAGTGACGATGAGGTCGCCCAGGCCGGCCAGACCAGGGAAGGTGTCGGCATGCCCGCCCACTGCCACGCCCAGCTTCGTCATCTCGCGCAACGAGCGCGCGATGATCAATGCGCGGGTGTTTTCGCCGATACCCATCGCGTAGCCCATCCCGACGGCGATGGCGAAGACGTTCTTCAGCGCCCCGGCCATCTCGACCCCGACGACGTCATCGGTGGTGTAGACGCGGAATCGCCGGGTGCGGAACAATCCCGAGAGCCTGGTCGCCAGATGCTGGTCGGGCATTGCCAGCACCGCCGCGGCGGCATACCCCTCGGCCACCTCGCGGGCGATGTTCGGCCCCGCCAGGATGCCTGCCGGATGACCGGGTAGCAGCTCCTCGATGATCTGCGACATCCGCATGTTGGTGCCCTGCTCGAGGCCCTTGACCAAGGACACCACCGGCACCCACGGCCGCAGTTCCTTGCCCAGCTCGGTGAGCACGCCTCGGAAACCGTGCGAGGGCACGCCCATGACGACGACGTCGGCGGAGTTGGCGGCTTCGGCGAAGTCGGTGGTGGCGCGCAGCGTGTCGCTCAGAATGACGTCATTGCCGAGGTAGCGGTGGTTGCGGTGATGGTCGTTAATGTCCTTGGCGGTCGCCTCGGAGCGCACCCACTGCAGCGTCGGGCCGCGGCGCGCACAGATGGACGCCACCGTGGTTCCCCAGGAACCGCCACCGAGGACAACGACTTTGGGTTCACGCTTCTCAGCTGCCATGCGGTTCAGCGTATTGCCGTAACCGCACATTTAGTAGCGGTTCACCCGAGTTCGGAACTGCCCCGTCTACCCTGCCAAGCGCGCCCGGTCGCCGGCGCGGCCGAACACCATCGCCTCCTCGACGCGATCGAACCGGTAGTCGATGGCGTCGGCAAGGTAGTTCTGCCGTACGTTCCACGGCCGCTTGGTGCCCGACTTCGGCAGTGCATGCGACGCCCGCTTCACATAGTTGGCCTGAATGTCCCACGACGGCTTCTCGGCCATTGGCTGGTCGCCCAGGTGTGGTGCGGCGTGCGTGTAGCCGTGAGAGGCCATGTGTGCCAGCAGTTTTGCCGTCGCCCGAGCGGTGATGTCGGCCCGCAGCGTCCACGAGGCGTTCGTGTAGCCCACACACCAGAACAGGTTGGGTACGTCTTCGAGCATGTGCGCCTTGTAGACGAAGCGGTCCCGGGGATTGATGTCGATGCCATCCAGGCTGATCTTGGCGCCGCCGAGCGCCTGGAGCTGCAGGCCAGTTGCGGTGACGATGATGTCGGCGTCGAGGTGGCCGCCGGATTTCAGCGCGATACCGGTGGCGTCGAAATGGTCGATGTGGTCGGTGACCACTTCCGCGCGGCCCTTGGTGATCGCGGTGTAGAGGTCGGCGTCGGGGATCAGGCACATTCGCTGGTCCCACGGGTTGTACCGCGGTTTGAAGTGGGTGTCGATGTCGTATCCATCGGGCAGGTTGTTGATCGCCACGCGCCGCAGCCGCCCCTTCACCAACTCCGGTCTGTTGCGGGACAAGAACCAGAGCACCGCCTCTGACAATGCGCTGTACACCCGGACGATCGAGTGGGAAGCCCTGCGGGGCAACACTTTACGGACGACTGCGGCGAAGGTGCCATATTTGGACGCCGAGATGAGATAGGTCGGCGAGCGCTGCAGCATGATCACTTTTGCCGCGCGCTCTGCCAGTGCTGGAATGAGCGTGATCGCGGTGGCTCCGCTGCCGATCACCACGATCTTCTTGCCGCTGTAGTCCAGGTCTTCCGGCCAGTACTGGGGATGCACGACGGTGCCACTGAACTGTTCGATGCCGGGGAAGTCGGGTGTGTAGCCCTCGTCGTAGTTGTAGTAGCCGCTGCCGAAGAACACGAACCGACTGCGGTAGTGCCTCGTCGCGCCGCCTTGCTCGACGGTGACCGTCCAGGTGTCGGTGGACGAATCCCAGTCCGCCGAACGGACGTAGCTGTCGAATTGGATGTGGCGGTCGATGCTGTGTTTGTGCGCTGTTGCCATCAGGTACTCGCGGATGTGGACGCCGTCGGCAACGCCTTCCTTCCGGGTCCACGGCTCGAACGGAAAGCTAAGCGTGAAGATGCTGCTGTCGGAGCGCACGCCGGGGTAGCGGAACAAATCCCAGGTGCCGCCGACCTGCTCGCGCCGCTCCAGGATGGTGTAGGTCATTTGCGGGTTGCGCTCGATGATCCGATAGGCCGCGCCGATGCCGGAGATACCGGCGCCGACGATCACGACGTCGAAGTATGCGGCCTCGGCCGCGCTGCCGTCGGCGGCTTCCTGGGGAGTCACGATCATCGTGAACCTCGCTTGAATAGAGGGATCCGTCACTACCCTAGGTACCCACCGGTTGGTCGAACCAGCGGCCCTCACCGGGGGTCGTTATGACGGTTCCATGAGCACGTCGACGTGCAGGGGCGCACACCTGTCGATCAGCCAGATTTGGTCGGCCGGGCTGGCGAAGATGCGCGCGTGCGATGGGTCCTGGGTGAACGCGTCGGCGCACCGGTCGCCGAAGAAGACGTATGCCTTGGTGTCGTTGCATTGCCGGGACATCCACACCAGGCCGTCCAACCCGACCTGGTGGGCGGCCTCGGCCCAGCGCACCGTGCTGGCATAGCTGGACGCCGGGCTCGCCGTCAGCTCGGCGGCGGTGACCTTGAGACGGCGCAGCCCGGTGCCGTGCAGCACTCCGACGTGCAGGCGCTGCGTCAGCTTCAGCCGGACGAGCACCTTGGTCGCGTATTGGTCATAGGGGAGCAGGCCGCCCTCGACCGGGATGTCGTGCAGCAGCGTCTCGGCGATGGCCGCCTCCTCGGTGTCCGCCGCGTACATGATCGGCACCTTGGGGTTCCCGAAGAAGCCGAACCGGGTCGGCGAGCCGAAGCCGGGGTTGAAGTCGGTGGCGGTCCGGGTGGCCGACAGGACGCGGTAGAGCAGGTGTCCCGCCGGCAGGGTGGCGGTGGCCGGGTCGAAGGGGTCCGGTGGTCGTCTCACTGGTCCTGTTACCAAGAGACGGCCAGGGCCTCCGCGGCCACCGCGACGACCCGGTCCGGATCCGTGGTGAGGTGGTCGACGGGGCGGTCCCCATCCAGGTAGGTGGTGGGTGCGCAGAGCCATTGCACCAGGCCCGCTTCCGACCAGCCGTTTTCGTCGGCAACCTCGAGCAACCGTCCGACGACGGCCAAGGGTTTGCCGTCCGGCCCGAACTGGAACCCGGGATAGGAAAGGTAGTTGCCCTGGCGGACCGCGAGCAGCGCCCTGTTGCGTCGCGCGGTGGTGGCCAGGTTGCGTGGTGCGCTGGACCGCGACCCCATCCGTTTGCCGGCTTCGGTGCTGGTCAGCATCCCGAACTCGGCCTCGATGCGGGAATAAAGGTTCTGCTCGGCCTGCACGGCGCGTGCGACGGCGGGCTCGGTGTACACCGTGACCGACGACAGTGCGACGCCCACGGCGTGAGCGCTCTCGCGAAGACGCCGGTTCGCGGCGTCCAGCTCGGCGACCGTGGTCGAAGGGGCCATCGCAACGCTCCTACGTTCGATTCGTGCACCTAAGTCTAGCGCATGAATCGAATGCCCAGCCGTAGCTCTACCGGTAGTTGACGAACTGCAGCGCCACGTCCAGGTCGGCCTTCTTCAGCATCGCGATGACGGCCTGCAGGTCGTCGCGCTTCTTGCTGCTGACGCGGACCTCGTCGCCCTGGATTTGGGTCTTGACGTTCTTGGGCCCCTCGTCGCGGATCAGCTTGGTGATCTTCTTGGCGTTCTCGCTGCTGATGCCCTGCTTGAGGGTGCCGGTGACCTTGTAGGTCTTGCCGGAGGCCTGCGGCTCGCCGGCCTCGAAAGCCTTCATCGAGATGTCGCGGCGAATCAGCTTTTCCTTGAAGACGTCGACGGCGGCCTTGACGCGCTCCTCGGTGGACGACGTCAGCTCGACCGCCTCGTCACCCTTCCAGGCGATCTTGGTGTCGGTGCCGCGAAAGTCGAATCGGGTGGCCAGCTCCTTGGCTGCTTGGTTGAGTGCGTTGTCGACCTCCTGCCGGTCGATCTTGCTGACGATGTCGAACGATGAGTCCGCCATTCGATCCGTCCCTTCATCCGGTGATAGCCGTTTGTGCCCTGTCTACCCGCTCGTTGTAACCTGCTAGGCGGCAGGTTGCCCGAGCGGCCAATGGGAGCGGACTGTAAATCCGTCGGCTTACGCCTACACAGGTTCGAATCCTGTACCTGCCACCAAGGTCAGATTTAGTATCTGGCTGCGGATGGGTTGAGTCGTTCGGTGGTTGATGGTGCGGGTCTATGGGAACGGGCTGCGCGAGAGGGCTGGGCGCTCCACTTCGCTGACCTTGACCTCGACACGAGCACGCCGGCTGGAGAGATGGCGGCCAACATCATCATCTCTGGGTCGCAGTACGAGCGCCGGCTCATCAGCCAGCGAACTCGAGATGCCTTGGCGGCCAAGCGTGCCCGGGGAGAGCGACTAGGCGCAGCGCCAGTCCTACCGTTGGAGGTCACCCGTCGGATCATCGCCGAGCGTGCGGGCGGGCGGACATTTCAGGCGATTGCCGATGGGTTGATGGCCGACGGTATTTCCACCGCGCGAGGGCAAGTCCCGTTGGTTTCCGGCGACGATCAAGGCTGTGTTGACTAGCGACAACGCCGCCGTACTCGTGTGGGGAAGAAGGTGTGAAAATTGACGGGAACCGTTGGGCTGCACCGGGTTCGATTTCCGGCGGCTCCACGGGGAATATACTTGTCAGAGCCACAAGCTCTGGCCAGTTTTCTTTTTCATCAACATTTCATCAACATCTGTCGATTATGCTGCCGCGATGGCATCGCTTCGCAGCGGCACGCGCAGGGATGTCAGTACATACGTGCAGGTGCTGTACCGGCTGAACGGCAAGCAGTCTTCGACCTCATTCGAGGACCTCGCTTCGGCCACGAAATTCCGGCACACGTCGTCGGCGGTGAAGATCTGCCCGAGACGTTCTGGTCGACCGCCTTGCGGTTGCAACCTAACTTGGATCGTCGAGGTATGCGTCGGCCCAGGCGCCGATGATTCGGCCCGCCCGGTGCGCTTGGCCGCGGGCCGTCAGCAGGTGATCGGAGCCCTCGAGCGAGACGAAGCTGCGTGGGTGGCGGGCTAAGCGGAAGATCTCACTCGCGTTCTCGATACCGACGGTGTTGTCGGTGGGCGAGTGCAGGATCAGCAGCGGCAGCCGCAAGCTTTTGATCTTGGCGTGCAGGTGAGCGGCGCGGACATCCTCGACGAATGCCCGCTTCAGGGTTAGCGTGCGTCCACCAACCATCCATTCGGCGGTGCCCTCGGAAAACACGCGTTCGACCACTGCGTCGTAATGCTTTTCGACATGGCTGGGGTCAACCGGCGCGGCCACCGTGACAACCGACCGCACGCCTGGCGACTGCATCGCTGCGGCGATGACGGCCGCGCCGCCCCACGAGTGCCCGATCAGGATGTCGGCCGGCGTCGCGCGGTCGGCCATGAACTCGCATGCCTTGACGATGTCGTCGACCTTGACGGTGAACGACCCGTCGCCCCAGTCTCCCTCCGATCCACCGAGGCCCAGCGCGTCGAAGCGCAGCATGCCGATACCGTCGGCGGCCAGCTGCTTGCAGATCCGGGCAGCGGCCGGGCAGTCCTTACCGAGCGTGAAGCCGTGCGCGAACACGCCCCAGCCGCGCACCGTCGTTTGAGGCACCTCGACGACCCCGGCCAGATTCGGGCCTGTGGAGCTTGGGAAGCTGACTCGTTCGCCCATGGTGGAGATCTACCATGCCCTGGATGGTGCGCGAAAGTTCTTGAGGTCCAAAGGTGTCGCGGTGACATCTGCCATTGCCATGATCGCGAAGCTATGAGACGGTGGGCGCCCGGAGCGACTCGAACGGCCGCGTGTCGTCGTAGAACACACTGAGACGCCAGGGTTGGGCGTTGTGTACGGCCCAATGCTCGGCAATCCAGATTTCATCGCCGCCCGTAGTGCGTGCGCTTAAAAGTGCGGCTACGTGGTTGCGCCGTTCTTGCTCGGTTGCGCTCACGACAATTGTCCTATCCCCACTGATGATCTTCCTTCGCGGCTGAATCCGGTGGCGGCACACATGCTGTCATCGTCGCGATCGATCGCCCGACTGGTCAGTGCCCGTGCTGGTCATGTGCTCGATCGCGGCGTTGAGCAGTTGGGCCACGATGGCGAGCTCGGCCCCGTCTCGCGGTGGGTACACGTAGATGTAGGTGATGGGAAGCTCTGACAGCACGCCCGCCAGGGGGTGGCGCTCGCCCCACCCGGCGTCAAGGACGCTGGTGGCGTCGGCGGCGCTGAAGATCATGTGCATCGACCCGTCGTGCGGATGGATGTGCGCGGTCTCGCCCTTGCTAAGCCGCGCGTCGGGGTGACCGGCGCCGGGGTCGCAGAGCGTGACCGCCGGGTTGTGTTTCTCGAAGTGGCTGAGCCTGGAGTGCACTGTGTCGGTGTGCGTACGGAGCGCGTCGTCGAAGACCCAGTCCAGGGCGGCCCTGATCTCGGGCCCCGGGAACTGATCGAGCTGGCGGTGTGGGATTGGCCACGGGGCGATCGTCGGACGCGGGCCCCGTCGGCTGGGCAGCGGGCCGAGGTGGGCAGCGGCGCGCGGCGCACCGATCTGCGCGTCGTACACCGTGGTCGTGATGGGATCGGCCTTGCGCAGCCGCAGGTAGCTGGTTATCAGCCAGCCCTTGGGGTTGGCCGGCAGCCCGCCTTCGCCGAGGGCGAGCCAGGCGCGGTAGTCGCGGCGGGCCCAGGTGCCCGCGAGCGCGGCCAACACGATGGCGGCTAGCGCAGCCGGTGTGGTGCATTGTCCTAAGGTTGGCATAGGCCTGATCGATGTGCATTCCGTGCTTGATTGATTGGTGACATTGTGCTCAAGCGCTGCTCCTGACTTGTGCTGTTATTGGGCCCGGACCAGCTCGGCGGCTGGCAGCTGCTGGAGGACGGCATTTGCTGGCTGACGCGACCCCCAGAGCCATCGGCACAGGTGGCGGTGTCACCGTCAGTTCGGTGACGTGGTCAGTGCGAGTATGACGGCGGCGGTGGCGGATACCAAGAAGAGCGCGACTGCTGTGATCGCTTGTGTGCGTAGCTTCGGGTCGGCGTAGTCGCGGGCGCGGGCGTGGAAACGGACGGCTCCGATGAGCAGAGCGGCGAAGCCGACCAGCGCGGCGATACCCGACGGCCGCCACAACAGCCCCACGATAGCCCACGGTCGCCAATACTTCGGCCACTCCGACGTAGCCGACCAGCCCGGGGCTGAGGCAGATCTGTGATTGGAGTTGTGCGGAGATGCCTTTGAGCACCAGGTTGGGGGCCCCGGCGGACCACACCACGGGCATGCACCCCCAGCGAAAGATCTTGTCCGAGGATGGCCGCGAAAACTAACAGAATGCTCAAGATGGTGGCGGCGATGTACATTCGGGTCCTTTCCACGGAGCTCTGCAGGTCTGCGGGTCAGTCACGGTGTGGGACGAGTGTCGCCAGGAGCAGTGCGAGTGTTCAGGCGGCGGCGGGCCTGCTCGATGTAGAAGTCGATGGTGTCTGGATTGGTAAGTGCGCCTTTGGCGATGGCGGTGGCGGGGTCATACCCGGCGAAGAGTTTCTTGACGGGTATTTCGGCCTTTTTGAGGGTGTGTGTCAGCGGAACGGCGGGGGCGGCGATGATTTCATCGGGGACATGCCGGGGCGAGGTGTGCTGGCGGATGGTGGCCTTGATGTGGGCGGCGAGTTCGTCGGTGAGTTCGGCGTCGTGGGCTAACACCACGAACAGCGGCATGTAGTAGCCGCCGTCGGGCTCTTCGGCTCCCACAACAAGGGCGTCGAGAACTTCGGGCACATGCTCGAGTGCGGCATAGATGTCGGAGCTGCCCAGACGCACTCCGCCGCGGTTGAGGGTGGCATCGGAGCGCCCGTGGACGATGAACTCCCCCTCGGGGGTTTCGGTGATCCAGTCACCGTGGGTCCACACCCCGGGAAAGCGTTCGAAATAGGCACCCGAGTATCGGGCGCCGTCGGGGTCGTTCCACAGCGCCACCGGCATCGACGGGAGCGGCCTGGTGATCACCATTTCACCGACTTCGCCGATCACGCGGGCACCGGAATCATCCCAGGCTTGCACCGCTACGCCGAGCTCGGGACCCTGCAGTCGACCCAGGTGGACTGGTTCGAGCGGATTGGAACCGATGAAGGCACTGCAGATTTCGGTGCCACCTGAGTCCGATCCGAGATGGACGTCGGCTTTGACGTGTTGGTGCACCCACTGCCAGGTGGAGTTGGGAAGCGGTGAGCCGGTGGACATGATCGATCGCAGTTGCGAAAGGTCCCAGTCGCGCCCGGGACTGAGGGTCGCGTTTTGTACAAGAGACAGGTAGGCCGCGCCGGTGGCGAACATGGTGGTGCCGGTGCGGGCGATGATGTCGAACTGGCGATCGGCACGCCCGAAGGTTGGGGAGCCGGCGTAGGTGACGACCGAGGCGCCGCACATCAGGTTGTAGGCCAGGGTGTTCCACACCATCCACGATGTGTTGGCGCCAACGTAGTAGACGTCGCCGCTGCCCACGTCGTGGTTGAGGGCATAGAATTTCAAGGCTTCCAACGTCATGCCGCCGTGGCCGTGCACGATGCCTTTCGGCTTTCCTGTCGTTCCCGAAGAGAACAAGATCCACAACGGATGGTCGAACGGCACTGGCGTATAGGCAGGCTCGGCGGTGTCGTTGACAAGCGTTGTGAAATCCAGCAATTGCCGGTCGCTAGGGGCGTTGTCGGCTTCGTCGGGATCGTTGACGACGATGGTGTGCCGCAGGCTTGGCAGCTTGTCTGGCAGCGTGCGCAGCTGGGCTCGGCAATCGACGTCTTTGCCGTTGAATCGATAACGGCTGGCTCCGATGAGCACCACCGGCTGCAGCTGACCAAGGCGATCCAGCGTCGCGGTGACCGAGAGCTCAGGGGAGTTGATCGTCCAGATCGCGCCGAGGCTGGCAGTGGCCAACAAGCCGATGATGGCCTCGGGGATGTTGGGCAGCACCGCCGCGACCCGCTCACCGGGCTGGACTCCGAGCGCGGAAAGCCCCCTGGCCAATGACGCGATCTGGCTGTGCAGTTGACGCCATGTCAGAGAACGCACACGGTTATCTTCGGTGATCGACCGTATCGCCACCCTGTCGGCGCATTGAGGTGTAAGCGCGTGCCGCAGAATGTTTTCGGTGAAATTCATTCGCGCATTGGGATACCAGATGGCACCGGGCATTTGCTCGACGGCGAGTGCGAGGCCGTTGAAACCCGTTCCGATGACGCCGAAGTACTCGCGAACTGCGTCCCAAAACCCCGACGCATCCTCGACCGACCAACGCCATGCTTGGCGGTAATCGGCCAGCGCTATTCCACGATGCTCACCCACCCACTGCATGAAACCCGCTAAGCGACAGTGTTTTTGCTGCTGGGCTGTTGGGCGCCAGGTTGCTGGCGGATCCGTTGTCGCATGCGTTGTCATGGTCGTGTCCTTTCTGCGGGCGAGCGGGCGCGTTCCGAGCCGGGCAACCGCCGATGGATGGCCCAGCCAGCGCGCGGGGAAGACGCTGGCTGGGCGGGGTGTTGGGCGCCCGTAGAGGCGAACCGGCGGACGCGATGCAACGGACACGCCGACTGTCCGGTCATCATCACTGCGGCCACCGGTTCGGCACATCCGCGCACCGAACTCCTCGTGTGGGGCCGGTGCGGCGATATCGGCGCGGCGATGCACGCCGATGCTCGAGGATGATCTGCGAAGAACCGCGACAGGCGACGGCCGAGAGGCGCATCGATTCCGTTGGGCCGAGGCGCGGAAGGAGAGCGACGTTGAGTCGCTGCGGTAGTTCTGTAGTGGGTGGCCGCGAAGGTGTGCATGACTACGACTTGGATCGGTTACGGCAGGACAACGATTTTGCCGTGGAGGTGGCCGGATTGGCTGGCGTCTAACGCTGCTGCCGTCTGCGCCAGCGGATAGGTGCGCCAGATGGGCACGGTCAGCCGCCCCTGCTCGATGAGGGACGCGATCTCGCGCAGTGCGGGACCGAGTTCGCTTCCGGCTCCGCCGACATGGACTTGGATGCCGGCGGCGGCGGCGTCGAAGGCGACGAGGGTCAACACGCGTTCGGGGCCTCCCGCGAGCGCGATCGACAGCGGGATTTCACCGCGGCCGGAGGCGTCGAGGACGGCGTCGACCCCGCGCGGAGCGATCGCGCGGACGCGGTCGAGAAGCCCGTCGCCGTACGCCACCGGTTCGGCACCCATCGAACGCAGGTAGTCGAAATTGGGCTGGCTTGCTGTGCCGATCACCCGCGCCCCGCGCGCGACGGCCAGCTGAACCGCGAATGTGCCCACGCCGCCGGCGGCGGCATGGATCAGCAACGTGTCGGTGGCGTGGACGCCGAGCTTGTTGAGCACGGCGTAGGCGGTGCCGCCGGCGCCGGCCACGCTGCCGGCCACTTCCCAGTTGATGGCGTCGGGTTTTTTGATCAGACTTGCCGAATGGGCGAGCGCGAACTCGGCGAATGACGGTGTCAGTGAGGCGCCCATGACTGCATCGCCCGCGCGGAATTCGGTCACCCCGGCGCCGACTTGATCGACGACACCGGCCACATCGGTTCCCAGGCCTGCGGGCAGCGTCAGCGTGAACTCCTCGCGCATGAGGCCCTGCATGGTTTTCCAATCGATGGGATTGATGCCCGCGGCGCGCACCGCGATCCGCACCTGCCCGGGGTCGGGGCTGAGCGCGGGGACGTCGACCACGCGCAGCACATCGGTGTCGCCGTATTGAGAGAACTGCACGCTGCAGGGCATATGTTCATTTCCAATCTGGTTGCAGGCGAGTCGATTCCAGGGTGTTATCCGGGTCACAGGTCGTCGGGCAGCAGGCCGAACGACTGGTAGAGCCGGACGTAGTCGACGGTGTCCCAGTGTTCGGCGGCGACACCGTTTTCGATCCGCAAGAAATCGGCCGAGGCGAAGTCGACGCGGTG
>Ga0210393_10001960_pt1 | contig 17108 bp, 14 predicted proteins | sample IncBWC27OmetaG_FD_160068 | JGI IMG/M metagenome (GOLD analysis project Ga0210393, IMG submission 160068) | Forest soil microbial communities from Barre Woods Harvard Forest LTER site, Petersham, Massachusetts, United States - Inc-BW-C-27-O ... | reverse complement strand
ACCAAGCTCAGCCGGCTCCACCCGCAGGCCGGCCAGAAAATCCAGTCCGGCGTAGTCGGCCAGTGCCGCGCGCAGCGGGTCGAAAAGCAGGCGACCGGATTTCGCCACGCCTCCCCCAATGACGACGAGGTCGAGGTCGCAGACCGCCGCCACCGAGGCGATCATCGCCGCGAGCGCAGCGGCCCCCCGATAAAACGCCCGCACCGCCACCGCATCCCCGCGCGCCGCCGCGTCGGCCAGCTCTTTGCCGCCGGCACTGGGCGGCGCGGACCAACCGTTGGCTCGCGCCCAGCGCGCCAGCGACGGGCCGGCCGCGACGGTCTCGACGCAACCGCGGCCACCGCAGGTACACGGCAGGCCATCCTGTTCGACCACCACGTGACCGACGTGACCGGCATTGCCGGTGCGCCCGGTGTAGGGGGCGCCGTTGAGCACCAATCCGCCACCCACGCCGGTCGACACCACCATGCCCAGCAGAAACCGCGCACCCCGTCCGGCGCCGCGCCAGTGCTCGCCCAGGGCCATGCACACGCCGTCACCGCCGAGCTGCACGGGCACGCCGGGCACCGCGGCCGCGACCCGGTCTCGCAGCGGGAAGCGGTGCCAGGACCCGATGTTGATCGGGCTGACGCATCCGGTGTGCAGGTCGATTGGGCCGGCCGAAGCGATACCCACCGCAGCGACCCCAGCGTCGGCCACGCACAAGACATCGGCTATCGACGCGGCGACCGCGGCCCAGACCTCCTCGGCGGAAGCCTCCGACGGGGTAGGTCGGGTGACGGTGTGCACGAGCACGCCACCGGGGTCGGCCAGGCCGGCGGCGATTTTGGTGCCGCCGATGTCCAAGCAAAGGGTGAGCATGCCGATCAATGCCGGTGGGTGTTGTCAGGCTGGCGCGGATCGCCGGGATGCTCGTAGCCCGGGGCGAGCCGAACCAGCTCAACGGTGCGCGCATCCAGCCACACCCGGAAGGCACGCCGCCACGCGGCGCCCCGCAGATGCTCGGCGATCGCGGACTCCACCTCCCCAAGCGGCGGGCCGACACGCGACGGGGCGTGCCAGCCGTGACGGCCCGGGCGCGGTGCTGCGAACCGCAGCGGATTGCGGGCGTGGTAGTCGGCCACGTCTTCCGCGGTGACCTGGACGGTGGCGGTGACGTCGGCGAACAGCGCCCGCGCACCCGGATCGGCCAGCGCGGCCGCAGCCACGCTGCCGATCTCCAGCCGGGCGGTGACATCGGGCAGCAGCTCCGCTTCGGTAGGAGCGTCTCGCGCATTCAGCCCGCGTGCGGCCACCTCGACGGCGACCACTCTTTCGGTGACGATCAATTGGGTAAGCCAGCGCCGCAGCTGCCGTCCCTCGCTGGTGCCGCTGGTCGGCAGCGCGGCCGCACGCGGACCGCTGCGCAACCGCGCCTCTCGGGCGTCGACCTCATCGACCGCAACCGGGATCCCGGCAACGGTTGCGACCAGTCGGGCACTCATGTCACGGTCACCTTCACCGCCGGTGAGTAGACCAGCCGACCGGCACAGCCGACCCGGACCAGCGCCCACCACTGGCCGGGTTGCAGCCACGCCGGTGGAGTGACGGCGAAGCCGAGCTTGACCGTGCCGCGCGCGGGCAGGACCGCGCCGAGCGCGGGCGGGCCGATCCACTCCCAGGTGCCCCATGGGCTGATCAGATGCGCCTCCAGCGCCAAATCGGCGCACGCGTGGGTGCCAACCGTGACGGTCAGCCGGGCCGTGTCGCCGGCCCGCAGCGTGACGTCGGCGGGCCCGTCGACGAGGTAGACCAGGTCGCCGAGATCAACCTGGTCAGAACTGACAGCCACCACACCCACGTCCTCGACCACCTGGCGCCATGCGGCTGGCACCGAATCCCCGGTGAGGCGTAGCTGAGCCCGGATCGGGTACAACCCGGGTTGCGCATCTGCCGGAATGGCCACCACCGCGTCAAACATTTGATAATCGCCGCTGCACAGCGTGAACGGCGGCTCGGCGGGTGTGTCCGACCAGCCGTCCGGCCACACCACGGCCACCGCGCACTCCAGCGTGGAATCGCTGCAGTCGCTGGCCACGGTGAGCCGGAACGCCACTTCGCCGCCCGGCTGCGCGGTCATGAGGTGCGGGTGCAGGTGAGCGACCGCCGGCAGCCCCCCGAGTGGCGCAGGACCACGATTGTGCAGCCAATAACGCGCGTAAAGCGGCTGGGCGGTCTCGGCTTGCGGGGCCAGCGCGGTGGCCCGGCGGTTACCGCCGGAAAACGCCTTGGCCATGTCGAGCCGGGCCAGCACGGTGGCGACCTGAAAGCCGCGCAGTTCAATCGATCGTTTCGGTCCCCGCGGGGTTTCCAGCAGGTCGGCAAGCTCGAGCGCACTTACTTTGCCCAGCGCGGAAGCGATGCTGACGTGGGCGGCTGCGCCGTTGGTTTCCACCAGCCGAAGGGCCACCGCCGCGGGGTCGAGCGGCGCGGCGCTCCCCGCGGTCAGCGGGTTGCCGGCCGCTTTGAGTGCCCCCAAATGCACCGAGTCGGCCGGGTCGACCTGCAGCAGCGATCCGACCGGCGGCAGGTGGCCCCATCGTCGGTCGCAGACGACGGCAAGCAGCGGGTGGGAGAACTGCGCGCTGCGGGCCGGGATCTCGGCACGCCGCCAGTCGCCTTGGCCGCAGGCCAGCGCATAGTCGAAAACGTGTGTCCAGTGCTGCAGTTGGAAGTTGGAGCCGTCGGGCGCGGTGCGCCGTGGCTCGTCGATCCAGATGCCGGATGGCCAGCCGGTGCAGGACCGCATCAGCGCGGTATGCAGGGTGCCCTCGGTGTCGACGGCAAAGCTTGGCACGCCGCGGTTGAGTAGCGCGACGGTGCGGGCTTCGAAACGTTCCATCGCCGATGGGGCCTGCTGGTTGACGACGATCTCGGCGTACCCAAGATCATCTGCCACCGAGGCGATCTCGTCGCTCAGGTTTTTGTCGTCGGAGCCCGCGATCACCAGCACCGGCAGGGCCCGCAGCCCACGCAGGTCGGCGCCGGGCACCCATGCCGCAGCCAACGGCGTCGCGGCAGGCACCCAGATCCGGGCCCGGCCCGTCTTCGCCAGCTGCCGTTCGAGTTCGGCGGTGTATTCCGGATCCGCCTCGGCCAGCACGGCCTTGGTGAAGGCGTTGCGAGCGGGCCCGCCCAGCGCGATCCGCACGTCGGGCAAGTTGGAGTCGACGTCGAGGTGGCCGTAGCGCGGTTGGTCGGCGCCGCTGCAGGTGGCCGTGACACCGGCACGGACCAGCGCGACCATCAGCTCGCGGGCCAGCGGTCCGGACGTCGTCTCGGCCGGCGACACCACCTCGGCGACTGATACCGCGCGGATGGCGGTGTTTGAAACCCGGACCCGCGCCGCCGACGAAAGCCCGAACCAGCTGTAGGCCGGGTTGTCCAGCGTCCACAAGTACTGCGCGGTGTCCACCGATTCAGAGCCGTCATGCAGCAATGCGAAACCCCGCCCGATGACGGCGTCGCCCACCTCGCTGATCGGCATGGCGCCCGGAACCGGGCACGGCCAGCGCAGGCGCAATAAGCGGTCTTCCCCGGTGAACTCGTCGATCGTGGTATGGCAGTCCACCCGCGCCACCCCTTGCCACAGGGTGATGGTTTGGGTGTAGCGCAACAATGTGCCGATACCGCCATGCACCTCGAGCCGCTGACCGAGCGGGCCATGGTAGGCCTGCACCTGGGCGGGCGATTCCGACGAGCACACCACCGGACCCTTGGGCAGTAGGTGCCACGGGCCCTCGCCCTGTGTCGGGTGCGACGGGTACTCCTCGTAGACAGCAAGCTCATTGCCCACCCGGCCGGCGGCGATCAGCTGGTGACCGTCTTGAACCAGGGAAGAAACCGCCCCTCCGCGCGCCGCGTCGACCGCCAATCGGTAGTGCTCGTTGGCGATCTCTGACCCGGGCACCGGTTCCCAGCCGGCCGTTTGGTCGGCGTGGACCAGCCGATAGGCCCGCCAGCCCAGCGAGGGCACATTGCTCGCCAGCCAGGTGACCGACCGGCCGTCGTGCTCGACGTGCGCGGGCAGCTCGGCGCCGTCGTGGTCGAGCACTCGCACTCCTGCGCCGATCGGCGAGTAAAGCCGGGCGGTGACGATGTCGGTGCGCTGGTGTGTCAGCGAATTCCACACCACGACCGAATGTTCTCCGATGTCGACCGCGCTGGACAGCAACGCCAGCGAGTTGTCACGGGCCGCGCGGCCCAGCTCCCACGCGTCGCGCCAGCCGGTCAGCAGGTCGAGATACACCTGGTCGGATTCCGAGCCGGTGATGGCGTCGTGGTGCGCGCCGTAGGCCAGCTGCACCCACGCCTTGGCCAACGCGGCCTGCGGGTACTCGGCGCCGGTCATCAGCGCGGCGAACACCGCGAAACGCTCGGCATCCAGGACGGCGTTCTCGGCGGCCCGGTTGGCTTGTTTGGTGTCGATGTAGGACACGTCCTTGCCGGTGTAGATCGGGTTCATGTCGCGGGTCTGCGGCGACGGCGCACACCCCCGCTCGGCCAGTTCGGCGCGCACCGCTGCGAAGAACTCCCGCGGCAATGCGCACACGAATCGCGGCCAGGTGTAGCGCGAGGCCCAGTCGCGGTGGATCGCGGTGACCCATTTGTTCGGCGGGGTGTAGTCGGTGCCGACGGGCAGCAGCACATTGCGGGTCAACGCGACCTTCTTGAGCTGGTCGAACAACTCATAGGTGGCGTCCTCGGCCTCCCGCAGCGAGGTCGACGAGTCCATCCACCAGCCCGCCGAATAGTGCGCCGGCATGTAGTGGGTGAGCAGTCCGCGGCCGGACGGCGAGATCCATTCGAATTCGCTGCAGAACTGCATGCGCTCGACGTCACCGCCCTGCGCGGGACCCCATTGGTGGTGTGGTCCGCGCGCCCACGAACTCGACGTCAAGCCGGCGTCGGCGGCCATTCCGGGGAATTGCGGGTCGTGGCCGAACACGTCGAGCTGCCATGCGGTGGCCGGATCGGCACCCAGCACCTCGCGTTGAAAACCTATGCCGTGCACCAGGTTTCGAATGGTTGTTTCCGGTCCGGTGAGGTTTGTGTTGGGTTCGTTGTAGGTGCCGCCCATCACCTCGACGCGCCCCTGGGCGAGGAAGCGGCGCAGGTCAGCGCGGTCCTCGGGCCGGGTGTCCCAATACGGCTTGAGGTAATCCACCTCGGCCAAAACGAATTTGTACTCAGGCTCGCGGCGCGCCATCTCCAGATGCGCATGCACCAGCTCGAAGCCGTTGGTCTGACGGGCTCGCCCCGGCGGGTCTTCTCGCCACTCGCTGGTGTAGGCGCCCTGCGTGTTCCACCACACCGGGTCGTAGTGGAAATGGCTGACCATGTACATCGTCCACCCGGGCTCGGCCACGACGAACTCGAACGACGTGTCGGTGCGGCCCGCATGCACTCGCGCGCCGCAAAGCTGACCGACGACCGGATTCTCAACCGTGACCGGGACCTCGACGAAATCGTCGCCGATATCGGCGACCGCCTCCCCCTTCAGACCGTCCCCGTCGATGCGGACCGGTGTCGGCTCGGCTACCCCGGCAACGGTGACACGAGCCAGTTGCAACGGCGCGTCCGGCAGCCCGACGAAAAGCTCCGTCGACTCCGCCGAAATCACCTGCATGCCCGCACCTTACGGCCACCCGCGGGCCCGATAAAGCCATCGCGGCAACGACGCCTGTCCCCTGTTGCCGGAAATGCCGGTGCCATGGTGGAGGATCGGGAAATGCCCGCTCTTGCTGCACCCGCCGCCGACGAACGCAGCGCGCTGCGCGAATACTTGGCCTACCACCAAAGCGCCTACTTCGCGGTGTCGTACGGCCTCACCGACGAACAGGCCCGGTCCTCCCCAACGGTCAGTGCACTATCGATCGGCGGGCTGGTCAAGCACGCCACCGGAATGCAACGCAGCTGGATGGGCCGCGTCGCCGCCGCGCCGGAGGCACCGCCGAAGGACACTCGGCCGTTCGAGGAGATCTCCAAGGAGTTCGGGGACCAGCATGCGATGCGGCCCGACGAGACACTGGATGGGCTGCTGCGGGCATTCGAAGTCCAGAACGCGAAATCGCTGCGGCTGGTGGAAACCGTGGATCTCGACGCCGCGGTGCCCGTTCCGCAGGACATTCCATGGTTCCCCAAAAACCAGGAGGCCTGGTCGGTGCGCTGGGTGATCCTGCACGTGATCAACGAGCTGGCCCGGCACGCCGGGCACGCCGACATCATCCGGGAAACCATCGACGGCGCCACCATGTACGAGTTGATCGCCGGGCTGGAGGGCTGGGAGATCAAGGGCTGGGTTGAGCCCTGGAGTCCCCGGTAAAAGGCGAGCGTGCCGGCCTGCAGCCAGCTACGACCGCAAAGTGAGTGGCGTCACACCGAATTGGGACTTGACACCACCGGTTTGGCACACTGCTGAGATGAGTTCTACCAAACACCGCGAGGTGGCCAGGCTTGACCGGGTGCCCTTGCCGGTCGAAGCGGCCCGGGTGGCAGTCACTGGTTGGCAGGTCACCCGCACCGCCGCTCGCGTCGTCACCAAGCTGCCGGGCAGGGGCCCATGGCAGCAGAAGGTGATCAAGCAGCTTCCGCAGACCTTTGCCGACCTGGGGCCGACGTATGTGAAGTTCGGACAGATCATCGCGTCCAGCCCCGGGGCGTTCGGCGAGTCGTTGTCCCGCGAATTCCGCGGCCTGCTCGACCGGGTGCCACCCGCCGACACCGACGAGGTGCACAAGCTCATCGTTGAGGAACTCGGCGGCCAACCGTCCGAGTTGTTCGCCACCTTCGAGGAAGAACCGTTCGCATCGGCGTCCGTCGCCCAGGTGCACTACGCGACCCTGCACAGCGGCGAGGACGTCGTCGTCAAGATCCAGCGACCGGGCATCCGCCGCCGGGTCGCCGCGGACCTGCAGATCCTGAAGCGTTTCGCGCAGGCCGTCGAGCTGGCCAAGCTGGGCCGCCGCCTGTCGGCACAAGATGTAGTGGCCGACTTTGCCGACAACCTGGCCGAGGAGCTGAACTTCCGCCTCGAGGCGCAATCGATGGACGCCTGGGTCTCCCACCTGCACGCGTCGCCGCTGGGCAAGAACATCCGGGTGCCCCAGGTGTACTGGGACTACACCACCGAACGGGTGTTGACGATGGAGCGGGTGCAGGGCATCCGCATCGACAACGCCGCCGAAATCCGCAAGGCCGGGTTCGACGGCACCGAGCTGATCAAAGCGCTGGTGTTTTCCCTGTTCGAGGGCGGCCTGCGGCACGGCCTGTTCCACGGCGACCTGCACGCCGGCAACCTCTACGTCGACGAGGCGGGCCGCATCGTGTTTTTCGACTTCGGGATCATGGGCCGCATCGATCCGCGCACCCGTTGGCTGCTGCGGGAACTGGTGTACGCGCTGCTGGTGAAGAAAGACCATGCCGCGGCCGGCAAGATCGTCGTGCTGATGGGCGCCGTCGGCACCATGAAGCCCGAAGCCCAAGCCGCCAAGGATCTAGAGAAGTTCGCCACGCCGCTGACCATGCAGACGCTGGGCGACATGTCCTACGCCGACATCGGCCGCCAGCTCTCGACGCTGGCCGACGCCTACGATGTCAAGCTGCCGCGCGAGCTGGTGCTGATCGGCAAGCAGTTCCTCTACGTCGAGCGGTACATGAAGCTGCTCGCGCCCAAGTGGCAGATGATGTCGGACCCGCAACTGACCGGATACTTCGCGAATTTCATGGTCGAGGTCAGCCGCGAGTACCAGACGGACGTGGAGGTCTAGTGCAGATCCGCAGCGGCTATGCCACAACACGGGCCACATCGGGCGACCTGAAGCTCTATTACGAGGACATGGGCGACGTTGACGACCCGCCCGTGCTGCTGATCATGGGCCTGGGTTCCCAGCTGCTGCTGTGGCGAACCGCCTTCTGCGAGAAACTCGTTGGCCAGCGCCTACGGGTCATCCGTTATGACAACCGGGATGTCGGTCTGTCCAGCAAGACCGAGCGCCGTAGTTCGGGGCAGCCGCTGGTGACGCGGTTGGCCCGCTCCTGGCTTGGCCTGCGGAGCAATGCGGCATACGCGCTGGAGGACATGGCCGACGACGCCGCTGCTCTGCTCGATCACCTTGGCATCGAGCACGCCCATATCGTGGGGGCGTCGATGGGCGGCATGATCGCCCAGGTTTTCGCGGCACGATTCCCGATGCGGACGAAAACGCTGGGAATCCTGTTCTCCAGCAACAATTCACCGTTCCTGCCGCCGCCGGCCCCGAGCGCGTTGCTGGCGCTTCTCAAGGGCCCGCCGCGGAATGCGCCGCGGGACGTGATAATCGACAACGCGGTACGTGTCAGCAATATCATCGGCAGCCCCCGCTACCGCATGCCCGAAGAGCAGGTTCGCGCCGACGCCGCCGAGGGGTACGACCGCAACTACTACCCACAAAGCGTTGCCCGCCATCTCGCCGCGATCCTGGGCAGCGGCAGCCTGGCGCACTACGACCGGCGCATAGTCGCACCGACCGTGGTGATCCACGGCCGGGCCGACAAGCTAATGCGGCCCTTCGGTGGCCGCGTCGTTGCGCGCGCAATCAACGGCGCTCGGCTAGTCTTATTCGACGGCATGGGCCATGACCTGCCTCAGCAACTCTGGGATCGGGTGATCAGCGTGCTAACAAGCAACTTCGCCGAGGCCAGTTGAAGCCAGGAATCAGGCAGCCTTTAGGGTTTCCCTCGGAATTTCACACAAGTCTTACAAGGTTATGCGGTTGGCGCTGGGAGGTTGTCCGGTAATGGCGGAGCTAAGGCCTTATTACGAAGAGTCGCAAGCTGCATACGACATTTCGGACGACTTCTTCGAGCTGTTCCTCGACCCCACCTGGGTCTACACCTGCGCATACTTCGAACGCGACGACATGACCCTCGAAGAGGCGCAGCTAGCCAAGTTGGACCTGGCGCTGGACAAGCTGAATCTCAAGCCCGGGATGACGCTGCTCGATGTCGGTTGCGGCTGGGGCGGAGCACTGGTCCGCGCGGTCGAGAAGTACGACGTCAGTGTCATCGGACTGACCCTGAGCCGCAATCACTTCGAGCGCAGCAAGGCCAGGCTGGCCGCGATCCCGACGACGCGGCACGCGGAAGCCCGGCTGCAGGGCTGGGAAGAATTCGACGAGAAGGTCGACCGAATCGTCACCTTCGAGGCCTTCGACGCGTTCAAAAAGGAGCGTTGGCCACTGTTCTTCGAACGCTCCTACGACATCCTTCCCGAAGACGGACGGATGCTGCTGCACAGCATATTCACGCATCCGCAGACGTACTGGCGCGAACATGGCATCCCGGTGACGATGAGTGACCTGCGGTTCTTCCACTTTCTCGGGACCGAAATCTTCCCGGGCGGCGGGATGTGCGGCGAAGCCGATATCGTCGACAATTCCCAGGCCGCAGGGTTCACCGTCGAGAAGATCCAGTACCTGCAGCCGCATTATGTGCGGACTTTGGATATGTGGGCGGCCAATCTGCGGAACAATCGCGAACGCGCCATCGCCATCCAGTCCGAAGAGGTCTACGACCGCTACATGCACTATCTGACCGGCTGCGCGAACCTCTTCCGCAAAGGCTTCTCCAACATCGCCCAATACACCCTCACCAAATAGCGATTAGTGGTGGGCACCCGAGTCGGATAGCATGCCCCGAGCTACGCGGGGGAATTTCGGTGCGTTTCGCTCAAGCACCGCGGGGCCTTGAGGTCGCAGGAAGGCACAACGCCATGGCCAAGAAACTGACGCCGCACTTCGCCGATGTGCAGGCGCACTACGACTTGTCCGACGACTTCTTCCGCCTCTTCCTGGACCCCACCCAGACCTACAGCTGCGCATACTTCGAGCGCGAGGACATGACGCTGGAAGAGGCCCAGATCGCCAAAATCGACCTGGCGCTGGGCAAGCTGGGCCTGCAGCCGGGCATGACGTTGCTCGACGTCGGCTGCGGCTGGGGTGCCACCATGCGGTGGGCCATCGAAAAGTACGACGTGAACGTGGTCGGCTTGACGTTGTCGAAGAACCAAGCCACCCACGTGCAGAAGTCGTTCGACGCGATGGACAGCCCGCGCAGCAAGCGGGTGCTGCTGAACGGCTGGGAACAATTCGACGAGCCCGTCGACCGGATCGTGTCGATCGGTGCCTTCGAACACTTCGGGCACGATCGCTATGACGACTTCTTCACAATGGCTTGCGGCGTCTTGCCCGCCGACGGCGTGATGCTGCTGCACACGATCACCGGGCTGACGGGACCCCAGTTCATCGAACGTGGCATACCTTTGACGTTGGAGATGGCCCGCTTCGCCAAGTTCGTCATGACCGAGATCTTCCCCGGCGGCCGGTTGCCGTCGATCGAGAAGGTTCAGGAGCACTCGTCGAAGGCGGGTTTGCGGCTAACTCGGCGCCAGTCGCTGCAGCCGCACTATGCCAGAACCCTCGAGCTGTGGGCCGAGGCCCTCGAGGCGCACAAGGACGAGGCCATCGCGATGCAGTCCGAAGAGGTCTACGAGCGGTACATGAAGTACCTGACCGGCTGCGCCAAGTCGTTCCGGATTGGCTCCATCGACGTCCACCAATTCACCCTGGAGAAATAGCGCACTCTTTTATAGAGATGTGACAGAGCTCAAACCAATCCGTGCCTATGGTGCGTGGCCGGCAACGCGGACTTTCCACTAAAATTCCAGCTGATCAAGTTCGCCGTGGGGGCAGCTGCTGAAGCACCAGTTGCCCAGATTCCACGAAAGGTGTCTTCACACAACATGGACAATCTCGACGTCGTCACAGTAGGTGCGGGTTTCGGCGGCATTGGCGCAGCCATCCAACTGAAGCGGCTCGGATACGACAAGATCGCGATTCTCGATCGCGAGGCCGATATCGGCGGGACCTGGCACGTCAATACCTATCCAGGCCTGGCCGTCGACATCCCGGCCACCACCTATTCGTACTGGTTTGAGCCCAATCCGTACTGGTCAAGGTTGTTCCCGCCGGGTGCCGAACTGCAGCGGTACGCCGAAAACGTCGCCAACAAGTACGACGTGCGCCGCTACATGCGGTTCAACACGACAGTCGAGGGCGCACGCTGGGATGAGGACGAGTGTTTGTGGCAGGGTAGCGCTGGCAGACGGCGAAAGCCTGACGACGCGCTTTCTGATCACCGCGACCGGCTTCCTGTCAGAGCCGAAGACACCGCAAATCCCCGGAATCGAAAGCTTCGCGGGCAAAGTCATCCACAGCATGGCCTGGGACCACGGCTACGACCTCGGCGGGCGACGCACCGCAATCATCGGAACCGGGGCGACCGCTGTGCAGTTGATCCCCGAACTGGCCGCCAGAGCGGGCGAGCTGACCGTGTACCAACGCACGCCGACTCATGTGCTGCCCAAGATTGACTTGAAGATCCCGGTCTGGCTGCAACAGATATTCGCCCGGGTACCCTTGGTGCACCGGGCTTTCCGCCTAATGACCGACGCCCTTTTCGAGCTGGCATTGGCCACCGCGCTGCACCACCACGGACTCCGGCGGCTGGACATCGCCATGGCTGATCTCGCCAAGATCAACCGGTTCATCTGGATCCGCGACAAGGAGCTGCGGCGCAAGCTCACTCCGGCCTACGATTTCGGCTGCAAACGGCCCACCTGGTCCAGCAGCTACTACCGCACCCTGAGCAAGCCGCATGTGCATCTGGAGACCAACAGCATCGAACGGATCGAGCCCGACGGTATCGTCACCGCCGACGGGCGCAAGACGGTTATCGACACGCTGGTGCTGGCCACCGGTTTCGACCTCTGGGACGCCAACTTCCCCGCCATCGAAGTGATCGGGCGCAGCGGACGCAACCTGGGAAAGTGGTGGCGCGAGAACAGGTTTCAGGCGTACCAAGGCCTGTCCGTCCCCTACTTTCCCAATTACCTGGGCGTGGCCAGTCCGTACGCCTTTTCCGGCTTCTCGTTCTTCAACACCATCGAATACCAGATGCGGCACATGGACCGGCTGTTCGGGGAACTGCAGCGCAAGGGCGCAACTGAATTCGAGGTGACCGAAGAAGCAAATGCGCGCTTCAAGGATCGGATGACCAAGCTTGTTGAGAAGTCCCTCTTCTCCCTTGGAGACTGCGCCACCTCGCGGTCTTACTACTTCAACCCCGATGGCGAGGCGACGCTGCTGCGGCCCACGTCGACGCGCAACGCAATACGGGAAGGATCACGCTTCCCGTTGAGCGATTACCAATTCCGCTGACCGACCGCGCCACGGCCCTCAAATACGAGGGATAAGCCCGCCCGAGTGTAGGGTGCCGGGGATGGCTGCCTCGGGTAGGTACCCGTCAGGGGAGGACACATGTACGGCAACCTAGCTGCCTCCACAGCCCTGCGCGCCCACAAGGACGAGGCCATCGACTCCCGGGTGCACCGCGCCCAGCCGATTAAGCGGCATCTCTACATTGGGTATCGTTGCACTTCGCACCAACCGACGATGTGCCGACGTAGGCAATGAATATCATCCAGGAGAACAAGAAGACAATGGCTGAGCAACCGACTGGCCCTACGAAGACGCGGACGCGCTTCGAAGACATTCAGGCGCATTACGACGTCTCCGACGACTTCTTCGGCCTGTTCCAGGACCCGACCCGCACCTACAGCTGCGCCTACTTCGAGCCGCCGGATCTCACGCTCGAAGAGGCCCAGTACGCCAAGATCGACCTCAACTTGGACAAGCTGGACCTCAAGCCCGGCATGACCCTGCTCGACATCGGCTGCGGCTGGGGCACCACCATGAAGCGCGCCGTCGAGAAGTACGACGTCAACGTCATCGGCCTGACTCTGTCGAAGAACCAGCACGCCCGCTCCGAGCAAGTGCTGGGCGCGCTCGACACCAGCCGTTCACGTCAGGTTCGGCTACAAGGCTGGGAGGATTTCAGCGAGCCCGTCGACCGGATCGTGTCGATCGAGGCGTTCGAGCACTTCGGCCACGAGAACTACGACGACTTCTTCAAGCGGTGCTTCAACATCATGCCCGAGGACGGCCGGATGACCGTCCAGAGCAGCGTCAGTTACCACCCGTACGAGATGGCGGCCCGCGGTAAGAAGCTGACCTTCGAGACGGCGCGCTTCATCAAGTTCATCGTCACCGAGATCTTCCCGGGCGGTCGACTGCCGTCCACCGGGATGATGGTCGAGCATGGCGAGAAAGCGGGATTTATCGTCCCCGAACCACTTTCGCTGCGGCCGCATTACATCAAGACGCTGCGGATCTGGGCCGACACGCTGGAGTCCAACAAGGACAAAGCGATCGAGGTCACCTCCGAAGAGGTCTACAACCGCTACATCAAGTATCTGCGCGGCGCCGAGCACTACTTCACCGACGAGATGCTCGACGTCAGCCTGGTGACCTACCTCAAGCCGGGAGCTGCCGCCTAGGTTGTCGGATTAGGGCTGCGGCGTTCGTCGAATAGGTAGAGAGTGGAGCACAAGGCTTCGCTCACAACCGGAGGTGACGAGCATGCAGTATTTCGCGCTGTTGATCGGCCAAGAACGAGACCTTACACCCGACGAGGGCGCAGCCGAGATGGCCGCCTATCAGGCCTTCCACGCCAAGGCGGCCTCAGCGATCCGCGGCGGTGACGCGCTGCTGCCGACGGCGACCGGTGTGCGCATCACCGGGGGCCCCGACGCACCGGTGGTCACCGACGGCCCGTTCGCCGAAGGCGCCGAAGTAGCGGGTGGCTACTACGTATTCGAAGCCGAAAACCTCGACGAGGCATTGACTTTGGCCCGCGACATCCCGGCGGCCAAGTACGGCGGCGTGGAGGTGTGGCCGGTGGCCACCCCCGGGGTGGCGACGCAGCCACCCGAGGGCACTACCTGGCTCGCGCTGCTGCTGGAGCCGCCCGACCGGCCGGCGTCGCCGGGCTCGCCGGAGTGGAATGCGATGGTGGCCCAGCACCAGGAGTTCCACGCCGCGGCGGGCCAGCACATCAAGTCCGGCGCCGGCCTGCATCCACCGTCCACGGCGACAACCGTGCGGGTGCGCGACGGAGAGGTCCTCATTACCGACGGGCCATACGCGGAAGGCGCCGAAGTCGCCAACGGCTTCTACGTGCTCGGCGCGGCGGACCGCGACGAGGCCGTCAAGATCGCGTCGATGATCCCCGCTACCGCTGTGGAGCTACGGCAAAGGGCCGGCGTCTCCGGGCTGTAGCGTCGCGCGAATGACCGACCTGGACGGCGTCTTTCGGCGGGAATGGGGCCCGGCCGTGGCCGCGCTGGCCCGGTGGTCGGGTGACCTCACCGTCGCCGAGGACGCCGTCCAGGAAGCCTGCGCCGAGGCGCTGCGCACCTGGGCCCGCGACGGTCCGCCTGAAAATCCCGGCGGGTGGCTGGTGACCGTCGCCCGCAACCGCGCCCGGGATCGGCTACGCCGCGAATCCATCCGTCCCGGAAAGGAATTGGCGGCTGTGGTGGACAACATCCGGGTACGTACCGATCGCACCGACCCGCACCCGGTCCGCGATGACGAGTTGCGGATGATGTTCACCTGTGCACACCCGGCGCTGGACCGGCAGTCCCAGCTGGCACTGACGCTGCGGTTGGTGTCCGGGTTGACCGTCGCGGAGATCGCCCGTGCACTACTGCAGACTGAGCCGGCCATCGGCCAGCGAATCACGCGCGCCAAGAACAAGGTTCGGCACGCCAACATCCCGCTGCGCGTGCCACCTCCTGAGCTGCTGGCCGAGCGCACGCCCCACGTGCTCAGTTGCATCTACTCGGTGTTCACCGAGGGCTATTGGTCGACTGCAGGGCCCTCGGCGATTCGCGACGAACTGTGCGACGAGGGGATCCGGCTGGCCGCGGAGTTGTGCGCGCTGATGCCCAACGAGCCGGAGGCGCACGCCTTGGCTGCCCTGATGCTGCTGCATGATTCGCGACGAGCGACGCGGGTGGACGACGGGGGGATGCTGGTGCCGCTCGAGGACCAGGACCGTCGCCGGTGGGACCGCGGCCGCATCTCCCGCGGGCTACACTGCTTGCGTCAGGCCCAAGGATCGACGGGCGCCTACCTGCCGCAGGCGGTGATCGCGGCACTGCACGCGACGGCGCCGTCCTGGGAACAGACCGACTGGGTCGCCATCTGCGCCGCCTACGACCGGCTACTGCAGATGACCGACTCCCCGGTAGTGGGCGCCAACCGCGCGCTGGCGATCGGGTTCCGCGACGGCGCCGACGCCGGCCTGGACGCGTTGGACAAGGTGTCGCATGATCCCCGGCTGGCCCGCTCGAATCTCGTCGCGACGGTACGCGCCGATCTGCTGCGGCGCGCGGGACGGCCTACCGACGCTCTCAACTGGTACCGAATGGCGTTGGAGTCCAACGGTTCTGAGCCAGGCCGCGAATTCTTGCGGCGGCGTATCGCTGAGTGCGGCGGGTAGGCGCGCCGGCTAGGCCTCCGCGAAGTTCCGGGTGACCGACGGGTCGACCGGAATGCCCGGGCCGGTGGTCGTCGACACGGTGATCTTCTTCAGGTAGCGGCCCTTCGAAGACGACGGCTTGAGCCGCAGCACCTCGTCAATCGCGGCGCCGTAGTTCTCCGCGAGGTTCTTCTCGTCAAACGACGCCTTGCCGATGACAAAGTGCAGGTTGGCCTGCTTGTCGATGCGGAAGTTGATCTTGCCGCCCTTGATGTCGGCCACTGCCTTGGCGACGTCGGGGGTCACGGTGCCGGTCTTGGGGTTGGGCATCAGGCCGCGCGGACCCAGCACTCGAGCGATGCGTCCGACCTTGGCCATTTGGTCAGGGGTCGCGATCGCGGCGTCGAATTCCAGCCAGCCAGCCTGAATCTTCTCGATCAGATCGTCACTGCCGACGATGTCGGCGCCGGCGGCCTGCGCCTGCTCGGCTTTTTCGCCGACTGCGAACACCGCGACGCGGGCGGTCTTACCGGTGCCGTGCGGCAGATTGACTGTGCCGCGGACCATCTGGTCTGCCTTACGCGGGTCGATGCCGAGCCGGATCGCCACCTCGACGGTCGCGTCCTGCTTGGTCGACGACGTTTCCTTGGCGAGCTTGGCCGCCTGCAGCGGGGTGTAGAGGTTGTTGCGGTCCACCTTCTCGGCGGCGGCGCGGTATGCCTTGCTGTTCTTGCTCATTTGATATCCAATCTGGTGTTGGGTCGTGGTTATCAAGCGGGCCGAAGCTGGCCCTCCCACGTCGGGGATTATGCAAACCTATTCGACGGTAATCCCCATCGACCGGGCGGTGCCGGCGATGATCTTGGCGGCGGCATCGATGTCGTTGGCGTTGAGATCGGCCTTCTTGGTCTCGGCGATGTCGCGCACTTGATCCCAGCTGACCTTGGCGACCTTGGTCTTGTGCGGCTCCGCCGAGCCCTTGCCCACGCCGGCGGCCTTGAGCAGCAACTTGGCGGCAGGCGGCGTCTTGAGCGCGAAGGTGAAGCTGCGGTCCTCGTAGACCGTGATCTCCACCGGGATGACGTTGCCGCGCTGGTTCTCCGTCGCGGCGTTGTACGCTTTGCAGAACTCCATGATGTTGACACCGTGCTGGCCAAGCGCGGGCCCCACCGGCGGGGCGGGGTTGGCCTGCCCGGCCTGGATCTGCAGCTTGATCAGCCCGACGACTTTCTTCTTCTTCGGGGCCATGAGTTTTGGTGTTCCTTCCGTATTCCTAAATCTTGGCGACCTGGGTAAAGCCCAGTTCCACAGGTGTTTCGCGGCCGAAGATCGACACCAGCACCTTGAGTTTCTGTTGTTCGGCGTTGATCTCGTTGATCGTCGCCGGCAGCGTGGCGAACGGCCCGTCCATGACGGTGACCGACTCGCCAACCTCGTAGTCGACCTCGATCACCGCACGTTCAAACCCGCCTTCGCTGGCCACCGCCGCGGTGCTGGCCGCGCCCTTGGCGGGCTTCTTAGCCGCCCCCTGCGGCAGTAGGAACTTCACCACGTCGTCCAGCGAGAGCGACGACGGCCGCTGGGTCGCGCCGACGAACCCGGTGACGCCCGGGGTGTTGCGCACCGCCGACCACGAGTCATCGGTC
>Ga0210393_10001959_pt1 | contig 17112 bp, 10 predicted proteins | sample IncBWC27OmetaG_FD_160068 | JGI IMG/M metagenome (GOLD analysis project Ga0210393, IMG submission 160068) | Forest soil microbial communities from Barre Woods Harvard Forest LTER site, Petersham, Massachusetts, United States - Inc-BW-C-27-O ... | reverse complement strand
GGCGAGATGAGCGAGTGGGCCGCGATTCCAGTCGACGATTTCGGGGATGAGTTCGGCGACGATTACCGATGCGCGCGGCGGGAGAAGGTCGAGCGCGGCGCGGAGGGTGTAGCCCATGCCGAGGCCACCGATCAGGATGGTTGGGCGATACGAAGTGGGCTGATTTTTCGCGGTGAGCTGTGGGGAAGCCGTGATGTGGCGGCATCCGAAGGCGGCGAGGGATTCTTCCGAGGCGTGGGTGCGGCTCGACATGAGGTGGCGGCCGCCGGCGAGGATTACGTATTCGTCGTCGCGGCGCTTGAGTTCGATGGCGGTGCCGTCGGGGGATTGGGCGTGGGCGAGGAGTTCGAAGGGCTTCATGTGCGGCGGATAGATTACGGGAGGCGGATGCCTTTGCCCATGAAGATGAGGAAGGCGGCGGCGAAGATTGCGGCGGTGATGGTGAGCGGGAGATTGAGGGGGATTTCGATTTCGGGGGCGGGTGCTTGAGATGTTGAGTTTTGTGCCGCGGAGTTTTGCGGCGTTGCGCGCTGGGATTGGCGGAGGTCGGTGAGGGCGAGGAAGAAGCCGAGGGTGAGGCCGATTGTGCCGGAGAGGCCGTCGTAGAAGATGAGGCTGGGGCTGATGGGATTGAGGCAAGAGGAGAGGAGGAAGAGTGCGCCGCCGGCGAAGCAGGCGGTGTGGATGATGCGGCGGGCGGCGGGGAGGGAGGGCGCGAGCGACGCCGCTGGAAGCGTTGGCGATTGCGGCGGCGAGGTTTGCAGCAGCGTGGAGTTGAGCGGCGCCGACGGAGGCGGGGACGCGGGCGTGGCGGATGCGGGCGATGTGTGAGCGCACGCTAAAAGTTGAGCGAGGCAGCGCGCGGCTTGCGCGATGCCGTAGCGGTAGCCGAGCGCGCCGATGACGACGAGCGCGGCTCGATAGAGCCACGCGGGGCGGAGGCCGTCGATGACGGCGGCGAAGTCGCCAAAATTGATGAGGCCGGAGTAGAGGATGTAGCCGGTGGCGAGAAAGAGATTGGCGAAGGCGAAAAAGTAGAGGACGAGCAGGGTGAGGCTGATGCGCGTGACGCCGGAGGCGGCAGGCGCGGCGGCCGTGGTGTCGGCACTCGCATCGGTGCGTGCGTGAGCGTTCGCGTTTTGTTGCGTTGAGAGCACGCGGAGAAGAGTGAGTGCGGCGAGGCCGAAGAGAATGTTGGCGAGGGGTCCGGCGGCGGGGACGAGGCGCGAGGCAGACGCAGTCTGCAACGCGGTCGATGAGATGAGGAGTATCTTGCCGCCGGTGAGCCAGCAGACGACGGCGTGGCCAAGGATCTCATGAACGACGGGCTCGAGGCCGAACGCGAGGACGCCGATCGTCGCGACGGAGGCGAGGCTGATGCGGTTGGGCACGGTTAGTTGGAAGATTGTAGCGGGAGAGTCGGCGGGAAGCGACGATCACGTAGCGGTGCGCTACTTTTTGCGAGCGATGAGGTCTCCGCCAGCGGTACGGTAGATGAAGTGCGTGACTTTGCCGGCTGAGTCCTTGGCGTAAATAATTTCGCCAGCTGCGCCGCGGGAGACGAACGTGGACTGGTCGACGGGAATATCGGTTACGAAGGACGGGTCGCCCGGCCACAGTTCCATAAGCTGGTCGCCTTCGCGCTTGACCTTCACCAGGTAGCGTGGCGTCAGCTCGTATTCGCCGGCGTAAGAATCAAAAAATGCTGGATCGACCTTTGCGGCAAGACGGCGAGCGTTGGGGATGGCCGTCTCTTGAGAGGCGATGAGCAGCCAACGGCCGTTGCGATGCGCGAAAACGTTGGTGTAGCGAAAAGCGTTCATAACTTTCTGTCCAGACCAATCCTCGTCCAGTTCGAGGCGAAACGCCGCGACGGCGAGTTCGCCGTACGAGTGAACCTCGAGGTCGAGGGCATCACTGCCATGGAAGATGATACCCGCGCGATAATTCGCGGACCATTCGCCAGAGACATCTTGCGGTTTACTGAGAGCGCCATCGTCGCTGGTAAGCAGGCAATCGGGCGCGAAAAAAGACGCATAGGCAGATGCATCCTGGCGGCGCAGTGCGGCGAGACGCTCGCGAATTGCATCGTGGATTTCACTTTCGACGAGCGAGGAGTCTGGCAGCGGAGAGGAATTTGCGGAGCTTGAATTTCTGAGCGCCGCCGAGAGAGCAAATGTGGTGATCAGAAGAAATATGAGAAGCAGTTTGCGCGCCATGATTTACTCCCGGTGAACTCATGCGTGATTCAAGTGGAGACAGCGGCTGAGGCGCTGGGCGTCGCGGCCGGAGATGTTTCGCGGATGCGGAATGGTTGCTGTTTCCAGTAGGTGAGTGAGCGCCAGAGCCATTCGAGCGGGCCGAAACGGAAGTGGCGGAGCCAGATGGGGCTGATGACGAGATTGACGAGCCATACCGCGGCGACAACGTAGTAGAGCTGATAGCGCTGGAGTTTGTTGTAGAGGCCGAATCCGTAGCCTTCGAAAATCGCGGTGCAGATGAGCGACGTTAGAATGTAATTCGAAAAGGCCATGCGGCCGACGTAACCGAGGGTCGATGTAACTCCGCGGAGCACGCCAAATTTGACGACCAACATGATCACGCCTACGTAGCCGAACGCGGTGAATCGGCCGAACTCGTACGTGATTCCAGTCAGGTACCACGTGCTGAGGCTGAAGTTATTGCGAACGGTCCACCAATAGCTGAGCGAGTCGATTGCGATCCCGACCGCGAAGCCGGCGATCGCCGTAACGACATAGAACTTCGCGGAATAGTTACCGGTGAAGACGCCGAGCTTCATCAGCGCCATGCCGACGAGCATCATCATGAGGATGTCAAAATCTTCGTAGAGCGTTTGGGCTTGAAAACGATGAGTCTGGTCATAGCGGAAGACGGTGCTCTTGAAATAACCGCCGAGGTGGGCTTTGACATCTTCTTTGATGTCATCGGCTGACGGCCGGACGTTTTTCGTGAGTTCTTCGAGATCTTTTTTCGATTCTTCCTGCTTCGGAGTAAGTTTCTTGCCGGCCTTTTCATCGGCGGCGATCTGAACGGAATCGCGCTGGAGCTGGACAACGTGGAAATAGTAGTACGAAGATTTGCAACACATGAAGACGAGCATGAGAGCAGCGGTGGTGAGGAGGATGCGCGGCGAAAGTTTGCGGAGCGGGTAAAGGACGAGGCCGCACATCGCGTAGGCGTAGAGAATGTCGCCCCACCAGATGAGATAGCCGTGGATCAAACCGAAAAGAAGCAGCCAAAGCATGCGGCGATAGTGAATATCGGCGGCGCTGGCGGCGGCGCCTTTTCGAATGAGGCGGTCGATGAGCAGATATACGCTGGCACCGAACGCCATGGAAAAAATGGCGCGCATCTTGCCATCGGCAACGACCGAAATGACAAACCAAGTGATGAGATTCTTGCCGGTGTAGCCGCCGGCGGGCACGGGATTGTCATAGGCGGCGAATGGAAGGCCGAAGCCGCCGATGTTCATGAGGAGAATGCCGAGGAGCGCGAAGCCACGGATGGTGTCGAGCCCCGAGACGCGTTCGTCGGGGCGAACGGGAGTGAGAGCGAGCTGGGTGTAGGCGTCGTCGTTTGCCGCGGCGTTGGCGGGTGCGGCGCGGAGTGGCATGGCAGAGCCGGCGGAAGTCGTCACGTAGCACCTCGCACGAAAATTGGCCGATGCAATGCTCTCGATCGCTTGCGCACGACTGCCGATTGGAATGCGCGACCAGCGAATCCGACCGGATTTGTGAGCCGAACGAGGAAGGTCCCGGGAGCCCGCAGCAGCACGCAAATGCTCCGCCGACGTGCTTTTGCGGCTGGCTAAGTGGGTTGATCGTACACCTGAGCCACCGGGCAGCGGTAATGATTTGAGGGCGCGAAGCCGATCGGGTTACCAGCCGGTGCGCGGTGTGCGTTGGAGGAATTCGTTGGCGGCGGCGACGTTGGTGACACGCATTGCGGCGCCGTCGTATTCGATTTTTCGGCCGGCGCGCAGAGCGACGACGCCGAGCAGCATGACTTCGGTGAGCTTCGCGGCGTATTCGAACGGCGACGATGCTTGCGTAGTGCCTTTCGCGGCGTTGACCCAGTTCAATTCGTGATCTTCGTTGGGGATACGCGGCAGTTTTTGCGGTGGCTTGCCAACACTCGCGTGTAGCGACGCGGGAAGCAGCCGCGGGTGCAGGCCATACGTGTCGTGAAGTAATTTTCCTTTTGTGCCGACGAGCAGCGCGCCGCCACCTTTGTTGAGCTGCTCGTTGTCGGGCAACTCGATGGGCTTCGGCGGGAGCAGGCCGCCGTCGTACCACGTGAGTTTGACGGGCGGCTTTGAACCGCGTGCGGGAAATTCGTAGAAGGTTTGCGTGGCGAGCGGATACGACGCGCCGTTGAACGGAGTCGAAACGGTTTCGATCGTCGTCGGGTAGCCGAGATCGAGCGCCCACATCGAGTGGTCGATGAGGTGCGCGCCCATGTCGCCGATTGCGCCCATGCCCCAATCGATCCAGCCGCGCCAGTTAAATGGATGGTAGATCGGGTGATATGGGACTTCGGGCGCGACGCCGAGGAAAAGATTCCAGTTGAGTTCGGGCGGAATCGGCGTCGCTTCGGCGGCGAGTGAAGCGGCCTGGCGGACGACGACGTCGTGACCACTCCAGCCCGGGGCGGGCGAAGACGGATTGAGCGGCTCGGGGCGCGGCACTCCTTGGGGCCAGAAGCCGAACGGGCGATTCGTCCAGATGTGGAGTTCGCGAACGTCGCCGATCGCGCCGGATTGCACGTATTCGACGACGGTGCGAGCGTCGTCGGTGGAATGGCCCTGATTGCCCATTTGCGTCGCGACTTTTGTTTCCTGCGCGCGCTTGGAGAGCTGGCGCGCTTCGGCGACAGACCAGGTGAGAGGCTTCTGGACGTAGACGGCTTTCTTCAGATCCATTGCGGCGAGCGCGATGGTTGCGTGCATGTGGTCGGGAGTCGCGACGAAAACCGCGTCGATGTCTTTCTGTTTGTCGAGCATCTCGCGGTAGTCGGTGTAGCGCTTGAGCTTCGGTAGATGCACATCTTTCAGGCGCTGCATTCGCTCGATGCGAATCTTTGTGCGTTCGGCGTTGAAGGGCGGATAGCCCTCGGCGATTTGTTCGGGCGTCAGCGTCGGTGGATTAGCGAGGCGCTTTTGTGCCGTTTCGATTTCGGTGCCGAGACGGTCCAGGCTCCTTCCGGCGTAACCCCAATCGACGTCGCAGATGGCGACAATATTTTGGTCGGAGAGATTGACGAGATTGGAGTGGCCCATGCCGCCAACGCCAACGCCGGCGACGTTGAGCAGATCGCTGGGCGGCGTGTAGCCACGGCCGAGAACGTGGCGCGGCACGATCGTGAAAGCAGCCGCGGCTGTGGCAGTCTTTGCGATAAAAGAGCGGCGGGAAACTGCGGGAATGGAATCGTTGGTGGAAGACGGCGTATCGGAGGCGGGAGTGGTGGTTTCGAGGGGAGTGGCAATCGATTCCAAGTCTCGGGTCATCAATGGGCTCCGTCTGATCCGTGTTGCGACGCCTATTATGGCGCGTGATTGCGGCTTTGAAAACGCTTAAAGGAGCATGGCGTGGCCTGAAAACAGGCTGATCTCTTTTGGTTCCAGTCTATAATTCCTGACTATGCGGGCCGGACCTCGTCGTTTCGGTTTTCTCTTTTTCTTTCTTTTCATCCTATTGGCTGCACACCAAGTGCAGGCCGCCCCAGCGTCATGGCGTGGCACAGTGCGTGACTCTGAAGGCCATCCCATCGCGAGTGCACTGGTTGAGCTTCACGCGACCTCCGGCGATCGCGACTACTCGAGCAAAACTTCCGCGACGGGCGGTTTCGCTTTCGGCGAGATTGCGCCGGGGACTTACTCGTTGGGTGTCACCGTTGGGGGGAAAATCTGGAACGCTGCGAGCAGTGTTGCGTTCAAAGATGACGCAGCCGATTCGGGCGTGCTGGAACTCTCCTCCACCGATGCAGTCGTGCTGGTCGTCAGCAGCGGCGGCGAAGGCAAGCGCACTGAAGGAAGCGGAGGCGAGAAACTGTCGAGCGGCGAGGTATCCAGCCTCCCGCTGAACGAACGCGACTTCAGCAAACTGCTGCTACTCGCCGCCGGCACGATGACCGACACAAACGGTGCCGCGAATTTTACGCAACAATTCGCCTCGAACGGTCAGCGCGGTGTCACCTCTGTTTTTGCGATGGATGGAGTCGATACGACCGACCCGGAACTCGGCGGGGCTACATTTTCGAACTTCAACGTCGATGCGATTCAGGAAGTGCAGTCCAGTTCCGGCGTCATGTCGGCCGACATCGGTCATGGAGCCGCCGGATTCACCAACGTGGTGACCAAGTCTGGAGACGACTTCGTTCACGGCAGCGTGTTCGAATTCGTTCGCAACGCGGCTTTCGACGCGCGTAACTTTTTCGACCACAGCAGCGCGATCGATCCGCGCCGTCTTCCTCCTTTCGCACGCAACGAATTCGGCGTGACCAACGGCGGCCCGATCGTGCTCCCGAAAATCTACGATGGCCGCGGCAAGACTTTTTATTTCGTCGAGTATCAGGGGTTCCGTCAAGTGCTGGGCACAACGCAGGTCTTCGCCGTGCCCACAGCGGCGGAACGTCGAGGCGTCGACACGACGACCTTTCCCGGCGACACGTTGTTCGTACCCGTGAGTTCGAAAATCGCGTCGATTCTGGCGCGCTATCCGTTGCCCAACGAACCGTCCGGTCCCTACGGCGACCGGACATATGCCGCATCGTCGAAAGTCGTCACCGACACGGACCAATTCTCGATCCGCGTCGATCACAAAATTTCCGACAAAGCGAATCTCTTCACGCGCTTCAGCTTGAACCAGGTGAATGGACCAACGACGAACCCCGATCAAACGGCGATCGATCCCGATTTCGGGATCAAGTTTTTCGATCACCAGCGCAACGCGGCGGTGCGCTACACGCGCGTCATTTCTCCACGGATGACCTCGGCGACTTCGTTTGGCTACATCCGCAGCACTCCGACTTTTCCGACAACGAATCAAACCGATCCTTCGATCAGCTTTGGCGATGGCCTCTATGAAGGATTCAACACCGGCGACGGCTCGATCTACGGCTCGTTCGGCAACGTGTATCAGATCAAGGAAGATCTGACGTATACGCACGGCTCGCACGCTTTCAAATTCGGCGGCGAGATTCGCATGAATAAAGATGCGACGATCTTCGGCGTGAATCCGAACGGCGCGTATATATTCGGCGGAGGAACCGCGTACTCGCAGGTGGCAATCACTTCGACGAGCGGCCAGCACAACATCTCGCCGGGACAGCCGCTGCCCGACGCGCTGACCGGATTGCTGACGGCGACGCCGTATTCCTACACGGTCAGCGCGCTGGAAGGACTGACGCCGGGAGGCAATCGATTCGACGAAGCTTCCGTCCGGCGCGAAGCCTACGCTCTCTATTTTCTCGATGTGTGGAAAGCGACGCCGAAACTCAGCGTGAACTACGGCCTGCGCTACGAACTCAACAGCCGCATCAAAGAATCGCAAAATCGCACGTCCGTTGCGCAGCCGCTCGATGCGAACGGCAATCCGACGTCGTTCTTAACACCAGGTGCGACGCAGGTTTATATTTACAATCCGCAACCAATTTATCCGCTCGATAAAAAAGGATTCGGACCGCGCCTTTCGGTCGATTACGCGGTCACATCGCACACAACGTTTCACGCGGGCGGCGCGATCACAACGATTCTGCCGAATCTGTGGCAGGACAACTTCGTCACCGGCGCGTTTCCGCTCGTGTTTTCGCCCGTGATCACGGCGCTGCCGGATACACCGGTGTCATTTTCGAATGTTGCGACTCCGGTGAAACTCCCGACCGTCTACAACATCAACGGTCAGCCGCTGTTTCCCAACGGGAACAGCTCGCAAGTGCCGGCAAATACTGTTGTCGATTTGCAGCGTTTCCAAAATGATCTAGCCGCGATCACTCCCGGTCACGAAGTGCAGCTCTTTTCCACCGGCGTGATCTCGCGCAACTTCGTGAACGGCTACATCGGCACGTGGACAATGGGTTTTGATCAGGACATTCGCGGCGTGAAACTGAACGTGGCTTACGTCGGGACCGCCGGAGTACACCTTGCGAGTGTTTTCTCTCCGAACGGCTACGCAGGCGCAGATCCCGAATTCGCGCCCTTCACTCAATTCAATTCCGCCGGCCACGCGATCGGCGGCTTCGGGCCCGAAGCGATCATGAGCAACGGATCGCACTCGAGCTATCACGCGTTGCAGAGTAGCGTGACCGAAAATTATTCCGGAATCGGCCTGAGCTTGCAGGCGAGCTACACATTTTCTCATTCGATCGACGACACCAGCGCGGTGTTAGGCGGCCTTCCGGCAAATGCCGGGACGATTTTGCAAACGTTGCCGCAGGATCCGCTCAATCCGGAAGCAGACAAGGGTCCGTCGACCTTTGATGTGCGCAATGTGTTTTCGCTGAGCGTGATTCAAGCGCTGCCGTTCGATCGCATCGGATTTCTCGAACCGCTCAGCACAAAGCTCACGCGCGGCTGGCAATTCTTGAACATCACCAGCATCACGAGCGGACCACCGTTCACCGTGTATTCAGGAATTCAGCAAACAGGAGCAGGCGCCGGCGGCACCGATCGACCGGATCTCGTCTCGATGCCGGATTTTTCGACGAGCCGGCATATTCGCGAGGATTATTTCGGATTGGGCGCGAACAACAGTTCGTTTTTCTCGCTTCCCATCAATGTGCCCGGCGGGAGCGGCCCGAATGATGGGACTTTTGGCACCTTGGGACGCAACACGTTTCGCGGACCGGGATCTAAGCAATTCGATATGGCGCTCATCAAAGACACGCCGTTTGGTCATCGCGGCAAAGGCGAACTGGGGATCATCGAGTTTCGCGCGGAGTTTTTCAACATCTTCAATATCGTAAATTTTGGTTTGCCGGCGAACACAGTGCTCGGCAGCGGTTTCGGGACGATCAGCAAGACGTCCGGCCCGTCGCGGCAGATTCAATTTTCACTAAAGTTGGTTTATTGAGCGCCGAAGTTTAGTAACACGCCGTCATATCGCTGGAAGTCCCGCCCGCCGCAGGCACGTAACACTTCAGCGTGTAGTCCTTCACCATGCGATCGGCACTAAATCGCCAACCCAGCGTGCGAATCGTGCGCTTCATGCGCTTGATCCAGCCGCGCGGCAGTCCGTCATGATCGCGCTGATAGTAGAGAGGAATGACTTCGTCGCGAAGCACGCGATATAGATCTTCGCCGTCGCGCGTGTCGTGCACATCCATGTTGGTGTGCGTGCGGCCGGTGCCAATCGCGAAACCGTTTTGCCCGTCGTAGGCTTCGGCCCACCAGCCATCGAGAATCGAAAGGTTGAGACCCCCGTTGAGCACAACTTTCTGCCCGCTCGTGCCGCTCGCCTCCAACGGGCGGCGAGGATTGTTGAGCCACACGTCGACGCCCTGTACGAAGTGGCGGCCGACGTTGATGTCGTAGTCCTCGACGAAAACAAATTTATCGCCGAACTGGGTGTTGCGCATCATTTGCGCGATCTGTTGCAGCACGCGCTTGCCCGGCTCGTCGAGCGGGTGCGCTTTGCCGGCGAAAACAAACTGCACCGGCCGTTTTGCGTTGTTCACCATCGTAGCGAGCCGTTCGATGTCGGCAAGAATCAGGTTCGCGCGCTTGTAAGTGGCAAAGCGGCGGGCGAAGCCGATCGTCAACGCATCGGGGCTCAGCACGCTGCCGAGACGAATGCGCTCTTCCTGCGATTCGCCGCGGCGCTCCGCCTGCTTCATCGCGCGGCGGCGAACAAATTCGAGCAGCCGCGCCTTCAGGTTGAGGTGCGTCTCCCAAAGCTCGCCGTCGTCGACGTTCTCGATGCCTTCCCAGATTTTCGCTTCGGCGCCGTGCTGCTGCCAGCCGGTGCCGAGATGGCGATCATAAAGGCGCGACATCTGTGGCGCGAGCCACGATGGCACGTGTACGCCGTTGGTGATGTGGCCGATCGGCACGCGATCTTCATCTTTGCCGGGATTCAGGCCGCGCCACATGGCGCGCGAAACTTCGCCGTGCAATGAAGACACTGCGTTGGCGCGACGCGCGACACGCAATCCCAGCACCGTCATGCAGAAATCTTCGTCGCGATTGCCTGGATTTTCGCGGCCGATCTCCATGAGCCGGTCGTGCGACAAACCGAGACCCTCGCGCAACGGCCCGAGATGCTCTTCGATCAAGTCGCCGCTGAATCGATCGTGGCCGGCGGGAACGGGCGTATGCGTGGTGAAAACGACTTCACGCGCAACGTCAGGCAGCGCAGCCTCGAAGCTCACGCCTTCTTCCTGCATGCGATTGCGAATTGCTTCGAGCACGACGAATCCGCTGTGGCCTTCGTTCAGGTGCAGCACGCCGGGCGTGATGCCCATCGCTTTCAGGGCGCGGAAACCGCCGACGCCGAGCAACAATTCCTGGCGAATGCGAATGCGGCGATCTCCACCGTACAAACGCGATGTCAGTTCGCGATCTTCGGGCGCGTTGCCTTCGACGTTGGAATCGAGCAGCAGCAAATCACGCCGCCCAACCTTCATGCGCCAAACGCGCGCACGAATCGATCCCGTGCGCGTATCGATCTGCACTTGGACCGGCTCGCCATTTGTGCCGATTGCCGGCTCCATCGGAAGCTGGGTGACGTCGTTCTCGGTGTAGTCTTCCTGCTGCCAGCCCTCCGCGTCGAGCCGCTGGCGGAAATATCCCTGGCTGTAGAAGAGGCCGATTCCTACGAGCGGAATGTCGAGGTCCGACGCGCTCTTGATGTGATCGCCCGCCAAGATGCCGAGGCCGCCGGAATAAATGGGAATCGATTCATGCAGGCCGAATTCCGCGGAAAAATAGGCGACCGGTCGCGGCCGCAAAACGCCGGCGTGGCGCGCGCCCCACGTGTTGCTGTCGTCGGTTAAATATTCGCGCTGGCGACGATACGCGTAATTGATCCGGCTGTGCAGCACGAGTTCGGCGGCGCGTTGCTCGAGATTCGCAAGCGGGAGTTGGCCGAGCAGTGAAATCGGATTGTGATTGAATTGGCGCCATGGAACGGGGTCGAGATCGCGAAAGAGTGCCGTGGAGTCGCTGTCCCAGCTCCACCAGAGGTTGCGAGCGAGCGACCAGAGTCGCTCTTGCGTCGGCGCGATGAAACGATCCAGGCTGCGCGCCTCGCTCACCACGGGCGCGACCTGCGTCGCCGCCTGCATCAACATGCGCACTTCGTCTTCGCGGAAATTGCGGGCTTCGATGGTCTGTACAATCAGGACGCCCTGCAAAACGCCGCGGTCGATCAGCGGAACGCCGAGAAATCCCTCGTAGGCGTCTTCACCGGCCTCGCGAAAATATTTGAACCGCTGATGTTTCTTTGCGTGCATCAGTGCGAGCGGCCGCAATTGTTCGGCGACCAGGCCGGCGAGGCCTTCGTTGAGCGCCATGCGCAGCGTGCCGACACATTTGGATTTGAGGCCTCGCGTCGCGGCCAGCACCAGGTTGGCCCGATCGGGCTCGAGCAGATAAATCGAGCAGACGTCGGTTTTGAATCGACCGGCGATCAGAGCGACGACGTTGCTTAGGGTTTCCGCCGGCTTGCCGCTGTCTTTGGCGAGATTCCTTATTTCCTCGAGGGTCAAAACGTGCTGCGCATCGCGCGGGTGCGGGTGTATCGTTTGGCTCAAGCTCGATTGACCTCGTTTGTTGCGGATTGAAGACACAAATAGCGCTTAGAAAGCGTACAGGTCTGGGTGAAAACATAGTACGGCGGCTTGACAACAGCGCAAAGTGTAAATTCCGGCGGCGATGACAGAAAGCAAATTCGCAATTGCGCACACGACGTGATTCCAGGCTCCTGCGTGTGTTAAGCGGGCTGTAAGACGAGCACTCCATACGGATCAATGCTCGTTTTCGATTCGAGCGTTCCGCCGGTCAACGGGTCTTTGAAGCGCCCAGGCAAGGTGATCGATTGCGCGGAGCTCGTGTGATTCAAAACATAAGTCCACTGCGTTGAGCCGGATTTTCGCGTCGTGAGTTCGACGCCGGGCGGCAGGTCGAATGCGGACTTGCCACCGGCCATCGCGACCAGTGTCGCGAGCACGCGCCCGAGGCTCATCGCATCGAGATCCGCGCCGACGTAGACAGCCTTTCCTTTTCCGAACGAGTTCATCGTAATCGCGGCGTCGCCCGCATACGGCGCCGTGTAAGTCGCCAGAACGGTTGCGCTCGATGCTGGATTGAGCCGATCTGCCCACAACGCGCAGGTACCATCGGGGCCGGCAAACGGACCGGAAAATTGCACGCCGACTTTCTCGTTGTAGATCGGCACGTAGTCCTTCACCGTCACGCCCATCACATCGCGGAGCAATCCTGGGAGCGGCGTGCGCACAATCTGGCTGCTTTCATCTTTCACGCCAAGCCGAAAACTCGTCACGAATGTACCGCCAGCTTCGACGTAGCTGCGAATACGCGCCGCCTGCTTTTCAGAAAGCACATATTGCACCGGCGCGAAAACAACTTTGTAATGCGACAAATCCGATTCGGGCGAAATGACATCGACTCCCGTGTGCATGCTGGAAATCGACGCGTACCACGAGATGGCGTGTGACATGTACGTCAGGTCGCGCTGCCCGGGCTGAATTTGCAGCGCCCAGTCCGAGTCGGAATCGAAAATCAGCGCGCTGTCGGCGGAATATGGCGCGTGCAACGCATCCGTTCCGAGCGACTTCATGTCCTTAACGATCTGCTTGATTTCTTCGAAGCCAGGACTCTTCGACCGATCGTGATTCAGGATTCCGTGCCAGTATTCTTCGGCGCCAAAATCCGCCGTGTCCCAACGGAAATAGTTGACGCCCATCGCGCCGTGCGCGACCGCCTGAAAAGCCCACAATCTCAGTTGTCCGGGATGCGGCTGGGCTGAGAAAAATCGCTGCCCCGCTTTTCCCGATTGCTCCTCCATAATCAGGAAAGGCTTGCCGTCTTTCACGCCGCGCATTGAGTCGTGCCCCATTCCCACGATGAAGGGCAGCACCTGCGAGGGGAAATTCGGCGCATAGATCTCGATGAAGCCCGGGTAGTTGTCGTGCGACACGAAGTCGAGGTCTTTGTACAGTTCGTGAAGGTTCAACGTATCTGCTGGCGCGCCAACGTTGTTCGTCGTCACAAAATGGCGAGGGCAGTTTTTACGCAGCACGACGAGCTGTTCGTTCGAAAACGATGCGTTCGCGTAGGACTGATATCGATCGTAATCGAGCGCCAGCCCCGGGTTCGGATCGCCGTTCGACGGCAGCGGCACGGGAATCTGACTGAAGTCCGTATAGATTTGGCTCCAAAACGCGGTGCCCCACTTCGCGTTGATTTTGTCGAGGCTCCCATACCTGCTGCGAAGCCATTCCTGAAACCCAGCGCGGCAATATTTGCAGTAGCAGCGGCCCCATCGTTGCAACGTGAATTCGTTGTCGATCTGCCAGCCGATCACTCCCGGCGTGTCGGCGAAGCTTCGCGACATCTCCGTCGCAATCGCGAGCGAGAGCTTGCGATACGTCTTGTTCGAAGGGCACGTGAATCGCCGCCCGCCAGGCGATACCGTCATTCCCTCGTCATTGACCATCAGCACTTCAGGATATTTCTCCGTCAGCCATGGCGGAGGCGCCGCCGACGGCGTCCCAAGAATCACTCCGATTCCATGCTTGTGCAGTATCTCGACCGAACGGTGCAGCCACGCGAAATCGAATTTGCCTTCTGACGGCTCCATCAGCGACCACGCAAATTCCGCCACGCGCACATTCGTGAAGCCGAAATCCGCCATCATGCGCGCGTCTTCTTCCCACAGCGATTCCGGTGTTTGATCGGGATAGTAGTCGACGCCGAGCAACAACGGCACACTCTGTGAACCGTTTTGCGCGCCCGCCGCCGTGGATTCCTCGGCTGCAAACGCCCAGATTCGCGCTGGCAACGCAGCAGCACCCACCACCGCGCCCGCACTGGTAAGAAATGCTCGTCGGGAGTACACGTGGACGACCTCCGTCTTGCCGCTCGCCGCGAATCACGGCGAATGCAGCGAAGGCCATCTTCCGCCCGCTGTGTTCCGCTGTCAAGAAAACGTTTTCTGGCGACAAAAACGTTGAATTATCGAATCGAGGACGACTGAGAGAAGGTGATTTTCGAGGGTTAAAACTACCGAATCCGCCGCTCCGCCTCTTTGATCGGCGCATCATTAATACTCGCGACTCTCCGCCGCATGAATCCTTCCGCATTAAAGTCCCACAGCTCAACACCATACGACCGAAACCACTGGCTCGAATCGTCGTGCCATTCGTATTCGAAGCTGACCGCAATCCGATTATCGTTAAACGTCCACAGTGTCTTCTTCAGCCGGTAGTCCAACTCTCGAGTCCATTTGCGATGGAGAAACGCCTTGATCTGCTCGCGCCCCGACAGAAGTTCCGCGCGGTTGCGCCATTCCGAATCCACGGTATACGCCAGCACGACCCGCTCAGGATCGCGCATATTCCACAAATCTTCTGCGACTTGAACCTTCTTGGCCGCAGATTCCGCCGTAAATGGAGGAACGATAGGCGTTGGCATCAGGCTGACTCCAGCCGCAATCCTCATAGACGCGGCTCAACGTGTACTCAGCCTCTTGGATACCCACCCGTCCTCGAAGTTACCCAAAACTTCTGCAATTTCTTCTCCGTCAGCCGCCCACGAACTCATGTTCGCGACACGATCGGATCACTCCTTGCCACTGTTGGAAGACTTCGCCCGGCGTACTCACCAGCTTGATTCCCATTTCGCCGAATTCGTCGAAGCGCTCGTGCGGCAACGCCACAAAATTGCCGTCATACGACGACAGCGCGGTCGATATCGACTCCAGCGACCCATCATCCGCCGGCGCGAACCACGAGTACCCAGCATCCGCTAGAAACCGCACGATCTCCCGCGCTTCATAGCCCCACGGCGCCGTTCGAACATCCTGCACCTCCACCAGAATCGCCGGCCGCACATCTCTTCGAAGCATCTCGCGCGCGCCACGCAAGAAACTGAGCTCCGCCCCCTCGACATCCACCTTGATGAAATCCACGCGCGGCCAATTCATGCCTTCGAGCACGTCGTCCAGCCGCCGCACCTCCACTCGAACCTTCGACGTCCGCTCCCCGACATCCGGCGCGCGCAAACTGTTGCACCAGTCCTGCTCGCCTTCCACCAGATACAAATCCGCTTCGCCCGCGCAATCCCCCAGCGCACACTTCTGCACCTGGACATTCCCGCACCGGTTGATCCGTAAGTGCCGCGCCAGCCGCCGCCGTTCCCGCCACGACGGTTCGAACGCGATCACGCGCCCACCTCTTCCCACGCGTTTCGACGCCAGCAGCGTGTACAGCCCATGGTGCGCTCCGACGTCCAGCACCGTCATCCCCGGCCGCAAGAACCTCGAAACAAACGCAGTTTCCGCCGTTTCGAATCCCCCATAAATCAGCGAGCGATCCAGCGCGCTGTTCTCCGCCAGCCACCACGCTCCAAACGGCAGTCGCAGCGGCACGGGCATCGACCGCACCACCCGCCGCGCGCGATTCGCTAGCGCGACATAACGCAGCCGCGGCGACTTCCCCAAAAATAGCCGCAACCGCGCCGCTAAATCACGGGGATCAACTTCCCTCGCATCCACAACTCGAACAGACACACCATCGCTCACAGGGGACATGGCTGGGCAGCCTCCCGTAACCGTCGCTTTCAGCCTCGCGCCGCATCGGCGAAGTGCACGCTCACGCGCCGCCGCTCCGGATTCGAGGATGCAAATCCTAAATCCGTGAAGTTAAATAGTCAAGTATATTATTGAAGAGTTACTACGTCGCCGACGTCGCGCTCGCCGTTCATCGCTTCCCGATCGTTACTTCATTACATCTTTGCTTCATTGCTTCGCCCGCCCAATTCCTCGCCTGCCCATTCACTACCCCTTGCGCACTCCCAGCCGATGCCGCGCCGGCCGCGTCACCTTCAGCACCCCAAACCACGCCTGCGACAACCTCTCCGCCATTCTCTGCCGCGCCGTAATCCAGGCCGCTTTGTAATTTCGCTTCAACCTCTTCGCCGTCAGCAAATACGTCGCATTCGAAAGCGTCGCGTACTTCCCATAGTGCAACCGGTAATTTTCCTGCGCTTCTTCGCCTTCCCACACGCCCTTCTCGCCCTCCGGATGATACCCATAGTCATGATTCTGATGCACGGCCCGGACCACCTTCGACGCATCCACCACCGGCACCCCGATCGACAGCGGATACCACAGCAGCCAGTTGTCCCATCCCGGCCGCCCGATCACAAACGCCGGCATCTCTCCCGCATACAGCCCGCGCGAAAACACAAAATAGTCGATCCACTGCGGCGGACGTTGCCGCTGCTCCATCGCCGCCAATTTGTCGATATGCTCTTCCCAATTCGCTTCCGCAAAATCAATCGGCGCCGTCACATCGACATCCCACCGCCGCCCCGCCATCAAAAATTTCTTATCGCGCTCCGCCACTTGCTTCACCGCGCGCAAAAAATCCGCCTTCAAAATAATGTCGCAGTTGATATGGCACACCAGCTCATGCCGCGCCGCCGCCTGCGCCTGCTCATAAATATCCGCCAGATATTTTGTCCCGTATTTATTCCGCCGCACCTTGGGAATATTCCGCAGCCCCATCTCCGCGCACACTTCCGCCGCCCCGGCATCATCCCCCATCAAAATAATCTCGACGTCCGGATGCAGCTTCTGCCAGCTCCGGATCGCATTCCGCTGGATGATGTCGATGTGCCCAACAAACGGCTTCGCCGTAGTAAAAAACGTCAGCATCTCGCCAACTGTCCTCGTATCCGTGGTTCAGACAACGATGCTACCCCCGCTGTTATCCCGCTGTTACTTTGATGCGCTCCAGCCCTTCGCAAGCCCGCGCAACGCTTCGATCCATCCGGCCACTGTGCCGCGCCACGATTGCACTGGCCGCCGCACCCAATTGCGCCGCACCAGGAATCGAACCGACTCCCATCGC
>Ga0210393_10001958_pt1 | contig 17126 bp, 17 predicted proteins | sample IncBWC27OmetaG_FD_160068 | JGI IMG/M metagenome (GOLD analysis project Ga0210393, IMG submission 160068) | Forest soil microbial communities from Barre Woods Harvard Forest LTER site, Petersham, Massachusetts, United States - Inc-BW-C-27-O ... | reverse complement strand
GGAGTACGTCAGAGTCACAGATATTGTTCGCCACTCTCTATACGCGACATGTCCAGCATCACTACACACCCTTCCCTCATAAAAGTCTCCACGGAGAGTAAGCCTTGTGCTATCCCGGTTCTGGTGCCGCAATAAAATCGTGTCGCAGATGCACCCCAAGCCATTGGGCCATATAGCCAAGCCATCGTCAGCCCACCTTTTGTCTTCGTCTCTGGATGCCTCGGCTTCGATCCCAAGACTGGTGCATTTGTCGATGGTGGAGTCGAAGCGCAGGCTCGACAAGCGCTCCAAAATTTGAAGGGCGTTATTGAGGCTAGTGGGAGCGAGGTCGGAAAAGTCGTCAAGACAACAGTACGCAAGTCCATGCTTCGCGGTCACAGGTTGATCCTGTCGGGGGTATTGACCGAGTCACTCAGGTTTTTCTGAAGGACATGAATGACTTTGGAACAGTCAACTCGATCTATCAGGAGTTTTTTGGGGAGCATAAACCGGCAAGGTGTGTAGCGGGCCATGACCGAAGAGGGGTACTAAAACGTTCTATTAGATCGTTGGTAGAGGTGGCACGCATTCCACGCGACGGGCTTTTTGAGATTGAGGCCATCGCGTCAGTCGCATAGGGCCTGACTGGGAGATGTTTGTCTTTTAGACCAAGTGGCCTAGTAGTCCTCCCGCCACCCGCTGATGGGTGAATAAAGTTTGGTGTGACCTCAACGGGTTCCTGGGAATACTTGGACACCTAGGGTTAGGGTCAGGAGACGTGACGCTTGAGCTTGCGCGGAACGGATGATAAGCAAAGAAACGTCTCTGCTTCTCCCCTCATGTCCGACTCCGAGGTCGTCATCAACGTTAAAGGTTCAGTAATTTTTTCTGAACCAAAAACCAGAGTTCGCATTAACAAGCCCCCAGGTCCCAGTGAGCTCAAGCTTCAACTCACCATAAACACCGACAAGACTGTGGCCGACCTTAAGCAAGCTATAGCGGACAAGTCGGATGTGCCAGCGGATCGCCAGCGGCTAATATACTCTGGTATGTCTTCGACTCCCACATTCTCATTTCCCATGATCTACCGCTCATGATGCATTTCTAGGGAGGGTATTAAAGGTCCACCACCACGTCCGATTGCGTCATCAGTGCTTTGCATGCTGATATATATCCTTCGGGACGCCGTCCCGTACAGGATGATGACCAGCTCTCTGTGTACAAGATTCAATCTTCACATACCATTCACATGGTCAAGGGCGCTGTCAGGTCGACCGCTACCTCTTCATCGGCTGAATCCCCGACTACGCAGCCCCTGCCGAACATGCAGACAGGGCAGAATGTACATGACCCACTCACTCAACTGAACAGCCATATGGGGTATGGGCTTATGGCCGGTCTCAACCCATTCGCAGATATGGGAATCAACCCCAATGATCCTAACATGGTGCGACTTTGTTCCCTCTTCCCAGCTTGTTACTTACTCACGGATGTTTAACACACAGCTACAGTCTATGATGAACTCTCCCGAGTTTCTACAACAGATGTCTTCCTTGATGTCAAATCCCGCCGTTCTGGAGCAGGCCCTGGCTCTAAATCCTCAATTTGCTTCCATGGCTCCTCAAGCGCGTGAGATATTCCAGAGCGAACGATTCCGTCAAATGATGTCCGTACCTCACTTATGCCTCAACTTCTTTTGCCATGCTGAATTTCTAAACAGGTCGAACCCCGAGGCCTTACGCAACATGCTACAGATGGCTTCAATGATGCGTGGTACCGGCCTTGATCCGTTGGCAGGCTCCTTTGGGGGACCAACCTTTGCCCCGCCTGGAAATCCAAATGCGCCCGGTGCCCCTAACACTGCCTCGACACCCGCAACACCTGGAGGCGGTCCTGCGGCTAGTGGCACAACACCCGCTCCGAATCCGTTCGGACCAAATCCATTTGGCATGGATCCAAGCGCGTTGTCGCAGATTCTCGGCGCGGGTGGTCCTGGTTTTGGTAGTGGAGCTTCGCTATTTGGTACCCCTGCAGATACACGTCCTCCTGAGGAGCGGTTCCAGGTTCAACTCCAAGTGCGCATTTTTGTTCTGCGTTACTACTGTATTAGATTGACGCATCTTCCCTTTTTTTTTAGCAATTGCAAGATATGGGCTTCACTAATGCCTCGCAAAATGTGCGCGCACTGCTTGCGACGGGTGGAAACGTTCATTCGGCGATAGAGTATATCCTCGGCGGTGGTGGATTGTAGTACAGGAATGAAAACCCTCGATACAGGTCAAAGGAACATTCGTCGCCGTCTGTAGCCTTCTGTCAATTAGCACTTTCAAATGCCTGTATTAACTATGTGTGTGTATATACAGTCGTTTCGGAATTTCTCTACCTCCTCATTACGGATGGTCATTTTTGCAAGAAGTCACTTGAACATAATGATGGAACAGAGATAATGGATTGCTGCAGTCGGCGTGCGGCGCGCTAGACAGATGGTAAAATTATCGCATATATACCACTTGTACAGATCACACACGAATACTCTTTGGATGAAGCTAGACTGTATGCCTACGGACGAGCAGTTGTCGTATGTGGAGCGATAATGACGGGACAGACAGTTCTACCTGTGTTACCAAGAGCCATGACTGGTGGAGATGCAAACAGTTCCCCTCCCTTCATCCCTAGGAGACAATAGAGGCTCGCTCGGTAACGGATGTATCGGTCGTGAGGAGCCGTCTTTATTCTTGTCGTTTTCAGAATACGATTCCGAAGACGCATTACACGTTGCATGACTCTGGCTTCTAGGGAAGGACGCTTCAGGGGATGGGCTAGAGATTGAATATCTTTTCGCTTGCCGTGATTCCCTTTTGTACCTTTCCAAGTTAGCAAGCTCGAGGGCCATTAATTTCCGCGTACTTGCCATTTCGATAACGCGCTCGTCCGTCTCCTCAATGTGCTCAATATCGATACTTCGAGGATCTATTTGTAATAGCTCTGAATTGGACTCGGATCACTCGATTCGAGGAAGGAATTGTTGGACTCTGGCGAGAACTGATACCGTGATGTGTAAGCTGGCAGCCAGATCGTCGAGTAAAGGGTACGTAGGGTGGCGCACATTCAGTCGACGGTTCCATAGCGAACGTCCTGCGCACTCCAAAACCAAGGGATTCATTTAAAGGTCGGCCAGTAGAAGAACCCCCTCCGCTCAATCTCTCCAAGATAACCTCTGTAGACCAAGAAAAAATGGGCAAGAGGAAGGAGAAAAATAGATTACATACGAGACTATTGATATTGTTCTACATCCTCCGCCTCGAGTATCTGGTGACCGGTTGTCCAAAGGCATTCAGTTGGTCAAGGTTGAGATGACGGCAAAGTGGAGCTTGCAATCTCTGGTTAGGGTTATACCACTATCGCTTTCACACAAGCTACCCTTTGGGCTGGCTACAAATCGCGCATTACGCGCACCCATGGAAGGTGTGGTCCATAGTATTAGCCCAGCGCGCCGAAAGTTACAAGGGTATGAATTTTACCGGGAAGTGCTTGGTAGCCCTCGATACGTCGTCGCGCCGATGGTAGACCAGAGCGAGCTTGTAGGTGATATTCGATCTCAACATACATGACCTCTCACAGTACCGATCGAGTGCAGGCTTGGCGGACATTATCCAGGCGTTATGGTGCTCAGGTGAAGTGCTGAATTCTCTCAGGTGATACTTGGGCTTCATGGATCCTTCTAGCTGGCATACACCCCTATGATCAACGCAAAAATGTATGCGAACAACAGGCGCAATGGCTATCGTGAAATCGCTTTCAACACCATATTTGGGGAGGAAGGGGGTCCCGGAGACCGGCCTCTCATAATTCAGTTTTGTGCGAATGACCCTGACCAACTCCTCGCTTCGGCACAGGCGTTGGAAGGCCACTGCGATGCGGTAGACATCAATCTAGGGTGTCCGCAAGATATCGCACGCAAGGGCCACTACGGGAGCTTTCTTCAAGATGAATGGGATTTGATTTATAGACTCAGTGCGTTTCTTTTCACTGCTGAAAAAGCATGTGCTCAACATGAGTCCCATGTTTAGTAAATACTCTGCATGTGAATCTGTCCGTACCGGTCACAGCAAAATTCCGCGTGTTTGATTCGCTGGAACAGACCGTCGAATATGCGAAGATGCTTCAGCGCGCCGGAGCACAGATCTTGACATGCCATGGCCGGACGCGCGAACAACGCGGCCACAATACTGCATGTTGTTCACTCTCCACCTGAGTGGTGTTTAATGTGTGTTATAGGGCCTAGCCGACTGGGCAAAGGTACGCGCCGTGAAAGAGGCGGTGTCGGTGCCCGTCTTCGCAAATGGCAACATTCTTACGCACGCCGACATTGTGCGCTGCCTCACCGAGACTGGTGCAGACGCAGTTATGTCTGCGGAAGGCCAGTTATATAACGTCGCTCTCTTCATGCCTTCTCCCACGTCTTCCTCAACTTCTGGGGGACTACATCCACCGCATGCAGACCTCGCACTCGAATACCTGGATGTCGTTTCTCGTCAGAAGACGCCAACACCACCCAGCGGGATTAAGGGTCACCTGTTCAAGCTGTTGCGGCCTGCGCTCTCTCGCGAGACGGACTTACGGGACGCTCTTGGGCAACTCCGCGGCTCGGATCTCATACCTTACTACGATGTTGTTCGGGAGATGAAAAGGAGGATGGACCGGGACGCCGAAGCGGCAGGAGGGGGTGACACTGATCCGGAGAGGTTTCCGCACTGGGTGGCGCAACCGTATGTGCGGCCGCTTCCTGTTCCACCGAAGCAAGTAGAAGGTGAATAACAATAATTCATCTCTTCTTGAGAGACTTTTCCTATAGAGTTTACCCGCAGGAGCCCCTGTGATGCGTCGTTGCTCGGAGCGGATATGCAGGCCTGCAGACAGCGATGAAGTTAAGGGAGTTAGACATGATGCAGAACAGGTTCAAGCCTCGGTTACTGCTGTTGCATAGTATTGCGTGCGTCCATCTCTTCAGGGCCAAAGGTGAGCAGCTTTGAACACGACATCTGGAAGCAGCCAAGGGTGGCTTCCCATTGCGGGTTGCGCTCGCTCCGCCAGGCCCTGGAGCTGCAGTCTTCTAACCAGAAAAGGATTCTCAGTACCACCCTTACTATCTTTAACTTTAGACAGGTATCCTTCTGTCTGGGTACTGGACAGTATTCGATTTTACTTGTCCTTAGCAATTTACTTGCCAAACGGCCGAACGGGTTGGACAAACCTTAAGTACATTTGCATTTTTCCATGCCTAGTCACCCTCACCAACTCTCGCGAATGCAACAAGGCCTCAGACCTTGGCTTGGGAGACGCCATCAGAGAAGATGGACGTTATTGTTCGACTTTTTGCACTGCAGGCCGAAAAGCTCTGGTTATTGTCCTTCCATTTAGCCATCGATGCGGGCAAAGTTGCATTAAGGACCATTACCCTGTAGAAACCAAAAACGGTGGGGTTGAGTAATGGCAGTGTGGATGGTGTCTAGCAGACACAAGATAGCCCAATTTCTGCACGTGGGCACGAAACTATCTATATGTTTATTTACCTAGCAGACACAAGATAGCTAGGACTGGGATGAGTAAACTGTAACAAAGGTAAAGAATGTGGGAAAAAGCTCACCTCAGTTTCCGCATGCAGGCACGAAACTGAGGTTCTCGCGGGTCATACTTAAGTTCAACGAAAAGCAGCTACTAAAAGAGAGTTTGTACTACTGTACATAGAACTAATGGGCTAAAGGAATGTGCTGAGTACTGTCAAATATGTCTCGTGTCAGGCTAAACTACTAAACACGATGAGATCTGTGTGAAACAAGGCAAACACGGACTCGGACGTGCGCGCCCAAATGCGCTGCATTCGACATACCCACCCATCTCCGGTGCCTTGGGTCAATGCAGAACTGAACACTGATCCTCCCTCTGCCATCACTCACGTTTGTCGGTATTCAGACAAAAATCTCCATAAATTTTGCCTACTGGCGGGAATTTTGTCATTGGCAGGGGCACATCATGCTAGGGCCTTGGAGAGTTGGCGCGCACCTACGCCCCTTGTACTATGGTGTCGGCGGAGGGCAGGTTTAAGGCCGTTCAAGGTAGTTTCCAGGGAAATTTCCAATAGCCCTGGTCCGCTTAAGTTTCTCCGCCCTTTCGATTAGGGAGCGCCCAGGAAGCGATGAGCGGGTAGGCTGAGCTGTTCCTGGCTAGTGGCGGTTGAATTACATTCCAACTTGGATATCGCCGCTGGGAGTGGGATGGATTGGCCTATAAATCCGCACTTGCTTGTGAGCCTTGGCATCGCACCCCAGGTACTGTATATGTCCGCAATCGCCGCGGCGCACTACTGACTCTCCGCAAACGCCCTCAACGACACGTATACACAGCATACATGCCAGGAAATTCCACGTGAGTACGCAGTACTCATGGCTCATCGATTTCTCCTCAAGACAGCGATGCCAGTCCTTCCTTTTTGCGAATGGTAGGTGATGACGAAGAACCGCGGATTACGAGGCACCATGAGTAAGCTGTCCCTTTACCCCTATTTTTTATTCCAGGAAACTAAGAGTCGTCCCGTCCACAGCATCTACCCAGCGATCGACCCATCACAGCTCATCGCTCATCAAACATTCCGCGGCAAGTGTGTCATTGTGACGGGTGCATCACGGGGCATCGGTGAAGATGCCGCCCGCTCTTTTGCACTGGCGGGTGCTTCCGTGGTACTAGTGTCGCGGAACGAAAATCAGCTCGCAGTCGTGGAAACACGGATTATGGAGGAGGAGCCTAAGGCGCAGGTGCTGAAGATCGCGATGGACGTGACTGACCCGATAAAAGCTGAAGCAGCGGTGGCGCGGACGGTTGAAATATTCGGCGGTGTTGATGTGCTCGTGGCGGCTGCTGGTAGAATGCGTGCTATGGACGGGCTATGTATATCTATCACTTGAAACCTTCATATGTAGAGGCTGACTCTGACCCCTTGGATGATAGTCATCTCGCAGACGGACCCAGATGAATGGTGGAATACCATAGAAGTGAATCTTCGTGGGGTGTTTAACTTTGTCCGGTTTGAGTTTGCAGCCTTTTAGAGGTTCTGTTGTTGACACTGATCCACCGGTGGGGAAGGTATGCGGTTCCGCATCTCGAAAAGTCCCAAGGAAGCGTCATCGCGGTATCCTCGGTCTCTTCGCAACTTCGCATTCTTGGGGGCAGCGATTACTCGGTCTCAAAACATGCCCTTACACGTTTTGTGGAATTCATTCCCATGGGTAGGCATCCTTCCATACTTTTCTGACGCGCTGGAGAGCATCGCTGAGGATAGTGATACCGTAACAGAGCACCCAAACGTGCGCGCGTTCCCGATTCACCCAGGTGCAATTTTCACGGACCTCGCGAGGGGAACTGGCATTCCGGCTGAGCTATTCCCGGATAAGTTGGAGTTGGCATCCGCCCTTATTTTGCATTTGGCAGCCGGGAAAGCGGATTGGTTGAGCGGGCGGTGCGTACCTTTTCCTACCTACTCTCAGTATAGATTCCTGCTGATGCTTCCGAGAAGCTTCGTGTCTGCTTGTTGGGACATCACGGAATTGGAAAGAGATTGGAAAGAAAAGGTGTTGAGGAAGGGGGCGCTCGTGAATAGGCTCTTCCTTCCTGAGTGAAGGATATGGTCAGGTGATTGTGGCGTAATGGTGCAAATAGCGTTCCGTTCCACTAGCAATGACATCACTCTGTGGAATACAAGTTGGCGCGCCCGCTTGGTCTTTTATATAACCATGGGTTGACTTGCCACCCACCCCTTTTCACCTACTCCAACATGTCTCTTCCGACCGCCGTCAAAGATACCACCGAGCATCCTGCCAAAAACGCCGTCTCCGTTCCGGTCAATAAGCAGGAGAAGGCCGCTGATGTGGACCGCAAGGTGCTGCCGCCGCGTCTTATCCTTTCCTTTCGCTGATGCTTGGCCTTCTTAGCTCCGATTCTATGGCATTATAGAGGCTTTCCGCCAAGGGTGTTATCCTTCCAACGAGCAGATAGACTCTGCCTTGAAATACCTCCTCGACCGCTCCCCCGTAGATCAGGACCAGCTTTCGCCAGAGGGGCGTAAGCTCATTCAAGACTGCCGCGACATCATCGAGACTGCTCGCCTCATTGTCCAGGAGAAGAATGCGGACGAATTGTTTCAGAATTTTATGTGGAACACCAACAGTGTGGACCTTGGCAGCGCGAGGAAGGATCCTAACGAAATACTTCCCGTCGACAGGTCGAAAGCCAAAGATGACGGTCGCCAAGGTTTGAGTCCTTAAACACTCTTTAGCATCCCTTCAACTCACTCTCCCGCTCCGTACGACGCAGCTGCCCGCCATCTCCGTACACTAGGTAATCTCATTGCGACGAACTCCGAAGTTCGTAAAATGCTTTCCGACTTCTCCGTCCTTGGTCGCGATATCCTAGCGCGCACCGTCTCTCACGCGGCAGAGGCCATTCGCCCCAATCAGGATGCCCTCACAAAGGCCGACCAATCGGCTCCTTCAGATCATTTTGAAACAGCTGGCAGTAGTCAACTCGGACCTAACGGGACACCAGTCGCGGATCTCGGCGTCTCGGGATCTAATACGGCCATCCACCACCACCCGCTTCAGGGGACAGAGGTTGAACATGAGGGCGCGGGCCAAGTGCGTTCTGCAACTCAAGCTGCCGACGAGGCACGAGGACGCGTAGATGAGGTCAAAGACACTGTGGAGTATGTTTTCCTCGCCCACCTTCTCTCATATAGATTCAATTGGTTTGACAGGGGTGCGACTGATGGCGATGCGGACTCTGACGCCAAAAAAACCGGCGTTGTAGGCCGTCTGCAGAATTTGAAGGCAAGTGTCAGAGCCGAGAAGCAGTCTTGTAATCTCAGACTCGTCTATCAGAATGGTTGGTCCGACAACGTTTCCCAAGAGCGTAAGGATGCCCTGCGTGATAAAATCGAACAAGGTCGCAATGTTCTCGTGGAGGATTGCTTTCCTGAGGACCGGCGTGACCAATTCATTTACCGCATTAAGAAGGTAACGTGATTGAATTCGTGAATCTGCTCACAATGTTAACGCTGTAGGCAAGGCTATTCTAGAGTGTCAAAGGCACAACGATTATCAGGAGAGCATTCGCTGGCTTCTGGGTATATTTGAGGAGTATGGAAGCCATGGCCGGCATATTGCCGGCGAGGGGATGGAGGCCGGAAGTACACTTTTCTATGTATGCGTCCTTCGAAAGGCACTGTCACTATTCCTGACCTTTCGTTTCGCCTAGGATGACGCCCTTCGGACATCAACAACTCAAATCCGCACTATGCTGGAGCGCTTCGCTGACGGGAAGAGCATGGACACCATCATCGATGCCATAAATGACCTTATTGACGACACCAAGAATGACGAGGAGTTTCGTCAGTGGTTCCAAGCGGTGGACGCTTATGCACGCAAGGTGCTGTTGGAGCCTGGATACGTACTTGAGCCGCTGTGCAACTCTGAAGGCCGTGAAGTCCGCGACTCTGGCTGCCGCTTCTATGACGAGAAGTATAAGGCTCATTTTGACTGTCTTTTCGATTCGATTGGTACCTGGTTCAGCGCCATGGGTGAAGATCCGCTCAACAAACGTTTCGGTGACGATTGGGCGCGTCTCACTCACGATCTACTTTTCGATAGTGAAGGCAGTCTAAAGTTTAAGCCGGAACTCTGGATGGATATCCGAAAGGTCATCCTGCCCTCGATTGTCGATCGTGTACGCGATTTTGTTTCAATTTGGCGTTAATCAACATCTGATCTATTCCGCAGGTTGGGCACATTCCCATTCCTCGTATTGAGTATACCGACGACTCGTTGGACTTGGTGGTCGAAAACCTTACTCTACAGGGTCGCAACCTATTCCCAAACATCGTGTCCATCGAGGCGCATAACTTCATGAAATTTTCGCCTTACAATACGATCAACGATGTCAGTCATCACGAGTTTACACTGATGTTCGGGCATATCCAAGCGGATATGCGCGACGTCGCTTTTTACTTCCGCAAGAAAAGCGGCATTCCAAAGTTAACCGATTCGGGATTAGCTGACGTGTTGCTCGGCGGGCATGGGCTCACAGTTCGTATCCTCTTACTTATTTTTCCCTCGCTAACGGCATTGCAGGCTACTGTTCACCTTGTCTCCGCGGACAAAGACAAATCGTCGGTCTTCAAGGTGAAGAGCGTCCACGTGAAAGTAGACTCGTTAAAGTTTTCAATTCGTGACTCAAAACACGACATTCTTTACAAAACCCTTCGTCCCTTAGCGACAGCGCTGATCAAGAAACAAATTCAAAGGGCGGTCACGGATGCCATTACTACTGGTATGGAGTACGTCGATGGCCAACTCGTCGCAGTACGGGATCGCGTGAGCGAGGCCCGTACTTCCTCTGATAGTTCAAGCAAGGATATATTACGTTCTACATTCCGAGGTAAGACGGAGGATGGCGAAGGAAGTGTTGGTGCGAGAAGCGTAGAACGAAAAAGTCAGTTCAAAGTTGTTGCAAAGCGTGATTCTGCTCTTCTACCCGAGTATGGCCATCCGTCTGGTTGGGCGACCAAGGCCCAAGAACGCGCGGAAGCGGCTGCAAGCGGCGAAAGCTGGCACTCGGATGCGTGCGTATCGACCCCGTCTATTGCGATGTCGTCAATTGATCAAGGCTGCCCAGGTTCACAATTATCTGATGTTTCTCCCCGTCTCGAAGATTTTGAGTTGTATTATTCATTGTACTATCAATCTTACGACCTGCGTAGCTTCCATGTGTGTCGTCTCTCGTTAATGTACCATTTTGTAATGGAGAATTATTTTTGCCAATGACTGTGCGACGCTTGCGGCCAAAATGTGATCGCTGTCAACGGCAGACTATGACTGGTCAGCGGTGAAGATGCAACGGGGCGAAGAAATTTGATTCGGTCGGCCACGAGCCCCTCATTCCACCAACATGGACGGATATTCAGGGTACTACTTGTGAGACATCATAGCCAAGTGGTTACGGCGATAGATTAGAAATCTATTTCCCTTTGGGAGCGCAGGTTCGAATCCTGCTGGTGTCGTATGGTTTTTGTTTTTCATGCGTTTCAAGCTCCTGCCGAGAAAGCTCAACCGATTCTTCCACACCATCATGATGAATAACACTCATGCCACTGTTACGATAGATATTGTGAGTCCCACTCTTTTAGATAATGATCTAAGTCAACACCCTACCCCCGAATAGGCCCTTGATCGTCAAAACACTCGCGAGATTTTGTGTGCCCTTCTCCATGCGATTCTTTTCCACCGCCTTTTCGGTACAATCAAACCGCAAACATTCGAGGTACTTGATGTCACTATGGTGCGTTTGGTCCATCGACGTTATGACCTCCTTCCCACCCTCAGCTCGGGGATAAATGTGTGCTAGCCTGGCGTCGCTGATCCGACCATGGAACGCCTCGTCGAAGAGAAGGTGGATGCTTTCTGGAAGGGTCTAGAGAACGTTGCGCTCAAGCGGGGAGAGGTTCGTCAAGCACTGTTTCCACACGGGATTGACTTGAATGGTCCAAGATTTCGGTCACACTTTCGAAAAAAGATCAGAAAAAGGCGTGGCTTGGGATCACTACATATGAGGTTTGTCATCCACCTTCTCAGGTTTATGTACTGCAGCGGACTTATCCTGTTCCTCAACACAGGAGGAAGTTGCATGGGAACAGTGGTAAGTGTAACCCCCAGCCTCCGACCTTACCTTGTCGCTGACAACTTTTACCAGGATTATCAATGCCGAAATACGTCAACCTAAGTCCGAACAAGGTACAGCACTCCTCTAACCCCACGTATACAAGCACGTCTTGACCTTAGATGACTTCTCCCTGGTCGTTCAAGAGCGGCAGCAGTTCAACAAGAATCTCGCCGCGACATTGTCGAAGAGCCTGCACGCGATGCTCACCCATACTTCTTCCGAAAAAGGTCGCGCTGCAGTACCCCCCATCACAAACTCAGAAGTGTCTCCCTTCCCTCTCAAAATCTCTGTGCGGGTCGGCGGGGTCGAGCTTGGATGAACGCATTCCCTGGGTTGAACAAGAGGTTCGATCTTGTGGCTGGATCACCGCCAGCTACTACTCGCTAGGGCCCTCTGATCACGGTAGGACGCGCGTTCGATGGCGGATATTGGTACTTCGGGGGAGTTATCGGGGAACGTATGTTTGGAGTCATCCCAAATTTGACATTCTCTCACAATCACGGTCGACTTGTAACACAAATACGTAGATTCGGGAGGTTCAAAGAGACAAGGTCCTCCTCCAAAAGATCCAGGACATCTCTTAACTCTACCTCTAACCAACAATCTTCGACTTATTCCTGTTTGCCCTCCGGTGCCACACTACAGTTCTTCGTCGTGCACAATTATTGACATTTACTTGCTGCCACGGTATACTCATTAAGCATCAATACATCAACGTCCAAGAACTATGTGCTCCCACGTTGGACTCATACCGTGCAGCACGCGGACTGGATACACAACATTGGGTCTCCGATGAACATCTTGGGCTCAGATTAAATCACCACGACTACTAGTGCGAGGTTCATATTCAGTTTTCGTACGAAATAAGGACCAGCCCCCGCTGATGCCCATTTTCTACTGGGGCCAGTTGACCACGAATTTCAATCAAAGTTCCCCACCGATAGCTCCCACGTAGGTGAGAACAAAACGCCTACAGCGTTCATAAGAGGCCTGAAATCAGCAAAACACATTGCGTTGGGGCAGACGGCGAAGTCCGACGCAGGTGACATTGATGGTGAAATGCGACCCTTTAGGGGTAGGTGACGCCAGCTGCTTTCATAAGCTCCGATACCTCAACATCTACGATCACAAATGAGAAGAAGAAATATGGTGATTCGATCAAGACATACGATCCTCCGTGTGTCTCATTCGAGACAGATATGAACACCTTACGCCTAGTGTTGGAACTATATTCAACGACGTATTCATCGTAAGATGATGAAAGTACATGCCAGGCCCGAAAATAAAGTCTCCACCGAGCTGCGAGATATTTCCTTGCTTTCCGATGTGAGATGGGCTCTTAAAAGGGCCGCGCTGCAAAGATGTGCAAGGGCTTAGAGATGTGAGGGGCCACGTAGCCAACGCACTGATGGCGCACCCAGATGCTCCACAGAGTGGTACCGAGGAGACCACGCTTAAGGTAACTCCGTTTCTCCTCACCCCTGGGCGTAGTCCGGAGGTTAGAGATCATGCCAAGAGCATCGTAGAGCTTCCCGTCTGGATTGGCATAGATATCTCCTTTGAATTCAGAGTCTCCTGCGTAGCGGGGTGGAGCGGGTAGTAAGTACAGGAAGGAGCGTATTGGGCAATGTGGACGCGCTCTTGTAATTCTCAATTAGTTTCCAGTCTCCGCAGCCTACCAGAGCCAACTGGGTAGAGGCTTCCTTAAGGGAATCCTCCCGAACGGTGGCGAGCTGGGAGACATATTGCTGTGGAATGTGTGTGGGTGAGATGATGGACGCACTGGAGGAACAAATGAACACGCACCATACAGCTCTATATAACATCCCACAACGATGGATAGTAGTCAGGGATGCCATCATTTAGAACGTCATCATGTCTCACCCCACAGAAGAAATGCCCTTCAGTTGTCAGATAAGAATGTGTATGAGTACATATGGGAGTGGTGGGCGCACGGATGAATACAATGACGGTCTTCTGGTCAGCAAATATATCACCGAAGCGGACTTGCCCCCCTTGACTATCAAATACGTGAATATCTGCAGCAGTTTCTAATGTTTTTTTGTCAATCGTTGTTGATTTCTGTTCGGTCGACATGAATACGGTCACAGTGGGAATCGGAAGCAAAAGACTGTTGACGCGTTGACGAGCTGTGGCAACTCATTGTGGCGCGCGTCGTGGCTTGAATCGAATCGTACCCATCCCTCCCAGTCGACTCGCTCCATATAAACCCCATAGACTATCAAAGGAACAGCAAAGTTCAAACTAGAGAATTCTCAGGTGCGAAGTTCGACCTCTGTGGTCCTTTACCGTGCCAGAAAGTCGATCTAGTCCATTTTCCAGCTCCGATTGCTAGCATCGGACCGTGACGACGTTTTACCTCCAGCAATCATGTCACAGTCCGTACATGATGTGAAAGAAAGCTTTTCTACGCATGATCTGTCTGAGGGCTCAGGCCCCCCGAGGAGCGTAGACGTACCTGACACACTGCAAGGTGCAACCCTCAGGCTTGGGTTTGCTCCGTCATATGTTATCGTCGGCGTGTACCGCCTCCTGTCAGACAAGGCCCTCTTTATTCCTGTCTGGCATATGTGTCAAAGTGGGTTCTTGAGGGGCGCTGCTGTTGGTAGTATCTGGGTATGTGATTGCGTTTCGCGTTAGGGCTAACCTCACCCTATGCACCGTACTAGTCATTTCTAACCTTCCCGATTCAACGTGGGTTTATCAGAACCTTCTGGATAAAGTATGTGAACCTGTTCGTTGCTTTCTCTTTATACCTTACTGCCGCTGTATCTCTCAGTTCTCCACATGTTGTTGGCCATTCAAATGACACTGTCTTTGGGTTTAGGCCACCATTCGACATCCCGACGTGTTTGTCATCTCTTCAGTTTCAAGTTTGTCCTCATCATTGTATTCACGTTCTTTTTAGGGGCTACACTTGTAATCTTATCTTCCCAATTTACCATTGTCCTTAAGTTCTTTCTGTCACACAATCTTCGCAATGCTCGCAAGTGTGCATGGGACCTGACTGTTACATCTCGTGGTAAAGGGCCCGCATTCTGGCAACCCTATGTTGAAGAATGGGACCAACCACCAAAGGTCAATGTCAACCAGTGGGCAGCACTTGCAGAAGTGAAGGGCAAGGTGCTTAGGTTTGCTATTAAGCATTGTAAGTTTGCAAATAGTTTTTAAGATGTTTTCTAATAATGCGCTTATGTTTAGCATTACTAATATTCTCACATGTTATTCCAGTTGGCGGGTTGATTATTATAGCAGCCTTTAAAGCACTTAACACTGCTCAGAATCTTCATAAGCCTGTTTGTGCATTTTGCATCTGTGATCACTCTATTAATTATGCTATTATATAGTACTTTCATTTAAAACAAATGACAAAGGAACAAATTGCAGTTTTTATTGCAGAGCATCAGTGGGACTATCAATGTAAGTATTAAACATTGGTTGTTGTTATATTAATAAGAATATTTTAGTTTTTGGCTTTGCTGCTGCACTTTTAGAAACCTTGCCCTTTGTTGGCTTAATTTTTTCAATCTCAAATCAAGTTGGGGCTGCTATGTGGGCCCATGGTATGTAAAAGTCATATATATATTAATACAGTTATTTATATTAATGCTAATTTATAATAGATTTAGAAAAGAGACAGCATTGGATGAGAGAAAAGAAGAGAAAAGTTTTCTAATATTCCAATTTTACTATATGAATTAAAAACTAGCTGATCCTGTGCTGTGTATGGGGCAGCTAGGTCTGTCTATGTGTGCTTTAAGGACCTATCACACCCCTCTCTGCATCATTGTTCCTATCCCACACCATCCTAGTGAATGTAATGTAAATGTTTTCATAGTTTCATTATAACTAAGTTTAATTTTTGTAAAGTATAAGGGGATTGTGTATAATAGGAGGCAGTGCAATTATGGTGTGATTAGGAGGTAGAGGTGGTGTGGTCAATGATGCCACTCTTTGCGTGGGCCAGCTAGATCTGGCCATATTGCCCATATAAGTCTGTCCATAAGGGTGACATATATGTGTTTATTGTTAATATGATCAATGTGGTTTTTAAAGTTTGAGGTGGATGCTAGCCATTTCTTAGGCATTCTGTTTCCCCCCCATGATTAAGTCCCAATGCAGCATGAAATGTAGGGTTCACCCATCCCACTTGATTGTCAACATTTTATTGAGGTTTTCAGTAACATGGTTAATAAGGAGAGCATTGAATTGCTATCTTAGATTGACTTTGGAATAGAGTGAGAAATGTGTCCTCTTGTTCTTCCATGTGGGTGGCACCTGCACTATATCTGACAAACCTTACCGACTCTGATGGCTAATGTAGGGGAGGTATTACAGGATGAAGGGACATAATAAATATAGTTGTGCATAGCGAAAGTTGCACTTGCATGGATTTTATGTGCAGTGAATGTATGATGAGCACACTATAGATAATAGCTAAGATGTTGAGCTAAGCCACTTAGATAAATCCACCTGATTGTATTGAGTGCAGCATTGATTAGCATCATTTCAAACACTATACTCAAAGTGCAGGTGACCTAGATCTATTTACTTGGTGCACTTAATCCTAGGGTCTGTTATTCATTGGGCATTGGTTGATTTTGATTCCATTGCCTAGGTTGTGATCAGTCATACTATGAAATTGGCTATCCATTTGTTCAAACAGCGGATGCCTTGCAGGAGAGTGCAAATATAAGGAAGCTATTATGCTTGATGTTAGACTACAGGCAATCATGGGTTGCCAGTCATGATACCCAATGGTGTAACATTTTTACTGACCTTTAAGTTTTCTTTCTGATTTTCTTTCAGATTATTTTCTTTACTTTATTTTATTACTTTGCCTTGTCCTCATAACCACTTATGGTTAGTCAGAAGGTGAGGCTTGATGACTACAAAAGGGCTTATTCCACAAAGGCCATAAGCTGCCTATTTCTAACTAATGGATGGCACTCTTTTCTAAAAAGATAGGTTTCTGATTTAATCTAGGGTCTCTAGCTTGTGGCAGGGGGAATCCCTGGGAGTGTCTAGGTCTGACTCATATACTATATAAGCACTGTTTGCTTAAGTCAAAGCCTTAAGCTTGACTTGATTAAAAATCACAGCATTGTTATCCTATCTAGATCTGCAGTGGCAGATTCTCACTTATCCTCTTTATCTTTGCCTCTGTTCTCCTTAGAGATACAGAACCTCCTTTCTAATAACACTCTTTATTGTAATGACATTGAAGGGACTATACCATCTGTCACCGCCGGCCCCAGGTACCAACTGGGCCGACTGGTTGGATGCGCTAGGAAGGGAGATGTATCTGCGTAGAGCCTTGGACAGGCTCAATCTTGAGTATCCTTCTAATGACGCCTCGT
>Ga0210393_10001953_pt1 | contig 17141 bp, 16 predicted proteins | sample IncBWC27OmetaG_FD_160068 | JGI IMG/M metagenome (GOLD analysis project Ga0210393, IMG submission 160068) | Forest soil microbial communities from Barre Woods Harvard Forest LTER site, Petersham, Massachusetts, United States - Inc-BW-C-27-O ... | reverse complement strand
CAACTCGAGCGCTGCCGACCCGAGAGGCCGTACCGACGCGCCTTCCTTGCTGTCCGCAAGGCGCAGGCACTTGCCGTGCAGGTCGATCTCGGACCACTTTAGACGTTCAATTTCCCCTCGACGGCAGCCCGTGAGAGCCAACAGCCGGATCACTGTCACGGCCTTTGGATTATGTTCGGAGAATTCATCGAGTGTGCGTCCGAGTTTGAAGTAATCACCCGGCGATAGTCGGTTACTCCGTCGCTTATCCGCGGGTCGTTTGACTCCGTGTACCGGGTTCAAGCCGATGACACCCTCGGCGACCGCATAGCTCAGAATGCCGCCGAGCAGGCCAACAGTACGCGCCGCTGTCCCCGCACCGCCGCGTACAACCGCCTTGCCGTGCGGCACCGTCTTCTCCACGGTCGCTGTTTTTCCGCTGGTTACGTCGCGGATAAAACGCACGATGTCGGCGTTGGTTAAGTCAGCAACGCGTCGATTACCCAACAGCGGCACAATGTGCCTAATTATTCGACCGCGGTCAGACACCAGCGTGGAACGCTTCTTGGCGTTCCCTTTTCGACCAATTACCAGTCCGCGCTCCGCGTCAGCGAGATACTTCTGGCAGAGCGCTTTAACCGTCGCCGCACGACGCTCATTCGCACGTTCGCCTGCAGGATCGCCGCCCTGCGCGACCCGTGCCAGCAGCTTCAATGCAGCTTTCCGGGCTTCGTCTGGCGTCAGTGGGCCAACCCGCCCGATGGTCATACGGCGTTGCCTGCTAGCCGTTCGGTATTGGAGCACGTAGGTTTTGGTGCCGCTGGGTCTGACTCTCAAACCAAAGCCGGGCAGTTCACCATCCCAAACGAAAACATCAGCACGGGGATCGGGTTCGGTCGCATGAACGATACGCTTTGTTAGTCGGGTCATGGCTCCGCCCTGCAATTCTTGGGAATCATATGGGAAGCAGCGGGAAGCAATCTAGAGATAACTCGAACATTGCTCGAGAAACATGATCTAAGGAGTTATGCCGATAAAATATGGCTCAAGTAACGTTCGTCAAACTCGAGTAAAATGGATCAAACACCACACCACGCCCCTCCGAAGGCAAAGGTCACACGTTCGAATCGTGTCGGGTGCGCCAGCAGGGGTCCTTTGTTTTGCCCCCTGCGTTTCCAGCGTGCCCGCCGAGGCGAATTCAAAAGATCGAGCTTAAAGGGTGCAGCCGCTGCCGAGGTTCACAGGGCCGCGTGTTTGTCACAGGGAACGAGGGATCGCACCGGGGTCACTCGGCTAACCCTTACCGCAACTATTGCGGAAATCCTGCTCGGAGGAGAGCCTCCTTCCAGCGGTCACGATCCTGCGCGCGCCGTAGTGGGAGCCAAGTCAGTGACGATATTCTCTGCGATGGATCGAGTTGAAGAGCCTGCTTGGTCGCTTCGGCGGCTATGGTTTGATCGCCGCCCAATGCATTGCTGACCGCCATGATCCGCCAAGCCGGTGCAAAGGTCGGATGCGCGCGAGTGATCCGCTCCGCAAGACGCGCAGCTTCCTCGTACTGGCCGCAGTAAAAGTGAGCTGCCGCCATACCTAATTTCACCTGTGTCATGCTTGGACCCCGAGGGCTCAACCGCTCTGCTCGACGCAGATGCTCGAGTGCGGTCGGGTGCATGCCTAGCCCGATATGCAGGAAACCGCTAGCCTCCCAGCCTATTGCAAGATTGGCGTTCATGGAAAGACCGCGGCTAATGCACTCTGCGCCCAAGTCCAGCTCGCCACCGATGGATGCGAGTATCATTCCACCCACACATAGTGCTAAATCATTTAACTGGCCCAATTCGATTGCGCGGCGCGCGAGATGAATAGCCTCTGCACTCTCCTGCGCGGCGTCCACCATCCAGCCGTTCTGTGCACGAAGAACATAAGCTAGACCAGCCCAAGCATAGGCCGGCGCAAAATTTTCATCCAGTTCGAGGGCTTTGAGGAAATAACCGAGCGCCACTTCCGCATCGTTCTTGCTAAACTTGAATAGGTGCGAAAGACCCCTCAAATAGCAATCATAGGCATCCAGGCTGGCAGTCGGCTTTCGCGTGGCGCGCTCCATTTCTGCAAATACTACTTCTGTCACCAACTCTCCGACCACACTCGTTGCTACCTGGTCTTGGAGTTCGAACACGTCTTCCAGCTTGCCTTCGAACCGGTCCGCCCAGAGATGTGTACCTGTTGTGCTGTCAATCAGCTGGCCCGCAATGCGCACGCGTCCACCTGCCTTGCGGACGCTTCCTTCGAGCACGTAGCGAACTCCAAGTTCACGTCCGACCTGCTTTATGTCTATCGCCCTGCCTTTGTAGGTGAAGGAGGAATTGCGCGCGATAACGAACAGCGATTTGAACCGAGATAGGGCCGTGATGATGTCTTCGACGATGCCATCGGCAAAGTACTCCTGCTCGGGATCGCCACTCATATTCTGGAAGGGAAGCACAGCCAGCGAGGGCTTGTTCGGCAGAGGAAGTAACTCGGCTTCCTCCCTTGGCGGTCTTGAAACATGGCCGTGAGTTGCGCCGAAGTGGCCGACCTCATAGACCTGAATTGGCTCAGGAATGTTCTTGACGTGCCGGACACCCAAGTCGGTGAATGGGACTAACAACACCTTGCGCACTTGATCGTATGTCGCGCCAGAGACACAGACGCCTCCTGGCTTAGCCAAGGTCTCCAACCGCGCGGCAATGTTCACGCCGTCGCCGAACAGGTCCCCAGCCCGAACCATCACGTCGCCGATGTGGATACCGATGCGGAAACTTATGCGACGATCAGGTGCGAGACCTGAGTTCGCTTCGGCCAGAGCGGCCTGCGCCTCTACCGCGCACTGAACAGCATCCACGGCGCTTCCAAATTCGGCAAGGACACTGTCGCCAGCGGTGTTTGCTATGCGGCCCCTGTGCTCCCCAATGATCCTGTCGAGGATCGCGCGCCGTTCGGTCAGCCCCTTGAGCGTGCCGACCTCGTCGGTGCCCATGAGGCGGCTGTAGCCCTCTACATCTGCTGCGAAGACCGCGACGAGGCGTCGGCTCACTGCCACAGGGTCTGACATGCGTGCCTCAGTGCTAACCTGTGGCGAACAGTGTGGGCTGTGGGGCAACCATCGTCAATCAAAGCCTGAACCGACGATCAGCCCTCAGGCACCCCTGCCAACCGCATACCCTCAATGCCGCGTTCGCGCGCGGCAAGAACGGTCTGACCGAGCCGCAACGTTTACGCCATCGCCAAGGATGTCGTCGTCCTCGATCAGGATGTCCCCGAGATTGATCCCAATTCGGTACATCATATGCCGGTCCTGCGGGACACCTTCGCTCCTCTCGGTCATCACCGCTTGGCGAGGCGGCAATGGTCGGCGAGATCGGTGCGCTTGCGCCTCCAAAAAACTCACAGCCCGGCTCTCTACCTGTGCGCGCACCATCCCTTGCTCGCAATTTTAAAAATCTCCGAGGTAACATGAGGCCATTATTTTCATCGCCGGCCTCTAGGACATGATCGCAAAGCTCTCAAACGTGAAAATGTTCCACGAGCCAACCAGCATGACAAAGATCGATTCCCTCATCAATGAAATCCAGGATGGCGAGTTATCCGGGCCGACGAAGCGGCAGCTCAAGGCGCTTACGCGCATCACCGAGCTATTTGTCGCCGGCTCCGGTCGCCATTCGGGGCAGCAGCTCGAACTGTTCGACGAGGTGTTCAAAGCCCTTGTCGCCGTGATTGAGTTGAAGGCGCGGGCCAAGCTCGCCTGACACCTCGCGACCGACGGAGAGGCACCTGCGGCGCTGGTTCGCGCATTTGCCTTCGACGACAATATCGCTGTGGCGGCTCCGCTTCTCAGCCGATCGACCGTGCTCAGCGAGACCGATCTTGCGCATGGCGCCAACACCCTGAGCCAGGGTCATCTTTACGCAATCGCTCAGCGCCAGACGGTCAGCGAATTAATCACCGACATCCTTATCGAGCGCGGCGAAAGCAACGTGGTCCACGCCGTTGCGAAGAATGCCGGTGCGCGTATCTCGGAACGTGGTTTTCGCGACCTCATCCTGCGGGCCGGCAATGATTCCCAACTCGGGCTGCATGTTGGATCGCGGCGCGACATCCCGCGCCACCACCTCTTGGTGCTTCTTGAGACTGCCTCCGCGGAAGTCTACAGCAAGATCGTCGCGGCAAATCCGCAGTTTGTTGAAGCCGCGCAAGGAGCAGTGACGGAGGTAGTTGACGAAATAAATCTCGAAATACGTCAGAACTCCCCGGATCATGCCGAGGCGAAGAAAAGAGTGCGGCGTTTGAAATACTGGAAGGAACTTGGAGAATCCAAGGTTCACATGGCCGCACGTGCGCAGGATTTTGAGCAGGCGGTGCTGGCCCTGTCGGTTCTTGCGCGGTGTCCTATAGAGGTGGCTGAACGGGCGGTCCTCAATGAGAATCCCGGCGCTGTTCAGGTCGTCGCCAAGGCCGCCGGCTGTGCCTGGACAACCGTCAAAGCGCTGCTGCTGATGAGGGCAGCGAACCGGAGCCTGTCCAAGGCAGATCTCGAGCTTGCGCGCGCCAACTACGAGCGGCTTGAGGTCAGAGCGGCAAGGCGCGTGCTTGAATTCTACGATTCGCGCCGTCATCGGCGCGCTGCGACAGGTCCCTCAACCGTTCTGGAAGCCTCCGCGGATTTGGACGCTCCCATGAAGAATGGATACGCAGCCTGATGCGGGCGTCTTCTGGATCATGATCGATTGAGTGGAATCGCATCATGATCTCATCTCTTTGTTTGAGCGTGATCTCCGCGCAAACGCGTTTTTTTGCGCTTATTAGCTAAGGGAAAACCGGTTTCCACTTTGCCGCCAACGCGGCTCTTCGGGTCCGGATCGCTCTGGCACGGCTGGCGCAATCCGATCAGCTATTGCAGCAATCCGCGGGACCGGAACCGGGCTCGTATTGATCGTGCAGACGGACCCATGCCATCGGATAGGACAGGCCTTCTTCGTGTCGGCCAAGCGGAGTGAGGTCGAGATATTGATAGGCGGCGTTCATCATGTCGAGGCCGCGCGCAAAGCATGAATAGGTATGAAAGACGGTGCCGGCCTCGTCGCGGTAAAAAGCACTGATCCCAGGCGCTTCCTCGACGCTGAATTCGGAGGTGCCGAAGTTGTAGATCTTGGCGCTCGAGTTGATCTCGTCCGGCTTGAACGACACCGCATAGTCGAAATTGAAATCGGTATTCGCCGAGGACAGCCAGTCGAAGCTCCAGCCCATCCGGGCCTTGAACGCCTCCAGCTTGTGCGAGGGCGCGCGCGAAACCGCGACCAGAGTGGTGTCCCGCGCAGAAAGATGCGGGATCATGCGGTCGAACTGGTCGGCCCAGAACGAACAGCTCTTGCAGCCTTCGTTCCAGTCGGGGGCGAACATGAAATGCTGCACCACGAGCTGGTGGCGCCCGTCGAACAGATCGGCCAGCGTTTTTCTCCCGGCCGCGCCGTCGAAAACATAGGTCTTGTCGACCCTGACCCAGGGGAGCGCGCGGCGTTCCTCGCTCAGCCGGTCACGCGAGCGCGTAAACTCCTTTTCATGGGCCATCAGGGCCTTGCGGGCTTCCAACCATTCCTCGCGCGATGCGATCTTGTGCGGCTGCATGGCATGCTCCTGACTTCAGGCGTTCTGGCGCGACTTTCAGCGCTTATAAGGTGGTTAACGATCTCGGAACGCGAGCAGAGAAGTTAGCATGAAAAGCGAAACTGCACTGCAACTTCGCATCGGTATGATCCGACCCCGACAGCAGTCATCCAAAACTGTACGGGGAAACACAATGCGCAAGGTCTCTCTCACTTCGGTGGTTTTCATGCTTTCGCTGGTGCCAAACCTCGCCGGCGCGGGCTCACGTTCGATCGAGGTTGAGCCGGCCGCGGTGCCGCCCGGCTTTGAAACCTATCGTGGCTATGTCTTCGACCTCTCGGAGAATTCGGACCGCAAGGATAGCGGCGCAATTGCCGAAAGCTTCCGCCATCAGCTCGATATCGTGGAGAGCGTTGGCTTGAGCCCAAAGGTGCTCGAGTTTTTTCACTCGGTGCCGATCATCGCCAGCGAAATGGCTTGTCTCGAGTTGGGCGCCGGGATCGCCTGCTACGGTCCACCCGCAAGGATCCAACGCGACGCCCCTCGCACCTACACGACCTGGGATGAAACGAACCGGCGCTGGAGTAATCCGAACTTTCTTGACTTGGCCGCCGACGCTGGGGTTGGCGTGATCATGCTGCGTCCGAATATGCTGAAATATGCCGAAGATCCCGTCATCCTGCACGAGCTGCTTCATGCCTACCACGCCAAGCTGATGCCGCAAGGCTTCGACAATCTCGGCATCAGGGCGTTCTTCGCCGATGCGACCAGCAAGAATGTATTCGGCAAGGAAGAATACGCGCTGTTTAACCACAAGGAATTCTTTGCCGTGACCGCAAGCATTTTTCTGGCGGGAAAAGAGTCGATCCACGAACCGCACACGCGTGCGGCTTTGAAGGAGAAGCTGCCGAAATACTACAAATATCTCGTCGAGCTGTTTGGATTCGACCCGGAGGGAACAACTCCGGTCGCCAGCAGCACGAGCCAGCCAGAGGCGTCTAGCGACGCCATCTCGCACGGCGGGACCTGATATCGAGAAATTAGTTTCGTCGGCGCTAGTGCGGCGAATTTGAAGTTCCTATCAATGCCTCTGCACCACTGATATAGGAACTTCAAATTCAAAACCGCACTAGAAACCAATAATTGCCAGAACTCCCTTGATTCCGAAGTTCGCCTCAGAGGTCGCCGCGATAGCTTGCGAACTCCGGAATCGGAGCTCTGGACCTCGTCCGCGCTGACGAAGCCGCCTATTCCACCTTTATCCCGGCGTACTTCACCACCTTTTCCCATTTTTCCGTCTCGGCCTTGATCATCGCGCCAAAGGCCTCAGGCGCCGCGATCAGCGGCTCGCCGCCAAGTTCGATCAGGCGTTTGCTGATCTCGGGCTCGGCCAGCACCGCGTTGATCTCCCGGTTCAGTTTCCCGACGATTTCGGGCGGGGTCTTGATCGGCGCACCCATGCCGAACAGCGCGCTCGCCTCATAGCCGGGAATGGTCTCGGCCACCGTCGGCACGTCGGGCAACTGCGGTGATCGCTCCGCTGTCGTCACGGCCAGCGCGCGGAGCGCACCGCCACGGACATGCTCGATAATCGACGGCATGTTGTCGAAGATGACCTGAACGCGATTGCCGAGCATGTCGGTGATCGCGGGCGCCGCGCCGCGATAAGGCACATGCAGCATCTTCGCGCCCGACATGGCCATGAACAACTCTCCGGACAGGTGCACCGATGTGCCGTTGCCCGATGACGCCAGGTTCACCTTGCCGGGATTGGCCTTCACATAGGCGATGAACTCGGCGACCGTCCTGGCTGGAACCTGCTTCGCCACCGTCATGACGTTGGGGACGCGAATGAAGGCGGCGACCGGGGCGATGTCGCGGACGAAGTTGAAATTGAGATTGGTGTAAAGCGAAGCGTTGATGAAATTGGCGGGATTGACCAGCAGCACCGTGTAGCCGTCGGGGTCAGCCTTGACCACGGTCTCGGTGCCGATGTTGTTGCCGGCCCCTGGCTTGTTCTCGATCACGAATTGCTGGCCGAGCCGCTCCGATAACCGCTGTCCGATCAACCGGGCGAGAATGTCGGTCGCGCCGCCGGCCGGATATCCGACGACGAACCGGACCGGTCGCGTCGGATAATCAAGCGCCCAGGTGCTGACGACGGGCCAGGCGAGGGCGTACAAGCCAAATGTCACCAGACCCATTGCAATGCGGCGTAATGCCATACGTTTTCTCCATGCAGCGCCGAACTTGTCGGTTCCGGTTCGATCCCGTTGGATTTTTGCGGTCCGCGTTGTAACAAACAAACTGCGGGGCTGCCAACTAGGCCCCTCCATTTTCAATACCGGAAGGGTCGTCCATGTCGATCAAGGTCAATGCGCTCGACCACATCGTGATCAACGTCGCCGATGTTGCTCGCACCGCCGAGTGGTATCGAAAGATCCTCGGCATGGAAATCAGGGTGTTCGCCCCCGGGCATGGCAAGACGGCGAGGACATCGCTGGTGTTCGGGAAGCAGAAGATCAATGTGCGGCCGCTGGGTGCCGACAAGGTCGAGTGGTTTACCGCCGATCACGAAAGCGCCGGAAGCGACGATCTGTGCTTCCTGACGTCGAGCACGCCCGAGCAGGTCGTGGCACATCTGAAGGCTTGCGGCGTGTCGATCGAGGAGGGCCCCGTGACGAAGCAGGGCGCGCGGGGTGCGTTGCGCTCGGTCTATTGCCGGGATCCCGACGGCAGCCTGATCGAGATTTCGTCGTATGAGGATGATCCGGATTAGGGTCTCGATCTGAACGTCACTGCGAGCGCATAGCAGGGACGTGAAAGGGAATATCCCGCAATCAATACGCCCCGAGCGTCACCGGGCGGAATGCCTGCAGCAAGTGCTGATCAAACTTGCCCTTCATTTGCTCCATCATCGCGAAGGCCTTGGCGTGCGTGAAAGGCAGCCGGTGAGGCCGCTGCTCCACCAGCGCGGAGTAGACATCGACAATCGTCGTCAGCCGCACGATGTCGCTGATCCGATCGCCCTGCAGGCCGTTGGGATAACCGGTCCCATCCAGGAATTCGTGGTGGTGCAGCACCACATCGAGCATCTCCGGGGGGAAGCTGCCCTGGGCGGCGAGAGCCTCATAGCCAAGGCGCGGATGCCTGCGGATCACGGTTATCTCTTGCTCGGTCAGCGCGCCCGGCTTGTCGAGAATCGCAACCGGAATGAACGCCTTGCCGACGTCGTGCAGGAGTGCGGCGCGCGTCAGTCGCCGCTGGTCGTCCTCATGCATGCCGAGGTGCTGCGCAAAAGCCACCGCAAAGCCGGTCACATAGAGGCAGTGGCGATAGCTGTCGGTGTGATGGCAACCGATCGCGGTCAGCCATTCACGCAGCGAAGAATGCTTGATGGCTTTTAGAATCTTGTTTTCGGCGGCGACGATGTCGCTGAATTTCAGGGGCTCGCCGGCGGGAAGCTTGTTGAAAATCTTGACCATGACCTCGTGCGCGGCGGCAACGCCTCGGTTCAAGAGCTTGCCGCGGTCGCTGGCATCGAATCCCTGGCTGTCCGGAAAGGCGGCGCGGATCCGTTGCAATATGCCGGCGGCGTCGAACGGCCGCGAAATCGTGTCGGTGGCCCCCAACGCCCAGGCCTGCATCGAGCCGTGGTGAAGCGCATCCGCCAGAACAAACAAACGCGGCATCGCGCGGTAACCTTCCTGGCGAAGCTTGTTTCGAACCCGCTGTACGCTTTCGGCGGAACGCAGATTGATGTCGACCACAACGCCCGAGAAATCGGCCGGACTTTCGGGCAGTTCCGAAGTCGAGACCGTTTCCACCTCGCCCACGGATTGCAGGATTTTCTCCAGTTCGCGGCTTTTGTCGCAATTGTCGGATGCCAACAGCAGGCGGCGTTTGGAGGAACTGGTTTGCGTTGACATGGGGCCTCGTTGACGGATGCGGTTGGCTGGTGCGGTGGATTTGACTTCGTTTCAGTATCGCCGCGAGTCCTCATAAAACTGGGACACTGGATCACGATGCGATTAAGTGGAATCGCATCATGATCTGATCTCTTTGTTTGAGCATGATCTTCTCGGAAAACCGGTTTCCACTTTTCCGGATCATGCTCCAGGTGCCAAGCTACCGAAAACACATTCCCCGAGGCTTAAGAGAGATTATAAATGCGGAGCTTTTGACAAAGATAAAATTTGAAAGACCTGCCGATCGCCCGCGAAGCGGCGGCGAGCTTGGCCCGCGAATTTCGAATTCTTTCCAAGGCGCGAGCAAAAAAATCCGCCGGAGGAAGCCCTCCGGCGGAAGATATTGTCGCTTCGCAGGTCTTTTAGGCCTTCATCGCCGCCTTGACCGCCTCTGCCGTGATCGGCAACCCGCGGACGCGGGCGCCGCTCGCATTGAAGACGGCGTTGCCGATGGCCGGAGCGACCACCGTCACAGCCGGTTCGCCGACGCCGGTGGCGGGCTCGCCGTTGGCGATGACGGTGACGGCGACTTCAGGCAACTGGCTCATCCGCAGCGGCGTGTAGGTATCGAAGTTGGTTTGCTCGATACCGCCATCCTTCAATGTCGCCTTCTCCAACAGCGCAAGCGACATGCCCCACAGCGCCGCGCCTTCGACCTGGGCGCGGATGCCGTCGGGGTTCACTTGCGTGCCGACGTCGGTGGCCACCGTCAATTTCTTGACCTTGACCTCGCCGCTCGGAGCAACGGCAACATGGGCCACGCACGCGGTCCAGCTTGCCGTCTTTCTTTCCTGCGACGACACGCAGGCCACGCCCATGCCCTCACCCTTCGGCAGTTGCTTGGTGCCGTAGCCGGCGAGACCCATCGCCGCGAGCAAAGTGTTGCGCAGGCGTTGCGCGCCACCGGCATTGTCGCCCTTGCCATCCAGCAGTTCGATGCGGAACTGGGCCGGATCCTTGCCGGCCGCAGCGGCGATCTCATCGATCATGCTTTCAATGGCCCAGAAGGTCCAACCAGGTGCCACAGAGCGCAGCTGCCCGGACGGGGTGGCGTTGTGCGCCATCTCGTTCTTGATCGCTCGCACATAGTGGTTGGGCACGGTGTAGAAGAAGTCCGCACCGTTCACCGTGAAGGCGTCGAGCGGGCCCTTCTTGTCGACCGACGGCGACAGGAAATCAGGGATTCCCCAGCGCTGAGTAGGCCATGCCGAGACCACGTCATGGCTCAGCGCGACCAGCTTGCCATCGCCGTCGACGCCGGCCTTGATCTTCTGGTAGGTCAGGGGACGCGAGAAATCCATCGTCATGTCGTTCTCGCGCGTGAAGATGACCTTGACCGGCTTGCCGACGGCTTTCGCCGCCTGCACCGCCGGCACCATCATGTCGGCATCGAGACGCCGGCCAAAACCGCCGCCCAGCCACATCTGATGCATCACCACGAACTTCGGATCGATTCCAGCGGCACCCGCGGCGATCGCGCCGGAGCGCGTCGCAAACTGGTTGCCGGAATAGATGTGCAGGATGTCGCCCTTGAACTCGGCAGTGGCGTTCATCGGCTCCATTGGCGCGTGGATGTTGATGTTGGTGGTGTATTCTGCCTCCAACACCTTGGCCGCCGTGCCCAACGCCGCAGCCGGGTCGCCGTCCTTGACAAAGAACTGCCCGGAATCGCTGAGACCCTGCAGCCGCTTCGCTTCGTCGAACAGCGATTGGCTCGACAGCTTGGCGTTCGGGCCGCCGTCATAGTCGACCTTTAGCGCCGCTGCCGCCTTCTTGGCGTTGGCGTAGGTATTGGCTACCGCCACTACCCAGCCGGTTGTCGTCCCGGTCTTGTCGTCGAGCGTCACCGCCTTGATGAAGCCGGGCACTTTCTTCGCCGCACTATCGTCGACCGATTTCACGGTAGCGCCATAGCGCACCGGCGGCGTGACGAGCGCGCCATGGACCATGCCGGGCAGCATGACGTCGATGCCGTATTTGGCCGTTCCGTTGGTCTTCGACGGGATGTCCAGTTGCGGAACCGCAACGCCGATCATGGTGTATTGATCGGGCGACTTGAGCTTGATCGCCTTGAGTTCGTCGGGCGTGAAGGTCTTGGTAGCCTTCCCGCTTTTCACGATTTCCGCAAACGTCATCGACTTCTTCGATTTCGGATTGGTAATCGTGGAGTCCCTCACCACCAGGTCGCCGGCTTGCACGCCCATCGCAGCGGCTGCGGCTTCGGTCAATGCGATGCGGCCCGCGGCACCTGCGCGGCTCATCGCATCGAAGTTCATCATCGTGCTCCAGCTTCCGCCGGTGATCTGGGCGCCAAGCACGGGATCGTTGAACTTCGGATCGTTGGATGCGAGCTGGACCCGCATGTCCTTCCAGCTTGCGCCGAGTTCTTCGCAGATGATCTGCGCCATGGTCGAGGCAATATGCTGGCCCATGTCGGCCTTGCCGCAGGTGATGGTAACGATCCCGTCCGGCGCGATCGAATACCAGACGCTGGGATCGAAGCTGCTCGTCGCAGCGAACGCCTGATCGGCGCCCAGGAGGCCCGGGACGGCCGAATAGCCGAGCGCAAGACCAGCGGCCGCGGAACCGACGAGGAATGAGCGTCGGCTGAGATCAGCCGGCTCGCTTTGGGTGATTTTCACGTGCGTATTCATGTTGCCCTCCGCTCGGTGCCGGAGTTGGAAGCGGTGCGCATTTCGGAGGCCGCACGCATGATCGCCTTCTGAATGCGCGAATAGGTCATGCAACGGCAGAGATTGCCGTCCATATGGGCCACCACTTCTTCCTTGGTCGGGTTGGAATTCTTCGCAAGCAGCGAGGCTGCCTGCATGATCTGCCCGGACTGGCAGTAGCCGCATTGCGGGACCTGCTCTGTGATCCACGCCTTCTGCAAGGGGTGATCGCCCTTGGCGCTCAGACCCTCGATGGTCGTGATCTTTTTGCCGGCCGCATCGCTCAGCGAGGTCTGACAGGAACGCACAGCTTCGCCGTTGAGGTGAACGGTGCAGGCGCCACAGAGTCCCGCGCCGCAACCGAATTTCGTACCGGTCATCTGCAATTGCTCGCGAATGACCCAGAGCAGCGGCGTGTCGCCGGCCGCTTCGACGGACATATTCCGTCCATTGATATTGAGACTAGGCATGGTTTTCTTCCCCTGCCGGTGCAAGATTGCCGCTTACGGCGGAACTCATTGTTCTTGTTAGCTGGCACCCACCGGACCGATGCCAGACGCGGGAGAATGATAGCGATCCATTCAGGAGGCAATGCTTTTGGAATTGGCTGCAAAAAAATAAATTGCGAGCGCATTTTGCACTGCGGCAATAATGCTGTCGTATCTGTCGATTGTTGGCCGAAGCCTCGCTACAACTGCGTTGGTTAAGGGCGAGTTCTCGACCTTGGGGCTCTTCAATTCCGCCACGCGGAATTCGTACTCTCTAGAAATCGGATGGAACACGTGGGACACGACATCAAGCTGACGGCTTCGGACAATTTTCAACTTGGCGCCTATCGCGCCGACCCAACCGGCACGCCGAAAGCGGCGGTGGTCGTGATCCAGGAAATCTTCGGCGTCAACCACCACATCCGCTCCGTCTGCGATCGTCTTGCCAACGAGGGTTATGTCGCGATCGCGCCCGCGATCTTCGACCGTATCGAACGCAATTTCCAGTCCGGCTATTCGCCGGACGAGATCACGGTGGCGCGCAAGTTCGTCGCCAATCCCGACTGGGCAGCGATGCTGCGTGACACCCAGGCCGCCATCGATGTCGTCAAGAATGTCGGTCCGGTCGGGATTGTCGGCTTCTGTCTTGGCGGAAGCATCGCTTATGCCGCAGCGACCAGGCTGACGGGCCTGTCCGCCGCGGTCGGCTATTATGGTGGCGCGATCGTCCGTTTCGCCGACGAGGCGCCGAAAGTGCCGACCCAGCTTCATTTCGGCGAGAAGGATGCGAGCATCCCGCTCAGCGACGTCGAGATCATCCGCGCCAAGCGGTCCGACGTGGAGATCCACATCTATCCCGGCGCGCAGCACGGCTTTCATTGCGATGAACGGGCAAGTTACGACAAGGCCAGTGCCGATATCGCATGGCCGCGCAGCCTTGCTTTCTTCGCCAGGCATTTGAAGTGACGCCAAAGGCGTCATCCCGGGGCGCGAATGAAGTGAGCGAACCCGGGATCTCGAGATTCCCCGATGCGCAATTGCGCATCTGAGGTCTGGTGCTTACGCACCATCCCGGAATGACAAAGGACTTCGTCCTTCGTCAGAACCAGCGTTCGCCGACGAGGATGGTGTCGCCGGGGCGCGAGCGGCCTAAGGCCGGCTTCCCGTCGATGCGAGGCAATCAGACCGAGACGCCCGCGCCGATCGGACACGAGACACCGGTGCCGCCCAGCCCGCAATAGCCGGCGGGGTTCTTGGCCAGATATTGCTGATGATAGTCCTCGGCGAAATAGAACTCGCCGGCGGGTGCGATCTCGGTGGTGATTGCAGCGAGGCCCTTTGCCGCCAGCGCCTTTTGGTAAGCGGCCTTGGATGCATCGGCGGCTTTGCGCTGCGCTTCGTTGAAGGTGTAGATCGCGGACCGATACTGCGTACCCACGTCATTGCCCTGTCGCATGCCCTGGGTCGGGTTGTGGCTTTCCCAAAATGTCTTCAATAGCTGATCGTAGGAAACCCTTTTCGGATCGAACACGACAAGCACGACCTCGGTGTGCCCGGTACGTCCCGAGCAGACTTCTTCATAGGTGGGATTCCTGGTGTGACCACCCGCATATCCCGCAGCCGTCGTGTAGACGGCGTCGCCGAGCTCCCAGAATTTGCGTTCCGCGCCCCAGAAACAGCCAAGACCGAACACCGCTTGCTCCAGGCCGGCAGGATAAGGCGGCTTCAATGGATGACCGTTGACGAAATGGCGGGTGGCGGTCGGAATCGGATCGGCACGACCGGGCAGCGCCTCGGCCGCGCTCGGCAGCGTGGTGGTCTTGCGCATGAACAACATGGTTACCTCCTGGCGTCAGGATGTCGGAGGGATCCTGCACCTTAGGTCGAATATATAGGTCGTTGCTTGGGTCGCCAAAGCCCCTGTTACGCCGATGGCCGGCCAGCCGTCGACCGGCCTTTCACGTGATAACGTCGCCACGACCCGACGCGATCACCGTAGCGTGAGCCGACGTCCTCAGGCGCGCTTACCGAGCAAAATGCCGGTCCAAGTAATCAGATAGGCCGGGGCGAGGAACAACAGCGAGTAGAGGGCGACGTTCGGGGTCGGCGCGAGCAGATACAGGGCGACGCCAATCAGCGCCGTGCCAGTCGAAGCAATCCAGAAGTACAGGCGTGGGTCTCGCTTCGCCGGTGTCTGTGCATGGTCCGAAGCGGCAGCGGCGGTCATCTTGTTCTCCAAAAACAATGGGAGCATAGTCTCATCGTTGCAACCAACACGCGACGCATTTTATCACTTTCTGTTTGGTCGGCAAGGCAGCCGCCGCAGGTGGCAGCCGTCGGCGCGACTGTTGGCCGGGGTGACATTCATGCATATCCAGGCGGTGACAGGGGACCAGCTTTTTCGATTCAGCAGGGCCGTCTTCATCATTGCGGTTTGCGTCGCGCTCAATCTTGTCGGCGTGCTGATTTCGCGCGAGGTCGAAAGCATTCTTTTTCTTGATCTGGTGGGAACGGCCATCGCGTCCCTGATCTATGGTCCGATCCATGGCGCTTTGGTGGGATTCGTTTCCAACGGAATCGGCGAATATCTGGGCTTCAAATATTATTTCCTGTTTGCTCTCGTGCAGGCGATTTCCGCCGCCGCCTGGGGAATCATTCCACGATTGTCGAAGGGGTATTTTTGCACGGACTTCTTCAACGACGGCCGAGATAAGGCAGAGATCAAATACGACTACCCGCGCTTGTTCTGGGGATTAATCTGGGTCAGCTTTGTCTCAAATGTGCTGGCCAGCCTGACCATTGCCTTCCTGATGTCGGCCTATAACCAATACCTGTCTTGCGAAGCTGCGGTCGTGATCGCCCGGGAGGTTCCGAACTTTCCCGGCATTATTCTTTGCGACGCCGCCAGGTTGCTGTTTTCGGAACCCGGCTATCACCTCAAGCATCCCTTCTGGGAGATTGCCGTTGCCAAGGCAGCGTTGGGATGGCCGGACCATCTGGTCGCCCTTTCGGTCGCAGTGCTGGTGGTGGCCTATCTGCTGCCCGGCCGGCGCTACATGATGACCGGCATGTTCGGGCAAACCTTCGTCACTCAGCGCAGAGGCCTGGCGACTGCGTTCGCCATCATATTCGTAGTCCTGTCGCTTTATCGCATTTGGTTTGCGTTCGGTCTCGGCGAAGGGACCGGGGTCGTCTGGGACCTGTTCGTCCTGGTGGCCTACACCAACGTGATGTTGCTGGTGTTCATTTACTCGCCCTACGAATTCGACGCTTTCCAGCAGAATTACACGCAGCATATTTTCGATGGCGTGAACAACGACCTGGAACGCGCTTATGAAGACAGCCTTAAGCTGGTCACCGTGCTCTCGGTCATCATTTTCTGGTTCATCAAGTCGCATTGCTTGACCGACGAATGCACCACGAGTTCGCTGTTCAACCGGAGCGGCGGAGACAAGATCACCGGCTTTCTGGGCGTGGTATTCGTGATCACGTTCATCCGCTATCTGTCGCTGATCACCGCGCGTTCCAACCGGGTCATTGCTTCGCGCGCATCGAAAGGATGTTCCACTAGACCGGCCTGACGCTGGCTTCGGTCTCGCCGATTTGCGCTGCCACGAATGAGGCGGCATGGGCGAGGGAGGTGTTATCAAGGCATTTGATCCCTCAGTCCCTGGAATAGCCGATCAACGGCTTGCGCGGTCGAAACAGCAGCATCAGCAGAATTCCGAATATCCCCATCACGGCAAAGGCCGGCTGATCCAGTATGACGCGGAACACGCTGTTCCACAGCCAGGGCGACTTGGCCGCGACCCAGGCATGGAACGCCAGCTGGCTCGACTGATGTACGTCGTTCCAGAAATCGCCGAACCGGGTGAAGCGCAGGGTGTTGTCGGCGACGAAGCGCGCCCCGTCATAGACCATGAAAACAAATCCGCCAGCGAGGAGCAGTAGCCCCACAAGGCGGAAAAAACCGCGGATCATGCTTCACCCTTTGTCACGCGCCAAGTGTTTCGGTTCCGAGGTTCGTATCATCATGAGGTGGCTTGGCTTGCGAATTATGGAATCGAAAAAGACACTGGCAATAGATTGGATCCGGTGTGGCTTTGGTTCAGACAATGAGCAGCACCAGTGACGCGGACTTGCCAACCGCCATACCGGGGCCAGCCATTACCGGGGCAGCACGGGAAATTCAACCTCATCAGCGCCTTATCGGCCTTTTGGCACACCCCCCGCGGGCTCCCGGGAAGGCAGAAGGCGTTGACGCTGCGCGGAGGTGGCTCTATAAGGCCCGCAATGGCGGCGGGCGCAATCCCGCCGCCGCTGTCTTTGAGCATCGCCGCCGTATGAGCACGCCTTCCGAGCCTGTGCGCCGGGGGGGGCATTCTCAAGAGAGC